>Ga0302320_10004634_pt1 | contig 31169 bp, 18 predicted proteins | sample Bog_T0_3_FD_202130 | JGI IMG/M metagenome (GOLD analysis project Ga0302320, IMG submission 202130) | Peat permafrost microbial communities from Stordalen Mire near Abisko, Sweden - Bog_T0_3 | ecosystem: Environmental > Terrestrial > Soil > Wetlands > Peat | place: Sweden: Abisko, Stordalen Mire... | reverse complement strand
ATACCGGCGACTCATCGGTAGCCGGAACATCGATTGACAGCCTGAACATCCGCTCCCTGTCTTCTTCCAGCGTGGGCGACACCGGCGGGGCCATCAGCTACACTCCGGCAACAGCAGGCAGCAGCGGCTCGAGTTCGACAGTTAATTACACCGCCGGAGCCGACCAAGGCGCGACCTTTCACGATATTTATCCAACCGACGATACCACGCAGTTTATCCAGACCGATGGCATAGTCGGCAGCAACGTCAACGATGTCCTCACCGGAACGTATGCCTTCAACGATGGGTCCACGCTGCATAGCTACACCATGGGCCAAACCTACGGCGGTAATCTGGTGGACTCCTTGTCCACACTTGCCACCGCCATTCAAACAGACGATCCTTCCGTCAGCGCTACCGCCTGGAACAGCGGCGGCGGTGAGGCGGTCATTCAATTGAATCAATTTCCCTCCTGGAACCTGACTTTCGTTTCCGATTCCCTGGTGGACACGACCACAAAATTTGCTACAGGAAGCCTGAGCGGCATCGGCAGCGGCGACACGCTTTCCGGCACGCTCAAGATCCACATCAACGGCACCGACTACAGTGGCCCGGTAAGTAGCGCTTATGGCGATAACACGGGAGCAACGCTCGCCAGTGCCATCTCCGGCGCCACCGGTGGTTTAGTGAAGGGCACCTACAACAGCTCAACCGGGGTCATCAGCCTGGTTTCAACCCTCTCCACCTCCGTTTCCGGCATGACCGTCGACTCAAGCGGCCTGACCGATGCATCTTCATCCGGCTACACTCCCGGCATCCCGGCAACTCTCGGCTATTCCGACTCAAAAGGCCAGGACCTGAGCTCCACCAATCTGAGCAACCAGGCGAATGCCCAGACCGCCTTGACTGCGATCAGCGCCGCCATCAGCGACGTGGCCGCGCAGGACGGCTACATCGGCTCGCAAATCAACACGCTGAACTCGGTGAGCCAGGTGCTCGGCACGCAGCAGGAGAACGTGACCGCCGCGCTGAACGCGGTGCAGGCCACCGACTATGCGTCAGCCACTTCGGAAATGTCCAAGTTTGAAATCCTCAGCCAGACCGGCATCGCGGCTCTGGCGCAGGCCAACACCATGCAGCAGGAAGTCACCAAGCTGTTGCAGTAGTCCGTCTACTTGCCGCCGGCGGCGGGGAACGCTTCCTCCATGCTGAGAATCGCATGGTTCCGGCGCAGAATCTGCTGCAGTCGATCGATCGGCACATCCTGCACGGCAATGTTTCCGCGAACCGCCAGCGCCGCGGCCACTCCCGCGCCCTGGCCGATGATCATGTACTGCGGCTCCATGCGGACAGACGAATACGCCGCGTGGCTCGCCGACAGGCACACCGGAACCAGCAGGTTCGTCGCCTGCGCGCGCTGCGGCGTCATCACGCGATACGGAATCTCGTACGGCTTGACGGGAACCTGCACATCGCCCTCGTTCTGCACCGTGCCGTCGGGCATGGCCACGCGCTGCTCGTTGTGCGAATCGCTGTTGTACGACCCCATGCCGATCGCGTCCGGCTTGGTGCGCTCCGTCTGCAAATCCGACTGCCTCATCACGTACGCGCCCAGCATTCTGCGTCCTTCGCGGATGTAGAGTTGATTCGGCCAGTGGTCCGTGTCGGCAAACTCGTCCTTCGGCAGCCCCCACGTGTTCATATCCGCGCGCAGTCCGGCAGGAACGCTCGGATCCTGCGCAAGAAAATAAAAATACGACAGCGTATAAAGCAGGTGCTGTTGCCAGATTGCCGCTTTCTCCGCATAGCTCGCGTCGGGATATTTTTTGCTGTGCCCGATGAAGTCCGTTGAGACCGGTCCGTTGTTGTTGAAGTCCGCTTTATGATTCGGAATCAGCACCGGGTTGAACACGTCGCGGAAGTTCGCATCGCGGCCCATGTGCTCTTTGAAGCTGCCCAGGTAGCGCTCCAGCAGAGCAAACCGGGAGCGGTCGTAACCCTCCGGGCGCGTAAACGGCAGCCGGTTGTCCGGGTCGGTGGTCAAAATCACGCGGAAGTTATACGCCTGTTCATTGTCGTCGCCCGAGCCCGGCGCGGTCATCGGTCCCGGGCTGATCTCCGGCAGCAGATGGTGATGATCGTCATAGGCTGAAACCGCCCAATGAAACTGGTGTCCCGGCGTTTGCGCGCGCACGCCTGCAAGGTCTTCTCCATACTGCGAGGCCGGCTCGCGCCCCACGGCATAGCTCACCCGTGCCTGCGCCATCAACTCGCCTTCATAGCTGCAATCGGCAAACACCTTCGCCGTCCAGCGCTTTCCATCCTCCGTGGTGATAGAGACAATCCTGGTTCCCTTGCGCTCCACGCCATCGTGCTCGCGCAGCCGTTCGTGCAGGTAGACCTTCACGTGCGCATCGGTCAGCAGGGCGCGGAAAATCTCCGCGTCCACGTGCGGCTCTGACAGCCAGTTCACGCCGCGGTCCAGATCGTGCACACCGTAGTGCGCCGCGGCCTGCATGTAGAAATCCCGCGCATAGCCGCCAATAATGTGAAAGTTGCCCAGGTCGGTAGCGGAGAGTCCGCCGGTGACCATGCCGCCCAGATGCGCGCCCGGTTCCAGCAGAACCACGTGCAAGCCTTCCCGGGAGGCCGAGTAGGCCGTCATGATTCCGGAGGCCGTTCCGCCGTAGACCGCCAGATCGCTGGCCGCCGGTGCAGGTGCTGCGTTCAGTTGCATGCCGCAGAAGATGAAAGCGCAAGCCGCGGAAATGCGGACAAACGTAGATTTCAAAGCAGCGTATCTTGCCAATTGCATCGTACTCTCCAGTTCGTCACGCAATGCGCGTGCGGGCGTTTTACTCCCCGCCGACCGCTTTCGCAAACGAGTAAAAAAAGTCCAGCGATTTCCAATACGAATCCACCGGCAGTCTCTCGTCGCGCCCGTGCGCCCGGCCGTCGTCCCGCTCCATCGCAATCCCGGAGAAGCCGTAGCAGGGAATGCCCGCCTGCGCAAAATAGATGGAGTCGCTGGCTCCGTTTTCCATCACCGGAGTCACCGGCGTGCCCGGCCAGAGCGCCTCCGTAATCTGCGTCAAAGGCAAAAAGACCTCGGGGATAGGAGCCGGCGGAACCATAGCCTTGCGTTCCGGGGCCGTCGCGGAAACATCGCCCGCATCGGAAACGTACTTCACCACCAGCTTGTTGTCCGAAAACAGATCCATCAGCTGATGCCGTATCTCTTCCGGCGCATGTCCCGGAAAAATCCGGCAGTTCACATTGGCCTGCGCCGTCTGCGGCAGGGCGTTGTTGGCGTGCCCGGCGTTCAGCCGCGTCGCCACGCAGGTGGTGCGAAAGTTGGAGTTGAAGCTGGGATCGGCGCTCAGCTGTGCGGCCGCGGCCAGGTCCGGCGGTGTCGCCAGAATCGCGCGCATATCCGCTGCCGTCTGTCCTGTCTCCTGCTCCACAAGATTTGAAAAGTAGGTGCGCGTGACGCCGTTCATCTCAAAGGGGAAACTGTAGGCCTGCAGCTTGTTCAGCGCGGCCATCAGCTCATAGATCGCATTGTCCGGTCGCGGCAGGGAGCTGTGCCCCCCGCGATTGGTCGCCGTGATCTGGTAGTCCGAATAGACTTTCTCCGTGGCCTCCACATCCGCCGCGATCGCCCGCCCATGGTCCAGTTCCACGCCGCCGGAGTCGGGATTGATGGCGAACGCCGCGTCCACCAGGTCGCGATGCTGCTCCACCAGCCAGTGCGCCCCGTTGAAATGGCCGCCTTCCTCGTCCGCGGTAAGCGCCAGAATCAAGTCGCGCCGAGGCCTGTAGCCCTCGCGGTGCAGCCGCAGAAACGTGGACACCAGTGCAGCGTCGCCGTCCTTCATGTCCTGTGTGCCGCGCCCGTAGTAGTAGCCGTCCTTCTCCACAAACTGGAACGGATCCGTCGTCCAGTCCGAGCGCAGCGCCTCCACTACGTCCACGTGGCACAGAAACAGCACCGGCTTTTCGGTCGTGGGTCCGGCGGCCCGTATGCGCACCACCAGGTTCAGCTTGCGCGCATCGGGCCCCAGCAGTTGCACGTCCGCGGCAGAAAAACCCGCGTCCAGAAACCGCTTCTGCATAGCGGCCGTGGCTGTGGTTACGTTGCCCTGCGGCGTGTCCGTGGTGTTGATCTCGATCAGCTGCTTGAAGATCGCCTTGGCCAGCGCGCGATCTTTCGCGGAGGCCGTAGGCGCAGAACTGTTGACCGGCGGCGTCTGCGCCGGTAATGTTGCGCCCAGGCAGGCGGCCAGGGCGAACACGGCAAAAGGTGCTGTCAAATGTATTCTCGACATGAACGCATTGTAAGCCGGTCGGCGCCCAAGCCTGAGCAAAAGATGTATCTGCTCCGGTTGCGCCCTGCCACAGATCGATTAATCTTGGTCCATCCGCAGTTCTTGAGGTGTTCGATGCATTCCAGGTTTCTAGCCGCTGCTCTTCTTGTCTTCCTTTCCGTCGCCGCTGCCGCTCAATTGCCAGACAAACCCTTGGCGCGCCCCAGGATCACCGGCATCTCGCACCTGGCCATCTACGCCTCTGACCCTGCCGCCACTGACAAGTTTTACCGCGAGGTCGCCGGCGCCGTAAAACTTCCCGATCCTGAGAACCGGGATGGCGTCCGCTATGCTCTCAGCGCAACGCAGTTCATTGAGGTGTTGCCGCTGCCTGCCGATGCCGGCATCAACCGCCTGGACCATACCGCCTGGAACACCGAGGACGCCGAGGGCCTGCGCCGGTTTCTTGGCGCCAAGGCATGGAAAGTCCCGCCCAGCGTGAAGAAAGGCGCAGATGGCAGCCTCTGGTTTGACGTGAAAGATTCTGAAGGCAACAAGGTCGAGTTTGTGCAGCCCCCTGACCCGCCCAAGCCCGTGGACGCTCCTCAGGCCATCGGCCGCCACATCATCCACGTCGGCTTCCTGGTGCACAGCCGTTCCATTGAGGACATCTTCTACCGCGACCTCCTCGGCTTCCGCCCCTACTGGTTCGGCGGCAGGCAGGAGGGTGAAGTGGACTGGGTTAGCCAGCAGGTTCCCGACGGCCACGACTGGCTGGAGTACATGCTGGTCCGCGACCCCTCCGGCTCCGGCATCCCGGCCAACGTCACGCAGCGCTCGCTCGGCGGCATGGACCACCTCTCCATCGGGGAAGTCTCTGTCTCGGAAACTTACAAAACACTGGCCGCGGGCAACCGCCTGGCCGGAAACGCCGCCGCGCAGCCCAAGCTCGGCCGCGACGGCAAATACCAGCTCAACCTCGTCGACCCCGACGGCACCCGTCTGGAAATGATGGACTTCCACGCCACGGAGAAGCCCTGCTGCTCGCCCTTCACCGCCAGCGACCCGCAGGAGTAGTACTGCAGGATCAGCGCTACAAAAGACAGGAAAAGTCTATTCGGCGCGGAGCATGATGGATGGGTTAATGCGCGCGGCGCGGAGTACGGCGGGAAGCGCGGCGAGCAGGGCTGCGGCTAGAAGGACGACTGCCGGTGCGATGAGCATGGATGGGTCAGTGCCCCTGACTCCGAAGAGGAGAGTTTGGACGTAGCGGACCGAGGCCATGCCGAGGGCGATGCCGGCGGCTGCGCCGATGCATACGGAGACGAAGATTTGGGCGGTGACGAGGCGGGCGATGCTGCCGATGCGCGCGCCTATGGCGATGCGGATGCCGATCTCGCGTTCACGCTGGAGGACGGAGTAGCTCAGCACGCCGTAGAGTCCGATGGCGGCCAGCAGCAGGGCGACGGTGGCGAAGAACATCGCGAGCAAGGCGAGAAGACGTTCGCGGATGGTCTGGTTATCGACGAGTTCCTGTTGGGTTTGCACGTTGCTGACGCGGAAGGCGGGGTTGGTTTTCGCAACCAGGCGGCGCAGCGTGGGCGCGAGCGAGAGCGGGTTGTTGCCGGAGGTGCGGAGGAGGAAGACGCCGCTGCCGGCGGGATTGAGGACGCCTTTGGAATCCATCTGGCGGACGGGGACGTAGGCGACGGGGAGAATGGGGACGTGGAGGCTGCTGTAGGCCGCGTCTGGAACGACACCGATGACCTGGCAGAGCTGGTGAGAGCCGGAGGGATTGATTTTCTCGAAGGTGCGGCCGAGGGGGTCTGCGCCGTTGAAGAAAGTCTTGATGAAGGCCTGGTTGACGATGGCCTGGCCGGGAAACGAGTCAGTGGGGTTGAAGTCGCGGCCTTCAATGAGCCGCATCTTCACGGTGCCGAGCCAGTTGGGCGAGATGGAGAGGAAGTAGCCCCACTGGTCATTGCGCGGAATGCCGGGGACGCCGATGTTGCCGCTCCAGTTGTTGAGTGAGAGGAGCGGCGAGCCGGCGATGGCAACGTCTTTGACCCCGGGAACGGCTCGGAGGGTGTCTGCCATTTGCGACCAGGACTCGGGCGGCTGGCCGTGCGGCGCGACGGTTTCAAGCAGCAGGAGGTCGTGGGGCTCGAAGCCCAGCGGCTGGCTCTTGAGATGGCGGAAGGTGTTGACGAACAATCCGGCAAAAAAGAGGACGACGAAGCAGAAGGCGACCTGTGCGGCGATCAAAGCGTACATGGAGCGGTGCCTGGAGCGCGGCTCCTCGCCGCCTTTGAGCGCGGTGACCGGCTGGATGGACGACGCGCGCAGGGCGGGGGCGAGTCCGAAGAGAAGTGTGACGGCGAGAGTGAGGAGCAAGCCGAAGACGAGGACGCGCCAGTCTGCAGGGAGGACGAGGTGTGCGGGATTGTCGGGTGGGTTGATGCGGCTGACGACGAAGGGCGCGGCCCACCAGGCGAAGAGCGCGCCGAGCGCGGCGGAGAAGAGCGCGAGCATGGCGTTCTCAACCAGGACAAGCTGCACCAGCCGTGAGCGGCCGGCGCCGATGGAGACGCGGAGCGCCATTTCGCGGGTGCGCGATGCGGCCTGGGCGGTCATGAGGTTGGCGACGTTGGCGCAGGCGATCAGGAGCACGAGAACAACAAGGACGCCGAGCCAGATGAGAGCGCGACGGTAATCGTCCTGCAGGCGGGAGACGCCGGAGGCAGCAGGCTGGATGAGCAACTTCATCTGGAGGAACATGTCAATGTTGTGTTGCGACATGCCGGCCCAGCCTTTGGCGCGTTCGGTCTCAAAGTGGAGGTTGACGGCGTCGAGATTTGCGCGGAGCGGCTCGATGGGGACACCGGGGTTGACCACGGCCAGGGTGCGGAGCCAGCTGTTGTCGTCGCGCGCGACGGCGGGGTGCATCATAGCGGGGAGAAAAATATCTGTGACGATGCCGGGCTCGGTGCCGGTGAAGGACTTGGGGCCGACGCCGATGATCTGAAAGATTCCGCTGCCGATGTGGACGCTGCGGCCTAGAACGCCGGGGTCGTTGCCGAAACGGCGGGTCCAGTAGTTGTAGGAAATGACGGCGTAAGGGCTGACGCCGGGAGTGCGGTCGTCGTTCGCGCTGAGGAGGCGGCCGAGTGCAGGCTGCAGACCGAAGCTCGAGAACATCCAGCCGGAGACGTACTGCACGTAACCCTTTTCCATTTCATTGTCGGTGGCGTAGGTGAGATCGGTGCGGCTGGCAAGGGAGGCGGCGATGAGTTCGGCCTGCCCCTGGGCGGCGGCGCGCATGCGGGCGAAGTCGGGATAAGCGAAGGTGTCGAAGGTGAGGGGCGCGCCGTTGAAATCGGGAATCCGAATGGCGAGAACGTAGATACGGTCGGCGTGCGCGACGGGAAGCGGGCGCAGAAAGAGCGCGTCGATGAGGCGGAAGGCGGAGGTGCAGGCGCCGATGGCGAGGGCCAGCGACAGTACGGCGGCAGCGGTGGTGATTTTGCGCTTGAGCAGCAGGCGCCATCCGAAGACGACGTCGGCACGGAGACAGTCGAGCCAGGCGACGATGTGGGCGTCGCGGCTTTGTTCGCGCAGGCGGAGCTGGGAGCCGAAGGTGCGGCGCACTTCTGCGGGGTCGTCGCCGGCGGCGATGGCTTCTTCAATGTGGGCGGCGAATTCCTCGTCGATTTCGTGATTGAGACGGTCCCCACGGAAGACGTAGGTGATGCGCGACCAGAGCGACATGATCAAGCCTCCTGCAGAACGCGGTTGATGGCGGAGCTGACGGCGTGCCAGCGGGTGACTTCGGCGGCAAGCTGCCTTTTGCCGGCGGCGGTGAGCTGATAGATGCGCGTGCGGCGGCCGGTGTCTTTGGCGGCCCATTCGGCGCGGATCAAGCCGGTCTCCTCCATACGGTGCAGCGCCGGGTAGAGCGAGCCGACCTCGGCGTTGAGGACGTCGCCAGAGGTGCGCTTGATGGCCGTCATGATGGCGTAGCCGTGGAGCTTTGGCTGGCGGGAGAGGACTTTGAGGACGAGAAGATCGAGGGAGCCCTGCATGGTGTCTGTTCTTTTCATACTAAGATATCTTAATACACAGACGGCTTAGTAGTTGTCAAGCCGGGGGTTGCTGGATATCCATAGCTTCTTGAAGAGAATTCAGGTAATAGTCAGGTACGAAACCGTTAAGATATTAGTTCCCAGAGTGAGTTTCATATCTTGCATGGAGGCCCGATTCAGGATGGCCTGCATTGCCGGCGCCCGGGGCAACAAACTACCAGGAACATGCGCTTGCGCTGTACAAAGGCCGGCAAGGGGGGAAAGGTGCAATTATTGCAGCTAAACTTCCAGTTTTCCGGCACGTTTTTTTGTGATCCACCAGCAGGTAAAGCCAATCGTGGCCAGGCCGCTTACGATGCCCAGCAGAGCCAGTCCGTGGTGCGCCACCACGTCCACGGCTCCGGGTCCCAGCTTGAGCACCAGCAGGGAGAGCACCAGCCAGCGCACCAGCCGTCCGCAAAAGACGGCTGCCAGGAACGGGACTACACGCATCTCAAAGACGCCGGCGGCAAAGACGCAGGCTTTCCATGGGGTGGGCGGAGGCAGCATGGAGGGAATCATCATGGCCAGGAATTCCTGGTTTTCAAAGCGGGTGCGCATGCGTTCATAGCGGGCGCGGTTCACGCGCTTGAGCAGAAACAGCTCGCCGCCGGCGCGGCCCAGGCCATAGGGCAGAAGGCCGCCGATTGCAGAGCCGGTGGCGGCCAGCAGGCAATACATCCAGAAGTGGCTCTTGTCGTTCCAGACATAGAACGCGACAAAGGCGTCCATGGGGACAGGAATCGTGGAGGAGTCAAGCAGCGCGATGGCGCCAATGCCCCAAAAGCCCAACTTGGCCACGGCTGGAAGCAACACAAACTTCCACTTGACCATGATTCGAGCAAGAAACTGCTTCAAAAAGAGACCCTTTCCTTCCGTTCATCCGTCCATTCAGTAAGAACCATTGTACGAGCCGCGGCGTGATGCATGAATTGAGTCCAATTCATGCATTCTGAGCGATGCGTGCCCGGCTGCCGGTTTAGAGCATTTTCGGAATACACGTAGACTTTTGAGATTAGCCGCAGGTGGCTTTTTCTTGAGAAAAAAGCCACTTGAGAGCAAGGCTTCGATCTACACCAATTCCGAAAATGCTATAGCCGGGATGAGAGAATAGACAGGAAGGAATCAAAGCGGAGCCGGCGTGGTGCGTGTGCGCCCAGCCAGTTCCCTCAGGAACGAATGCCCACCAGTCAACCGCCAGCCAATGTGAACGAGCCGACCGAGCCGCCCAAGAAGAAACGGGCAGCAGGTATTGTCGGGCTCGGACTCACCGATTACACAGCGACTCCTCGGCCGGCTGCGGCGACGAGCGAGCCGGAGCTGCCGATCGTCAGCGGTTCGCGCTGGATTGACTACAATACCCACGAATTGCTGGAGATGATCAGCGATCTGGAGGACGAGCGACGCTGGGCGCGGCTGCGCGAAGGCTTCTGGATCGCGATCCTCCTGCACCTGGCGCTGATCTCCGCGCTGACGTGGATTCCGCGGTATGTGTTCAAGGTTCCGCCGGTGGTGGATCCCTTCAGCGCCATCAACCAGCGCAAGGATCTGACGTATCTGGATCTGCCGCCCGACGCGCTGCGCAAGATTCAACCCAAGCCGGCCGTGAAGTCGGTTCCGCAGAAGCCGGTGATAGTGGACAAGAAGACGCTGGACGACATGAAAAAGATGACTCCGCCGGCGCCTGAGCCCGAGCCCAAGCCCGCCGAGACGACTCCACCGCCGACGCCTGCAACCATTCCGCCCAATCCGCAGTCGCAGTCTCAGCTTGAGGCGCCGCGTCCGTCCGCGGTGCCGGCCCGGCCCAATTTTGCCATGAACTCCAGCAACCCTGCCGACCAGTTGCGCGATGCCATGCGGGGCGCATCGCGCAATCGCGGCACAGGCGAAGAGGGCAACCTGAGCTCGCACGGTCTGGCTCGTCATCCAGGCGCCGGCTCGGGAGGCATCCAGGTACTATCTGACACACAAGGCGTGGATTTCAGTTCGTGGCTGCAGCGCTGGCACCATGAGACAGAGAACACCTGGGACCCGTTGATTCCCGACGAGGTCAACGCGCCTATCAACAAGTCCGGCGTGGTGGCGATCCGCTTCAAGGTTCTGCCCAACGGGCGGCTGATGGACGGAAGCCTGATCCTCGAAGGCCGCTCCGGCGACACGGCTCTGGACCGCGCGGCCTGGGGCGCGCTCACCGGCTCCAATTACGCGCCGCTGCCCAGGGAGTTTCACGGGCCGTACCTGGAATTGCGCGCCTTCTTCTTTTACAACATCGATCCGAACCAAGGGAAAGACCACTAGGGCGCAGCCAGCGTGCGCAGGGGTTCTCAGGCGGTCGCATCGTCTTCAGGCATTTCGGGCGCGGCCTGTTGCGCTTCAGCCGGCGTGTCGGCAAGCGCGGCTCTGTGGGGCAGCACGATGCCGTCCTGCTCCAGGAGCGCATCGTAGACCGGCGTATGGCGCCAGTGGCGGGCCAGGGCAAAGGCGCTCATGTTGGCAATCATCAGGGGCAGCACCAGTCCGTAGCCGCCTGTCATCTCAAAGACGATAAGCACCGAAGTCATGGGCGCGCGCACGATGCCCGCGAAGACCGCACCCATGCCGACGACCGCAAAGGCGCCGATGGAGTCGGCGGGGTGGTGGAAGACGGCGACGTCGAGGTAGCCGACCGCGCCGCCCAGCATGGCTCCCATGAAGAGCGCCGGGGCAAAGATGCCGCCCGATCCGCCGCTCGAATAGGAACAGACCGTAGCCAGCAGCTTGATGACGCAAAAAGCCACCATCGCCAGTACCGGCAGCGCGCCCATGGAGCCGGTAAGCGCCAGGGTGAGCGTTTTGTAGGGATCGCCGGCAATGCCGTTGAGATGAAACAACGCGAGAGCCACGACGGCCAGGCAGCCCGTGGCCAGGCCTCCGATGGCCGGATGCACCCACTTGGGCACTACCGTCAACCGCTTGAACCGGGCGCGCAACCAGAGCAGCGAATCGGTGAACGTGACCGAGACAATCGCCGCCAGCAGGCCCAGCAGGGCGTACCACACCAGCGAAGAAGAGTTGGTGAGCGCGTAGGCACGCTGCACGTGAAAGATGGGGCGGGAGCCGAGAATGGAATGCTCCACGACGGCTGCCAGCGCCGCGGCCACAATGACGCCGGAGAGCATGGTCTGGTCCAGGTCGCCGATCAACTCCTCCAGAGTGAAGGTGACGGCGGCAATTGGCGCGTTAAAAGCTGCGGCGATGCCGGCTGCCATGCCGACCGAGGCCATGCGCCGCGAGTTAACCGGGCTGAGACGGGCCAGGCGCGCCAGCATGCTGCTGACGCCGGCGCAAATCTGCACTGTGGGGCCTTCCAGTCCGAGGGAAGCGCCAGACCCGATCTGCAGGGCGCACAGAACGAATTTGCCGATGGTTTCCCGGACAGTGATCAGGCCGTAGCGAAGCGAATAGGCAACCTTGACCTGGGGAATGCCACTGCCAGCGGCGGCAGGAACAAAGTAGGTGAGGCCAAGACCAACCACCAGTCCGCCCAGGGTTGGAGAGAGAATCGTCCACCAGATCCAACTGTGGCCGGGCGCGGCGTTGGCGCGGTCTATGAGCAGCGACTCCAGCCAGCCGATGCTGAGGTGAAACGCCACAGCAGCCAGGCCGCAGAGTCCGCCGGCCAGGATGGTGAATGCCAGCAGGCGCTGCCGCTCATTGGGCACACGGCGCATCAGCCAGGCGAGAAAGCGCGAGTACAGCCCCTGGAATCCAACCCAATATTCCAATGCCTGAGAACCTCGCAGTAAGAACCTTGCTTTTCAAGTATAGGAGTGGCGCTGCTGGCGGGGCTTCACGGCTCCGAATAGCGGTGTGGCCCCGTTCGTCTCATTCGGAATTAGTTCTTCGGCTCGGTGGAGCGCATGAAATCCGCCAGGTAGTCCTTCCATACCGACGCAACCGTGTGGGTTCCATGGCCGCGGGTCGCATCGGAGATGGGCAGCAGAATGAAACGGGCATTGGGCATGCGCTTGACTTGTTTTTCCGCGATGCCCAGCTCCGGCGGGTTGATATAGTCGTCGGCGGAGTTGATCCACAGCACAGGCACAGTGATGCTTTCCAAGCGCGGGCTGGGGTCGTAGTTGCGGCTGGCGTCGCAATAAAAGATCAAATCGTTGGCATCGGTGCTGGAGAGCGTGCGCTTCAGGTACGCGTCCACGTATTTCTCGGCGGCCTCGCGCGTGGGCGCCTGCTTCTGCATTTGCAGCGGGCTGGATCCCATCACCAGCAGCAGTTCGTTCGCGGTGCGCAGTCCCTGCACCGGCTGCGTGGCGTATTCGCCGCCCATCCACGCGGGGTCCTGCCTGACGGCTTCAATCGCCATGTAGCGCATCATGCGGTTGCGTCCGGCAATGGGCACAGGCAGGCACGCAAAGGGCGCCAGCGCATCGGCAAAGCCGGGATAGGTTTCTCCCCACACAAACGACTGCATGCAGCCCATGGAGGTGCCGAGGATCAGGCGCAGGTGGTCGATCTTCATCTGGTCAAGCATCATGCGCTGGCTGCGCACCATGTCGCCGTAGTCGTACGCGGGGAAGTGCGCGTGGAGGCCGTCGGAGGGCTTGGAGCTTTGACCATGGCCGATGTCGTCGGGCAGGATGAGGAAGTATTTCTGCATGTCGAGCGGGGCTCCGGCGCCGAACAGGACATTGGCAAACACGGGATTGAGCAGGGAATGCGCGTTGCCGCCGGTGCCGTGCAGCAAGAGGACCGCATTGTCCACGTGGCCGGAAGCGTTGCGATGCACCGTGCCCAAGGTGAGATAGTGCAGCTTCAGCTGGGGCAGGGTTTCGCCGCTGCCGAAGCGGAAGCTTGGCAGCACGACTGTGCCGTCTGCCGTGGGCCAGCCTCCGGCCGGAGCGGCGGGCAGACTCGCTGCACCGGATGAAGGGAGCTGGCTCATGGTCTGGCTCAGGGCTGTCCCGGATGACAGCAGGAGAGCGGCAATCAAAACTTGGGCGGTGCGCAGGTACATGATGAGACTCCTAAGGGGGCTCGAATCGAAGGCAATTCCACCTTCGCTTTTACTGAAGCGGGTGTCAAGCAAAGACCACCGCAAGCTTGAATCCGCTAATCCGGGCCGGAAGTGTTTTCCAGCGCCGGTTTGACGATGAGCGCCGGCTTGGGTGGAGCTTGCGGCGGGGGCAATGCGGGTCTTACTTGCGGCCCGGCTGATGTATTGACTGGGGCTGAGGCGGCGGGGGGCTTTGCCGCAGGTCTGGCGGCAGGCTGAACCCCGGACTTGACGGGCTGTGCCGCGGGCTTGTTGGGTGGGGCCGCTGGCTTTGCGGGCGCAGCGGCGGATGGTGGCGCAATCGCCAGTTTGGCAGCTGCTTTGGGAGCGGCTGGCCGGCCGAGCGTTGGTGCGGGCTGCGGCTGCGCGGATGCTTTTTGCAAGGGGGGAGCCACCTCATCGCTGGGGAACTGCTCGCCGTCCTTGCCGGCGATGGCGGCGCGCATCACGTTGATCCAGATGGGCAGCGCGGCTTGAGCGCCGGTTTCTTTCTCGCCCAGCGACTGGTTGTTGTCGTAGCCCACCCACACGCCGCAGGTGACCGAGGGTGAGAAGCCCAGAAACCAGGCGTCGGTAAAGTCGCTGGTGGTGCCCGTCTTGCCGCCCAGAGGGTGTTTGAGTTGCGCGGCCGATGCGCCGGTTCCGTGCTGGGTGACGGCGCGCAGCAGCGTCATCATGGTCCGAGCGGTCGGCTGTGCGATGACCTCATCGACCGCTGGCGGCTCCTCCCACAGCGTAATGCCGTCTGCGTTTGAAACCTTGCGGATGAGGCGCGGCTTTACGCGGATGCCGTCGTTGGGAAACACCGCGTAGGCGGCCACCTGCTCCTCCAGCGTGACCTCTACCGCTCCCAGCGCCACGGGCAGGTAGGCGGGAATGTTGGTGGTGACGCCGAAGCGGTGGGCCACGTCGATGACCTTGCGGATGCCCACGCGCGCGGCCAGTTTGATGGCGGGAATGTTGCGCGACTCGGCAAAGGCATTCATGAGGGTCATCGCGCCCTTGTAGTCGTTTTCGTAGTTGTGCGGCGTGTAACCGGCAAAGCTGACCGGAGCGTCCACAATGATGTCACTGGGCTTGGCGCCGTCCTCGATGGCCGCGGTGTAGACGTAGGGCTTGAAACTGGAGCCGGTCTGCCGCTGGGCTTGCGTGGCGCGGTTGAATTCACTAAGAGCATAATCGCGCCCGCCCACCATGGCCAGCACATCGCCGGAGGTGTTGTCGATTGCCAGCAGCGACCCCTGGGCGCCGGAGTCCTGTTCCAGTGTGGCGCGGCGCGCGCTGCCCTCCATGGCGTCGCCCAGGTGAACGTACACAATATCGCCGGGCTTGGCCAGGTTGCCGGCGTAGTGCTGTCCGGTCCATTGCCAGTCCTCGGGGAGGAGGACAATCTCAGTGTCTTCCTGGCCGGGAGGACCGACGCGGGCCCGGATTTCCAAAGGCAGGACGCGCGTGACCAAGGCGTGCACGTACTCGCCGGGACGGGTCTTGACGGCCCAGTCGGGATGCTTGTATTCCTCCAGGGAAGTGCCGCCGGTGAGCACATTTTCCAGCTTGCCCTTCCATCCATGACGCCGCTCGTAGGCGGCCAGGCCATCGTTCACGGCGCGGTTGGCGGTCTGCTGCAGGTCGAGGTCGAGGGTGGTCTCCACTCTCAGCCCGGCCTCGTGCACCTGGTCGCTGCCGAAGTGCTTTTCGAGCTCCCTGCGCACATCCTCCTGGAACCAGGGAGCCACGGACATCTCCCTCTGGCTGATGTGCAGGCCCAGCGGAGCCTGGCGCGCCTCTTCTGCCTGAGCCTGAGAGATGGCCTTGTCGTGTTCCATCTCGGTCAGCACCAGGTTGCGGCGGCGCAGCGCCTTGTCAGGATAGAGCAGCGGCGAAAAGGCATAGGGCCCCTTGGGCAACCCGGCCAGCAGGGCCGCTTCCGGTAGCGTCAGGTCTTTGGCGTGCTTTGAGAAGAAGAACTGCGAAGCGGCCTCAAAGCCGTACATTCCGCTGCCTAGATAGATCTGATTGCCGTAGAGCGTGAAGATCTGCTGCTTGGTGAAGGCGCGCTCAATCTGGATGGCCAGGTAGGCCTCCTGAATTTTGCGCGTGGCTGTCCGCTCCGGCGAAAGGAAGAGGTTGCGCGCCAGTTGCATGGTCAGCGTGGAGGCGCCCTGGGCGCGGCCATGGCTGCGGATGTCGTGCCAGGCCGAGCCCGCCACGCGGAAAACATTGATGCCCCAATGGGACTCGAAGCTCTTGTCTTCAATGGAGATCACGGCCTGGCGCAGCACCGGCGCAAAGCCGTCGTAGCCCACCACCTCGCGCCGCTCCAGGGCAAAGGAGCCGACGATGCGGCCCTTGCGGTCATAGAGCTCGGTGGTTGTGGAGGGCCGGTAATGCTCGAGGTCGTTGATCTGGGGCAGATCGACGGAATAGACCAGCGTGAGCCCGGCCAGTGAGCCGGTGACCACAGCCAGCACCAGCAGTGCAATCAGCGCGGCTTTGCCCACCAGCTTGCGTCGGCGTGGCGGCGGAACCTGCCGAGTTTCCAGCCGCCAGGACCGGCCAAGGTTCCGTGGTTCGACGGGCTGATAGGGAGGGACAGGCAAGCGTTTCAGCCTCGTGGGCATTTCTCAAGAGAAGCCGGAGTGAATGCCTCAACACAAGGCTAGCATTTTTGGAATGTGCGGGAATGCGCATACTGTTGATGCGCACCATACAGTGCAAGATCGGGACTGATGGAATTGCTTCGGGGTTGGAGTGCGGGCTATTGGTTCCTTATGGAAAATGCCTGGTTCTGAAGGCCGATCGCGCCCCCTCAGCTCCGATCGCCGCTTTGCCTTACTGCTGCAACACTACCTGGTCGCCTTCCTTCAGGCCGCTCAGAATCTCGGTCACCGAGCCGTTGGAAAGCCCGACCTTCACCGGAACCTTGCGCGTGCCGTCTTTCTGCTTCTTATCAGGAATCGCCACCGAAGCGTTCTTCTGGTTGTCGTACATGACCGCGTTTTCCGGCACGGTCAGCACGCCTTTGTGTTCGTCCAGCAGAATCTCGGCGTTGGCGGTCATGTTGGCCTTGAGCTCTCCGCCGGGGTTGTCGATGGAGACCCGTACCTCGAACGTCGTCACGTTGTCCTTTTCCACGCCCATGGGTGAAATCTTGGTCACATTGCCCTTGAATGTGCGGTCGCGGAAGCTTTCCACCTTGATACGCGCCGGCTGGTTCATGTACACGTGGGCAATATCGGCCTCGTCCACTTTACCCTGCACGTACACCTCTGTCGTGTCCCCTTCGGTCATCACCAGCGTGGCCGTCGAGCCCAGCACCAGAATCGAACTCACCGCGTCGCCAATCTCCACGTCCCGCGACAGAATCACGCCATCCATCGGCGCCACAATAGTTGTGTACCCGAGTTGCTCTTCCAGCTGCTTGAGGCTGGCCTGGCTCTGCATCACCTGCGCCCGTGCCTGTTTCAGCTTGGCCGCATCCACGCCGATCTGCGCCTTGGCCGAATCCCGCCGCGTGAGTGCGGCCAGGTAATCCTTGTTGGTGTCGTCCAGCGCCTGGTGACTCACGATGCCCTGCTTCTGCATTTCCAGGTTCCGGTCGAGAGTGGCCTTGTACATGGCCAGGTCGGGCGCCGCAGCGTTTACCCTGTCCTGCTCGATATTCGCCTCGAAAGTAGACACGTTGGCCTGGGCCGCGGACAATTGCGCCCGCTGCGCCTCAACCTGCGCCAGAATCTCCTCCTGGTCCAACTGCGCAAGCTGCTGGCCCTTCTTCACCTGGTTGTTGATGTCCACATAAAGCTTTTCCACGATCCCCGAGGCCTTGCTCTTTACCTCAACCTCGGTGATGGGCTGAATCTTTCCGGTGGCCACCACTGACCGGGCCACATCGCCGCGCGTCACTTTGGCCAGCCGGTTAGCATCGAGGGTGGTGCCCTTCACCAGTCGCACCAGCGCCAGGCCTGCAATCAGCACAACCACAGCTACACCAACACCCAGCCAGATCCAGAATCCCTTGCTCTTTCGCGACGCAGCCACAAAATCCTCCAAATACGTAAAGAGAGCCGCCGCTCTCCCTAGCGCAGATAAAATGATGTAGAAGGCACAACAAACCAAGCGGCGTCAGCGCATTGCTTTCACCCGCTGCTGTTTCTTACGCAATCTGTTGAGTCCTAGTTCCAAGCTTATCTGACGCACCCTGCGGGAACCGGGGACCTGGCCGGCGCGTATCACTTGACGAGCGCCCTGCCTCGGCGTGAACAGGCTTTACATCGCATGCAGAATTTCTCAGACACGCTCGGCCAGGTCTTCCGCGCCATCATGGCCAACAAATTGCGCAGCTTCCTGACCATGTTCGGAATCGCCTGGGGCGTGGGCTCCTTGCTTGTGCTGGTGGGCCTGGGCGAGGGTTTCCGCTCAGGTCAGCGGCGCAACCTGGCCAAGCTCGGCAACGACGTGGTCATGATGTGGGACAGCACCATTCCCGCCCTCCCCAATCAGCACACGGGCATGCGCCCCTACCAGTTGACCCTGGGCGACGAAGCCGCCCTGCGCGCCCTGCCTCAGTTGCGCTCGGTCACCGCCATTCTCAGCCGCAACGACCTTTACCAGGTCAGCGCCTGGTCAAACACCTCCGGCCAGGTTCTGGGCGTCGAGCCGAATTTCCCATCCGTCCGCTTTGTGCCCATCGCCGAGGGCCGCTTTATCAACGCAGCCGACCTCGCCGAAAACCGCCGCGTGGTCGTGCTCGGCTCAAAAAACGCCACATTGCTGTTTCCCGGCCGTCCCATGCTGGGAGAAACCATCACCGTCAACGACATCTCCTTTACCGTCGTCGGCCGCGTGGAGTCCATCAGTCGCGGCAACAACGACTCCGACAATCAAAAGCTCTATATGCCCCTCTCCACCATGCAGGAACTGTTTGCCATGAAGGGGGAAAACATTGCCCGCGATGCTCTCAGTTCCCTGCAATATCAGCCCACAACCCACAACGACTCCACGGCAGCCGTTCCCGCCGTCCACCGCGTCATCGCGCAGCGGCATGGCTTCGATCCCGCGCTGAAAGACGCATTTGAAGAATTCGACAGCATTGAGGAAGGCAAGATCATCAGCAAGATCTTCGACGCCATGGATGTGTTTCTGGGCGGCGTGGGTATCGTCACCCTGGGCCTGGGCGCGGTGGGCATCATCAACATCATGCTGGTCTCGGTTACGGAGAGAACCCGCGAGATCGGCGTCCTGAAAGCAATTGGGGCCACCAAGCGCAGCATCCTGGCGCAGTTCTTCTGGGAGGGCCTGCTGCTGACCGGCGTTAGCGGCGTGATCGGCATTGTGGTTTCTGCCGGGTTTATGAGCCTGCTGCAGAATTTGCTTACCGGCAAAATGCCGGGCTGGGACCCGCCGCGGCTGGTGCCCTGGTCGGCCGGGCTGGCCCTGGGATCGCTGGTGATCTGCGGCGTGGTTGCCGGACTCTATCCGGCCAGCAAGGCAGCCAATATGGATCCGATCGAAGCCTTGAGGAGAGAGTAGAAAGGCAGCTTCTAGCTGCTAGCTTCCAGCTACTAGCTTTTGGCTATTAGCTGCTGGCTGGTAGCTCGGGGAAAAGCGAAAACGCTGAATAGGACTTAGCCTTTAGCCGTTTTTCTTTAGCTAGAAGCTAGAAGCTAAAAGCTAATAGCTGCATCCGGAGACTGAATCATGCTGAAAGACATTCTGGCCCAGGCCTGGGAAGCGATGATCTACAATCGCCGCCGCACGGCCATCACCATGATCGGCATGGCCTGGGGCATTGCCACTGTGGTCCTGCTGCTGGCCTACGGCGCAGGTTTCAGTCATGCGATCGAGACCATCTTTGCCCAGTTTGGCGTGAACCTCATGGAGGTCTATCCGGGACGCACCAGCCAGCAGGCCGGCGGCGACAAGGCCGGCATCAAGGTTCGCTTCCCGCTGGACGACGTGGACAGGGTCTGGAACGGCGTGCCCAATCTCATGCACCTCACACCGGTGGTTTTTCTGGACACCACTATCCAGAACGATCTCCACTCGTATACATGGACCGTCATCGGCGCGCGGCCCGCCGCGCAGGACATTCTCAAGCTCGATGTGGACGACGGCCGCTTTTACAACGGCGCCGAGGAGCAGCAGAGAGCTCACGTGTGCGTCATCGGTTCGGAATCGAAGACCAAGCTCTTCTCCGGCGGCTACGCCGTGGGCCAGGACATTCGCCTCAACGGCATTGTCTTTACCGTCATCGGCGTCATGAAACCCAAGATGAACGAGGGTGAAAACGACAACAACCGCCGCATCTACGTCCCGTTCAGCGTCATGAGCGACCTCAAGGACACCAAGTACATCGACGGCATGTGGATGAATTATCAGGGCGACAACCAACAGGTGGAAAAGAGCCTGCGCGAAACCCTGGCCGCTGCCCACCACTTTCGCCCCTCGGACCATAACGCAATTTTCGTCGCCAATCTCATGACCCAGTTGAGTCAGTTCCGCGACCTGTCCATCGCGCTGCAGGTATTGCTTTCCCTGGTGGGCGCGCTCACTCTGGGCATTGCCGGCATCGGACTGATGAACATCATGCTTGTCGCCGTGCAGCAGCGCACGCGGGAAATCGGCGTTGAAAAAGCTCTGGGCGCGCGCAAGCACCACATCCTTGTCCAATTCCTTGCCGAAGCCCTGGCCATCACCGCGGTCGGTGGCGCGGCCGGCATCGCCCTGGCCTACCTGGTATCTGCCATGGTGGGCCGCATCACGTTTTACAGCGCCGTTGCCACCAACGCACAGGACGCGGACATCCGCCTGCTTATCTCGCCCGCCACGGTCATCATCGCCACGGTGATCCTGGCCATCACCGGCCTGGTCAGCGGCATGATTCCCGCCATCCGCGCAGCCAACCTGGACCCGATCGAGGCGCTGCGCTACGAGTAGCTTTGGCGCTCTCGCAATAGCCGCAAAAAAGTCATGGCGCTTTGCAAGAGCAAAGCGCCATGACTTTTCTTAGGACAGTTACGAAGAGTTCTCGACGGGCTTGATTAGCTGGTTTTGGCCTTCAGCAGCGACAGCCCCTTGTCCAGCGTTTCGTCGCCCTTGGCGGGCGGCGCCTCCCCGTCTTCTTCATCCAGGGTGGTTCCTACCGTGACGGTCGGCGTGACGGCCTCGTCCTGAATCTTCTTGCCGGAGGGGCTCTGGTACTTGGCCACGGTTAGCAGCAGCGCCGCGCCGTCGGGCAGTTCCAGGGTCTTCTGCACGGAGCCCTCGCCGAAGGTGCGCTCGCCCACCACGTCGCCGCGCTTGGCGTCCACGATGGCGGCTGCGGTCAGCTCAGCCGCGCCATAAGTGCCGCGGTTCACTAGCACGGCCAGGGGCGCATCGGTAATCCATTTTGCGGGATCGGCGGTGAAGGTCTGGGTGGCAAACTTCTGGCCTTGCAGCGTGGCCAGGGTTCCCTGTTTCAGGAAGAAGTTGGCCAGGCGAACGCCTTGAATCGCATCCTCGCCGGTGGAGTTCCGCAGGTCAAGCAGTACCTTGCTGCCCTTGCCGGTGGCCTTGAGGCGGGCGGCAATCTCGTCCACGCGGGCCGCGGTCAGCGCGCCCGGCTTGAGGTAAAGAATAGTGGAGTTTTCATATTCCTGCACGCCGAGCGCCGCAGGCGCGGCAATGGTGCGCGTGAGGGTAAGCTTGTCGGGGTCGGCCTTGAGCGGGCGGATCACGGAGATCTCGACAGTGCTTCCCGGCTGTCCTTCCAGCATCAGGCGGATGACGGCAAGCGACAGCTCGCGCGTGGACTGGCCGCCGATGGATTCGATTACGTCGCCATCGCTCAGGTGTTCCTTGTCCGCGGGGGAACCGGCCAGCACGTTGACGACCGTGGCGTACCCAAAGCGCTTGGAGACGGTGATGCCCACCTGGGCCACGCCCGTGGTTGGCCGCTCCTTGTAAATCTTGTACTCGGTCGGGGTCAGGTAGCTGGAATCCGAGTCCAGCGACTCCAGCAGCCCGTGCAGCGCGCCCGTGGTGACGTCATTGATGTTCGGCGCGGTCACGTAGTCGGTCTGGACCTTTTTCAGGACTTCGGCGTAGACGCGCATCTGGCGGTATGCGCCATCCTGATCGCTGCCGGCATGAACGCCAAACAGCCCGAACTCACCCATCGCAAATCCCAGACCGAGGGCCGAGAAGATGGCTAAGGCTAGAACGAAGACAAAACGCTGGAAGAATCGAGACACACACACCACCGGGGCAGCCCTTTGGGGGAAACAGGCCGCTCACTCTATAGACGCAATGATAGCGCAAGGGGTATGCAGCGCGGCTTCATGAGCGGTTCTAGAGGGCAAAAAACCGGGTAATAACGGAAAATGCAGACAAACCGGCCGGAGGATTGTGCGCTGTGCCGTCCTCGGGCTGCACAGCCCTGCTGCCATCACCACAGGCTTTCAGCCGAACAATGCGAATTTTTTCTTCTTTTCCGGCTCAGCCGCCTGGCTGCAAACAGCACGGGTCATCTCCTTGATGGCCCGTGCAATGTGCGAGTTGTCCTGCGTGAGCGGGATGGCCGTGTTCTGCATCCGCCGCACCGCCGCATAATCGTTTGGAATCTTCCACTGCGCCGGCCGGGTGAGCGCCTTCTCTACATGCTCATCGGTGACTCCGAAGGAGTGGCGTTCATAGCGGTTGATCACGATTTCGAGCTTGGGGCAGGTGTCCCTGGTGAACTGAGCGATCAGGCGATTTGCGTTGCGCAGTTCGGGAATGCCGACCTGCGTGACGAGGTAGATGGTGGCGGATTCGTAGAACAGGCGCGTACCCTGCAAATCCAGCTTTGATCCCGCATCGACCACCACGTAGTCGAATTCCTCCAGCGCGACTTCCAGCAGCCTGTCGATGGCCTCATTCGAGAACTGCATGGGAACAATGACCCCCGGCGCAGCCAGTACATAGAGCCCTGAATCGTGCCGGGTAAGCAGCGTGGACAGAAAATTTCCATCGAGCCGGCTGGCATTCTCCAGCGCGTTGATGGAGGAAAATTGAGACTTGATTCCCAGGTTGATTGCCGCGTCGCCCAAGGGAAGATCGAGATCGATGAACAGCGTGCGCTGGCTGGACTCCTGGGCCAGCGATACCGCATAATTGCAGGCCAGCGTGGTGACGCCGGAGCCGCCCTTGGCGCCTAGAAATGCCAGCAGTCTGCCGTCATTCTTTTTGGGCGACTGGGGTTCCGGACGGTGTGCCGAGGCCCGTGCCAGCGCTTCCGCCATCGCACTCTGGCTCAGGGGAAGAGGCAGAATCTCGCGGATGCCCGCGTGCATGCAGCGCAGCATCAGCCCCGGATCAGGCTGCGCCGAATAGGCCATGACGGTTGCCGTGTTGCAGAGACAGATACTCTCCGCCAGATCCAGAGCGTATTCCAGATCGCTGTCCACGTCGATCATGACCACATCGAAAGCTCCGTTCTGCAGCCTGGGCAGATCGTCAATGCCGGAAGGATAGGCAGTGAAGACGCGGATTTTGCCGGGCCGGCAGGCGAACAGGGCACCGGCTACTCCCTGGCGGCGCCGCTCGTTGGGGCCGATGACCGCAATGGACAAGTCGCTTGTACATACGCTGTGGGGCATGTGCGTAGTGGACGGCCTCACAGGATAGCGGCTTCCCATGGTCTCAATCACGGCTGTGCTCATTGGCTCTCCGAATTTTTGGAATCACTCATACCAGTTATCGGCAATTGGAGGCGGGAAATTAGCAATTCTTCAGATTTTCTCCTCGAAGGCGAGGAGCGTGGCCATCCGCGTTGCTGAATGAAACGGAGACCGGTAGCGAAAACCATCAGCACTCGTGCCGGTGGCCTCATTCGATTCAGGTTACGAAGGGACGGTTCATGGGATGGGAAGAGGCGGGCAGGAGGGAACTGCCCGCGTCAGGGGTATGGAAACGAATGTAATTAATAGAATCAAATACTTATAGAGTTAGCAGCTTTCCTCCGTAGCGAAGGTTGATCAGTTGCCCGTCGAATCCCGGCACGCCTGACTGCGATCCATGCCATTCCCGATACGCATCGGGCGCAAATCCGAAGAGGGTGCGCAGAATGATTTCGGCAAACGATCCTGAGGCGCTGCAAAAATATTCCTGCCCGAACGCGCCTCCTTTCCTTACCGGATTCTGATCGGTAGCTACATCGTGCGATTGTCCGAACGGCCCCTCGTGGGTTGCCGGCACCAGGCTGCGCAGCCGTTCAAGCGCCTCCCGTTTGCGTCCCACGCGATACATCGCCTCCGCCGTCAAAGCGGGCCACGCATCGTAGGAGCCGGTCGACCCGTGATCGGGCCGCAGCGATAGGTTTGCGGCGGCATCCTGCAGGGAAAGGGCCCGGAGCCAATGCGGAGTCCACAGTTCCCGATCGACAAATTCGATCATTTCGTTGATTAGGCGCTGCCCGAGGTCGCTCTGCATGGTGTCGATCAGCGTAAAGAAGTCGATGCAGTGGCGCACTTCAACCCTCTTGCCGTCATCCAGCCGGCAGGCCCAGAAACCTTTGCCGTCCACGTAAAGAGCCAGGACTTCGGCAGCAAGCCGGTCCGCCAGCTGTTTGAGCTGGGCAGCTTTGGCCGTTTCTCTTCGCTTTGTTCGCAGTTGCGCCATGGAGCGCATCATCCAGACATTGGCTGAATTCATTGCCGGCACATATTGCACATAGGTAGGCACGGTCTCGATCAGGTTTTTGGCGACGCCGTAGTTGGCCAGCAGGCTGGGCGCTTTCGTCAGGGTTTGCCAGTGCAGCGACAAGCCTTCCAGAAGGTCGATAATTTTCTGGCCCCCGCGCAGGATTTCATCCAGGAACTGCCAGTCATGCGTTACGGAGACGTACGTTGTGACCAGCCGGAACACCGAATAATCGTTGGCCGAATACCACCGCCCAATCGGCTGCAAAGTCTTAAAGTCGATGGCGTAAAAGGAGTGAATGCCGCTTTCAAGAAATAATTTGAGTTGCTCTCTCATGGCCAGGGGATCGAGCAGCGCCCATACCGTCGCAAAAAAGCTGGTGTCCCAGAAATAGAGAACGGTTGTGGCGTAGCGCGGCGAACCCGTCACAAATACGCGCGGAAACTGGGCGCTCAGGTTGGTTCTTTCCAGGCACAACAAACTCAGAATGCTTGTGTAATAAAGCTTGCTGATCTTTGCGTCGTGGGTGGCAAGCACCGGCAGATTTCCTGAGAAGTGGCCGTTGTTTGGCGTAAATGCAGCATCGAAGCGCTGCTGCCAACCCGCTTTCGCCTGCTTCCAGACGCCGGCAAAGTGTTCTCTCCATTCCGAGACCTGATGGACGACGGAATCAAGGTCTGTGCCCGCGGCCATCACGGCTTGCAGGCGGAACGATTCCCCTTGTTTCAAGTGCAGATTCCAGTTTGCTTCGCGGGCCTCGTCTGAAATTCCGTCCGCGTCGCGAAGAAAAGCCAATGCGGACTTGCTGCCGCTTTTGCTGTCCTGACTGAGAAAGATCCGTCCGCCTTTTGACGCAACAACGCTGGAGCTGAAGTCTGCCGCGTCCTTCTCTTCCGGCCTTGGCGTCTTCCATACCCATGTCTCAGGAAACGCGCGCATCACGCAGTGAAAGCCAACGGCAAGCCTGGCCGTTCGTGGTTCTTTGCTCAGGTTGGTTACGTCGATGGAAAACAGGATTCCCGGGCCTTCAAACGGCATCCGAACCGTTGTGACAATTTCCATGCTGTTGGAATGTGCTTTGCGCAGTACCTGGTAGGGAAACCAACGGTAGGACTGCGCGCTGAGGCTGGCCCCATCCAGACAAAGCGAGGCCAGTTCGGATGCCTGGGCCAGCGGCGCCATGGTGAAGTTCTGCACGCCCAAAATGTTGTGCGAGGTTTCCAGGCCGCCATGGAAGTTGGTGAGGGAGGGCAGTGAATCGATGGTGCCGGCAGCGATCCACTCGCCAGCCAATTCATCCAGATTCGGGATTGCGCTTGCCGCCGCATTCCCGGGCGTACTTTCCAGCCGTGAAATGGTTCCAGCCAGGGCTGCATCTGAAGTACACAGCAGGCTGCTGCCGGCGACTGCCACACTCTTGAGAAACTCGCGACGCTTCATTTTGCGAACTCCCTTGTTCCTATCCTGCGGAAACTACCGGTCCATCCTATACGCTCAGGCCTATCCGCTCAGGCAGGTTGATGCACCTGAAACATGCACGCGGCGGGGCGAATGCGCAGCGAGCTGCAGCAAGGTGCGGCTGCGAAACCGCTCAAGGATTGATTGAAGGAGGGAATCTGGTGGCGGAGGGCAGGATCGAACTGCCAACCTACGGGTTATGAAAACGCCAATAACTAATACAATCAACTACTTACACGCCGCATAAGGCCGCCTAAATACAGCGAAATACGCGTAAAACGGGCCAATCACGGGTGGAGATTCTTCCATGCAGCGCTATGATTTTGCAGCTGAAAACGCAATTCGAGACCGCTTCGAAGCAGTAATATCCGAATAGGCGACGATACGCCCGCAACTCGAGATGCGAATTACTTCCAGAGGATTCCAGCTGTTTCCAGTGGTCTCCAGCGGAAGGAAGATAATAGCAATACGAATAGTAACAAACGCTCTAAATGATTGAGTTTAAATTACCTGCTGCCGAGCAAGGGACTCGAATTGACCGGGGGATACTGCGTTCCCACCTGGTTCGAGATTCGCCTTCCAGAATGTAGATCGATCGCGACTTTAATCGTAGCGACTTCCGAATCCAGGTCGTGTCCTTGGGAAGACGAAGCCGCATTCTTGCCGGAGCTAACAGCGAGACGCCAACGATCGCCCCAAATTGCGGCTTGTCCTTATTCCAACCTATTCCTTGAGAAAGAACCTGCCGCCGAGCCTGTATCCAAGATGCATAAATGAGGCTGGCAGCGCGCGGAACAAAGCAAAATCAGCGTTTCTTCGCTGGGACTCGCCGAGCGCGCTTTGGCCGAATTACAGAATTGCCAGCCCTCTCGGCGACAGCCGTGTTCGCCGTCTGCGCTGGAGCGTTCGCGAAGTGTTTCTCAAGGATCTCCAGCCCTACCCCGAGCAAGCTGGTATCTCGATCCAGATGCGCAAAACGCACCAGGAGGGACTGCGCGGAGGCCGACAACGCGTGGCTTCGAATGTTTCGGGCCAGCAGCGTCAGAAACTCGTCGCCCATGAGTTGCAGCCTGCGGTCCAGGACGATTACGGAAGGGTTGAACAGGTTGACGAGGTTGCCGAGGGCGATCGCCAGGTCTTCGGAGATTTCGGAAAGGATGTTGGAGCAGAGCTTATCGCCCGCGGCCGCCGCCTCAAACACCATCCACGATGTGATCTGCTCCGGATCGCCCTGTGCCATCGCCAGGACCCGCGAGCTGACGCCCTCGCTCAAAGCCTTGCGCGCGTGTGCCTCAATGGCCCTCGCACCTGCGACCGCTTCAAGACAGCCATTGCTTCCGCATTTGCAGGTGGGACCGCCGCGAACGATATTGGTATGCCCGATTTCGCCCGCGCCGCAATCCTGTCCGTAGAGCAGGTGCCCGTCCACCACAACCCCTGACCCAATGCCTGTCCCATACTCGACATAGATCATGTTCGGTTGCTTTTCGCCGCCACCCAGCATTCGTTCCGCGATGGTCTTTGCCCTGGTCTTGCTCTCCACAAGGGTGGGGACCTTGAACTCCTGCTCAATCGCCGCCTGGAGCGGTACGTCGCTCCAGAAGTCGATCGTGGAGCACGACGCCGTGACACCTAATCGTGTATTAACCAATCCGGGGTCTGCAATGCCGATGCCGATCAACTCAGACACCGGCCGGCCGGATGACTTAATCGTTCGTCTGATCGCGGCGAGGATCTGGTCGATCAGCCCTTGTTGCCCGTGCTCGAGGACGGTGGCCTCGGTGAAGGTGGAAAGCACCGTGGGCTGAAGGTCCATGAGCCCAGCTGTCATCTGTTTATCGTCAAACTCCACACCGACCAGGAAGCCGTAGTTCGGATTGATCTGGAGCAGGATCTGCTTGCGCCCAATCGGGTTATCAAATCGGCCGACCTCGATCAGATGGCCTTCGCCAAGCAGTTCGCGAGTCAGCAGGGAGATCGTGCTGCGCCGTAGTTTCGTCTGCTCGTAGATGCCGACGCGCGAGATGGGGCCGCGCTCGCGTACCAGCACCTCGATATCGTGCTTGTCCTGGAGGCTCTTTCTGGGGGCATTCTTCATGATGGCTAGATGACTCGGAAAGATAGGTGGCCCGGAAAAACGGAAACTACTTGATTTTGCCAGGGGAGGCAAGCGCCCGGCACAGAAGCTGCATCCAGATTATCTGAACACATATTACGGATAACCAATTATTGCACTGGCAGAAGGGTATTCAACAAAGGAAGACCGCGCGCTGGATCGTAACTGTCCAGCATGTTTTGCAGATTCGCCTGCAGCACGCGCCAGTATTCGTACTCGGCATCCCATCGGCCCAGTGTGGCAGCCAGCCGGAAGCTTGTGTACTGCTCGAGCCATGCCTGCTCATATTGCGGTTTCAGTTCGGTGATGGCTTCCATCAGGTCGGCGAGTTTGCCATGCTGCTGCGAAACCACCAGGTTATCGAAGTCGTTTTCAAGCTGCTCGGGAGAAGGCCTGGAACCAAGCGCCTGCCAGGCCGCTTCGATTTCTACCCCGTACTGAAATTTCAGTCCGGCATAGTCGAGCAGCCTGCACTCGACGAGGTAGGAATCGAGCGCGCGGGGTTCCATGCCCTCCTGCTGCGCGTGGACGAGGTCGTCCTCGGCGCCTTCGGCCAGCAGGCGGCTTTCACGAAGGTCAGCCGAATGGGCCGCGGCCTTCGCCAGCAGCCTTTCCGCAAACGGGCTATGCCAGAGAACCAGCATTGTGTCCTGCCCCAGCACGCGCTGCAGGGCGGTTTCGCTGGCGGCCATTTTATTGAGCGCGGAGGCGAAGCTGGCGACGGCAGCCTGGGGCGAGGCCAGCGCGGCATATTCAGCGAAAAAGCGCGTGCGATCAACTGGGCCGGACTGCCAGGAGGCCACGGCTCCATAAGCGATGCCGGACAGGGCTGGTTGCTTCAGCATCTGCAGATCGTCCGACCAGATGGTGTTCATCATGCCCAGCGCGCCAGCCCGGCGTCCGGCCGCAAGCAGGGTATCGATATTGTCGAACGTGAGGTTGAAATCGGGCGCGATTTCGCTCCAGCCATTCACGCCGGGCGCCACGAGGAACGGCACGTGCGCGGCGGCGATCGGGCTGATCCACCGCGCATAGGTTGGATCGGGGCGGGGATCGTAGAACCATGGCACGGCGACGATCCCTGCCGGCAGGCGGGGGATAATCTGCGGGTACTTCACCATAATGTCCGCCCAGGCCATCACCGTCTTGCCATGCTGGCGGAAAAAACCGCCCACGTGATTCAGCTGCTCAACAAAATAATCTGCCGGCGAGGCTGAGCCGTTTGCAGCGGCCTGCCGCAGTTGCCACGTCTCATCAAAACCCACATGGACGAACGCGCTTGGGAACAAATTCATGTACTGCTCAGCCCAGTTCGCGATCAGCTGCTGCGCACGAGGCTTTGCGGGGTCGAGCTCAACCCCGTGAGGGAAGTCGGCCAGATCAGAATATTCTTCACGGCGGAACAGATCATGCAGATGCCCGTATAACTCAAGGCAGGGAATCACGTCAACGTGGCGCTGGCGTCCATAGACCACGATTTCGCGGACTTCGTCCTTGGAAATACGCGCGCCGGGAGCGGCAGGCGGGAGTCCATCGAGGGCGATGGTCGTCTCGTTGTAGAAGTAGTACTGATTCATCTTCAGGCGGGCCATCAAATCGATTTGCTGCTTGATCTCTTCGACCCGAAGACGCTGGCCTTCGCTCATGTCCACCATCGTGCCGCGAAAAGCCATGGCGGGCCAATCATGTACGGTTGCTACTGGAAGAGCCGGTACTGGCCGTGTCTCGATCATCTGGCACAGCGTTTGAACGCCATAAAAGATGCCGGCAGAGGATTTCGCCTGCAGGGTCGCGCCGGTGCGCGTGATTGCGAGAGTGTAGGCCTCGCGACCGTCGGGCCCCACGGTATCTCCGGGCGTGGCCAGCGGATCGCTCGCTCCAGTGCGCTCGAGCAGAATCCTGGTGCCGGAATTGGGGGCATCTGCCGCCGCAAGATGGCCGCGGCCCGCGAGCGCCGTCGCGAGGCAACCTGAAAGCGTAGCCGCACTGAAAAGATCGTCGGCGTCGGGGTTCCGTCCGGCATCGACCCGCACACCATCAAGAGGAAGGGAGCCTTCTCCGTAGTGCAGTTCGCGCGGGGCGGGGAGAACGGGTGAGTGTTCCGCCAGGACGGAGGACACGGCGCCCAGGGCCAGCGCAGACAGAACCAATGCGTGCGCCACCCGTCCGCCGCGCCTGGCTTCGGCCTGCCATTGACCTCGACGTGCCATGCATTCTCCCGTCACTCTGGATTCAGCCAGCGTAGTCTCCGCTGCCGGAGGTTGCGCCGGACGAGGGGGCCGGCTCAGTGGACGAGATTCTGAAGCTCAGGCGCCCCGCTGCTTGCCTCGTAGGAGGCGAGAGCTTCCCGTTGCCGATAGATCTTCTCGACGGCGCGCGCAACGTCTTCGACTCCGTCCATTGTATCCAGCAGAACGCGATGCTCAATCCATACTGCATCGAGGCAGGCCTTCTCTGCTACGGGACATAGCGAGGCGTAGTGCGCGTAGTCGACCGGACCGTTGACGGTCAGCGGCGCGCCGTTTGCGTAGAAGTTGTTCTCCAGGAACATCGGGTTCTGATAGAGCGGCTTCCCATATCCCGGGGAGCACGGAACTCCCTCGGCCAGGAGCGCGTCCAGAAACGTCTTGCGGGAAATGCCAAAAACCTCCGCATCAAACCGGAAGATATAGAGGTGGAAAGCGTGCCCGGTAATGCCGTCCGGCACCGACAGGGGCGCGATGCCGGGGATTTGCCGCATCAGCCCGTTCAGGTGAAGTCCATTTTGCATGCGGGTTTTGCCCTGCTGCGGCAGCCGCCGGAGCTGCTCGATCAGGATGGCAGCCTGGAACTCGGTGAGCCGATAGTTCCAGCCCAGACGGTGATGCTCATACCAGGGTCTGCCGGCTTCCCGGCCCGCCCAGATATAGGAGTTGCACATCTCTGCCAGGGCAGCATCGTTGGTGAGGATGAGGCCGCCTTCGCCCGAGCTCATGTTCTTTGAAGCCTGGAAGCTGAAGATCCCCGCATTGCCCCAGGTGCCGAGATACCGGCCTTCCAGGGATGCGCCGTGGGCATGCGCAGCGTCCTCAAGGACGAAGAGGCCGTGCTTCTTCGCAATCGCAAGGATTGCATGCATGTTTGCGGCCAGCCCGGCAAAGTGTACGGGAATAATAGCCTTCGTGCGCGGCGTGATCGCCTCTTCGAGACGGCGGGGGTCGAGATTATAGGTGTTCGGATCGATATCGCAGAACACGGGTATCGCCCCCACCAGCAGCGGAGCACTGGCAGTGGCAAGAAACGTGTATGGAGGAACAATTACCTCATCGCCCGGTCCAATGCCGGCCGCCTTTAGCACCACTTCAAGAGCCGCAGTGCCGCTGGCGCAGGCCAGACCGAACGCCGCCTGGTGATAGCCGGCGAAGGCGACCTCGAATTGGTTGACGCGCGAGGCGTCGGAACCAGCGTCCTTCGCGGTGTATGCCTGCGCTCCGCTC
>Ga0302320_10004633_pt1 | contig 31171 bp, 28 predicted proteins | sample Bog_T0_3_FD_202130 | JGI IMG/M metagenome (GOLD analysis project Ga0302320, IMG submission 202130) | Peat permafrost microbial communities from Stordalen Mire near Abisko, Sweden - Bog_T0_3 | ecosystem: Environmental > Terrestrial > Soil > Wetlands > Peat | place: Sweden: Abisko, Stordalen Mire... | reverse complement strand
CGGAGGGGCACGCGGAGGCGGTGCTTGAGTTGATCAAGGAATGGAAGAAAGGTCACAAATAGCATGAATCCCCGGTCCCCAAATGCGAGGGACCGGGGGCACCCTGGACTTTTGCCGGGCGGACTTATGCCGCGGGGGTTCTTTGAGCAAGCGCCGGAGTTGGTGGCTCCGCGGCTGCTGGGCAAGATTCTCGTCCATCGGATTGTGGGCGAGGGAAGTACGAAGTACCTGGCGGGCAGGATTGTTGAGGTGGAGGCCTACCTGGGGCCGCATAGCGAGCCCCCGGACCCGGCTGCTCACTCGCACCGCGGGCCGACTCCGCGCAACCGGGTATTGTTTGGGCCGGCCGGGCATGCTTATGTCTATTCGATTTATGGGCGGTACTTCTGCATGAATGTTTCGTGCGAGAAGGAGGGTCAGGCGGGGTGCGTGCTGGTGCGCGCGCTGGAACCGCTGGCTGGATCGGACACTGAGGACTTTGCAACGATGGCGCGCAATCGCGGATTGGCGCCTGGAGCGGCTGCTCGCGAACTGACTGCTGGCCCGAGCCGGTTGTGCCAGGCGCTGGGGATCACTCGAGCGGCGCACAATGGGCTGGACTTGCTCGATCCCGGGTCGCCGTTGCAGATTCGCGACGATGGCTACCCTGTCTCCGAAGTGCTGGTTACGACGCGGATCGGGATCAGACATGCGGTGGATTGGCCGTTGCGTTTTGCCCTGCCGGGGCACAAGTGTGTTTCAGGTCCACGAAGTTTAACCGGAAGCCGAAGCTTTCTGAGATAGAATTTCGTCAATTCCCTTAGCAGCCAGTGGCAAAAGTCGGCATTGGGAAGAGATCATCCCTCAGGGGCTAAAGCCCATTGATTCCTGAGGCTTTACGGCACGACTAAAGTCGTGCCCTTTCAAAACCAGTTTCCACTACGACAGGACTTCGACCACTGGCAGTTAGACATCCCACCCCGCGAGGAAAATCTCAGTTTGAAAACACTATCGATCTCCCTAGTCGCTACTTCTCTGTTTGCCACAGCCGTACTTGCCATTTCCACGGTTGCCCAGACCCCGCAGACTCCCGCTCCGCAGCAGCCCGTGGCCGGCAGCCCGCAACGTCTGCCCCGAACCTTTCCCACGCCAACCAACCTGAAGGTGCTGCCCAAGGACATGACCGGAGAGCAGGTGCACGAGCTGATGGAGAAGTGGGAGGGCTCGCTGGGCGCAAAATGCAGCACCTGCCACGCGGCGGATCCCAAGAACATTGGTCCGAACGGCCGGCCCCGGCTTAATTTCGCAGACGACTCGAAGGAAGAGAAGCAGACGGCCCGCCTGATGTACAAGATGACCGAAGACATCAACGTGAATTATGTGTCCAAGGTGCCGAGCTCGGATATGCCGGTGACTTGTGGGACTTGCCATCGCGGCCACCTGGGACCGGAGCCGTTTGTGATTCCGGATGATGATCATGATCACGATCACCCGGCTCCGCCTGCGCCAGCCGGCACGACCCCTGCTCCGCCTAAGTAAGAAATCGGCGGGGATTCAGGCACCGGGTCCTCGAACAAAATCGCCGCTTTTGCCGCCGGATTTGGCTTCTAGTTGGATATTGCGGATGACGATTCCCTTGTCCAGCGCTTTGGTCATGTCGTAGACGGTGAGGGCGGCAACCGCTGCTGCGGTGAGGGCTTCCATTTCGACGCCGGTTGGCCCGACGGTGGCCGCTGTCGCCGTGATGCGTACGCCGCCCGTGACGATTTCAGCCTGGACGTCTACATGAGTCAGCGGCAACGGATGGCACATGGGGATGAGATCGGATGTGCGCTTGGCCGCCTGAATCCCGGCGAAGCGCGCCACCTCGAGCGGGTTCCCCTTGGGATTGGCGGGTAGCGCGGCCAGAACCTCGTCAGAAAGCTCGACGAAGGCCGAAGCTGTGGCCGAACGCCGCGAGTCCTGCTTGGCGCTGACATCGACCATGCTAGCTTTGCCTGTTGAATCAAAATGCGAGAGCTGCGAGGGTTCAGACATGGGACTCCTCAGGGAAGCAGAATGCGGACGATGGTGCCGGCTTCGAGGCGGCCAGCGTCTTCAGGCACGACGAGGAAGCAGTTGGAGAGTGCCAAGGCGGCCAGATCGCCCGAACCCTGCGAGGGAACCAGTTCAACCTGAGGAAGCTGGCCAGCAGCCGCGCTGAAATTGCAGGATGCGGGACGAAAGCGGGTCAGATCCGATTTTCCCTGCTTGCCGGCATCCGCTGCCAGGCGCGCCAGGGCGAAGCGCGGACCGGAATCGCGGCGGCCGGAAAGGGCACCGAGGATGGGGGCGGCAAACAGCAGGAACGTGACCGCTGAAGAGACCGGATTGCCGGGAAGACCGAAGAAGCAGCACTTCGTGCGGTTCTGGTTTTGGTTGACGGCTGCGTCGGTCCTGGAAATTTCTCCGAAGACGAGCGGCTTGCCGGGCTGAATGCGGACGCCGGTGAAGTGGAATTGAGCGCCCATGCGGGAGAGGGCCGGCTCGACAAGATCGAATTTACCGGCTGAAACTCCACCGGAGATGAGCAGCATATCGGCCTTGAAAGCCTCGGCGAGCGCTGCGTCGAGGGCCTCCGCATTGTCGGCGGCGGTGGGCAGGATCCAAGGGTCTGCGCCGGCGGCAGTGACCAGGGCGGCCAGCATGGGTGCGTTGGAGTTGCGGATCTGGCCGGGGCCCGGAGTAGAGCTTACGGGCACAAGCTCGTCTCCCGTGGTGAGAATGGCTACGCGTGGCTTTCGAAAGACATCGAGCGCGGCATAGCCGCAGGTAGCAGCAAGCGCAATTTGCGCCGCGTGAATCGTGCTTCCCGCCGGAAGTAGCTCGTCGCCCTCGTGAGCCTGCGCGCCCTGCTCCACGATGTTCTCTCCGGACTTGACGGTGCGGGGCGGCAGCAGCCGAACCTCATTGCCGGAGGTCTCAACGTGCTCAACCATCATGACGGCGTCGGCGGCGGGAGGAATGGGTGCGCCGGTCATGATTTCCCAGGCATGGCCTTTGGGAAGCGAGCCGGCAGGCGCATCGCCGGCTCGGGATGTGCCTGCGAGCTTCAGAAATTTGTGTTTCGAGGCTTCCAACGCGCGGCAGGCGAAGCCGTCTCGCGTGGAGCGTGTGAAGGGCGGTTGGTCGCTGTCGGCGTGGAGTGGTTGGGCAAGAACGCGTCCAAGGGCAAGCCCAAGCTCGATACTTTCGACAGACGGAGAGTGGCGGGCTGCTTCGACAGCGCGCGTGGAGACAATGGCCGCGGCTTCATCGTAACTGGGAAGGGCAGCACTCATGGAGGGATTGTAGAAGAGGACACGCAGGGCAGGAGAATCGAGGAAATAAGCTGAGGTAAAAAGTAAGGGCGCTCCGAGGTGGGAGCGCCCTTTGTTATTCCCGGAAAGCGGAGGTCTACTTGCCCTTCTTGGGCTTGTTGCTGTAGGTGGTGTCGACTGTGGTGTTGAAGCCCGCGAGGATACCCTTTACGTCGGTGGAGAACTGGCCGGTGGGCGCCAACTCAAGATACGTCTGGAAGGCCTCAATGGACCCAGCCGGCGGTATCAGCTTATGGGTCTTGGGATCTTCCGTAACGCCTCCCGGGGCGCTGATCAGGCCCTGGCCCTTGAGATAGTAGAGCAGCGCAAGGTTGGGATTTTTGGGATCCGTGCTCGATGCGATTGCCTTCTCCGCCGCAGCGACCTGAGCCGTGATGATTTTGGCATCGCCGTTGGTCTGGGCTGCCTGGAAGAAGATTACCGCTTCGTTCTTCAGGTACATGGGCGCCTGAGGTGGATTTACCTTGGCGGCAGCATCGTAGGCTGCATTGGCATCATCGATTTTTCCCTGACGGGCGGCGATTTCACCCAGCCCTTCGTCCGCGGCTCCCTGAGCCTGCAGATTGGGCTTCTTGGACTGGGCCTCAAGGTCAAGCACCTTCTTAAACGATGCTCCGGCTTCGTCATACTTCTTCAGGCCCTTTTGCGCCTGTCCAAGCTGGGCCCACAGGACGGACTCGCCGGGCCTGAGACCGGTGTCCTTCAGCATGATGGTCTCGGCATCGGCGTACTTTGCGGTCTTGATTTCCGCGGTTTTGGCATCGAGATCAGCCTTTGATGCGGATGCGCCCAGTTGCTGCGCTGCCGCTGCGGCCGCACTATCGACGTCCTTGAGGTCCTGAGCCGCTGCCTTGATATCGGCATTCAAAGTCTTGATGACTTCGTTGGCCTTCATGGCGGCGGCATTTTTCGTCTTCAATTCATCGAGCTGCTTCTTCTGCTCCGGATCGAGCTTGTCGATGTATTCCTTGCGCGACATGTCGAAGTCCTGCAGGATGTCTTGCCCGACAAGGATCTTGACGCTGGGGAACGAATCGACCATCTTGTCCTTGGGTGTTTCCGGGGCGCGAAAGATCACCATGTAGGTGCCGGGACTGGCCTCGCCCTTATAGTCGCCATTTGCATCCAGCGGGAAGCTGTACTTGTCGGTGTGGCCGTCGTCGTTCGAGAGGCTCACGGTGCCGGCGGTGGTGTTGGTTCCAACGGGGTTAGTCACGTGGCCGTGGATTTTGCCTGTGGGTGCGGAGGGAGATTGCGCGAGGGCGGGCAAGAGGGAGAAAGCCAGCAGGCCCAGCCAAAGTGGAAAAGTGCGTTTCATGTTTCTCTCCTTGAGAGCGGCGCGAACCAAAATTCTCGCGAGCTCAAAAAAGTGTTTCAACTGAAAATCTGATCTCTGGAATGATGCCCAGCAGCGTGAAGAAACCTGCGCGGAGCGTTCCCATTTGCAGGACCAAAGTTAAATCCAATCGACTGTTCAGCACAAGGGCCGATGCGAGGTTCCGCAATGCCCGCCTTGTTTACGATTCCTTCAAGACCCCAAGGGATGGACGGTTAAGCCGCGTTGCAGGCTGCCAGGCGACGGCGCGTCGTTCCAGGCCAGAGGTCGATCCGGGTCAACACTTCATGGTAGTGTGCTCGGAAGCAAGGGGTTGTGGTCTGTATCACACTCTAAAATGAATAAATGGCTACCATCATTCGCCCCGCGACCGCGGCGGACGTACCCCTGATTCTCGCCTTGATTCGAGGGCTCGCCGAGTATGAGCGCGCGCCTGAGCAGGTGATCGCTACAGAAGAGGATTTATTAAGGGACGGGTTCGGACCTAACCCGTTCTATTTCTGCCTGATAGCGGAGCACGATGACAAACCGGCAGGCTTTGCCTTCTATTTCTTTGACTACTCCACATGGATTGGCCGTCCTGGAATTTATCTTGAGGATCTGTTTGTCTATCCAGAGCTTCGCGGACTGGGCATCGGCAAAGCGCTGCTGAAACAGGTGGCGGCGATTGCGGTGGCCCAGGGCTGCGCGCGGCTGAAATGGTCGGTGCTGGACTGGAATACTCCGGCGATCGACTTTTACAAAGCGATGGGTGGCGAGTTGATGGAGGAGTGGACCAGTGTGCGGATTACCGGAGAAGCGCTGGAACGGCTTGCCCAGCCAGAAAGTGGGCAGTCGTGAGTTTGCTTCGCGATGAGGTAGCGAAGGTGGTTCGCGTGGTTGGCGGCGGGCTGGCAGGGCCGGAGGCGGCACTGACGGCGGCGCGGCTGGGATGCCGGGTGGATCTCTACGAGATGAGGGCCATTGTCGACGGAAAACCGCGGCTGACTCCGGCGCACCAGACGACCGAATTCGGGGAGCTGGTCTGCTCCAATTCGCTGAAGAGCGAGTCTCCCAACACCGCGCCATGGGTTTTGAAGCAGGAGATGCGGCGGGCTGGGTCGGCGCTGCTGCGGATTGCCGATGAGACCGCCGTGCCTGCAGGACATGCGCTGGCGGTGGATCGGGTTGAGTTTTCGCGCCGCATTGCGGAGGCTATTGCCGCAGAGCCGCTGATTCGTGTGATCCGCGAAGAGGTAACGGAGCTTTCGCCGAATGACGGGCTGACGATTCTGGCCACCGGGCCGCTGACTTCCGATGGGTTGAGCGCGGAGATTGAGCGCATTACCGGCTCGGGGCGGCTTGCGTTTTACGACTCGATTTCGCCGATTGTGGATGCGGAGACCATTGACATGGAGCGCGTGTACATGGCCGCGCGATGGGATAAGGGGACAGCCGACTACATCAATTGCCCGATGAATCGCGAGGAGTACGACCGATTTCTGGATGCATTGCTGGCGGCGGAAGCGGCCGAGGCAAAAGAGTGGGAGAAGCTGGATTATTTTGAGGGCTGTTTGCCGATCGAGGTAATTGCCCGGCGTGGACGCGACACGCTGCGGTTTGGTCCGATGAAGCCGGTGGGGTTGCGTGATCCGCGTACTGGATTTACGCCGTGGGCCGTTGTGCAACTGCGGAAGGAGAACGTGCGCGCGGACAGCTACAACCTGGTCGGCTTCCAGAATCATTTGAAATTTGGCGAACAGGCGAAGGTGCTGCGGCTGATTCCAGGGTTGGAGAATGCACGATTCCTGCGCTATGGGCAGATTCATCGCAACACCTATATTCAGGCGCCGCTGCTGTTGGATGAGAGCCTGCGATTGAAGTCAGCGCCGTGGCTTTGGTTCGCGGGGCAGCTTTCCGGCGTTGAGGGTTATACGGAGTCCATTGCCACCGGGTTGTTGGCGGGAATTTATGCGGCTGCATGGGCGCGGGGAGAAGAATGCGCGCCGGCTCCGCGCACCAGTGCGCTGGGTTCGCTGGTCAATTACATCACGCACGCTGATCCCAAGGACTTTCAACCGGCGAACATTACCTTCGACCTGCTGGAGCCGCTGGAAGAAGAGTTGCGCAAGAAGGTTCGCGACAAGAAGGAGCGGCATCGGCTGGTGTGCGAGCGGGCTCTGGCGGCGTTCGATGGGTGGTGGAGCGCGACAGGGAATGCGGCTTCGGAACTTCACACTTAACGGTTGCGTAGATGTAGGCTACGGGAAGGATTTCCGGAAAGGTCTGGTATGCGCACTATCACCGCAGTGGATTCTGTTTCGCTTGCGATTCAACGGACGAGGGATTTTCTGTTCAGGCCGTTCGCATGGGGCACGTATCTGAAGCTGGGCTTGGTGGCCATTATCACGGAGGGGTTGGGAAGCAGTGTCCATGGGTCCGGGGGCGGCAACAACAAGCCATCCGTGCATACTCCCAGTCTGGAAGCGTTCCACTTCGAGCCCTACATGATTGCCGTTGCCATTGCTGCCGTGGCGCTGGCGATCGTCATCATGTTCTTCGTGGTCTACCTGATTACGCGCCTGCGCTTCGCCTACTTCCACTGTCTCGTTCACAACATCAGAGAGATTCGTCCCGGCTGGGAGTTCCATCGCGAACAGGCTGCGCGCTTTTTCTGGCTCAACGTGGGCGTGGGATTCGGGTTTCTGGTGGTGGTGGTTGGCATTGCCCTTCCGTTTATCAAAGGGTTTGTGAAGCTCGCACAAGAGACGCATGCGGGCGGCCCATTCGATTGGGGATTGCTGCTTTCGCTCATCCTGCCGCTGATCCCAATCCTTGTGCTGATCAGCTTGGCTGGAGTTTTGAGTGACCTGATTCTGCGCGACTGGATGCTGCCGCACTATGCGCTTGAGGACGCAACCGCGGGACAAGCATGGGCTGAAGTGTGGCACAACATCATGGCGGAGAAGAAGCAGTTCGCTGTTTATGCCCTGCTGCGCGTGGTGCTGCCGTTCATTGCATCGATCTGCGTGGTGATGATTCTGGCCATTCCCGGCCTCGCCGTGGTGGGCGTGATTGCGGCGCTTGAATATGGCCTGCACTCGGCCTTCGCCGATGCATCCGGTGCGTCCGCGGTGGCCGGCATTCTGCTGCAGGTCTTCTTTGGTTTAATCGCCGTGGGATTGACGTTGCTGGCGAGCATTTGCCTGGGAGGGCCTTTGAGCACGGGCGTGCGGGAGTATGCGCTGGTCTTCTACGGCGGGCGGTATCGGCTGCTTGGGGATTTGCTGTATCCGCCGGTGCCGGCGGCTGTTTCAGCCGGCCCGGGGACTTTCGGGGTCCGCTGAGAGACGCTTTAGTGCTGCGTCCCCGACTGCGATTTTGCCGATAATCCGACGTTTATTACTTTTCCAATGTATGCCCAAAGTGCATTCATTAAATTGTGGGAAAATCTTCGGAAAGGAGTTTCATTGTCAGCGGAAACAGAGAAGCTTTTTAGGACCCTGCTCAAAGACCTGCGTCCGGTCTTCAAGGAAAACGGCTTTCGAGCTTCCAGCCAGAACTTCATCCTGGACTCCGCCGAATGCTGGGTTATAGTCAACTTCCAGAAAAGCCGCTGGGCCAGCGGTGACGAGACCACCTTTTATGTAAATGTAGCGGCTTCCTCAAAACGATGGTTGGGCTTCTTCAGCAAGCCACCCGACAAGGTGCCGCACTTCTACGAATGCGATTGGCAGTGGCGGGCTGAATTCTTCGGTCCTGACAAGAACATTCAGCAGTGGACTCTCCGCGACGAAGATAGTCTCAAACAAACGCTCGCGTACTTACATCGCCTTTTTCAAGATTATGTCCTTCCAGCAACTAGAACCATGACCACGGAAGCCGATCTCATGGAGCGCACTGGCGGATTCGAGTACCCTCAACTGAAGACACGGGCCGTGATCCTGGCTGCGACGAATCAAATAAGTGCCTTAGAGCAGTGCATCGCTAAGTTGATGGAGAAGTTTGGTTCGGGAACTGTAGCTGAAGGGGCGCGAGACCATCTAGGACTTCTGAAATCGAAATACCCAGCAGCAATGCGTGGCATTGAATTTGAAGGAATTGAACAGTGAGGAATAACGTCCCAGCGTACGATTTTCGACGTTTAGCTTAGTACCATTCAGTTATTGTTTCGGTAGATCGGGGGCGAATGGATTTCCTGGATCGGAACGGATTCCATATCAAAGTCCTCGAGAGCCGATGGTATAAATCGTGAAACTGAAACGCCTCTCAGGAACCTTTCCGGGGTTGGCAGTGTCCAAGAGGAGTAGGGGTCGCATTCGCATCCGGAAAAATTGAACGCCGCCGGGTTCCCTGGACAAGTCTTCGTCTGTGGAGTGGGAGAGTGTACCCTGAAGACCGGAGTTCTTGATGCGCTGTGTCCCAATTGTTGGATGTTCGTTGTGTGCTGTCGTGCTGGCAGTTTTGGCGCCCGCGCAGTCGAAGACAACTCCGCCGGTGGCTGGCGCAACGAGTCCACAAAGCACCGCTCACCTGGTGCTGCCGCCCGTCCCAAAGCCATTGCTGCCCGACTCCTTCGCCGGATGGGTGGCAGCGGATGCGCCGAAAAAACTGGTGGACCCTGCGCAGGCTGACCCGGACAATGCTGCCGCACTGAAGGAATACGAGTTTACAGATGCCGTTATCGCCAACTACAAACGCGAAGGCGAAACACTCACCCTGCACGCGCTGCGCTTCCACGACGCCAGCGGCGCTTACGGTGCGTATTCCTTCTATCGCCACAATGGTTGGCCGAAGGAAGACATTGGTTCCGGGGCAACGTCGAATCACAACCGCGTGCTGTTCTGGATTGGGAACACCGTGGTGGACGCCAACTTCTCTCATATCCGTCCCATGTCCGGGTCGGAACTCCGCGAACTGGCAGGGCATATTCCAGTTCCCGAGGGGACAAAAGCGCTGGCGCCGCCATTGCTGAGCGACCTGCCTAAAGACTCGCTGGACGGCCAGACGACGCATTATGCTCTTGGACCGGTGGGCTACGCGGGAGCCGGGGGCGTGCTGCCGCCTGAGTTGGTTGGCTTCGACCGGGACGCGGAGACTATTACCGCAAATTATTCGCTGACCTCGGGCCCGGCGACCCTCACAATCATCGATTACCCCACGCCGCCGATGGCGATTGCACAGGAAGCCAAGATTCGCGCCTATTTGCAGGCCGGCAGCAAGGCGAATCCTCCGTGGCCCAAGCCGTTGGTTGATTCCGACCAGGCATCTGTGGAAGTGCGGCGCAGCGGCCCGCTGGTGGCAATAGTGAGCGGGGATGCCATTCCCGAAGAAAGCCACAAGCTGCTGGCCACCATCCACTACGACGCCGACCTGATGTCGATTCCTCAGCCGACTCAGTCCGAGGTGTCGAAGACCAGCCAGCTGCTGCTGGGCATTGCCAGCCTCGTGATCATCGGGGGGAGCGCGGCGCTGCTGCTGGGGGTGTTTCTGGGCGGCTTCAGGGCCCTCTATCGTGTGGCCCGCGGCAAAACCGCCTCTTCGATGTACGAAGCGGAGTTCACTAGCCTCCATTTGCGGGATTGAGCTTCTGCCTCCTCTCCGGCCTCCAACGTAGCCCGGGAGGGCGGGACTGCGAGGAAATCCTGTGGAAAACAGGGCATAAACCCGATGAAACACCCTGAAAAGACGGAAGTAAGTAGGAGCGAAAAGGCGAAGAGGAGGCAAACATCCCTCCCAGACATGCTCTGGAAATTGATCTACAGGTGATTGAATCTAAAGAGTTTATTTCTGCCGTGATTTCTCCTTGACACTCCCTTCGGGCACCCCTACTATGCAGCCAGAAAGTTCTGATGGCTTTGCCTCCGTTGGAACTATTCTCCCTGAGGAGAGAGCTGCCCTGTTGCCGGGCGGCTCTTTCCGTTTTTTGAGGCCTTTCCGCATCCTGACTTCGACGGTTTACACCTGGGATGAATCCCCGGCCTACCGCCGGTTAGTTCCAGCCGATGTCGAGCAACATGGCGCGGATGACCACGAGGCCAGTTACGGTCAGCGCCGCCAACATGCAGGTCCAAAAACCGATTCGGTCGTAAGGAACAAAGAGAGTGGTTCTGCTGCCGGTGAAAGTAAACACAGACCCGGCGGGAAGCAGGGCGCGGACGGCAACCCTAACCAGGATTCCAGCGACCCAGACGATTGCGATTCGGAAGGCGAGCTGAACTGTCAGCGCCATGTCGGTTTTCTTTTGAGAGAGGCCTGAATTCGATGCCGCTGGTGCAACTTGCACGGTTCAACTTTACCTTCCACGAGTGCAACGATACAATCGGAGAGCAGGCCGAAGTAGCTCAGTTGGTAGAGCAGCTGATTCGTAATCAGCAGGTCGTCGGTTCGACTCCGATCTTCGGCTCCAACTCTTCAACCAGAGGTTGGACCGACTCCCCCTCCCGGCAGATCCCCTGAATCAAAATTAATTCGATGCCAGTTGGCTTTGGCGCGGCACGAGCGTATTTCTTACGCTCCGGGTAGAACTTTCTTGATGACCGCGATGAGGTCGTTGCCTGAAACCGGCTTCACGATCCAGCCGGTAGCGCCTTGGCGCTTGCCCTGGTCGCGCTTAGCGGCGTCGCCCTCGGTGGTCAGCGTGAGAATCGGGATGAAACGGAAAGCCGGCATCGCACGCACTTTTCCGATCAGTTCCATCCCTCCCATTACCGGCATGTTGATGTCAGTAAGAATCAGGTTGGGCTTGATTCCCGCGTTCAGCTTGTCCAGCGCTGCCTGACCGTTGTTGGCCGTCTCCACCTCATAGCCGCTCATCGACAGTGTGGCCTTGAGACTCATCAGCATAGTCACCGAATCATCGACAACGAGAATGCTTTTTGCCATGGAACTTCCTCTTGTCCCGGAACGGAGCGCGGACCTGAGACAGTGGTCTGCCTGATTCATCGTCAGGAATTGGAAGAGGGTTAGCTGGGGCCGCTCAGGCTCTGGAGACGGGCCTCTGCAGGAAAAGCGCACGGCCTCGGATTCGGCATCAGGAATCTGCCGGATTGGCTCGGGATTATCGGTCTTTGTCCCCGGAATCTCCGGCTTTTCGCGGACAGCATGGCGCCTTAATCCTCAAACGAACCAAGTCTGATACCCGTTATCCACTGATTTTTTTATTGGGGGGGTAGATGTCGTCCGCTTATCCACGCATACTCTTGGCATAATCGCAGCAAGAGCGGTTCCTCCGTATTGTTCTAAGAGCAGCGTCCAGAACCTGATTTGGGAATGCGAAGACTGGATAAAGTTCGGAACACGAGTTCAACCCCGAGGCCGTACCGATTCACCTGTGGGAGCACTCAAGAGTGACCAGCTATAGTCGTCAGGACGTGTTGCGCATCTTGCAGATCAGTTCCCGCCAGTTGCAGGGGTGGGAGCGAGCAGAACTGATCCCTCAACGCGAAACTTACACATTCCAGGATCTGGGGCAGTTGAGGACGGTTCGCGCACTGCGCGAGGAGGATGTGTCTGCCGCCTCCATACGGCACTCTATCGTGGCTATGAAGGCAGTGGCGGGGATGGCGAATCCCATGCTGGAGGCCTGCCTGGTGCGTACCGGAACGCGGCTGGCCTTCCGGCACCATGGCGCCATGGTGGACCCGATCCGCCGCCAGTTGCTCTTCGATTTTGAGCGGTTTGACCGGATGGGCGAGCAATCGACTGGTTTCAGCCCGTCTCCGCTGCGCCGTCCCGGCTCGCATGCTCCGCGGGGCGTGCAGGATCGTTTTCTGGCTGCGGTGCAAGCCGAAGAGTCGGGCGAAAAACAGCGCGCCATCGGACTGTACGAAGAGATTCTTGCCATTGATCCGAACTATGCGGCGGCCTACATCAACCTGGGAACCATGAATTTCCACCTGCGCCTATATGGCCGTGCCGAGGAACTCTACCGGCAGGCCACGGTGGTTGACCCCAGCTACGTGCTGGCCTTCTTCGATCTGGGCAATGTGCTGGATGAGTTGCAGCGGTCAGAGGAATCCATTGCCGCATACCGCAGGGCAGTCGCGCTGGCTCCGCGCTACGCGGATGCCCACTACAACCTGGCGCTGGCTTACGAGCGCAAGGCACAGAATCGTTCCGCACTTAAGCACTGGCTGGCCTATGTGAAGCTCGACAGCCGCGGGCCGTGGGCCGAACACGCGCGGAGCCAGATTCGGAAGCTGTTGAGCCGCGAGAAGCTTGCCGTCACATCGCGCTCGGCGAATTACATTCCGCCCCGCAAAGGGACGGCAAAGCTGAAGCTGGTTTGATACAGGTTTGATACACTGCGAGGCCGGAGGCATTTTTCGCTTTGGCCCACGTATCCCATCCCCCCCTCACACAACTTTCTGAAGACGAGAATCTTTTCTACTCCACCGTGAAGCAGTTTGCGGAGGAAGCTATTGCTCCGCGCGTGCGCGCCATGGACGATGAACAGAAATTCGCCGATGGGCTGGTAAAGCAGTTGTTTGAGTTGGGCCTGATGGGGATTGAGGTTCCTGAAGGACTGGGAGGCGCGGGGGGAAGCTTCTTTGACGCGGTGCTGGCGATTGAGGCCATCTCGACGGTCGATCCCGCCATGGCTGTGCTGGTGGACGTGCACAACACGCTGGTGAACAACGCGCTGCGGCGTTGGGCAACGGAAGAGCAGAAGAAGCAGTGGCTGCCAAGGCTGGCGGTGGACACGGTGGGGGCTTATGCGCTGAGCGAGGCTGGCTCCGGGTCGGATGCGTTTGCTTTGCAGACTCGTGCCGAGGCGGTGCCGGGCGGTTTTCGGCTCAATGGCCGCAAACTCTGGATCAGCAATGCCCGCGAGGCGGGACTGTTTATTGTTTTTGCCACGATTGATCCGGGGGCGGGGTATAAGGGCATTACAGCGTTCCTGATGGAGAGGGACACGCCGGGATTTACTATTGGCCGCAAGGAAGACAAGCTCGGCATTCGGGCCAGCAGTACGTGCGAACTGGTGTTTGACGGCTGCGAAGTGCCGGAGGCATGCGTGCTGGGCGAGCCGGGCAAGGGATACAAGATTGCCATTGAGACGCTGAATGAGGGGCGGATTGGGATTGGCGCGCAGATGCTGGGGCTGGCCGAGGGGGCGTGGGGACACGCGGCGCGGTACGCCAAGGAACGGCGGCAGTTTGGGAAAGCGATCGGCGAGTTTCAGGCGGTGCAGTTTACGCTGGCGCAGATGGCTACGGAGATTGAAGCAGTGAAGCTGATGGTCTATAACGCGGCGCGATTGAAGGATGCCGGTAAGCCCTACGTGCGGGAAGCGGCGATGACCAAGCTGTTTGCCTCGCAGGTTGCGGAACGGGTGGCCAGCCAGTGCGTGGAGGTGTTTGGCGGGAATGGATTTGTGCGGGATTACCCGGCGGAGAAATATTATCGGGACGCTAAGGTGGGGAAGATTTACGAGGGGACTTCGAATATGCAGTTGATGACGATTGCGAAGCAGGTGCTTTGAAAGCAGTGGTTAGTTGTCAGTGATCAGTTTTTCAACCACCAGCACAAGACGTGTGCACCTTCATCGCGCCGGCTCTGCTTTTGTGAATAGGATTAGTCGCATGAGGCTCGGCGTGGCTGCCTGAGCGACTTTAAGCTAATAGCCACGTCTACTCGTAGATCTTCCCCAAGTAGAGAAACTCGGCAAACTGGCGCCAAGGATTCTCTGGCGATAGCCCTTTCTTAGTTCCGAATTCCGTGGCCTCTGCCCAAGCTACAGCCGATTCGAGGAATTGTTCTATTGTTCCGTTCTCCCAACCGTTTACTCCGGGCCCGCAGGGAGACGACGGATTTAGTTTCTCTTTTCGAATCTCATCCTCGCGGTCTGCGATCAATTCCTTAACGAATTCGAGAAAAGTACTTGAATCGCAAACTGCTTTCAACGCAGCCATCATTGAAGGGGATTGGCTCATGCGCCCAGTCTAGCGCATCAGGTTCGCAGAACCGCCTGCGCCACCTGGCGGATATGTGCGGGACGAGTGCGGCAGCAGCCGCCTACGATTTGCGCGCCTGCGTTGAACCAAGTTTTTGCCTGCTCGCCGTAGCTTTCTGGATCGCCTTTGCCCGTCCAGCAACGGTTTTCTGCGTCCCATCCCTCGCCTGAATTGGGATAAACGACAATCGGCTGGGCGGAGCCCGCACGCAATTCGCCGATCAGCGCGGGAATCAACGCAGGCTGTGTGCAATTCACGCCGACAGCGACAGTCTGCGGAAACTTTGCCACCGCCGAAGCGCACTCGCTGAGCAGTTCCCCGTGGGCCACATGCCGGCCGTCTTTGCAGGTAAAACTGAACCAGGCGGCAAGCGCGGGCCACGCGCTGAGAGCTTCGCCAATCGCGAGCGCCTCTTCGAGCGAAGGCAGCGTTTCAAAGGCAAACAGGTCGGGCCGCTGATTGAGTTTGCGGAAACTTCCCCCAGAGGCTAAAGCCCCGCTGTTTTGGGGTCCGTTTTCGGCACGACTAAAGTCGTGCCCTTTCAAAGCGACGTAAGGGGCTGAAGAGGCTGCTGCCAGAACCTGAATCCGCTCACGATGAAACGCAACCAGCTCGCTGAAGCCGATGCCGTAGTTGCCGTGGTACTCCGCGCCATTGTGCAGCGCCGCGCCATACGGGCCAAGCGATGCAGCCACCACAATGCGCCGCCTGGGAAACTCATCCGCTGCAGCACGCGCCAATGCGACCGACTTGAGCAGCGCTGCATCGGCGCGCTCTGTGCTCAGGCCTACTTCCGCGTAGCCCATGCGCGAAACCTGGTAGCTGGCAGTCAGAATGCAGTCCGCGCCCGCATTAATGTAGGCGCGATGCACAGCAATCACCTTTTCCGGCGCGTCTTCCAGCACATGCGCAGACCAGAGTGGGCCATCGATGTTTGCGCCCTGGTACTCAAGTTCCGAGGCCATTCCGCCATCGAGGACGCGAACGCCAAGGAGGATCGCGTTCCGCTCTTCGTCATTCTTTGTCATGAGGTTTGGCGCGTGGCGTCCCAAGTGAATTACAGCTTTTGTGTGCGCTGGACAGCGCGTACGCCGGGAACGCGCCGCAGGCCGAGGACCATGCGGTTGAGGTGATGCAAGTCTTCGGCTTCCACCACGAATTCGACGATGGCTTCGCCGGTTTCTTCGCGCTTAATTTCAATGCCGCGGATGTTGGTGTTGTCGTCAGAGATGATGGCCGTCATCTCCTTCAACATGCCGGTGCGATCGTCGCAGAAGACGGTAATTTTGACCGGGTAGCGCTGGGGACGACCCGTCTTTTCGTCGCCAACGCGCGACCACTCCACTGCGATGCGGCGGTCGCTCTCGTAAAGAAGGTTCTGCACATTCGGGCAACTGCGCGCATGGACGGCCACGCCCTTGCCGCGGGTTACATAGCCGATAATTTCTTCGCCGCGAATGGGATTGCAACATCGCGCCCGGTAAACCAGCAGGTCGTTCTGTCCCTCCACCTGCAGCGAATCAGAACCGGTGAGGTGCAGTTTGCGCACCGCTTCGGACATGACCGATTCCGCGCTGCCGGGCTTGGTTTCTGGAACTTCGGCGACATCGCCCTGGGTGGCGAAGCCCGGCGCCAGCTTGTTCAGTACCTGGTGGGCAGAGTGCTTGCCCTGGCCCAGGGTGGCCAGCAGGTCAGCGGCCGTGGCAACCCCGTATTCATTGGCGATGCGCCCAAGGTCCTGGTCCGCAATCTGGCTCATGGGCACCTTGAATTTGCGCGCCTCGCGCTCCAGAAGCTTACGTCCGATATCGACTGCCCGAATTCGCTGATCTTCATTGAGCCAGTGCTTGATCTTGTTGCGGGCACGCGGGCTCTTGACGAAGGTAAGCCAGTCGCGGCTCGGCTTGTGATCTTTCTGGGTGACGACCTCGACGATGTCCCCGGTTCGCAACTTGGTGCGCAGCGGGACCATGCGTCCGTTGACCTTGGCGCCCACGCAGGTGTGGCCTACTTCCGTGTGGATGGTGTAGGCAAAGTCCACTGGGGTGGCATCGTTCGGGACCACCACAACCTTTCCTTTGGGCGTGAAGGTGTAGACCTCGTCGGGATACAGGTCCATCTTCAGGCTGGAGAGGAACTCGTTGGGGTCGGTCATCTCCTTTTGCCACTCGACGAGCTGGCGAATCCAATTCAGACGCTCTTCGTCGCGCGAGGTAACCGCGCCGTCGCCGGCCTTGTACTTCCAGTGGGCGGCGATTCCCTCTTCCGCAATCCGGTGCATCTCTTCGGTGCGAATCTGAACTTCGAACTGGTGGCCGCCTTCGCCGATGACGGTGGTGTGGAGCGATTGGTAGCGGTTGGCGCGGGGAATGGCGATGAAGTCTTTAATGCGGCCGGGGACAGGCCGCCACAGGGTGTGGATCAGGCCAAAGACGGCGTAGCAGGCTGCCACATCCTGGGTAATGACGCGAACGGCGAGAAGATCGTAGACCTGGTCGAACGAGACTTTGGACCGCTCGATTTTCTGATAGATGGAATAGAGCCGCTTGATGCGCCACTCCACACGGGCCTCAACATTGTTTTCGCGAAGCTGTTCCACCAGGGTGTCTTCTACCCCGCGGAGAAACTGTTCGCCTTCAATGCGGCGGGCTTCAACGGCCGCGGAGACTTGCTCGTAGCTCACCGGATCGGTGTAGCGGAAGGCCAGATCTTCCAGCTCTCCGCGCACTTTTCCCATGCCGAGCCTGTGCGCAAGCGGAGCGTAAATATCCTGGGTCTCGCGGGCGATGGCCTCCTGGCGATCGGGCTTCAGGTGCTCCAGGGTGCGCATGTTGTGCAGGCGATCGGCCAGCTTGATAAGCACCACGCGCACATCGGAAACCATGGCCAAAAGCATCTTGCGTACATTTTCGGCCTGGCGGTCTTCACGATTTGCGAATTGAATTTTGTCGATTTTCGTGACGCCCTCGACAATGTGGGCCACCTGGTCGCCAAAACCTGCCGCAATTTCTTCATTGGTGGCGGGCGTATCCTCAACCGAGTCGTGCAACAAACCAGCTGCGATGGCGGTCGCGTCCATCTTCATCTCCGCCAGCACTTCGGCCACTTCAAGCGGATGGATGATGTAGGGCTCGCCGGAGGCGCGCATCTGCCCTTCATGGTGCTTGACGCAGAACTTCCAGGCTTTGCGAATCAAGTCGACATCTTCGCTGGGCCGGTTGGCCTGTACGTGCTGGATAAGCGATTCAAAACGCTTGTCGATGGAGGGCTGGTCAGGGGGATACGGTGCCGCAGAGCGCGAAGGAGGGTTCCCATCAGGAGACGGGGAAGGGTTGGGAACATCCTCCGGGATGGCCTGCCGGACAGTCGCCATGCTTCATTATAGGCCGCGAGCGTTCAAGCCGCATGAATGACGGCTGCAGGTTAAAGACTGAGTGTTCCTGGTGACGCCGCACCTAAGAAGGAGACACCTCGGAACGAGTTAATACATGTCACTAATAGGAATCGGTGGATTCTATAAGTTCGCAAGTCATTGGCTTATTACATGATGAAAGAAAACCGGCGGGGTGTCGGAGAATCTTATAAGAAGCAAACACTAACATTAGGTGGAGTTGGAGACTACAGGAAATAATGCATGATTTTGGAGGGTTCTGGTTTCTAAGAATTTGTCTGTTTTACACGGCTTCAATAATACGCGACATATGGCTTATGCCTATAAAGATTAAGATTTTCATTGTCGGTCTGTCGGTGGCGCAGGACTCTCTCGAGTGTGCTGGCCGTCACATCCCAAGTACTCTAACCAAGGAGTAGAGTGCCTTTCGGACTAGAGGTCCAGAACCGAGGAACTTATGTTGAAACGCCTCTTAGTTACAGCCATTACCGCAGTTGTTGCGGCGGGCATGTGCTATGCAGATCAATCGAACGCGAAAGTAACCATTCCGGTCGACAAGACCAATGCCACGAATGGCAAACAGATGTATGTCAACTATTGCGCGCCGTGCCACGGCGTGGACGGCAGGGGCCGAGGCCCCGTTGCCCCCGCGCTGAAGACAGCGCCGGTTGATTTAACCATGATGACCAAAATGAACCATGGAAAATTCCCCGACACGCACATTGTCTCCACGCTGGAGATTGGTGCGGACACGCCATCGCACGGCTCGGCCGAAATGCCCGTGTGGGGTCCCATCCTTGGTAAGATGAACGTGTCTAACCCCCAGGATAGACTGCTCAGAGTCAGCAATTTGAGCCGCTACCTGGAATCGATCCAGGTGAAGTAGGGGCCGGCGGCCCAAATGCTCCCGGCCTGGGACCTTGAAAAGGCCCCAAGGGAGCAACTTGAGCAAGCCGCGCACCACACCCCCTGAACGGAGCCAAAGGGCGCCCGGGAACAAACCATCCCGGACGCCCTTTGGACTCACCCACGAGACTCGTGCTTCCGCCCCCACCCCGGCCAGGAAAAGCATCAAGCCAGGCGTCGCGCCGAAAAGCAAGAACTCCGGCTCGAACCGAGTCCAGGCAAAAGCACCAACACGCGCTCCAGGTGCCCTGGTGAACCGGCGCGCCGCGGACCGGCTGCGGAACGGATACCTGTGGGTTTACGCCTCAGACATTGAGTCCATTGAGCTTCCTGGGCCGTCTTCGGACACCCCTCCTGCGCTTTTGCCGGTGGCCGATTCGCGGGGCATTCTGCTGGGAACAGCGCTCTATAGTCCCACGTCGCAGATTGCGTTGCGGATTGTCTCACGGGAGGCACTGGACGAGGCCGCTTGGCTGACTTTGCTTGCTTCCCGCTTGCGCCAGTCGATTCTGCGACGCCGGAACATGCTCGATGACCGGAACAATGCCTGCCGTCTCTGTTTCAGCGAAGCAGATGAATTGCCGGGCTTGATTGTAGACAAGTACGACGATCTCGTCATTCTGCAGCGGGTGACGCAAGGGCTGCTCTCGGATGGTGTGCGAGATGCCTGCGTGGGTGTGCTGCGTGAGGAACTGGCTCCCTCGGCCATTTTGGAACGGCCTGATCCGCGCCTGCGCGAACTGGAAGGGTTGCCGGCCGCCAATCTTGAACCGCTATATGTAAAGGATAGTTTGACTGGGGAGAGCACTACGCCGGGCGTAAGCACCCAATTCAGGCTTAATGGGTTGCTCTTCCAATACGACGCGAATTCTGGACAGAAGACGGGCGCGTTCCTGGACCAGAGAGCCAACTATGCCGCCGCTGCAGAGTGGGCCCGGTTGTTAGGTGCGGTGAATCCGGGTGGGACCGGCCGCGCGCTCGATGTCTGCTGCTACCAGGGAGGCTTTGCCCTGCATCTGGCGCAGGTATGCCAACAGGTAACGGGCATTGACGCTTCCCGCAGTTCACTGGAAGTGGCTGAGCGAAATTATGAGGCGAACCGGGCCGTTCTGACAGGGCAGGTGGACTGGGTGGAAGCCGACGCGTTTCAGATCCTTCGCGACTGGTCCGATGCCGGGGAGAAATTCGATGCCATCGTTCTCGATCCACCCGCCTTTGCCAAGAGCCTCAGGGCCGTGGAGGGGGCGCTGCGGGGTTACAAGGAGTTGAACCTGCGGGCTCTAAGAATGGTTCGGCCCGGCGGCCTCCTGGTCACCTGCTCCTGTTCGCACCATGTGAGCTGGGGTGACCTTGAGGGCTCGGTAGCATCTGCGGCTGCGGACGCAGGCCGGCGTGTGCGCCTTCGTGAGCGGCGTGGTGCGGCCGGTGATCATCCCGTGGTGCTGAATCTGCCCGAAACCGAATACCTGAAATGCCTGGTGCTGGAAGTGGAGTAGTCGAAGCAAAACAAGGGCATTAGGGAACTGATTGCTCTTGGATTGCGTAACCGGCAATGGCGCGCCGAAGTAGGAATGGCGATGGCGCCCATGGTGCAAAGGAGAACTTCATGCGTACGATTTCCCGTGTTGCAACGGTGATTCCAATTCTCTGTCTCGCCCTTCCGGCATTGTTTGCCGCCCCCTCTCCGGCTCCTAAGGGCGCCCCAGGCACCATCGTGATCGTCTTTAAAGATGGCCACCGGCAAAGCTTCAATCTGTCCGAGATTGAGCGGGTGGAGTTTCCGGGGTCGGCTAACGCCTCAGTTGGAACCGTGCCCCCCAATGCACCGTCCCGGGGCCGCTTCCTGGGCAAATGGGAATGCGGCGACGGCAGCGGAGGCACCTTCTACATCACGCTCGAAGAGAGCGGCGACGCAACGCGATCGATCGGCGGAGTGCACGGCAAGTGGGCCTATGTGGAAGGTGAGGCTCGTGTGACCTGGGATGACGGCGCGGAGGATGCGATCCGCAAGGTCGGCTCGCGCTTCCAGAAATTCGCCTATTCCGCGGGCAAGAGCTTCACGGATGAGCCGGACAATGTTGCCAATGCGCATAACACCACTGCGCATCCGATCTAGAATTAGCGAGCCCGAGCGCGCGTTCGCCAATGAAACCAGGAACGTTTGGCCGGCGAAGTTTCCTGCGTCTTTCCTGATGATTCGCCTGTTCGCATCTGCGCCAGGGTTTGTTTCACCTCGGCGCGGAGCGCTTCCGCTTCAAACGTGCAGGATCGGAGATAGGCCGAGATGGAGAGCCCTGCTTCTGCGGCGCGGGTGCGCAACTGAGTGCACTCCGCCTGGCTAAGCCGTATGGTAATGCTTGCGCATTTGAGGTTTCGCGCACGGGATGGTGAGGGTCCGCTGTTGGGTGGGATCACCGGGGTGCTCCCCTTCCGAAGCTTTGAGACCGCCGCATACTGACTCTGTCCGATTTCCTCCGGATTCACCTCGCGAATGCGGATTGATTCCCCATCCTCAGCGTGCTCCGGCGGACGGGTGTCCGCATCGACGGGGCGGTAGCGAGCGTGGGCTTGCAAAGCCCGCTCATAGCTCAGTGTCATAACGTCGTCTTCAAGATCGTCATCATTCCAGGCGGGAACGCGCTTCGAGACGGGATCAGACAGCGCAGCCAACAGCCCGGCAAAGCTGGAGGCTCTCTGAGTGGGCGCGGATATGGTCTGTTGCTGCATGGTTTGGAGAATACGCCGACCATGGTCCGAAGACGTTAGGCAATTTCCAATCCATGATCAATGCAAGTGCCGAAATAGGAAATCCGGCCGCGAATTCCTATTTCCGATTGGCAGGCTGACCGGTCTCCGTCCAAAGGAATGTGAGTTGGTCCGCGTCATCCTGGACCTGCTGATCGACGCTGACGCCGGCAGAGTGACCGCCGCTAAGACTGTAGTGAAGCAGGATGGGGCGTCCGCTGGTGGAGGCCGGCTGCAGAAGGGCCGCCATTTTGCGCGCATGCAGCGGATCTACCCGGGTATCGCTGTCGCCCGTGAAAAACATGACTGCCGGGTAGGGCTTGTCGGGCCTCACGTTCTGATAGGGGGAGTACTTCAGCAGGTAGGGAAACTGCTTTTCGTTCTCAGACGAACCGTACTCGGTGACCCAATAGCGGCCAACCAGGAAATTCTGGTAGCGCAGCATGTCGAGCAGCGGGTAACCGCACCATACCGCCGAGAAGAGTTCGGGGCGCTGGGTTATTGATGCGCCCATCAGCAACCCCCCGTTGGATCGACCGGTGATGGCGAAGTGATCCGGCGAGGTGTATTTGTTGGCGACCAGATACTCGGCGGCTGCAAACCAGTCGTCGAAGACATTCTGTTTCTTTTCGAACATGCCTTGTTCGTGCCAGGTTTCGCCGTACTCGCCTCCGCCGCGGAGGTTGGGCACTGCGAGCCAGCCGCCCTGCTGCAGCCACCACGCAAAGGCGGGCTGCCAATACGGAGTCATGCTGATGTCGAAGCCGCCATAGCCGGTCATGAGCAACCGCTCGGTTCCGGTCTGCTTCAGCCCTTTCTTGCCGGCTATAAACATGGGGACCTGGGTTTCATCCTTCGATTTGTAGAACACCTGCTTTAGTTCATACTGGCTGGAGTCGAAGGGGATTTTTGGTTGGAAGAAGACCTCATGCTTGCCGGTAACCGTATCAAGCCGGTAGATGGTTGGGGGCACGATGAAGGACTCAAAGCTGTAGTAACCGTAGCGGTCGGTGTTGCGCCCGGAAACACCAGAGGATGCACCAATGCCGTCGTAGTTGATTGTGCCGGCTGGTTTTCCGTCCAGCGTGAATACGGAAGTCTCGGTTTTTACATCCTTCAGCCGGTTCACGTAGATTTTTCCGCCTACGATCGACCAACTATCGATTACATCCGGGCCTTCGGGGACAATGGTCTTCCACACATCGGGCATGACTCCCGGATCAGCCTGAAGGATTCGTCCTTTGGGCGATTTGTAGTCGGTCTTCACATACCAGGCGCCTTTGAAGTGGTCGGCTTCAAAACGCGAATCGATCCCCCAGACGAGCACTTCGAATGGGGAATCGGGCTTGGTCAGATCCCGGTAGACAATGTCCTCCCGCTTGGCCGGCACACCCCGGCCAATCTGAATGACCAGGAATTGGCCATCGTCGGTTACGATGCCGGAAAAGAGGTCGGTGCCGGTCAGTTCCTCGCCGCGAAATTCGTGTCCGAAGATAAGCGTGTCGCGCGAGATGCGCGTGCCAATCACATGCTGGAACAGCAGCGTGCCATCCTTGTTGTTGCGCGCGTAGTAGAAGCTTGCTCCATTGGGCGCAAAACTCAGGCCAAAGTAGCGGGCCGCGGGAAGCTCGTCCTCCAGCGTTTTGCCGGTCTTCACATTGAAGAGATGGATGCTGGTTTCATCGGCTCCGCCCTGCTGGACCGAGTAGGCCAGAATCGAACCATCACGAGAAACGTCGAATATTCCTATCGATGTGTTCTGATCGCGGCTAATCGTCGCCGGATCGAGCAGCCGCTGGTCTTTGCCGGTCCAGCCATGGCGGACATAGATCGAAGATTGCTGTTCGCCGGAAAGACGCCTGCTGAAAAAGTAACTGTCTCCGCGCTGAATGGGCGCCCCGGTCTCTGAAACATTCTCCAATGCGTCGAGGTCCTCCACCGCGTCGGGCCGAATATGGGCCTGCTTGAGGTATCGCGCGGTGTAGGCGTTTTCAGCGTCGATAAAGGCGCGGGTCTGCGGGCTTTTGGCGTCTTCAAGCCAGCGATAGCTGTCGACAATCTTTGTGCCGAAGTAGTCGTCGGAGACGGGCGTGGCCTCGGCGGAAGGAGGTGACGGAAGCGTGATGCCATCGCGCCCATGAATGGTTTGGGCAGCCACACTTACCGCAAGCAACAAGGCGAGTCCTATACCGGAAGAAAACTGCGCGCAGTGCGTCATGGGAAAAGGATACCCGGGAACGCCGCGGTTGCGCATTGGTTTCCTCTCATCGCATGCTTTACGGGAAGGCACGAGATGGGGAGGGCCGCCATCCCGGTAAAATCAACTGTAGTGTCCGATTCGGCTCCAACTCAGTCCGCTTCAAAGACGCAGTCCCGTTGGGCGCGGGGGCTGAGCCTGCTGAATCCATCGCACATCCACAGTGCATTTTCGGCAAGCATCTTGTTGGCGACATCCTCCCTCCTATCGAGCATTATCGGGCTCGGGCGCGGCAAATTCATTGCATGGCTCTTTGGTGCGGGTCCCCAGACAGACGCCTATGTGGCCGCGTTTCGCCTTCCCGATCTGATGAACAATTTTCTGGTCGGCGGGGCAGTATCCATCACGTTTGTCACGATTCTCAATCGCTATCGTGAGCGGGGCGAGGAGAGCGAGGGGGAGCGCGTGCTGTTTATTGTGCTCAACCTGATTGCGATGGTGCTGATCGGGGCAACTATCGCGCTGATGTTCCTTGCCGGACCTTATATTCGCTTCACCAACCCTGGGTTTACAGCCACACAGGTAGAGCTTTGCACGCATATGACGCGGATATTGCTGCCGGGGCAGATTTTTCTGTTTGCCGGCAGTGTGCTTGGCGCCACGCTGCTGGTGCGCAAGCAGTTTCTGTTTCAAGCTGTCACACCGATTTTTTATAACGTGTGCATTATTGCGGGCGGCGTTTTTCTGCACCGGCGGCTGGGAATATTATCCCTGGCCGTCGGCGCAACGGCGGGGTTCTTTCTTGGATCGTTTGTTCTGAACGCATGGGGAGCATTCCGCGCCGGGGTGCGCTACCGCAAGGGCATCGACTTAGGGCATCCCGGCTTGCGCCTGTGGCTGCAGATGACGCTGCCGCTGATGTTTGGATTCACGCTTCCCTTTCTGGATCAGTACTTCGCGGGCTATTACGCCTCTGGCGCGAGCGGCGATATCACTCGCCTGGCCAACGCCAAACAGGTCTTCTCCGCGCCGATGTCCATGCTTGCGCAGGCTGCTGGGGTCGCATCACTGCCGTTCTTTTCTCAGCTTTGGGCCAAAGGAAAGCGATTCGAATTTGCGGTCGGCGTGGCGGACTCTGTTTCCCGCGTTGTCGCACTGGCGTTGCTGGCGGCCTCCGCGATGATCGCGCTTGCCGAGCCCATCGTCGGGCTGCTTTTCGGCGGCGGGCGCTTTACGCCGGCTGATGTGCGTCTCACGGCTCACTTCTTCGCCATCTATGCGCTTTCCCTTTTTCTGTGGTCAGCACAGGCAATCTATGCGCGCGCGTTTTATGCGGCTGGAATTACGTGGCTGCCCATGCTTGCCAGCACGGTTATTACTGTTGTCGCTTTCCCGCTTTACCGCCTTGGCTATGGGTGGCAGGGAACGGCAGGCCTCGCCCTGGCTTCCGACGCAGGGATTGCCATCCAGGCAATCACTCTTGCATTGCTGCTCCACCAGCGCCACATGGTTTCGCTGGCCAGCCTGGACTACCGCGAACTGGGCCGCTGCCTGCTCGCGGGGCTGGCAAGCGGGGCAGGGGTGTGGACCTTGACCTGGAGTCTGGGAGTTCTTTCCGGCCGTTTCTGGGGTGGGTTGCAACCTGCAGGGGTTCGCTGGATGGACGTTGTGCTGCTCCTGGCGGGATCGGCATTCTGGGTTTTCGTCGCCAAATGGATCCTGGAGAAGACGGGATCGGCGCTTCCCAAGGTGGTTATGAAACGGCTGGGCATGGGATAAGAGCTTTCAGCTTGAATTGTTGCAGTGCGAATGACGACAAAGCCCCCGCTGATGCAGGGGCTTTGTCGTTTCGGTGCAGTTTCCGGCTTCTGGATCAGGCCGTTTTGGAAGTTTCAACGGCAGCAGGCGCCGCGCCCTTGGCGTCGGGCTTGCGGATGTCGATTCCACCCTTGAAGAACGCGCCATCCTCAATGCTGATACGGGCGGCAGCTACATCGCCGCTGAGCGAGCCTTCCGCGCGGATGTCCACCCGGTCGGTCGCCGTGACGTTGCCGCGCACTTTACCCAGCACAACGATTTCGCGGGCGGTGATGTTGGCGGCCACCTGGCCGTTGCGTCCAACAGTGACGCGGTTCCCGGGAAGATTGATGCTCCCCTCGACCTTGCCGTCGACGAACAATGACTCAGAGCCGGTGATTTCACCCTTGACGAAAAGGCCTTTGCCGATGGTGGCTTGTTCGCCGGTGGAAGCTGGAGCGGGACGGACTGGTTCTGGCGCGGGCGTAGCGATAGGCATAGGGCGAATTGGCTCCGGTGTAGGGGTTGGGGTGGGAGTAGTCGATCCGGATTGGGCTGGTTTCCACATTGCGCTCAAGGCGATTCCTTTTCTGTCCTGCTGGGACTGGGGGCTGCCAAGGCAGGGGCCAAATGCCACGGGCCCAAAAAAACTCATCATATGGACCGCTGCATAAACTGCCAGCGGTGACCCCTTCGGCAGCCAGCGATACGGTACTTTGCCTTCGCGGTCCGCCAAAAAACTGCTTCCCCGCTATTCTAAGACCGGACAGGGCAATTCGGCCAATCCCGTGAACTCGAATTCGCAGGTTGCCAACTGTGACAACAGGGCAATGGACTAATTTCCAGTTAGATGGGAGTTCTGGTCTGGCGCTTCCAATAAGGACGGATTCGATTTGGCGTCGCGATGATAGCGTTTATGGACATGAGCAATCTGGACAAGAACAGCTTTCTAAATGTGGATGTCGAGATATTTTCGAAATCAGATTTGCAGCCACTTGTCGCCGCCCTCGGCCACAAAGTCATGGTGCATTACCTGGGACCGGAATTCCGCAAACATAAAGCCTATCTTTGTTTGGCGGGTGCGCAACCCAAAACGCCCGAGAACGGGATCCTTCGATATTGCAAGCTGATCCAAAAGCTTCCTCCGAAGGAACGTGCCCTATGGGATACCGCCAAGTCGAGAAGTTTCGATATCGGCATTGAAGCGCCGAAGCAGGAAACCTATTACTGGGCCGCGGTCGGCTCCGAAGCGATTCGTGCTGCTGCTGAAGTCGGCGCGCAAATCGCGATTACTGTATATGGTCGAATGAAGATCGCTCAGAAGCCTAAGAAGAAGCAACTCCCAAAATCCTCCAGTTAGCCGAGGACCGGACGAGAAGAATACCCTACTCTTGATCTATGACCGATCGTGAACTGGTTGCGCGGATTTACCGCTCAGCTGGTCAAAAAGCCGGATACAAGCAACTGGTCCGCGAGCTATCGCTCGGCGGCGGCATGCATCGCCGTCTGCTGTTGGAGCAGCTTGCCCGCCTGACCGCGCGGGGCGAACTCGTGAAGCTGGATCGCGAGCACTGGAGCATTCCGAAGAAGGTTTCCGGAGCAGGCGGTACGCGCGAGAACCTTTCCGCGGGGCGGCTCGATCTGCATCGCGATGGCTACGGGTTTGTAAGGCCGAACGCGCGGCAGGCCAGCGGACAAGACGACATTTTCATTCCGCCGAATGAGATCAATGGGGCCATGCAGGGCGACCAGGTGCTCGTCGACGTGGAACCGCCCAAGGCCGATGGGCGCCGGATGGGACGAATCGTCCGGATTCTGGAGCGTCGCAACCCCACCGTGGTTGGCATTTTTCACTACGCGCGCTCGGATCGGAGTTTGGGAAATACGGTTGCGCCCTTCGATGAGCGCATGACGCAGCACATTCTCATTCCGCCCGGCCAGGAGATTCCTGAAATCGCGGAATCTTCCACGCCGCATCGCGTGCTGGGCAGCGAAGCCGTCGCCGGTGAAGCGCATGACAGCCTTGAGGGCCTGGTGGTCGATGTGGAGATCACCAGTTGGCCAACGCCCACGCGCCCGCCAGTTGGCCGCGTGATTGAAGTGCTCGGGGACCCCGATGACTTCGGGGTCGACGTGGAGATGATGATTCGCAAGCACCAACTGCCACGGGTTTTCCCGGAGAAGGTGCTGGCAGAAGCGCGCGCGGTGGCTCACCTGGATGAGGCGGAAGCCAACAGCCGCCGGGATTTTCGCGATCTTCCGATAGTCACGATCGATGGAGAAACAGCTCGCGACTTCGACGATGCGGTGTTGGTGACTGAACGGGCTGGCGGGTACGAGCTGCAGGTGCATATTGCCGATGTAAGCGAATATGTGCGGGCCGGAACCGACCTTGACCTGGAAGCGCGCTTGCGGGGAACCAGTGTTTACTTTCCCGATCGCGCTATTCCGATGCTTCCGCAGGAGCTTTCTACCGACATATGCAGTCTGCGCCCGGACGAAGATCGCCTGGTGCTGAGCTGCATTATGCAGCTCGATTCCGATGGGCGCATTGAAAGCTACGAGATCGTCGAGGGAGTCATCCGGTCCGCTGCGCGCATGACCTACACCGCGGTTCACGCGATTCTTGAGGGCGATGCTGAGACCCGCGCGCGTTATGCCGCCATGGTTCCCAGCTTCGAGCGGATGCGAAAACTTGCCGGCCTGATGAACAAGCGCCGCGAGGAGCGTGGAAGCATCGACTTCGATCTGCCGGAGCCTGTGATCGAGTTTGACGAACAGGGCCAGATGCGCGGCGTTACCAAATCCGAGCGCACGTGGGCAAATCGACTGATTGAGGAATTCATGCTGGCTGCCAACGAGTGCGTGGCTACCTGGCTGGAAGATTTGGGCGTTCCGTCGCTGTATCGCATCCACGAGAAACCAGAGCCGCGCCGCGTAGTGCAGTTTGAGGAGCTGGCGGCGGCTTTCGGCTATTCGCTTGGGCTTGGCGCTCTGCCGGTGAAGCGCATTCAGACTCGCGGGGATCGGCGCGATGCGCAGCGCAGCGGCCGCAATGTGCGCACTCACGAGGTGCCCGAGGACATTCCGGTTACGCCGCGTATGTATCAAAAGCTGGCCGCGCGCATCGAAGGCAAGCCCGAAGAGCGGATTCTGAGCTACCTGATGCTGCGGTCGCTGAAGCAGGCGCGTTACTCCGAGATCAACGAAGGGCACTTCGCGCTGGCTGCGCCGAGTTACACACACTTTACTTCGCCGATCCGACGCTACCCTGACCTCATCGTTCATCGCATTGCCAAGGCGCTGCTGAGGGAGGGCGTGCGCGGAGAGGGCGAGATTGCGCAGGGACGTCATAGCTCGCCCTGGACACACCCGAACGAAGGAGGGCCGCCAAGAGAAAAAGCAGGTCCTTCGACTGCGCTGCGCTCCGCTCAGGATGACAAAGCGTTGATTGAACCGCCGATTCCGGAAGCCGAGCTTGCGCAGATTGCCGAAGAAACGAGCCTGACCGAGCGCCGCGCCGCTGAGGCGGAACGGGAACTCGTGGAATGGAAGAAAGTTCGATTCATGCAGGACCGCGTGGGCGAAGAGTTTGCCGCGCTGGTGCTGAATCCGGCTAAATACGGGCTGTTTGTCGAGCTGACCGACCTGTTCGTTGAGGGGCTGGTGCCCATTGATTCCCTGCGCGACGACCGCTACACCTGGCGCGAGAATACCCACGAGATCATCGGCGAGCGCAATGGCCGACGCTTCCGGGCGGGCGACCGGGTCCGGGTGATTCTGGATAGAATTTTGGCCCAGGAACGGAGGCTACAGTTCTCGATTGTCGAGGATGGCCTGGTCTTGACTGGGAGGAAGCCCGCAAAGCCGACGAAGACGAAAAAGGGCAGACGAAGTGGTGCGGCGCCTGCGGCCTCAAAGATGAAAAAGCGGTTCGTCAAGAAAGGCAAACGGCGCTGAAGGCATTATGCCCTGAGCGCCGCTTGCGGTGGGTTTGATTTCGTATTCGCCGGGTCTGGAAGTCGTTCTATGCGCCTGCCTGCTTTGCCGCAAGATCGCCAATAAAGGGAATGCTGAAGCGCTTGCCATTGAAAGCGTTAAACAGCACCACGAGCCACAGAATAAAGAAGCCGAGGCCTACCAGCGGGAACAGCATCCAGGTGAGCCAGCCGATGAATGGGATCCGGCCGACGATCATGAGAACCACGTCAACCGCGAACCAGGCAATCGACAGGAAGATGCATTGCCAGGAGTGGAAGCGCACGTTAGGACTCTTGTTATAGGGTTCCACAATCAGGAAGATGATCGCTGGAATGATGGTGATATAGGCGAGTCCGGATGCGGCTGCGTCCGAGAGGCCTGACCCGGCCGGAGCGGGCGCCTGGTACTGAGGTGGTGGCGGCGGGGGCGCCTGATATTGCGGCGGGGGCGGTGGGAGTGGCTGGTAGGAATTTGGGTCGGACACGGTAGCTCCTTTGGGATTAAGGCTGGACTGCGTAACCGGGTATTCCAACCTCAAACTCCCGGATTCCAAACGGGATTTCCGGTGCGCGCAGGCGCAAATCGAGCAAGAGGAAGGATCGAGATAAGGAAAACCCGGATGGGCGGAATTGTCAAGCAGGATTTCGTCCGGGTGGCGCGCCGGACCTTGCGGCTCGGGGCCGTCGCGAGGAAGGATCGGGCGCGGAAAACGCCGGTCCCATCCAGGGAAGGCGGACGCCGCTTCGTCCCGTTACAATGAGTTTTGGGAGCAAAAAGAATGGCACATACCGTATTTTGCACGCGCAACAAGAAAGAAATGGAGGGTCTGGACGAGCCGCCCTTCGACTCGGAGTTTGGCCAGAAAATATACAAGAATGTTTCGAAGGCAGCCTGGGGCGAGTGGGTGGAACGCCAGAAGATGCTGCTGAACGAGTACCGTCTGCAGCCCTGGACCCCGCAGGCGCAGCAGTTCCTGGTGGAGCAAATGGAGCAATTCTTCTTCGGCGAAGGCTCCGCACTGCCGTCCGATTACGTGCCGCCATCGCACTAGAGCACTTTCTGAATTAGTGTCGTCTTCTTGAGTGCATCGAAAGGTAGCTTTTACTTGACGAAAAAGCCACTTGAGTGTGTGCTTTCGGTCTACAGCAATTCAGAAAGTGCTATCACGCGGTGCTGAAGTAGAGTGCAGGTGCCAGGCGATCGAAATTCGCGTTCGCGGCGCTCTATGAAATGGCTGGTTAAGAGATTCAGGTGCCCCGTTCCTGCGCCAGCAAGAAGGCTTAAGGACGGGGCACAGAACTTTTACGGCGATTCGACTCCCAGGCTTTGCTATTCCTCCCTCATGAGGATCGTTGGATTTACCTTGAGCGCCTTTTGAGCGGGGACCCAAGCAGCGGCCAGTCCGAGCGCGAGCATGGTCAGTACGACTCCGCCCAGCACCACCGGATCATTGGGCGCCGCCTGGTACACGATGTACGAGAGAACTTTCGAAGCGAGAATTCCCAAAACCATGCCGGCGACCGATCCGACTGTCAGCACCAC
>Ga0302320_10004632_pt1 | contig 31173 bp, 34 predicted proteins | sample Bog_T0_3_FD_202130 | JGI IMG/M metagenome (GOLD analysis project Ga0302320, IMG submission 202130) | Peat permafrost microbial communities from Stordalen Mire near Abisko, Sweden - Bog_T0_3 | ecosystem: Environmental > Terrestrial > Soil > Wetlands > Peat | place: Sweden: Abisko, Stordalen Mire... | reverse complement strand
GCCGCTGGCAGGTGGAACTTCTTTTCAAATTGATCAAACAGCACCTTCGGATCAAGCAGTTCTTTGGTACCTCGGAGAACGCCGTGAAGACGCAGATATGGATTGCCGTCTCGGTCTATGTGCTGGTGGCAATCGTGCGCAAACGGCTCAAGCTGGAGGCGCCTCTCTACACATTGCTGCAGATAATTTCGGTGTTTGAAAAATCCGGATCCAGACGGCATTTTCCCAATCAGTCAACAGATACGATACTGCACAAGATGACAACCAATTGGAGTTGTTTGGCTTTTAACCGGACAGCAGTGACCTGCCAGGTAGTTTTGATCTCAAATGTCAATTACCAACGCACCACAACCAGGCCGCCGCCGCCAGTTGCGCCATTGAAGGCAGTGTTGCCCGTGGCGCCGGTGCCAGCGCCAGCGGCACCTCCGCCGGGAAAACTTCCGTTATTTCCGGTGGTACCACTGTTTTGAGCGCCGCCGATAGCGGCCGCGCCCCCCATGCCGCCTTGATTCAGCAGGCCAGCCTGACCCGCTGACCCAATAAAGTTCACGTCCCCTCCCACTCCAATTCCGGGCGGCGTAGCGCCATTTTGAAGACCCGTAGTCGTTGCGAGATAGTTTAGACTACCTCCAGTCGCATTGACGAATTGGCCAAAGCTGGAAGTGCCACCGGGACCGGCGGCGGCACCAGACGTAGAACCTCCTGTACCTCCGGCGCCGACAGTAACAGGCACCACTTGGCCCGGGATCAGACCCGTGACCAATTTCCGTGCGTAGCCCCCTCCAGAGCCACCACCGCTTGCTAAGCCTGGCTGTGAGGCAAAGCTCCCTGATCCACCACCCCAAACCTCGACCTCGACTTGGGTAACTCCTGCAGGGACGTTGAAATTCCCACTACTCGTGAAACTTTGTACGCCGGACGCAAATCCAGGGCGTAACGAAGGTAGCTTCCAACCAAGGAAAGGTGCTGTGGGAATTATTGTTATGTTGGCGGCACTGATTTGTGTCTGGCCGTAGGAGACAGTAATTTGGTACAGCCCAATCCATCCGCTATCGGTTGCGGGTATGGTTTGGCTTCCGGTGTTGCTTGGAAGACCGGCCTTAAGTTGCAGTTGGACTTGTTGGGCACGTACAGTATTTTGCGGCGATCCTGAGTTGGCTGGACCGCTAAAAGACTGCGCTGGGTTGCTCGCATTGTAATAAGGCAAAACTACAGGGTTACTGTCAACCTCGGCAAACGAGGCTTCGATTAGATAGTTAATTGACTGCCCGACACTTGCCGGTGCTGTAAGGTTGAAGGTGGTGGATCCCGTATTGATGCCCATCTTCATGATTAGATCGGTCGGATCCGCTAAGATCGAGCCATAAGCTTGCAGATCGATCGGCCCAAATTGTGTGATACTGCCCGGCCCGATTGTTATGCTCATGGACGGAGGATTCGTTGGCTGACATTGTAATCCGTCAGCCACCGTATTAGTACCGAGCACCGCCTGAATTAGAAAACCCAAGCCGATCATCGCGTTTTTGTTGATAGACAGCAGGTCGGTATCAAGCGGAATGCTGCCAGGATAGACGATATTGCGGTCCATGCGGTATTTTGACCACTTCAGAAATTTCGATTAAATGATTCGTAGCCAGGCCACGGCGTTCATCGGTAGCAAACTGCTTAAAGTCGTTTGAATGTCCGCGTCGTCGATGGCGCCTGGTAACATAGCGAGGTCGACATAACCGATTACGCCAACCCCAAAGCCGCCCGATGGTATACCATACCCAGCCAACATTCCTACACCCGGCATCGCCGGACGGAATGCGGTGACAAAGAATTGGAGTGGCAGTAGCAGGCTCCCCCAACCGCCCGCCATGCCATATGCCATTCCCGTATCCCCAAAGCTAGAAATCGATGATGGATCACCGAAGGATCCGGTGTCCAAGCAATTTGCAGGCTCGAATATAAACGGTTGGGTTCCAGTTAAGTTCTGCAGGTTCGAGACAACCGCTGATCGAGTCGCTGCCTCGCGTAGTAATGCAGATTGGATGCGATCCCGATATGCGGTATCAACCTCTCCCGATTTCCTGAGGAGATTGACCCCAAAGTAGTCATTTGATATTAGATCGAGCCAGTCTTCGGTTGCAGTCAGCAGCCTAGTCTGATTAATCATGTATACGATTAGACTGTAAAGCCAAACCCATGGCGTGGCAATGGCCGCCAGCAACGCATTGAGATTGGGGCTTTGCTCGGAAAACCAGCGCTTTGGAAGAACGACCGAGATCCGATACATGAAGTCCGAAAGATCACCCACCATTGACCGTAACCGTGATTTGCCCAGATTTTATGACTGTCAACGGCCCAACCACGATATCTGTCGCCAATCCGTTTAGTTCCACATTAGAGATATTGATAACGGTGGAACCGGCCAGATAAGCGCTCTGAGCGACACGTGTGATAGAGGCTCCGGCTGCAATTGGTAGGGCGCCCAGGTAGGAGGCGACGTGGTTCCGAATGCTCGCTATGATCTGCGAGGGAATGGCTGTAGAAATGAGACCCGCGCTCATCGTGACGCTAACAACTAGGACCCCCGGAGCAATGACTGAGAATCGCGTTCCTATGGGCCGTACAGCGTCCACAGCAGAGGCAACCATGGACAGCAGATCGGCTGAGGGGTACCCGGTCCCATCGTCCAAAACAACCAGGAACGACCCGGTTTCTGGGTTGCCGCTAGAGTCAGTATTCTCCATTATAGACACATTCAAGCATTGACGCACATTTGCAACCGCATTTTGGACGGCAACAAGTGTCGCCCGGGATCGACTTGCAATATACCCCTGAAATCGGCCACGAAAAGCTTGGTCGTCCTCGGGGTCTGCTCCGTTGGAACATGGATTTGCATTATACACGAGGTCAATTCCGGGTAGTGAGGCGGCTATAATCGTAATGCTTCCTGTAAGCACATTACCGATCATTCCGTTACTCGTGCATACAACCGGAACATCTGCCGATACCACGCCGCTCGGGAGAATATATGCCGAGGAACTGGCCTGCCATATCGAGATGGACTGATCTTCTGTAACCGAAAAGGATAGAGAGCCATCGGTGGTTTTAACCAAAGTTCCGACGGGTAACGTAGCCGGCAGATTAGTGGTAAATCGCGAAAAAGTCACAATCCCCGTAGATGCGATAGCCGGGAGACGCGTCAATCCAAAATCCAACATCCATGAATCCAAGTCCGGACCACTGGATGTAGATGCCCGAGTCGATTGTAGGACTTGAACAAGAAGCCACTGCAGCCAAAGCACAACAGACGCGTTGGCTTCAAATATAGCACGAACTACCGATCCAACCGATACGTCGATTACGTTGCTAGCTGAACTTTGTAACGCCGCGCCCATGTCCTCAATGAGTTGTGAAAATCCCTTGAGATTGAGAATCATAGCCTATCCACCATTCGAAACGACTAATTGAACCGGTGCCAGGGACGAAGGATCAGCGTAAGTGATCGTGACGAAGACGTATCCATTAGTGGCATCAGCGATACGGACTTTAATCTGTGGAGCCGGGATTGCGGGTACCGCAGTCTCTAGTTCCAGTTGCTGTCTAACAATTGCCTCTATATCGGCGGGTCGCATAGGGACACCGACGAATTGGCCCAATCCGCCGCCGTAATCGAGGTTCCAAAGATAGTCCCCCGCATTGGTGAGGAGGCGTCGGCACACCCGTTGATTAACCGCATCAGAGCCACTCGCGATAGCCAAATCGCCCCTGCTGCTTACAGCAAGATCGGCACCCCATTGATGGAAAATATCATTCATTTATATCAGTCCGAAGGAGTTGGAGCGCTGGTCGTTCCGTTCGAAGGTGTCGAATGCGTATGGGAATTGTAATGCGCCCGTAGACTTGACACAGCGCCATGTTGATCATAGACGTCGCCTTGAACATGAAGGTCACCATTCACTCGAATGGTTCCATCATTGCATAGTTTTAGGAAACTCCCGCTCTGATGGACCAGCCAAAATTCCCCTCCTTGGGCTACCGGTGGTGCTTGTTTTGTGGAGAAACTGCGGCCAATGATGATACCCTGTTCCATGTCACCCTCTTGCGGAACGAGCAGTACCTGATCGCCGGGTGTCGGGGGACAAATCATACCCCAACCATTTCCGACCCACTGCGATAGTACCGGGAGCCAGCCGGATAAAACGTTTCCTGGTTGTATGAGAACCCGGGCGGCGCCGCTTTGGTTGTTGACTGAGGTCACGGTGCCAAATTTGATCTGGCCCATTGATTGATCCAGGTCAGCGGCGTGCGATTTGATAGCATTTGAGAGTCTTTCACTCATCTTGCATTATGCCTCATCCCTAAACCACCGGAATCTTACTCAGACTGCAGTCGCTCGGATAATCTGGCAGCTGCCTGAAGTTGTACTGAAATGGCGCTCGATGTGATCGATTTGATATGTCGTATCGAGCGGTGATTCCGTCTCATCGATTAATATCAATGCTCTCGGCGAAAGTGACACGTTCCATGGCATTTCAATATGCATGACGGTACCCAATCGGTGCAATTCTGCAGCAAACCGCGCAGCAGTATCCGAGACCTGTTGCGACGTGAAATTTGAGGCGGAGAACAGAAAGGGTTGAGTGTTCGTATTGGTGATAGGCTGTGTTGTATCCAAGTCACCCCCAGTCGCGTTGCTCGCGTAGGCAGCCATATTCTGAGAGTTCCAGGACTGAACGAGAGCATTTGCACCCGATGAAATGCACAGGTTTTGCTCAAAACGAACGGTTTTGACATTTCGGAACGGTATGCGGACCGGCATTTCAGCCAGGAGGTCGGGCGGTTGAAAAAACAGTGACGTGCCTTGGACAAAGACATCAAACCCATTTTCTCGTGCGAGTTGGACCAATAAGTCCCAGTCCGAGCGTAAACGAGAAAATTGTCCGATAGACAGCCGAGTATATCCATCGTCATAGTAACGTCCTACGATATCAGACGTTGGCGTGACAATTGGAATTAAATTGTGGTTCTCCGCTATTGTTGTTGCTACCTCCGAAGCCGTCTGATTTACGAAATCTTGCTGTCGATAAGAATCAATCAAAGTGGACGATAAATCCCTTCCCGATATCGAAACAGTCATTCTTATCGGGTCGATGCGGACGATATCGACCATCCCGGTCACCAGATCCTGTTGTTGCAATCCCAACGACGAGGCTAATGTGATTTCCACATATGCCGATGAGAGCGTTGACCAAAAGCTTACGTCGCTGAATGGTGGGGGTCCAATGGCAAAGGTGAGTGCGTAGGTGTCCGCAGAAAAGCAATTGCTCGCGATGATAGAAGCCTGTAGCAGTCCCTGAACCGGGGTTCCATCGAGGAGCACCTGGATTGCTATTCCGAATGAGGAAGATATGCCCATTTATTGAGGGCCAATCCCGTCCGCAAATGTTTGCGAATAGGCCGGTATGGCGATCCGATTCGTGCCAGCCAGCATCGGATCAATCAAATTGTTTGCACGGGCAATGTTAATCCATTCCAATGCACTACCAAGTTGTGCTGCGGCTATCTCAAATAGATTGCCCCCAACTGCGGTAATAGTTTCCACTCTAGCAGTTTGGGACATCTATATTCACTCCAATTCTCCCGATGTAGGACCTTGCATTGACTGCCCCTGCCAACAGTCCCGCGCTTATAACCGCGGAATTCAGGTTTTGACTATAGCTTTCAGCGCCTGCATATGGTCCGAGTGGGATCGTGACGAGCGCAGATTGCAGTGTGATTTGGCTATTGATCGTCTGCAGCACAGTCGCTATAGCCGAGGAAGCCTGACTTTGGCTGGATGTCCCGATCGTCATAGCGTTTGGGGTGAACAGAGCAGCCTGCACGGTGGAGAGAGATAAGCCCGACCCCGAAACTGCTGTGAGGGCATTCCCAAGGTCTGTCGATATCGAGGACAAAATCGTCGACGCTGCCGCCTCGACTCCGGACTGATGCGCGACTACACAGCTAATCTTGTAGCGGATCCACCACGGACTATGATAGTCCACGACAAGGCTCTCGACCACGACACGACGCCTGAAAGTCTCCCAGGTGAGCCAGACAACGGTGCCGGACAGCCGTAAGTTATCGAATTCGCGCACCCGAGATTCTGCGGAAGGTCCTGTAAATGTCCCCTCGAAGATAATCTCGGCGTCATCGGGTCCTAGTCGTTCGACGAGTCTCCCCCCACCGGCCAGGTGATGGATGACCATCCGCTGGCGACCACCAAAGCGGATTGATTCCGGGACTTCAAAACTATGAAGACTGATCGAACCGATCTGTATCGGTGAATCCTGCAATTTAGTGCACTTCCGTGGAAAAATCTTTATCGTTGCGTCTGGCGGACACACTCAAAATGGAGCAATGCGACTTCGCGGGACGTTTGCGCGGGGATCGACAGCGGTCATTCCGGTCGTCGGCGTTCCCAGCGTATTCTCCAGATGTTGAATAGCCCATCTTCCGAGTACAGAGCCGTCGATATGGATCGTAGACACATTTGATCGACCGGGATTTTCGCCGTTGGTCGGGGCACCGCCCGGATTTTCGGAGGCAATCTGCGCGTGATTGGCAGGGTTACGACTGTAGAAGGATAAACCGGCGCCGGAAACGGGGGCCGTTTCCAGAATTGTGTCGCTGGTGGCAATCGCGGCGTGTCGGTCCAAATGGTTGGTGGTCCCGCCATTCCTATGCATTACTGAGATATCGTGACTTGGGGGTGCGAGCGATAACCGAGATCGACGAAGTGCGTTGCCAAAGGCCAAGTTTTCCGGCTTGCGGCGAGTCGGCGGATCAGTTGGTTCGTTTTGCGACCCAGCAAGTGGAGGCATCGGAGAGCGTCTGACAACCTGGGTCCTTGATAAAATTGGGTTTGAGGTTGGTGACGTTTTATGTTGGGAAGCTTCAAAAACTGAATTCGCTAGAAGCATAGGCAACAAGTTGCGGACAGACAGGAGACCAGTATCCCCGTGAAGGCGGGTCCTAGGTCTATGCACTGGACTTAATTCTGCCATGCACCGGTTTGGAGGAACGAATCGGGAAATTTCCATTGTGTGTGTGCGAATGGGCGGGGTAAAGACCTCTGGACTTCTTAGTCCCTCAAGACGGGATCCAACGAGGCGTTTCAAAGGTGCGATTGACTGCGTCTGGAAATTAAGTATCCGCTGAAGATTAACATACCAAGCTATCCGGGCACCATCCGCTCGTATTCTTTCCTTCAGAGGCATGGGAAATTCCCCAATTTGGGCTTATCTCTCATTTGTGGCTTGGCGAATCCAGTCGAACGCGACCCAATCGAACGCGTGACCATCGAGGATACCGAGCGCAATAACATAGGCTGCGCGGTCGCTATCGGAGAGAGAGAATGCAACGTCGAACGGCACCCCATTCCGAACAAGGTAGAGGCAATCGATTAGGACAGGGTGCCTGGCAAGTTTCCCACTTCGGATTGTCCAACTGGGCTTTCTTCTTGAGCGTTGATTGAGTCGACAATGGCTGCAAGGCCATCATCGCCCAGCCGATCAATCAGATTTTCGATTTGCGGCTCGGTCGTCGGTGGAGGAACTGGTATTCCATCGATTTCTACGACCGCAAACGCAAGTCCAGCCAGCGACAACCACGGTTCATTTTGGGCAAGGAGCGGGCCTGCCGCCTTGAATAGCCTGAGCGTGTCCAGCGCCGCTAGTCGCCGCAGCGTCAGACGCCGTCCTTGGGCGTCAATGGTCACAAAAGTCTTGGTAGCCTCGCGGATAATGGCCTGCGTTGCATGCATCAGATGCGCCTCTTTCTAGTGGCATAAAACTCCATTTTCTGCTTCACACTTGCATCACCCTTCCACGTGCCGGCGCTGGATAACTTGAAAACTACGCCGTCAAACTGATAAGTGGAAACGGAGCTGTCAGTCTCCGTGATGTATTGATACATTGTGCCGGGTTGCATGCCCCCGCCGTTGTAGAAATCCTGCTCCAGAGCGGCGATGAAGTCGTCTAACGCCGACGTGCCTCTCTCCACATCAAAGCTCCCCTCCCAGCCCTTCGGAAGCTCAGCTCCTAGCTGTGTTCCATCAAGGCGACTAATCCGGACCGCGCTCGTAATCTGATGGCTCTCAAAGCCTGTGACGTGGTCAATATCGACTCTCCCATCAGGGCCCATCACGACGAGTTGGGTATCCCGCCCAATCGAAAATGCTGTCAGTGCCACGGCATTATCTCCTAGTTAACCCGTCCGGTCGGCAGAGTCTGGCGGGAAACCTGTACGGTCTGCCCGCCCTCGACATTTACAATAAATCGTTCGTTGATGGCCTGATACTGGATCTGCGAGTCAGACTGAACATACCCAAGACTAGTGCGCGATACAGGATTGTTGCTAGTATCGCATATGACCGTAAATGGAAGAGAACCATCTGTGCTGCCAAGTAAGCCTTGACCAAACATGTTATTTAAAAACGACAGCTGGGTGGATCTGATTTGTTGGAACAAATTACTGTTGACCACCTGGCCCACGTATTGGCCCATCCCAGCCGCTAAGGTCTCAGCAATGTAGTTCGTCAATCGGGTGTAGTTGTCTCCGTCTGTAGCTGGGTCCGAAGACGTGTTGTGGCCTCCACGAACACCCCAAAACGAGCCACCCGGCTGCGGATTGCAAATTAAATCGATCCCTGCACCCAATAGCGCGCTGAGGTCTGCCGTGGAGTATGTAGTATTTTGACCTGAACCCGGTGTCCCATTACTCTGACTGCCTATAATTCCGTAGATCTGCTTATTGAGACTCGACTGTTCCGGTGAAAGATTTGCCAGCCGACCTGCTGCGAAACCCTGAGGTGAGACGAGACGAATTGTGTTGTTTACCTGGTCCGACCACCACAGCCAGTCGCCAAACATCAACTTCGCCGCATAACTGTCTAAGCCGGCGGCGGCTATAGTGGCCACCGCGTTCGTGATCGTATCACCTGCGGGGGTTGTGAGGATCATATATATGCCCTCTTCTAGGCCGAAGCCTGCCTGGGTGCTCCAGGTCGTTGAGTCGGCGCAATCAGCTAGCAGGGCCAGACCACACCCCTGTCCGCGTAATGCGTACATGCCACTGCGAGTGGGGATGTCGGCTCCTACCAATTGGCTGCTGCCAACCTGCCCTGCTCCATCGGAGCCTGCACTTGAAGAACCTAAGCTCAGCGAGAACGGTGCTGGCGATGCTGTCGTGCCACCGGCGCTCGCTATAATAAGGTGGGATGGACCTCGTTGCGGACCAAGCCCGGAATTTACCGCGGTGGCCAACGCGGTCCAGAATGCCGCGCCATTCCCGGTGAGCCCGTCGTAGACCTCTGGTTCAAATCCGGAAAGCAATACCGATAGCTTCCACGTGTTCGGCTGGGAGCCAACCCCAAGTGTCAACGTAATGGCATTGCCCAGAGATCCGGTATAGATTGCCGTGAAGCTGGCATTGGAACCGGGAACCGTGCTGGATGCGGCGGCGTCAGTTCCGTCTGTCACTCGGACGCAGCGGAAATTCTGAGCGCCTTGCTGGACGGCCGTGGCCACCTGAGTACCCATATCGTATGTTCGGGGAACAATCGTGCCAAATTGCTGGGCATAATCGGCCATCGTGCCGACAATAGTGGGCTCGTCGACAGGGCCCCAGGGAGCTGTGCCAACAACTCCAAGGATGTTCGTTGGGACACCATTCAGAACCAGGTTCTGCGGCGGTACAATCTGGACATAAAGATCCGGGACGATCAGAGATGTCGTGTTGACGGCGCCCTGTTGGGAGATTGGCATGCGGGCTATCCTCTCGACGCGTCGGGCGACGCGACCTTTATGACAAACTTTTTGTGTTCACTCGATAGAATCTCGGCGATTTTTGCAGCATCAAAAATGATATTGCCCCTCGCAAAGTTCAAAAATGGCTTTGCCACCACTAGATGATGTGTCATAGGAAATACCTAACCATATTTTATATTGCCATTTATCGCAGATGCACCAAAGAGCATAGAGGGCTGCATGAATGTCGTGATCGTCGCATATTCAACCATGTATACTAAATCGCGGCGATAGAGCAAAGCATTCTGAGCTTGATCATAACTTTCCGTGTTTCTATAGATAACCCTGGCCTTTGATTCGTCGGAAACATTTAGAAAGCTGATTTGATCTAGTGCTGAGTCGATTGCGGCAGCTACAGCGTCTCGAATTGGTGGGGTTGGACACCAGCATATAATACGGATATTTTTCTCTTGCCGCCGGCTCTCGAACGATGCTGAACTGTCGGAGACAACGCGCACCTTAACCGATCCAGCACCGGGTATAGTGATTGTTGCGCCTTGGGTCGTTGCCGAACGCCCCGACTGAATCAATTGGCCGAGATTTGAAGCGACAAGATCTACGGTGTCACCCGGCTTGATGCGGTAAGCATAGGCGGAGCCGTCGATTAATGCACCAACTACATCGCCAACGGTCGGACTTCCCGATACGGTAATCATCTGATCCGCGGTCGCAATTTCTGCGCCCGGTTCGGAAATCACGGATTCCCACTTTGGCAAATAGCGGGTCGTTGTATGCCCTGATTCGTTATCTGTTACGATGGTAATGTTTACAACACCTGCACTTAGATCTGCGTTTAGTGTGGCTGAGTTTGGCCATCCTCGATAGATGCGGCAGAGTGAACCCACAATACTCGATTGGGTGGCACCGTCGGGGTATAAAATTAGCGTCACGGAATCCGCGAGGGCTTGCTCAACGTCTGAGATATCTGCCATTTAGGTGGTCGCCATTTTCGCGGCAATCCGCCAACCCAGATCAGTGAGTTCCGCACCCGATATGACCGCGGTTCGAAGCAAGTCATCCGTAATTAGATCACCTGGTGAGAGTATGACGGAGTCGATCGCCGGCAGCAAAATGTTCCAATAGGGGATGACCTGATCGGTAGGCAAGTCGGTAGTTGATGGGCTTGATCGAGTCTCGCCAAGGACACTTGCTGGCCATGCCTCCATTAATGTAATTGAGCTTCCTGAGGTGTATCCACCATACGCGTTCTTCGCGGTATTCGTTTGCATGCCAGGCCGCGCAATGGAGATGATCCGATTGGTCTTGACGCACAATATCGGAAGCAAAGGCGCCTGCGAAGCTAGGAAGAAGATTCCAGTCTCAAGCACCAGGTAATCTCCGGTCCGGGTGTAGCTACCGTCAAAAATTCCATGCCACAGCGCGTCGCCGTAGACGTTGGTTCGGCCTTCACTACCTTTTGCCGACAGAAAAGCTGCACGTAACCTTAGGAACCGGTTTTGCTTATCCACCGGGTTCATAGGCCCGTTCGGACGGAACGCGTCGGCAGACAGTCCGATATGACGTGCCGACATCCCGGCGCCCATGTACAGGCGGTCCTGTAGCATTTGGCCATTCATCGCTTAGACAATCAAGTTAGGCGTGCTACTCGTGAGCGCAGGCCCTGTTGGAATGCCAAGAAAGCCACAGAGGCGCCGCCTCCATTCGTCAAAAAGGCTCATTCGATCTGCCAATTCGTCCCTGTTCCTTGTCCACATGGACGCCTCATCAGTATCCAGGTTCTCTGATGCTGCCGGCACCGCCATCTCGAGCATAGTGAGGTTTCCTAAATAGCGACGCGCGACAACAAGTTCTGAATCTGACAGATTTGTAAGCCGATATTCCAAGAGTCCGTAAATCTGGAAAAAGCGCCACGACTGCATTCCGCTAGGGGATGCTCCATAAGCTGGATATCCGCAGAACCGCCGGATATCCACCTTCTCTGCGTCCGTCATAGGGTTCAAATGAATGATCCATCGCCGCGGCTGAATAAAACGCTGCCTGATCCCGAGGGTGAAATTGCGGCTGCATATGAGATCAGGCTATTGACCGACAGAATCAGCCTGTTGCCGGCTAGAATTGGCATGTCGGCGGTCGAGGCCGTGACTGTCGAATCGGATCCAAACCGGATATATGCGAGAGCGCTGGTCGTGTTGGTTACAACAACCGTGTCGCCACCGCCTGATAGGGGCGCATTTGCGGAAACGCTACCAACGGATATGCTGATCGTGCCGGTTGGGCGGAACGGACTTACAGAACCTAGCGGCATCGCGACGGGGCTCCTTTTTATCCGATGTGTTCCACAATGACGGCGCGCTTGTAGGCAGCGTTCGTCGCAGTGGGAACTGTCGTCGGGTTGGTTGTTGTATCCGAAGGCGCGCAGAATCCACCAATCCAATACCAGGACTGGGCGATGATTTGCTGTAGGCGATCAATTGCCTCACGCGTCACCATCGCAATGCCATCGACCATTGTGATTATCGAATCGGCCGGTGCGACATCTGAAGCCGCCATCCCGGCGAAGTCACCTTCGATCAATGCGCCTTGACCACAGATCACTGGCCGACGAATTGCCAGGCCCGACAGGATCGGATGCGGCTGGACAAAGGCTTCGGTTGTGGGGACAAAGCGCAAGCCAAGAAAGTCGTTTGTCATGCCCCGCTTAAAGACTTGATTGGCGGAAGTGGCTCCCTGGAACAACTGTTTGAAATCCGGGTCGGCGAAGAGTTGGCGGGACGAGATCGGATCGAGATAGCAATTGTATGCTCCGTCGATTTCAGGGACTGCATTCAGGCGCAGTTTGGCGACGGCATCCAGGAGGTTCGACATCGTCAGCGTATCCGATGCCATTATCAACGAAGTATTTCCCCGCTGCGACGGGCGCACAATTGTTGATCCACTGGCAGCAGTTACGGTGTTACCTGCCGTCCCGTCCGAGACGGACACGCTTGTGGCGAGTGTTAGCACGCCGGATACGCCTATGGGTGACGTGGAGACGTTGGTGGTATCAATCGCAACACCAACGAGCGTGTAGGAATCCGACCCGATAGTGACCGTCATTGGCGTCGTGCTACTGACAGCCTGCTGGACGCCGTTTACGAATACAGTTTGAAAGCCACGTACATCGTCCACGGCGACCGCCGGACCGGCGCTGGCAAGGGTCGTATGGACCCGGGTGTTGCCCCCCATGTAGGCTCCAAAAAGCGCATTCCGGCTCAGTTCATCAAGGCTGCGGGCAGCCTGCTCACCGTTCACATATGCGTTCTGGAGAAACTGTGAAGCGATGCCGACCCGTTCGGTGACGACGTTGAGGTCTGTCGTAGCGGCGTAGAGATTGATACCAATCGTGTATTGCTCCACGCCCCAGGTGGTTACAGTTAACCCATTGTCGAAGTTTGTGTTCGTCGCAGGGGCTAGCGGCGTCGTGACGGACGGTTTCAGTCCAGCTCGGGTCTTGGTTAGCGTTTCGCCAATGCCCACCGCAACCGTTACGCGGTCGGCGCACGCGCGATAGCCAAGGCGTGATCGCAGGGCCTGTGCGAATTCCCGTTCGAGGAACCCCTGCTGGATGATTGGCTGAAGTGAAACAGGGAAATTCTGGATACCCATTAATCGTCCTATCTTAGATGTGCGACCGGCGCCGAATGTGGCGAACGATCAGAATTGGTATTTGGTTATCGCCGTCCGCGCCGCTGCATATTCGTCGTCAGTCATTTCCATAGCCATTTTCTGACGCGTTGGTTGTGATGCCGGGGCCACCGTCGCGCTTGAGGAAGAGGTAACCACGAATAACCACGGCTTGTTGCGCTTGAGATCATCCATCAGTTTGCGACCACCGATAATCCTGTCGTCGCTGCCCAGACGCACGGCCGAGAGGTCGATCAACTTTAGTCCGTCAAGGTCGATCATTCCGGCGCGAACAGCTTCTGTTCTTAAACTCGCTACAACGAGGCGGGATTGGAACTCATCCCGCAGTTTTTGAAGATCTTGTGGTACCGTGTCTTGTTGTCCGGCCACGTCGGCGGCAGGCTGAGCGGGGGGGCTCAGTTTGTCCAAATCATTATCCATCTCGATCTCATGAAATATCATCAGGAATTGTCGAAACGAAATCGTTGTCGACATATTCAATATCGTAGTAAGCAGCAATCGCTTTCAAGGCTGTCTCCCGACTTATACAACCTGCTGTTACCAACGCGATAAGGGACTGAACGTCCTTCTGTCGATCGTCGGCCGTCGTCGGATACCATCGCGGCCATTTGAGACTTAATGAGGCTTGAGGATCAAGCGGTTGGATCATTTCGCCTAAAACGACAAGATTGTACGTCTGGGATGCACGGACGATAAGCCGGGCAAGTTGCAACAACCCGGCCTCCCCATAACTTGTTCGTAAATTGTCCGCTAGCCAGACCAGTCCTTGGTTCAGTAGTTCAAGTGCCCGACCGGACTGGGCAGCCGTGATTCGCTCAGGACTCGCCCGATTCCCGTGAATGCCTTCCAGGGCGAGTTCCCGGAGCGTCCGAACATATTCAATGACTGCGGCTGAAGCCGTTCCGCCGATCTCCAGAAGACGGGCGTCGCCCTTTTCCGATACGATGAGCGCATTGCCAGCCCCCCTGATTAATTCGCCATCCGGGAGCGAGGGATCCTTCAGCAACAGTGTTGGGTCGCTACTATATTTTAGCCCCCGTCCGACCTGGCTGAGCTGATAATCGATTTCGACTTGGGTGTGCATTGCGGCTGCGAACGTACATCCGCCGTCGGCGTTGTCCCCCGTCGCCGGTGGACTCGGTAGGTTTTTGATCCAAACAATCGGCACGACGCCTAGTTGGTGGGTTATGCTTCGGGCTGTATCGATCGTAGGTATGCACGATTTCTGAACGGGTACTGGTTCATACCATGTCTCGCTCTCGGCATCCCATGAACGCCCAAACCAATATAGCACGTCTGGATCTTCGACGGCGTAGCCGTTCCGCTGGAGATCGGCGCCGGAGACTTTGTAGCGTTCGTCTACTCTGGACAGCGTATCTGGAGCTGACGGATTCCATATCGGTGTAAGGTACATCGTATCCAGAACATCAATAAATACTCTTCCCTTAAGTATCCGCAATAACAACGCGACCGACCCCGTTGCGCCGCTCATGGCGGCCTGGATCATTGTTAAATTCAGACGGGTTTCTTTAGCGATATTCGCGAAGGCCGCTCGTACTGACGGGTCTGTACTATCTATAGTCGGAAAATGTCCTTCGCTGAACAATAGTGATACACTATCTTCCACAACGATCCGGCATAACGGATATCTGACGCTCGGGCGTCTTTTTCGTAGCGGAATATATTCTCCGGCAGCACTTCGTTCCTCGTGGAAATGATAAGGAAGGACATCATAGAGCGTTCCGTCGAGGACCCGCTTCAGAAGCGTTAGTTTTTGGACACGTTGAGGATAGTCATTGTCAATTGGAAAAAGATCGCAGAGTGTATCAAACATGGGCTTCCAAATCTCAACTGCAGAACGTGATCAACGGCCCAGGTACGATACTGCTATCGAGCCGGTCGGGTGCGGGCGCGTCGTCAATGCCGTAAACGCACGTACCAGTGCGTCGACCTGATCGTCTTTTCGCCCCCAAGGGAAAAGTCCCATTTCGTCCAGGAAGGCTCGGTTCCACTCGCCACGAACCATCAAGATGTTTCCTGCCTCGACCTGAGAAGCAAGTGGCATAGCCCGAGTTGCCTTCGAGCCTGTTTCGCGTGAGGTGATCACGTGGAATCCCGCGAGCTGCCGAACCAGATACGAAGTTTGACTTTTACCCGCTTGGCCGGGATCTTCCGGGATCGATATGGTGACATTATTGCCGTCCCACTTTGCAGTCGTTACTATCAGGTCTTCAACCTGGCGCGGCGTTCCGCGGATACGGACGATATCCGAAACGACGCATCGCCCATCAACTCGGCGCGTAAGCTTAACACCAACGGTCCAGTCTGGGTCGTTCATTCCGGTCTTGTCAGTCGCCGCCAGATCCCACCCTCGGACACTAGCCGCCGCGCTGGGATCGGGCGAAGCGAAACCAATTCGGTCGACAGAAAAAAGTCGCCCGGCGGAGGGTAATGGATTCTGTTGGAACAGCGCCGACCAGGCACGTTCGCCGATAAGATCACGCTTTCGCGCCAGAGCATCGCCATTCTCCCACTCTGGCCAGAGAGGCGTGCCGACAGAACGCTCCAGCGGGTCATCTTGCTCCGCTAAGGCGGGAAGACGAGCGACCGTCCATTCGTCGCCGAATTGGTCTAGAAGCTGGCCTCCTAGGTCCTCAGGGTGCCACCGGGTCATGATCAACACGACTTTTCCGCCAGGTTTCAACCGGGTGCTGACATCTGACTTGTACCACTCCCAGATGTGCTCTCGGTGCCGGCCACTTTCAGCCTCGGCTTGCGATTTGACCGGGTCATCAATGATCACCAGGTCCGCCCGTCGGCCCGTGATGGCGCCACGGACGCCCACTGAGTGATACTCGCCGCCGCTGGTTGTGACCCACGAACCCGCAGCGCGATGAGACTGTGAAACACCGAACCCGAGAATATGTCGCTTTTCATCGATAAGCCCACGTACCCGGCGGCTAAAGTATTCGGCTAGGCCATGCGAATGCGAGGCGCTTATGACCGACGACTGCGGGTGCTGGGTAAACCACCAAGGAGGAAACAGGACGGAGGCATAGGTTGATTTCGCCGACCCCGGCGGCATCAGGATCATCAATCTATCGAATGCACCGCTCGCGAGATTTTCCAGCTCAGCTATCATATAAAGATGATGCGATGCGGGTCGGTGCCCGCTGCCGCTAAGCGCCACTTCTGCCCAAGATCGAAGGGTGGTTCGGATGCGACTGCGTAAGAATAGTGCGTGTTCAATAGGACTACTATCATAAATAAGAAGAAGATACGCCAGCCTTGAGCGAGAAATCCCACTCGGCTATCCGGCGATATGTCCCCGTTGGGAAGGCGCTAACGCCTAAATCGCCATCTTGGACAAGAACCTATAGCAAATTGGGGCATCTGGTCAAGTCTTTTTTCCTATCTTACGATTGGTAGCCACCCAGCGCGGCGCTAGGGCGTACCGCAACACACCTCCAACTTGCCCTTGTCAGAGCCAGCCGACCCGCTCTACGCATCTCTCATGAGCGAACCAGGCGCAAAGATCTCCGACTTCGAATTTGACATCTGCGCAACTGATGGTCCGGCGCGCACCGGTGTGTTGCGCACAGCCCATGGCCCGCTAGAAACCCCTGCCTTCATGGCGGTAGGGACCGCCGGATCAGTCAAGGGAATGACCTCGAACGCAGTGAGGGCAACAGGGTGTCAATGTGTTTTGGGCAACACCTATCACCTCATGCTGCGTCCGGGCGCGGATCTTATCTCAGCCCAAGGGGGGCTCCACCGCTTCATGGACTGGCCTGGTCCTATTCTGACTGACTCAGGAGGCTTTCAGATCATGTCCCTGTCTGGGCTTCGAAAAATCGATAGAGATGGCGTAACCTTTCAGTCCCATGTTGATGGGAGCAGACACCGGCTAACGCCCGCTATCTGCATGACCTTGCAAAACAAGTTCGATTCCACCATCACTATGGTGCTCGACGAATGCATCCGGTACCCGGCGCCATACGAAATTGCTAGAGCATCGATGGAGATGTCGATGCGCTGGGCGGAAATGTCCAAGCAGGCGTTCGTTCCCCGACCTGGTTACGCCCTGTTCGGGATCATTCAGGGAAGCGTCTATAAGGACCTCCGGCTTCGCTCGGTCAACGCTCTAAGGGAAATTGGATTTGATGGGTATGCGGTCGGTGGTCTCGCGGTAGGGGAGGGGCAAGTCGTTATGCTGGAAACACTCGAAGTCACCCTTCCTCATCTTCCCGAAGAGGTGCCCCGCTATCTCATGGGTGTTGGAACGCCCGATGACATTCTCAACGCAGTCGCACGTGGAATTGACATGCTTGATTGTGTCATCCCGACCCGGGCGGGTCGCACGGGCCGTGCATACACCACGTCGGGTGTCTATAACCTTAGGAATTCACGATTCGCTGATGATGCCCGACCGCTCGACCTGGATTGCAATTGCCCAGCTTGCGCGAACCACAGCCGTGCTTACCTGCACCACCTGTTCCGCGCCAGGGAAATGCTGGGGCCGATGCTCCTCACTTGGCACAATCTGGCCTATTACCAATCAATCATGCGAGGCATCCGCGCGTCGATCAGAATGGGCCGATATACCGAGTATATGTCCAACTTACGGGCAGCTTGGGCGGAACCGGAGACCGTGATATGACCGAAACACCTTCTTATAGGCATCTTACGTTATTGGGTCAGCACGCGTCACGCCCGGCGAATCCAACTGAAGTGGTTCTCGAGAAGGTGGCTAACCCTGCTACTGGAATGCTGTACATTGTGCGGCTGACCTGTCCTGAATTCACGTCGCTTTGCCCGCTGACAGGGCAACCTGACTTCGCCCATATCTTGATAGACTACATTCCGCAAAACTGGATCGTCGAAAGCAAATCCTTCAAATTACTTATGGGATCGTATCGCAATCATGGCGCGTTTCACGAGGCCTGCACAATGGAGATCGCGAGCAAGCTGGTTCAATTCCTGGATCCCGTTTGGCTCCGCATTGGGGCGTATTGGTATCCTAGAGGCGGTATTCCAATCGACGTCTTTTGGCAGTCCGACGTTCCGCCTGCAGGCGTTTGGGTGCCAGCCCAAGACATCCCCTACTATCGAGGGCGCGGTTGATTGGTCGTTCCGACACAACCGTTATGGCAGACATGATATCTAAAATCCCGCATGGCAGCATTTCAGAAAAGTCAAGCCCTGCAAACCCAACCAGCCAGATCCGCGACAAAGCACTCCAAATAGGTTTTGATGCGATCGGCTTCTGTCCCGCAAGCTTGGGGCCAGAGGTTCGGGAAAGATTGATTCACTTCATAGGAGAAGGCTTCCACGGTGACATGGGATGGCTTGCCAGCAAGTGCGAGCAACGAAGCCATCCTCAGAATCTTTGGCCCGACGCACGGGGCGTGATCGTCGTCGGGATATCCTACGCGCCCAAGGACGATCCCCTCGCCATTAATGCGCACCGAAACAAAGGTGGGATATCCGTACATGCCAGGAACCGGGACTACCACGATCTGATCAAAGGTAAGTTGAAGCACCTAGGACAGTTTCTGGTGTCACGCTTTTCGTGCGGTGTAAAGGTCTTTGTCGATACAGCACCCGTCATGGAAAAGCCCCTTGCCAGGTTTGGCGGGCTCGGCTGGTTGGGAAAGCACACCAATCTCGTTTCGCGTTCCCACGGCTCCTGGCTATTATTGGGGGAAATTTATACTACCTTGGAATTGGAGCCGAGCGAAACAGTCGATGACCATTGTGGCTCATGTTCGCGCTGTCAGGAGGTTTGCCCTACGAAAGCGTTTCCAGCGCCATACCAACTCGATGCGACTCGCTGTATCTCCTATCTCACCATCGAACATAAAGGACCTATTCCCGAGATTTTCCGAAAGGCAATTGGTAACCGCATTTATGGTTGCGATGATTGTCTTGCGGTCTGTCCCTGGAACAAGTTTGCTCGCCCAACGTCTCATGAACAACTAGTCGCTCGTGACGTTCTGAGTGCGCCACTTCTGGCGCAGTTGGTGGCCCTGGACGAGCGTCAGTTCAGGGCGATGTTTGCCGGGTCGCCTATCAAGCGCATCGGACGAATTAGTTTCATCAGAAATGTGCTGATCGCGATCGGCAATTCTAATAATATCGCATTGCGTGCATCTGCCGAGCCGCTCCGGTTTGATCCGGATCCCATCCTATCCGAAGCCGCTCGCTGGGCATTAGAGCAACTGGCTCAACCTTCTTCATAAATTTGTAACGCACGCGCATAAACGACTTTGCGCGGCAATCCGGTGACCGTGCTCACCAGGGCCGCCGCGTCCTTAACCGTATGTGATGCGAGAGCAGCTCTCAGACGACCGTCGAGATCCTCCGGGTCATCGGCTTCCGGGGGGCCGATCATCAAGGTTATCTCGCCTCGAGGTGGTTCCTTAGCGAACAAATCGATGAGGTCGCGTACCCTCCCGCGTTCGATTGCTTCGAAGCGCTTTGTCAGTTCGCGCGCCACGGCGGCTCGGCGATCCCCGAACGTAGTGAGTAAATCAACCAGTGTTTCGCACAGGCGGTGGGGGGCCTCATGCCAAACGAGAGTCGCGGACAAGCCGGCACGCTCCGCGGCCCGCAAACCACCGAACTGGGCTCGCCGGGCTGCTTGCTTCGCAGCGGGAAACCCAAAAAACATGAAGGGCAGCGGAGGCAAACCGGACAAAGTCAACGCCGTGATCGCGGCGTTTGGTCCAGGAACAGCCGTCACCGGCAGACCCGCTTCGATCACCGCCCGAACAAGGCGGAACCCCGGATCCGATATAAGAGGTGTGCCTGCGTCAGAAACCAAGGCAATCGTTTGGTTGGCACGTAGTCTCGCGAGAACCGACTCGATCCGGGCATCCTCATTGTACTCGTGTAGTGTTTCGATTCGCCCCCTGATATTCATAGCAGCTAGCAACCGGCCAGTTCGACGAGTATCCTCGCACAGGATTTGGTCGCTAGCGTCTAGAACGCTGCGGGCACGCGCCGAGATGTCCCCTAGGTTGCCGATCGGGGTGGAAACAAGCACAAGACCCCTTAGCGGGATGGACAGGCCATCTCGCGAGTCATCGGGAGCGGCAGCCGATGCGGCGACGGGCATTCATTTTCCTTATCTGCGCCTTGACCATTTCGGGCTGCGGCGGTCAATATTTGAAACCGTACGGATCGAACTATCAATCTGGGTCGAATAGGCCCGCCCCGCTAGGCCCTGACGCCGGCTTGCCTGGTCCGTCAAGACGCGCGGTGGCCATCTTGCTCTCAATGACTGGCCCTCGGGCTGACATTGGCCAAATCTTGCTGCAAGCCGCTCAACTGGCGTTAAGCGACAATAGCGGCCCCGCGCTGGATGTCCTCGATACTGGTGGAACCCCCACCGGCGCGGCCAGCGCGGCTCAGGCGGCTGTCACCCGTGGGGATGCCCTGATCCTAGGACCGCTAACGTCTCCTGAAACAGCATCAGTAGCACCTGTCGCGCGCCGGTCCAGCATTCCTGTGCTCGCCTTCACCAATGATGCTTCGCAGTCTCAGCCCGGGATATGGCCACTTGGAATCTCGCCGGACCAACAGGTCCGCCGCTTGGTAGCTGCGGCTCAAGCGCAAGGAAAAATTCGCTTCGCTGCCCTCCTGCCGGATTCTGACTTTGGTCACGCCATGGCTGACGCGCTGGTGAAAGCTAGCCAAGCCGCCAGCCTCCAGCCACCGAGCCTTATGATTCATCAGTCTGGCATGGCGTCAATAACTGCAGCAATTCGTAACCTGTCCGACTACACCGATCGGCGCGGCCCAATCGACGCAAAAGTTAAGGCCGCGCGGGCCCTAGGGACCGCGGACGGCCGTCGCGAGGCTCAAGAGCTTCTTAAAACACCCATTCCTCCGGCGCCTTTCGACGTCTTGCTGCTGGCGGACACCGGCGATGCGTTGCAGGAAATCGCAGCCGTATTGCCTTACTACGATGTTGACCGGTCGACTGTACAGATCGTCGGTCCTGTCCTGTGGGCGGATCCGTCGAGTGGTTCAGGATCTGTCCAAGGTGCCTGGTATGCCGCGCCAGATGCCAACACGCGAAGTAATCTCGAACGCGACTACGCGGGCAAATACGGCGTCCCGCCGCCTCCGTTAGCCGATTTGGCGTATGATGCGGCCTCGATTGCAAAGGTAATTGTCGGCACCGCTGGTGCTGACATCGCGACATTAACGCAACCTGGTGGATTTGTTGGCATCGATGGGTGGTTTGCGCTGCAGCCCGACGGGCAGGTCAGGCGGGGATTGGCTGTTTTTAGGATTGAACGCGGCGGTCCCGAGATGATCGATCCGGCGCCACAGTCAGCAGGCATACCTGGCACGTGAGATATGGGTCAATCCTCAGCCTCTAGCAATGCTGACAAAACCTACTAGCCTTTCAGCCTCGCGAACGATTGGGTTCGCGATTTCGCTGGCTCGTTCGCCGCCTGACCTTAGGATTTCGATAAGCGACGCCTCGTCGCTAAGCAACCGAGCGGTTTCCAGTGCGATCGGCGCTAGTTTCGTAATAACAATTTCGGTCAAGGCGTTCTTGAATGGCCCAAACCCCTGGCCCGTGTGCTGTTTTAATACCATCGAAGGGTCTGTGTCAGTCAAAGCCGCATAAATTCCGACGAGATTTCGGGCTTCGGGTCGATCCGCGAGCTCGGCAACATCTGATGGTAAAGGCATTGGGTCGGTCTTTGCGCGTCGAATCTTGAGTGCAATCGTGTCGGCGTCATCATTCAGATTTATACGGCTCTGGTCCGATGGATCGGATTTCGACATCTTCTTCGTACCGTCCCGTAAACTCATGACCCGAGTGGCTGGACCTAGGATCACAGGCTCAATGTTGGGAAAAAACTCAACCCCGTAATCATGGTTGAACTTCTGAGCGATATCATTTGCCAATTCCAGATGCTGCCGTTGGTCGTCCCCAACTGGCACCCGCGTCGCGTGGTAGGCGTGGATGTCCGCCGCCATCAGGTTCGGATAAACATAAAGGCCAGACGAGGCATTCTCCCGGTCTTTCCCGGCCTTATCCTTAAACTGCGTCATACGATTGAGCCAACCAAGCCGGGCCACGCAATTAAAGATCCAGGCAAGCTGCGCATGAGCCCGAACGCTTGATTGTAGAAACAGAATATGCCTTGCAGGCTCGACGCCACATGCGAGCAGAACGGCAGCCATCTCCAGCGACTGCTGGCGCAGTGCCGCCGGATCCTGCCAAGCCGTTATGGCGTGCAGATCGACGACGCACCACAGGCAATCGTGGCCATCCTGCAGTTTGACCCAGTTCCGGATCGCGCCGAGGTAGTTTCCTAATGTGGGAATCCCGGAAGGCTGGATGCCTGAAAATACGCGCTGCATACCGTTCAAGTCTCGGTCGTTGAAGCTGAACTGATGGCTGATCCGCGCTCCCGGCGCAAGCGACGACGTGACACCATGCGACCGATATCCCGTAAATCGAATGCTCCAAGCAGGGCGGCCGCGACGGCGTATGTTACCAACCCTGCGCCGACCAATCCCGCGAGTGCCGCGAGGCGAAGCGCGCCGTGGGGTGGCGACTGAAACAGTAGCTTTTGCAATGCGAACAATACCAAGCCCATTGCTGTCGAGGCGCCAACCATCCCAATGCATCGACGCCCAAGCTGAAAGTCGGGAACGAAATGTGCGCGTCGCAGGAGAACAAACGCCAAACCTGCAACATTGCTGATCGCCGCCAGGCTTGTTGCCAGCGCCGGTCCAATATGCGCGAGGGGAACCATGAAGGCGAGGTTCAGGCCCAGGTTCAAAGCCACGCTGGCAATCCCGATTTTGACCGGCATGCTGGTGTCGCCGCGCGCGAAGAAAGCCGGCGCCAGCACCTTGACCAAAACGAACGCCGGTAACCCGAGCGCATATGCGGCAAGTGACTGCGATGACAGCCGCACACTCTCGAGGTCGAACGCTCCCCGGCCAAACAGGGCGAGCATGATCGGGTACGCACAAATGATCAGTGCCAACGCGGCGGGCAGCGTCAGAAACAGTCCGTATTCGATCGCCCTGTTGAGGGTGGCCAGGGCCGATTTCGCTTCGCCGGCTCTGACCTCACGCGACAGCAATGGCAACAGTGCGGTTCCAACAGCCGTCCCGATCACCCCAAGCGGCAGTTGCTGCACGCGGTCCGCGAAATATAATACCGACACTGTCCCGGGTGGAAGCAAGCTCGCGATTATGACGTCAACCGTGAGATTGAGCTGCGTCACGCCCGCCCCAACCAGGCCCGGCGCCATACGTTGCATCAGCAGACGCATCTGCGGCGTCATCCGCGGACGCGGAATATGCAGTGCCATGCCACCGCGACGAACCGCCATCATGAGCAATCCAAGCTGAGCCACCCCCGAAATCGTCACCCCCCAGGATAGCGCGTGACCGACCGTCGGCACGTAAGGAGTCATCCAAAGCATGCACGCGATCGACACGATGTTAAACAGCACATAGGACGCTGACGACGCGGTGAATTTCTCCAACCCGTTCAGCACGCCCGATACCAAGGCGGCGAGACAAATCAGGATAAGGTAGGGAAAAGTAATTCGCGACAGACTGACAGCGAGCGCAAACTTCCCCGGATCGTCCGCGAAACCCGGCGCGAGGACCACCATCAGTTCGGGCATGAATATCTCACCGAGTATCGTCATGATTCCGAGCCAGAACGCCATGACGGCGAAAGCTTCCTCGGCGAATTGTTTGGCCGCGCCAACACCCTCGGTATGCAGCAGACCAGAAAAAGCGGGGATGAAAGCCGCGTTGAACGCCCCCTCACCAAACAGCCGGCGAAACAGATTGGGAAGTTTCAACGCCACGAAAAATGCATCCGCGATCGGACCGGTGCCAATGAAAGCCGCGATCAGCATATCCCGTGCGAAGCCCAGGATGCGGCTGATCAGAGTCCATCCGCCGACTGTCAGAATACCGCGCAGCATCCCGGACCTCGCGCAGGCTTCGGGCTGTTATTCATTCCTTTGGGGACGGGACAATAGCTGGGTAATCGCCTGACTCAGCGTCATTCTGCCGGCCAGCAGGTCGGCAACGGCCGAGCAGATCGGCAAATCAACATTGCCTGCACGAGCAACGAGAGCCCCGGCCGTTGGAACCCCCTCGGTGGTTTCGGTGCGCCCGGCCAGAATCGTCGACAGACGTTCACCACGTCCGAGGGCGTAGCCAAGACTGAAATTCCGGCTCGAAGGCCCGGTGCAGGTCAGTAGCAGGTCTCCCAGGCCCGACAGGCCCATAACGGTTTCTGCCCGTCCACCGAAGGCAATGGCGAGACGACGTAACTCACTCAGTCCGCGCGTAATCAAAGCCGCCCGGGCGTTTTCGCCCAGACCTGCTCCCAGGACCGCACCCGCCGCAATCGCAATGACGTTCTTCGCCGCCCCGCCGAGTTGTGCGCCGACAGGGTCATCGTTGCCATACAAGCGAAACGTGTTCGTTCCCAGCATGACAAGCACCCGCTCGCGAAGATCGGCGTCGGCGCTTGCAACAACTGCTGCCGCCGGCAATCCTTGGGCGACTTCGTGCGCAAAATTAGGGCCGGTTAATATGGCAAGCCGGCGGCCGGGGGAGACATTCTCGACCACTTCCAGCGGAAGACGGAGCGTCCCGGCCTCCAAGCCCTTTGCGCATACAACAATCGATCCACCCGCGGGGTGGAAGTGAAGAAACGAGGACCGCAGGTGCTGCGTCGGAACGGTCCAGATCTGTAGCTCAGCATCATCAGGAACATCGTGGCCTATCGCAAGCGAGTCGGGAAGGCGATATCCGGGCAGCCGGTCATTGACCCTTCTTGCTTTGATCGAGGACGCCGTGGCCGCGTCCCGCGCCACCAACGTGACACGGTGACCCGCCCGCCCCACCTGGATCGCGAGCGCAGTACCCCACGCGCCCGCCCCGATAACCGCGACCTTACTCATTCGCCAACCGGATGACAGCAGTTCCCCCACCAACCTCCTCATGTCTCAGCTCGTCCAGAATCGCACACGCGATCATCCCGGCGCATTCCTCGAAACGGTAAGGTGGATTGATCACGACAAGCCCACACCCATCCAGCCGGTCAGGGATCATTGTCTCCCGGAGACAAAGCTCGACAGCAATGATGTCAGCGATGCCTGTCGCAGTCAGCCTCGCGTAAAAATCCCGCACCGCGGCGTGCTGCTTGACAGGATACCATGCGGCAAAAACCCCGTGGCGGAACCGGCTATGGGCTTTGGCGAGGCCGTCCGACAAATTGGAGAATTCGTCACTCGCCTCGAAGGGCGGATCGACAAAAACCAGCCCCCGTCCCTCCCGTGGCGGCAACAGTGCCGCGAGTGCCTCCCATCCGGATCGATGGTGAACCTCCACCTGGCGGTCGCCGGCAAAGTGCCGCCTCAGGATCGTCAGGTCCTCCGGATGAAGTTCGCAGCACGCCAAACGATCCTTCCCACGCATCACCGCGCGGATCAATGCCGGCGAGCCCGGGTACAGTCCACACCGCTCGACGAGTCCGAGGTAGCGTCCCAAAACCGGATCAGACCTTCCAAGCAACCGGTAGATTCCAGTTTCAATCTCGCCGGTACGACACGACATCTCGCCCCGTGGATCATATCGACCGGCTCCTGCGTGCGTATCCAACACAAAAAACGGCGTCGGCTTGCGAACGAATGAATCCAGCAGTCCGACCAGCAAAGCATGCTTGAAGCAATCCGCAAAATTGCCGGCATGATAGGCGTGCCGATAGTTCATGCGGCGATCGCCGCAAGCTGTTCGAGTGGCCATCGAGGACACGCGCGCGTGTCGAGCGCGTCGCGACATCCGTGTTTCAGCCGCTCCAAGCCGGTCCACGCCACCATCACGGCATTATCAGTACATAATCTGATCGGAGGAGCCGCCAGGCGAAAGCCACGGGCCGCGGCCGCGGCTGCCAGGCCCGCCCTGATCGATGTGTTCGATGCGACCCCGCCGGCAACCACCAGCAAGTCAGCCTGGGAAAAGCGATCCACCATCATGTCCATCGCATGAGTGGCACGATCCACCAATACGTCAACAACAGCCTTTTGAAAGCTCGCCGCGACATTTGCCAGCTGGGCATCGCTCAAATCGTGACCGATCCGCGACACCGTCTGCGCTACAGCTGTCTTCAGGCCCGAGAAACTCAGGTCGCAGCCGGGTCGATGCAGCAGCGGCCGTGGAAATTTGTAGCTATCGGGGTCACCGTTTGTGGCGATTCTCTCAAGCACTGGCCCTCCCGGCCAACCTAACCCCAGTAGTTTGGCGACTTTATCGAAGGCCTCGCCGACGGCATCATCGACCGTTCCGCCTAATTTCAGGTGCTGCCCGACACCGCGGACCGCAATGCACTGGGAATGTCCCCCCGAGAGCAGAAGCAGAAGGTAAGGGAACGCCGCGCCGCCGCTCACCAAACCTGGCAGCCGGGCGGTTAAGGCATGTGCCTCGAGATGGTTGACGGCCACAAACGGGATGTTGCCTGCGATCGCGATGCCCTTGCCGAATTGCGATCCGACGATCAAACCACCGATCAGCCCAGGACCCGCGGTTGCGGCGACTCCGCCAAGGTCACGAAACGCCACACCAGCGATCGCCATCGTCCGGCGAACTTGTTGCGAGAGGTATCGCAAATGCGTCCTGGCGGCGATCTCGGGAACCACCCCGCCAAAGGGTGAATGCTCCGCCAGCTGACTAAGCACCGCTTCAGCCAAAACCACGCCCTCGCCGCTGACAACCGCCGCGGCCGTCTCGTCGCAGGATGTCTCGATGCCTAGAACCGGTCTCATCGTTCCCTTCCCGCCGATTTCCTGGCCCGGGAACACGGCACTCTGTCTCCGCTCAGGTGGTCGCCCGTCAAAAAGCAGGGTAGCATGTCCAATGCCTCTCGCCTCACTTCCCCATGCCTCTCGCCACACTTTATCGACTGATGGCTCTTTGACAGGGGTGGCCCCTTGAAGCACGTACTTATAACCAGACCAGAGCCAGGAGCTACACAAACCGCCGCCCGCCTGGCGGCTCGGGGCTTTATACCAGTTGTCGCGCCCCTCCTGTCGATTATACCAAAAGAGGTGCGCCTCCCTGGTCACGTCGCCGCAACGTTGCTGACCAGCGGAAATGCCATAGCCGCCTGTCATCCGTCACTCTACGCGCGCCCGGTCGTGGCGGTCGGCACATCGACCGCTGCCCGTGCAGCCGAGTATGGCTTTCGCCACGTGGTTAACGCCGATGGAGACGCGTCAGCGCTTCTGAATCTCGTCGCAGCGAACCTCGCGCCGGCTGATGGCAGTTTGTTCCTGCCAACCGGCCAGGGACAGGGGACCGAACTCGTTGCTTCCTTGCGGAGGCTCGGCTTTCGTGTTATCCGCCGGATCGCCTATAAAGTAGCTCTCGTGCCGACCCTACCTGAACCTGCCGCGATCCAATTCCAGCGCGGCCAACTAACGGTTGCCATGTTTTTTTCCGGGGAAACATCACGCCATTTCGTGCGTCTTCTCCGGAAGGCCGGGTTGATCGAAGCGGTAAGCGACGTTCACGCGATATCTATCAGTGAGCGTGCGGCAACCGCTTTAAGGACCCTGCCATGGCGTCGGGTAAGTGTCGCCGCGAAGCCAAACCAGGAATCAATGCTGGTGTTGCTCGATGAATGAAAATCCTCTTCCGCCATCGCCGGACGAAGCACCCGAACCGGTCGCCGTAGCGCCGGAAGTAGTCGCGGTGCCGCCGAATCCTATACGACGCGAAGTCAATCCTTGGCTGTATGGCCTAGGGTTTGTTGTACTGGCCGTCGCTGTTTTCTATGCATGGCAAAACCCGCGAGTGGCGCCGGAGGTATCCTCTCAGGCGGCATCAATCCAGCAGATAGAACAACATCTCGGAGAGCTCGATCCACGTATCACCCGGTTGGAGCAGCGTCCAACCGTCGATTTGGGAAAAATCTCCGCTCGATTGGACGCGCTGGAGGGTCGAAACAGTGACCTGACCCAGCTAGCCAGTCGGGTGGATACGTTGTCGGGACGAATTGAGTCTCTGTCTGGGCGCAATCAGACCGGGTTTGACGCGCTGAAGCAGCAGATTGACAGTCTTACCAATCGGCTTTCCATCATTGAGGCGAATGCCGGCAACCTGGATGCCGTCACTACCCGCCTTGGCCGCCTCGCGAAGCTCCACGAAGCATCTATTGCGCTGGCCGCGGGCCGACCGGTCGGCGATCTGCCGGGCGCGCCCGAAGCTCTCGTCCGCTATGCACATTCCGCACCTCCCACCGAGGCGGGACTTCGCCGTCGATTTGCACAGGACGAGCAGGCCGCGTTGGCTGCGATACAGCCGGACCAGGGCTACGGACCCTTCGTGGACCGCGTGTTGGAGAGAGCTCAAGGGCTTATTACCATACGCCGTGGGAATGATGTCGTTGTTGGTAATACGTCCGCTATCGCGCTCAACAACGCACAGGCTGCGCTCGACGCAGGCGACCTGGGCGGTGCGGTCAGCGCGGTCGGTTCGTTGAAAGGGCAGCCGGCGCAGGCAATGGCAAACTGGCTGAGTTCCGCAAAAGCACTTTTAAGCGCGCGGACGGCACTAGCCGATATGGCAGAGCACGCATAATGCAAAAGGTAGTTCTGTTCCTCATCGCCGCCTGTGTTATCGTTGCGATAGCGTGGCTATTGGCTGGTGTCCCCGGGCATGTCGTTGCTTCAATCGGCACGATTACCGTCCAGGCATCCACCCCAATGACAATCCTGACTTTGATTGCCATTGTGGTTTTGATCCTTGTTCTGGTTCGCATCGTCCGCAGCATCATTGCAATTCCCCGCGTGGTTGCTGATCGGCGCCAGCGTATTCGCCATGCCCGCGGCGAAACTTCGGTTACGCGCGTGCTCGTTGCTTTGGCGGCAGGTCAACAAGGTGAGGCCCGAAAAGAAGCCAGAAGAGCCCGCCGCCTGCTCGGCGACTCGCCACAAATCCTGCTGCTGACAGCCGAGGCGGGCCGTTTATCGGGAAGAGAAGATGAAGCCGCGGAGGCCTTTCGTGCGCTGGCGAAGCAGAAGGATGCAAGATTCCTGGGACTCCGAGGGTTACTGCGTCAGGCCGTCGATCGGCAGGATTGGTCCGAAGCATTAGTCGTTGCCAAACAGGCCGAGGCGTCCCATCCCGGTACGGTATGGCTCCGCCAACAACGAGCCGAATTGGCGTTGCAAACCGAGAATTGGCCCGAGGCGCTTGAACTGATCGGCCCAGATCCGCGTCGTCCAACCTACTATGTCGCCGCGGCCGACGCAGAGGCCGATCCTTCTCGCTCTATGAACTACGCTAAACAAGCTTGGAATCTTGACCCAGCTTTCCAACCGGCAGCGCTTGCTTATGCTAGTCGTCTGCGAACGGCAGGTCAGGAAAAGCGGGCTCGGTCTTGCATCGCCGATACCTGGAAACGGGCCCCGCATCCAGACTTGGCAGCTTTCTTGTTGGCAACTGACCCCGACAAGGCGGCAAGAGCAAGATCTGTGAAGATTCTTACATCCGCGAATCCCAACAATCTCGAAAGCAGGATCCTATTGGCCCGGGTTTCGCTCGAAGCCGGCCTGCCAGGCGAAGCCCGGCACCAAGTGGAGGCTGCTGAAAAAGAAGGTTTTAACCAGCGCCGCTTGTGCCTCCTCCTCGCAGAAATCGAGGAACAAGAACATGGCGACACAGAGGAAGGCCGGCTTTCGCAGCGAAACGCACTCAGAAGGGCAGCGACCGCGGATCCTGACCCGAATTGGCAGTGTTCAAACTGTCACACTGATCATACTGCATGGCATCCGAAATGTGGCACGTGCGGGAGTATTAGTACGATTCAGTGGACCAGCACTGCCAGGTTTTCACCAGTACCCGTCCTCGCAGCCTGAAAAGAATCACCATAACAGCCCAGGTTCCTTGGCGAGGCGGGCTGGGACCATCAGGCACGCTACGGTTAGGGCATGGCAGTCCTTTCTGTCACGTTAGAGCAGGAGTGAGATTGTGCTTAACATGACTTCGGCGAGCCGATCCCCAGGAGTCGGTGGATCGCGAAGCGGAACGTGTCAACGACTTTGATACACCCGGGTTCGGAATTTAAGCTCTTTTGAGCAGCGTTGCTCAGCAGCGTTCGGCTAGGCGAGGCAGGCTTGACGTGTTGTTGGTCCAGGCCGTTCGAGGATCGGAGCGTCGTCGTGCGTGGGTCCGTATAGCGTTACGTAACGGAATGCAGTGGAGCGGTCCCGTTGAACACGGGGCGGCGGAGACTGTCGATGCCATTTGCGATGCCAGGACGGAGGAAGGAGGAGACGGTCCGATGACCTCAAAGCGACCTGGGCCAACATTCAGGCGGGCTTTTTCGGCGTCGGCGGGTTAATCCATGTTGCGGTTGGTTTGGCGGGTGGTATGGGCGCTTTCTTGACGAAGCGTTCGGGGGTTTGCCGCGAACGCTTGGTTGAGGGTGAGCTGGCGGGCGACTGGGCACGCGAAGGAGGGGGCATGCACGGCGTCGATCTATCCGTGGTGCACTTGGTCCGGGGTCATAAGACCGATCCCGCAATGGTGATGCTCTTGGTTGTACCAGTCGAAGAAGGCGCGGCAGAAACTTATGGCGTCCTCAATACAGCCGAAGCGTTTCGGAAAGCGCGGC
>Ga0302320_10004631_pt1 | contig 31181 bp, 27 predicted proteins | sample Bog_T0_3_FD_202130 | JGI IMG/M metagenome (GOLD analysis project Ga0302320, IMG submission 202130) | Peat permafrost microbial communities from Stordalen Mire near Abisko, Sweden - Bog_T0_3 | ecosystem: Environmental > Terrestrial > Soil > Wetlands > Peat | place: Sweden: Abisko, Stordalen Mire... | reverse complement strand
GCGATCGTGGCGGTGCGGCGGGCCAGGACGCCGGCGATTTTGGTGCGGTATTCGATGGTGCCGCGCTTGTCGCTGATCGGCTTGGCGGCGGCCTGCGCGGCGGCGTCGAGTTTCGCCAGCGTGTCGGCATCCAGCGTGTGGCCGATCAGCGCCTCGGCTGCGGCGGGCACCAGGATCACCGTCGGCGACACAGCGCCCAACGAGACGCGGGCCGCGGTAATGATGCCCTTGCCGTCCAGCGTGACACTGATGCCGCAGCCGACCACGGCAATGTCCATCTCTGTCCGTGGAATGAACCGCAGATAGGCGTCGCCCGAGTGCGCCGGACGTGGCGGCAGCCGGAATTCGAGGATGAACTCGTCCTTGGCCAGCGAGGTGCGGCCGGGTCCGGTGGGGATCTGCTCGACCGGGACTTCGCGGCGTCCCTTGCTGCCGACCACCACGGCGGTCGCGGCGGCGGCATACAGCGCCGGCACGCTGTCGGCGGCGGGTGAGGCATTGCACAGGTTGCCGGCCAGCGAGCAACGGCCCTGAACCTGGGTCGAGCCGATCAGGTCGAGGGCTTCGACCAGGCCTGGCCATGCGGCGTTGAGACCGGGATGGGCCTCGACGACGGCGCCGGGCGTTGCGGCGCCGATGACGAAGCCGCCGTTCTCCTCGCGAATGCCGATGATCCCGGGGATCTTCTTGGTATCGACGATCAGGTCCGGCTTCAGCCGGCCGGACCGCAGTTGAACGAGAAGGTCGGTGCCGCCCGAAAGCACCTTGGCCAGGCCGGACGCACCGGCGAGAAGTTTGACCGCATCATCCACCGAAGTGGGTGCGGCGTAGCTGAGACTTGACATCATCGCTCCCGATCTAACACGTTTTCCTCCCCCTGATAACGCTCCCAGGGTGGTCATCAACCACGTTAGGCGATTGATCCCGCGTGGTCGAGGGGGGCGGGGTTTGGTGGCTGGGGTGTCGGTGGGTGAAACGCGGTTGCCCTGGGTTCGTCAGAGCGAGGAAACAAGTGGCGCCGCCCAGCGTGGCATAGGTCGGTTCGTCGCTGTGATCCGCCCGCCGGCGATCGTCAGCAACAGCCTGTGCCGGCTACGCGTGTTATCCAGAATGAAGCAGCGGTCCGCGAAGTCGGACCGGCGAACACCCAAAGCTGCGGCCTTACCGTCACAACGTTCGGATGATCGTATCCGGCCCATCAATATTGATTCGGACCAACTGCCGTGTGCCGTCAGGGTTATGCCGCACCATGAGGCCCTCCGGCGTATCCTCCTCGCGCGTGTACCCGGCGACACCTGACGCCAGTACCGCGCGTAACGCCCAGCCCTCAATCCTGCTCCAGGAGCTTCGGAATGGACTGCCATAGCAGGTCCAATTGGTCGGTATCGTCAACGTCCGCCATGCTGCCCGCCGCTCGCTGGTGCTCGAGAACGAGGTCCAGAGTGGTCTCGTACAGCACCTCCCGCAAGGACGATGTTCGCCTACCCGTATGCCTCGCGTCCGTAGGTCTGCAGGAACATGGTGATCGCCGCTTCCACCACATCCTCGATATCGCGTTCGGGGGGATCGGGCAGCATCTCCAGCTTGCGCCGCAGCACCAGCCTTGTCTGGCACAGATTGAAGAACTGCTCCGCGGCGAAGGCCGGATCATTTACCGCCAGCCGCCCGCGCCGGCTTTCCTCGGCCAGCCAGTCGGCCATGAACCCGATCGCGCGCGCCGGCCCGGCCTCAAAAAACCCGCGCGCCAGATCGGGGAATTTGGCCGCCTCGGCGATTACCACCCGGTAGATCGCGAGGCCGACATCGGACAGCAGCATCTGCACCATCCGCTTGCCGATGCCGCGCAGCACCTCGGCCGGGTCATCGCCATGACCGGCGCTGTCGAACACCCGCGCCAGATACTGGTTGCATTTCTCCTCGACATAGGCGCTGAACAGTGCCGCCTTGCTGTCGAAATGATTGTACAGCGTGCCCTTGGAGACACCGGCGACGGCGGCGATCCGAGCCATGCTGGCGCCCTCGTAGCCGTCGGCGGCGAAGACAGTGGCGGCGCCGGCCAGAATCTGACGCCGCTTTTCGGGACTTAACGCGGCGTTAACCTCCATGTGTCAGATCATCCCGCATTCGGCCTGCCGTTACCGCCTGTTCGTTTCGATTAGCTTGACCGAACGGTTCGGTCATTGCAATCTGCTTTCACCAACGCCCGATCGCGGAGCTCCTGATGGACGACCTGACCCATGAGGTGAACCTTGCGGATGCCGGCGCGACCCCGGCACACAGCCGCACGGCGGGCCGGTCACGGCCGTTCAAGCGCATCTTCGGCTCGTTGTTCGGCGTGGTCGTCCTGCTGGGCCTGGTCGTCGGCGGCACGCTGTATTGGCTGAACGAACGGCACTTCGAATCCACCGATGACGCGTTCGTCGATGCCTTCACCACGCAGATGGCGCCGCGTGTCGCCGGGCAGGTCACGCAACTGCTGTTCGTGGACAACCAGCATGTCGACGCCGGCCAGACCCTGGTGCTGATCGATCCACGCGACTTCCAGGCCAGGCTGGACCAGGCCCGGGCACAGCAGAACAGCGCCGAGGCAAACGTGCTGTCGGCGCAGGCGCAGGTTCTGGTGCAGCAGGCTGCCATGGACCAGGACGCGGCCAATGTGCGCGTCGCCGAGGCCGAGGCGTTGCAGGCGGAACAGGACTACCACCGCTTCCAGAAGATCAACCCCAGTGCGGTGACCCGCCAGCAGATCGAGGCTTCCACCGCGACGTTCCATGCCGCCGAGGCCCGGCTGGACGCCAACCGCCAGATGGTCGGCGGGGCGCAGGCGCAGGTGCACGCGGCAGAGGCGCAGGTGCTGGCGGCAGCGGCCGCCCTGAAACAGGCCGCGGCGAACACCCAGGCGGCCGAACTGCAGGTCTCCTACTGCACCATCACTGCTCCGGTGGCGGGGATCGTCACCCACCGGACGGTCGATGCCGGCAACTACGTCAATGCCGGCCAGCCGCTGTTCGCCCTGGTGCAGGACGATCGCTGGATCACCGCCAATTTCAAGGAAACCCAGTTGGCCGGCATCCGGCCCGGCCAGGCTGTTGACGTGAAGATCGATGCGGTTCCGTCAGTGACCTTCCGCGGCCGGGTGGACAGCTTCCAGGCCGGCACCGGAACGGCGTTCAGCACGCTGCCGGCCGAGAACGCCACCGGAAACTACGTCAAGATCGTGCAGCGCGTGCCGGTGAAGATCGTCTTCGACGACACCCGGATCAAGGATTATCCGCTGGCGCCCGGCATGTCGGTCACACCGCGCGTGCGGGTGCGTTAGCCCGGTGGCAAACCCGCTTCCCCGGTCGGCTGCGGGCAACCGCAATCCGTGGATGATCGCCGTCGTCGTCTCGATCGCCACCTTCATGGAAGTGCTGGACACGACGATCGCCAACGTCGCGTTGCGCCATATCGGCGGCAGCCTCGCGGCCGACCAGGATGAATCGACCTGGATCCTGACCAGCTACCTGGTGTCCAACGCCATCGTGCTGCCGGTCAGCGGCTGGCTGGCCAACGTGATCGGCCGCAAGCGGTTTTACATGATCTGCGTCGGACTGTTCACCGCCAGCTCGTTGATGTGCGCCATGTCCACCTCACTGAGCATGATGATTGTGGCGCGCGTGCTGCAGGGCATCGGTGGCGGCGGCATGGCGCCGGTCGAGCAGTCGATGTTCGCCGACACGTTCCCGCCCGAAAAGCGCGCGCAGTCATTTGCGCTGTATGGCCTGACGGTGGTCAGCGCGCCGGCGATCGGGCCGCTGCTGGGCGGCTGGCTGACCGACAATCTGTCCTGGCACTGGGTGTTCCTGATCAACCTGCCGGTCGGGCTGCTGTCTCTGGTTCTGGTGGGCTGGCTGGTCGTCGAACCGGAAGTGCTCCAGCGCGAGCGGCGCGACCTGCTGGCCAAGGGCCTGAATATCGACATCGTCGGCTTGATCCTGGTCGTGCTAGGGTTCGGCGCGCTGCAGATCTTCCTCGACCGGTTCGAACTGGATGACGGTTTCTCGTCCGGCTTCATCTCGATCCTTGCCATAATCAGCTTCGGCTCCCTGTCGGTCCTGGTGGTCTGGGAGTTGTTTCACCCTCAGCCGGTGGTGAACGTCCGGCTGTTCGCCTACCGCAGCTTCGGGATCTGCTGCGGCCTGATGTTCCTGGTCGGCTTCATGCTGATCTCGACCACCCAGCTGTTGCCGCAAATGTCGCAGTCGGTGCTGGGCTACGATGCGACCACCGCGGGCATGACGCTGGGGCTCGGCGGCCTGACCAGCCTGATGCTGATGCCGGTCGCCGGTATCGTGACCGGGCGGCTGATCCAGCCGAAATGGCTTATTCTGATGGCGGTGCTGGGCACCAGCTGGTCGTTGCTGCATGCTTCGGGCCTCGATCGCGACATCAGCTTCTGGACGGTTTCCTCCGCCCGCATCTCGCAGACCGCCTGGCTGCCGTTCCTGTTCATTCCGATCAGCGCGGTTTCGTATGTCGGGCTGCCGGCGAACCGCAGCAATGAGGCCTCCGCCCTGATCAACCTGATGCGCAACCTCGGCGGCAGCGTCGGAGTCTCATTCGTCACCAACATGCTGCAGGAGCGCAGCCAGTTCCATCACGCCCGGCTTGCCGAACACATCACCGCCTATAACGGCTTCGGCTGGAACACCGCACTTGCCCCGGTCGATGCGATGGTGCAGGGACAGGCCGCCGTCATGAGCTACCTGGATGTTTTCTGGCTGCTTGGATCCCTGGCCCTTGTTGTCGCACCGGTCATTCTGTTTCTGCCCCGCGTGCCCAAGGGCTTCGCGCTCGGCCACTAGCCCGGACCACCCGCAGGCGCCACCCACACCCGCCTCGCGCGGATCATGCACGCGGTTGCACTGCCCCTGTAGGACTGCTTGATGAGCTGTATGAACGAGAAAACCAAACGAAGGCTGGGGTTTGTCGCCGGACTGGCGGCCGCGAGCGTTGTGGCGGGCTGCACGGTCGGGCCGGACTTCAAGCGCCCCGACTCGGCGTCGCCGGGGTCCTGGTTCGCCGGTCCGAAGGAGGCGGTGCGCCAGCCACCCAGCCTGCCGGTGGCGGAGCCGGTCGATCCCAACTGGTGGACGTTGTTCAACGACCCCGTCCTGACCGGGCTGGAGCGGCGAGTCGCGGCCGAGAACCTGGACGTCAAGGTGGCCGGCGTGCGCCTGGCCGAGTCGCGCGCGCAACTCGGCGTCGCGCGGGCCGGGCTGTTCCCGACCCTGGGCGCCAACACCTCCTACACGCGTCAGCAACCCAGCAATAACGGCCTGTTCGCCGTCGTCCCCAGTGCCGCCGGCGCGACCGGCGCCAGTGGCGCATCCGGCACGTCCACCGGCGGGGTGCGCGGCAAGGGGTTGCAGCCGTTCGACCTGTGGCAGGGCGGTTTCGATGCGTCGTGGGAGGTCGATCTTTGGGGCGGTGTGCGCCGGACGGTCGAATCCGCCACCGCGTCATCCGAGGCCGCCACCGAGGCCAAGCGGTCGGTGCTGTTGTCCAGCCTTGCCGAAGTGGCCCGCGATTACATCCAGCTGCGCGGCGTGCAGACGCAGTTGCAGATCGCCCGCGACAACGTCCGGACCGCGCGGCAGAGCCTGAACCTGACCCAGCAACGCGCCGAGGGCGGCGTCACCACCGACCTCGACGTGGCCAACGCCTCGGCGCAGTTGCGTTCCACCCTGGCGCAGATCCCGACGCTGGAGCAGCAGGAGGCGCAACTGATCAACGCGCTGTCGCTGCTGCTGGGCCAGCCGCCGAACGCGCTGCGCGCCGATCTGACGACCGCGAAGCCGGTGCCGCCGGTGCCGCCGCGCGTCCCGGTCGGGCTGCCATCGGAACTGGCGCGGCGGCGTCCCGACATCCGTCAGGCCGAGGCGCAGCTGCATGCCGCGACCGCCGATATCGGCGTGGCGCAGGCGAACTTCTATCCGTCGCTGAACCTGACCGGCAGCTTCGGCTTGCAGTCGCTGCAGTTGAACAAGGTGTTCGATCTCACCTCGAAACAGTACGCGCTCGGACCCGGCCTGACAATCCCGATCTTCCAGGGCGGTCAGTTGCGCTCGACGTTGCAACTGCGCGAGGCGCAGCAGCAGGAAGCGGCGGTCAATTTCCAGAAGACTGTGTTGCAGGCCTGGCACGACGTGGACAACGCGCTGACCGCGTATCAGGCGGAGCAGAACCGGCGCGATGAACTGGTGCAGGCGGTCTCTGACTACGAGCACGCGCTGGTGCTGGCACAAAGCCGTTATCAGGAGGGGGTGGCGGACTTCCTGACAGTGCTGGTGGCCGAAAGCAGCCTGCTCGGCGCGCAGTTGCAACTGGCGGACAGCACGACGACGGTGTCGTCGAACCTGGTCGCGCTGTACAAGGCGCTGGGTGGCGGCTGGGAAACCGACATGCCGGAGGAAACCCAGGCGGCGGCGAAGTAGCAGCTGCGTCTGGCGGCTGCCGCGGACGATCGCGGACGAAATTAAACCGCTGCACCCGATCCCCGCACGCACACGCACTCCGGATGACCCGCCGTTAACTGAAAATTAGCCTCTGCCCGCGATAGTCGCGGCGATGTTCGGGCGATCGACCTTACTCTCGGGCTTCGTCGTCAGCGCTCTGGCCGTCATCCTCGCCGGGCGGGCGGTCGCCGAACTGATGAACGGCCTGTTCCCCGACGGCGTCCCCGGCTACGACGCCGGCGACGGGGTCACCGTCGAAACCCGCCTGCATCCCGAACAGATGCCGCTGGGCGTCCGCGAAGGCGCTTTACGCTTCCAGCCGCAGGTGGATGAGAGCCTCGGCTACAACAGCAACGCCTTGCCCGGACCGTACCGGCGGGGAAGCTGGGAGATCGTGTCGGCGCCATCGCTGACCGTCAATTCCGACTGGTCGCGGGACCAGATCGGCGCGGCGGTCTCGGTGCAGGACACACGCTATCTGGGGCTGGCCAGTCAGAACCGCACCGATGTGACGGTGTCGGCCGGCGGGCGGATCGATATCGGCGACGACAAGCTCACGGTCGCCGCCTCCCACATCGACCAGCACGAGGATCGCGGCGCGCTGGATTCGATCGCCAGCGACCGCCCGATCGCCTTCACGCTGGACGATTTCAGAGCCTCGTACGCGATCGACGGCGGGCCCTGGAGCATCACCCCGGCGGTCGAGGCGACGTCGTACAGCTACGACAACACCACCATCCTCGGCACGCCCGCCAGCCAGGCCTATCGCGACCGGGTGGTGACCCAGGGCGGCGCCACCCTGCGCTATGAGTTCGCGCCGCAGCGCAGCGTGGTGTTCGTCGCCCGCGCGCTGAACCAGACCTACAGCCACACGCCGGCGCACCAGGCGACGTCGGATTCCACAAGCTACCAGGTGCTGGCCGGCCTCGATTACGATGACGATGCAGTCTGGCGCTGGCGGGTGCTGGTCGGCGGCGAGATCCGTCAATTCGCCAGCACGCTGTATCCGCAACAAAACACCCTGATCGCCGAGGCTGGCGTCGGCTGGTCGCCCTCGGCGATGACCAGCGTCAGTGCCACGCTCAGCCGCGATACCGAGGATGCCGCGCAGGAAGGCGTCTCCGGCCTGATCTATACGTCGGCGCGGCTGACCATCGACCACGAATACCTGCGCAACCTGCTGCTGAAGGCATCGGCCGGCATTCAGCGGGCGGATTTCTTCCAGGGCGGTCACCAGACCGGCGTCACCGCCGGGGTCGGCGCCACCTGGGTGATGGACCGCAACGCGCGGCTCAGTTTCACCTACGACCAGACCGACCTGCACGGTTCGAGCATCCCCACCCAGGCGCTGGTGACCGGCTACAGCCGCGGGATCGGGCTGGTGACGATGCGGCTGGCGCTATGAGCGAAACCAGGACACCGCACCCCAAGATGGTGCCGGGTCCTCCGGCGACGCTGCCGGCCGGGCTCCGTCCGGCGCCATCGTCCCGCGGCGGCGCCATCTTCGTCCCACCCGGTACCGACCTGGCGGCGGCCCCGATCGCTCCGGCGCCGCCGCAGCACCGCGCGCCACCGGACATCCCCCTGCTCGGACTGCGCTTCGCCAACCTGACGGTCGCCCAGGCCGCCGCACGCCTCGCCGAACGGCCTGCCGACGCGCCGTTCGGCTATGTCGTCACCCCGAACGCGGACCATCTGGTGCGGATGACGCGCGACAGCCGGCTGACCGCGATTTACCGCAGTGCCACTCTCTGCCTGCTCGACTCGCGCGTCGTCCACGGCCTGGCTCGGTTGGTCGGGCTGGCGGCGCCGCGCGTCGCACCCGGCAGCGATCTGACCGCGCATCTGCTGCGCCACCACCTGCGGCCGGACGAGCGCATCACCATCGTCGGCCTTTCGCCCGCCTGGCTGCCCGCGCTGGTGACGCGCTGTGGCCTCGCCGCGCCGGCGCATTTCAACCCACCGATGGGATTCGAGAACGACCCGGAGGCGTTCGCCGCGACCGTCGCCTTCGTGCGGGATCACCCGGCCCGCTTCATCTTCCTCGCCGTCGGCTCACCGCGGCAGGAGTATCTGGCCGCCGCCATCGCCGCCACACCCGGCGCCACCGGCACCGGGCTGTGCATCGGCGCGAGCCTGGAGTTCCTCGCCGGCACCCGCCGCCGCGCCCCGCGCTTGATCAGCCGGTTGGGGTTCGAGTGGCTGTATCGCCTGCTCAATGAGCCACGCCGGCTGGCCCGCCGCTACCTGATCGACAGCCCGGCGGTGATCGCCCTGCTGCTGAAACAGCGCCTGACCGCCGTTCGGTCCTGAACGCCGGTTCGGCGCGTGCTCAGCCGGACAGGTTCCTCAGCGCCTCGTGCGTCAGCCGGTGCAGCACCGACCCGCGATGTGCGGTGTCGTTCCGGGCAAGATAGAACGTGCCGGCCGCGGGCATCGGCCGCAACCCGCGCCGCGGCGCCATCTCCACCGCCGCCCGGATCGCCCGCACGGTCTGCCGCAGTTGACCGTTGCGCAGACCCTTCAGCAGGTAGCCGGCGATGCGCGGCGCCGCGGCCAGCCAGCCCCGGCCGCGTTTCCGCTCGATGTAGAGGCGGTTGCGGACGAAATAAAACCAGCGCCTTGATGTCCAGCCGACGCGCTGTTCCGGCGCCACCTTGTGGCGGATGACGATGTCGCCGCGATAGCGGATGCGCCAGCCCAGGGCGATCGCCCGCAGGCAGAAATCGTATTCCTCCCAGCAGAAGAACAGCTTCGCATCATAGCCGCCGGCCTGTTGCCACGCCGCCCGGCGGATCGCATGGCCGGCGCCGACATAGGTGACGGTGTCGAAGCTTTCCCCCGCGCAGGGCAGCAGCCGGGCCGGATAGCCCCAGGACGACAGGTCGTCGGCCCCGCCGTCATAGGTGACGATGCGGCAGCCGATCGCCGCCAGCCGCGGTTCGGCATCCAGCGCCGCGACCAGCCGAGCGACGGTGTCCGGTGTGGCGAAGGCGGCGTCATTGTCCAGCGCCACGATCGTCCGGCCGTAGCCCAGCCCCGAGATCAGGTTGCGCCCGCCGGCCACGCCGAGATTGTCGTCCGCCGCCAGCAGCGTGACATGGCGGTCGTCCCGCACCGCCGCCGCCAGCTGCGCCAGCGCCTCGGGCCGCGACCCCTGATCGAGGACGAACACATGGATCGAAACCGCGGTCTGCGCGCACGCCGAACGGATCGCCGCGATGGTCTCCTCCGGCCGGTCCAGCGCCAGGATGACGACATCCGCGTCGTACGGTCCGCGGCGTGGCACCGCCGCCCCGGCGACCAGCCGCGCGGTCATGGCGGGGTGTCCAGCGGCGGGATCGTCAGGTAGGCCAGCCGCTTGCTCTCCTTGCGGCCGCGCGACACGGCGTCCAGGATCAGTCCGCACGACACCGACAGCGACGACAGCAGCACCAGCCCGGTGGCCAGCACTGCGGTCGGCAGTCGCGGCACCAGCCCGGTGTGCACGAAATCGAGCACCACCGGGATGCCCAGGGCGATTCCCAGCGTCAGGTGCACCATCGCCAGCAGCGAAAACACCTGCAGCGGCCGTTCATGCTGGATCAGCGTCAGAATCGCCCGCAGAATCCGCATCCCGTCCACGAATGTGTTCAGTTTCGAACGCGAGCCGGCGGCGCGGCTGCGGTACTGCGCCCGCACCTCGCGCACCGGCATGTGCAGCGCCAGGGCATGCACGGTGAACTCGGTTTCCGTCTCGAACCCCGACGACAGCGCGGGAAACGATTTGACGAAGCGGCGGCTGAACACCCGGTAACCCGACAGCATATCGGTGATTCCGCCGCCGAACGCCCAGGCAACGATCGCGGTCAGCAGCACATTGCCCAGCCGGTGCCCCAGCCGGTAGGCGTCGCGCACGGCGCCATGACGGGCGGCGCAGACCATGTCGAGCTGCTGCTCGACCAGCATCGCCAGCATCCCCGGCGCAGCGGTCGCGTCGTACGTGTCGTCGCCGTCGACCAGCACGTACACGTCGGCATCGATGTCGGCGAACATCCGCCGCACGACATGGCCTTTACCCTGCAGCCGTTCCTGCCGCACCACCGCGCCGGCGGCACGCGCTTCCAGGATCGTGTGGTCGGTCGAGTTGTTGTCATAGACGTAGACGACGGCTTCCGGCAGCGCGTGCTGGAAGTCCGACACCACCTTGCCGATCGCCGCTTCCTCGTTCCGGCAGGGGATCAGCACCGCGACCCGCGGCCGGTTCGTGTCCAGGCCAAACTGTTCGGCAATCGACTCGTCTGACTGGAGGACGCGCGTTTGCACAACCGACTTTGGTTCGGCCAGGATAACGGACATGTCGGGGGCGTCCATCAGTATGCATTCGGCATGCGCAGCACGCCGACGATGGTGTGCCAGATGATCTTCAGGTCGCGCCACGGGCTCCAGTTGGCGATGTATTCAAGATCCGCGTCGATCCGGCGCAGAAGTTTCTCTTCCGTATCGGTTTCGCCGCGCCAGCCGCGGATCTGCGCCAGCCCGGTCATGCCTGGCTTGACGCAGTGGCGGGCGGCGTATTGTTCGGTGATCGCCTCGAACGGGCGGCCCGCCGCGCAGGTGCCGGGCGCATGCGGCCGCGGCCCGACCAGCGACATCGATCCCGCCAGCACGTTCAGGAACTGCGGCAGTTCGTCGAACGATGTGTGACGCAGCACGGCACCCACCCGGGTGACCCGAGGGTCGTCGCGGGTGGCCTGCAGAAAGGACCCGTCATCTGCGGCGCGGTGATGCATGGTGCGAAATTTCAGCATCACGAAGCGGCGGCCGTTCAGGCCGATGCGTTCCTGCCGAAACAGCGCCGGCCCTTTACTGGTCAGCTGGATCGCGGCGGCGATGATCAGCATCGGCAGTCCCATGACTGCCAGGCCGACCGTTGCCAGCACGACGTCCATGGCGCGCTTGACCAGCGCGTCGCGGGGCGTGATTGCGGCCGCCGAAAAGCCGGCATGGCCGAAGGAGATCGGCACCAGGGACAGGGCGCCGCTGCTGTAGCCGGATCGATCGCAGGCGTGAGGCGGGAATGCGGACATGGTCTGCTGCGTCTGAGGGTTGCGATGCGCAGCAGAGTCGCGGCGGAAAAGTTAGGTCTGCGTTAACGCGGCACACGGCTGTAATGGCGCGTGAATATTTCCGTGAAAGCGAGTGCGTTCGCAGGAACACACAACGAACCGAAATGGCGGATTTCCGAGGAATTTATCGAAAGACAAGCCGCCTTGAGAGACTGAAATTGACGAACATGCCGGCGATCGACCCGGCGGCGATGGCGATCACCGGTTGGCTTGCGGCGGCGGCCACGCAGGTCACCAGGATCATGTAGGTGCCGCGGTTGAGCACGAACCCGACCAGGTTGGTGAGCATGAACATCTGCCACTGCCGGTGCGCCGGCCCCGATCCCCGGCCGCGAAACGTCCAGATCCGGTTCAGCAGCCAGTTCCAGGTGGCCGAGGTGACGTATGCCAACAGGCCGGCGACGATCAGCCCCAGCATATGCCTCGTGCCGTAGACCGTGGCGTTATCGACAAGGAAACCGGAAAAGCCGACAATTCCGAACCGCATGAACTGCCCGGCCATGAGCAGCCGGTCCGGTGTTGCCGATCGCCGCAGCGGCTCCGGCAGCAGGCGGTAGAGGGTCGTCTGCATCATGGCTCACATTGGACTTTGCGATGCCTGCCTAACGCGGGCCGGTATGCCTTCGCAAGGATGTCGTGCATGACGTCTGACAGACTGGCGCGGACCGGTCCGCGGTTCGGCCTGGCAGCGGCGCGTCCGGCGGCTCCGTGAAGCCGGCAACCGGATTTTTGCGATGATCATCGGCACCGCCGGTCACGTGGATCATGGCAAGACGGCACTGGTCAAAGCCCTGACCGGTGTCGATACGGATCGCCTGGCGGAAGAGAAGCGCCGCGGCATCACCATCGACCTGGGCTATGCCTACACCGGTGAGCTCGGCTTCATCGATGTGCCGGGCCACGAGCGGTTCGTGCATACCATGCTCGCCGGCGCCAGCGGCATCGACACGGCGCTGCTGGTGGTGGCGCTGCCCGAGGGCATCCGTCCGCAAACCCGCGAGCACCTGCAGATTCTCTCGCTGCTGGGGATCGAGCAGGGCGTTGTGGCGCTTACCAAGGCGGATCTGGCCGCCGACCGCATCGACGCGGTGGCGGCCGATCTGCGCGCCCTGCTGGCGGAGACGAAGCTGGCGGACGCGGCGATGGTGCCGGTCTCGGTGGTGACCGGGCAGGGGATCGAGGCGCTGCGCAGCGCGCTGCTGCGTGCCACCGGGCGCGATCGCGACCGCACCGGCTATCCGCGGCTGGCGGTGGACCGCGCCTTCACGCTGCCGGGCGCCGGGCTGGTGGTGACCGGCACGCTGGTGGCCGGCCGCATCGCCGTCGAGGACCGGCTGCTGCTGTCGCCGTCCGGCCTGGAACTGCGCGTGCGCGGCCTGCACGCGCAGAACAAGGCGGCCTCCGAGGCGGTGGCGGGTCAGCGCGTGGCACTGAACATCACCGGCGCGAAACTGTCGAAGGACGTCGTGACCCGCGGCGACTGGGTGCTGCACCCGGCCATTCACGCCCCGACCATCAGCCTCGATGCGCGGATTTCGGCGCTGCCGGATGCGCCGCGCGCGTTGCGCCAGGATACGCCGGTGCATCTGCATCTGGGCGCCGCGCATGTGATGGCGCGCGTGTCGCTGCTGGACACCGAGCGTCTGGAACCCGGCGAGTCGGCGCTGGTTCGGCTGACGCTGCAGCAGCCGATCGGCGCGCTGGCGCTGGATCGCATCGTGCTGCGCGATACCGGCGCCACGCGCACGATCGGCGGCGGTGTGGTGGTTGATCCGTTTCCGCCGCGGCGCGGACGGCGCACGCCGGCGCGGCTGACCCAGTTGCAGGCGCTGGCGGCCCCCGGGACGGCCGACGCCTTGCGCCGGCTGCTGGCGACCGCACCGGCCTGGACGGACGCTGCGGCGTTCCTGCGCGCGCGCAATGTGCGGCAGGCGGATCACGCCGCCCTGATCGCCGCGGTGCCGGCGGTCGCAGCCGGCGGGCTGATCCTGTCGCCGGCGGCGCTGGACGGTCTGCGCGATGCGGTCGTCGCGGCGCTGGCGGCGCAGCACCGCGGCGCGCCCGAGTTGCCCGGTTTGCAAGCCGAACGGCTGCGCCTGTCACTGCCGCTGCGGCCACCTGTTGCTGGTTTCGCCGGTGTGCTGGAGGCGTTGCTGCGCGACGGCGTGGTCGCCCAGGACGGACCCTGGTTCCGCCTGCCGGGTCACCGCGTTTCGCTGTCGCCGCAGGATGCGCGAATCTGGGACGTGGCGCGGCCGTTGCTGGCGATGGAGCGGTTCCGCCCGCCGCGGGTGCGCGACATCGCCGCTTCGGTGCAGGCCCCGGAGGCGGCGGTGCGGGCGACGCTGAAGCGGCTGATGCGGATGGGCCAGGTGGTGGAGATCGCGCCCGACCATTTCTTCCTGCGCGAGACGGTGGCGGAGATGGCCGCGATCGCAGCCGACTCCGCCGGCGCCGACGGCTTGCTGACCGCCGCCGGATTCCGCGACCGGCTGGATAACGGGCGCAAGGTCGCGATTCAGATCCTTGAGTTCTTCGACAGGGCCGGAGTCACCGTGCGGTCCGGCGACATGCGGCGGGTGCGGCTGGACCGGCTGGGGTTGTTCGGCCCGGCCGGCGGGTGAATGCCCGATCCCGGTCTGGCGTCAGACTGCCGCGGCCGCGACCGGTGCGCGGACGCGTCGCCGCAGCATCGCCTCGAACGCAGCGAACACTTTGCGCATCTGCGGCTGCTTGTAGGGAAACAGCGTGGCCGGATCCATCAGATGGATGATCGCGGCTGAATCGGCCTCGAACACCAGCAGCCGCCCGTCCCGGGTTTCCGCGCAATCGATCGAGTAATAATCGAACCCCAGCCGTTCATGCAGCGCTTCGAACGCGGCCCGGTGCCGACGGGCAAAGCCGGCGTCGAACGTCGCCATCGCTTCTGCCTCCTGCGCCCGTTTCTCGGCCGATTCGGTCATGCCGGCGTTGAGATAGTGCACCATCCAGTGGCTGGAGATCGCCATGTGACACAGGAACGGCTGCCGGTCGATGAACGCCACGCGGGATTTCCGGTAAAGCCCGTCGGCGCCCTGATAGTCCTCGAACGCCGTGACGAAGAACTGCCGCTCAAACGAGCGGCGCAGATATGCTGCCAGTTCGGTCGTATCGGCAACACGGTCAAGCCCCGACCCGGCATGCGAGGTGAGCGGACGGATCAGGCAGGGATACGGACCGGCCGGCCCGTCGAACCCGGCGATCGGGCTGCCAGTCTCCTGGTGCGCTTCCAACTCCGAGCGTGATACAGCAACGGCGGGAGGGCTGCAGATGCCGGGAACGCCGGCGAGCGAGCGTGACAGCACATCGCGTTCCATCGCTGGCAGAAACCACGGATCGTTCAGCGCGGGTCGCGGCCAGCGCGTGAACAGGTGGCGCAGCCGCGACAGGGTCGCCGCATCGGCTTCCCCAAGCGCGAAGAAGGCGATGTCGTGGTCGGGGATGACCGGCGGCAACGGCCGGTCAGGCAGTATATACAGCAGGTCGAGGCGCACGTTGAGATAGTTCGTCAGGAAATCCAGCGGCGTGTTGGTCATCAGATCGCCCGGCCCGACCAGCGCCAGCAGCCGCAAGGCGCCCTCGGGCGCACCGCCGATCCGGAACATCTGGCTTTCCACTAGCGCCGCGTCCAGCAGATTCAGGCCCTCCGCTCGGCGGAACGCCAGCAGCGAGGCGAGCGCGGCGTCGTAGGTTCGAGCCGCGTCTTCCGCCAAAGGGGGGTTGCTCCAGGGCGCGGCGTCGATCCGGTCCATCACCGCATCGTAGTCGTTGCCCTGGTAGGCGAAATCCGTCAGGTCGGCCGTACCGCGAACAATCGGCAGCGCGAGCCTGTCGCTCAGCGCCGGCATGGCTTGGTCCATGAAGGACATCGTGGTTCCGTCTCGGGGTTGCGGTCGGCATCTTCGCATCCAAAGATTAACGAATCCTTTCTGGCGCCCCCGCTGGACATTGCCGGACGCGACCCGCCGCCGCAATCTGCCTGCAACGCCGCATCCAGGAGGACCCGCCCATGCCCATCGACTACGAAAAGAGAGACGGGGTCGCCTACATCACCCTGAACAACCCGGCCAAGGCCAACATCCTCGACAAGCAGACCTCGGATGCCATCTCCGCCGCCTGGATCGATTTGTGGGAGGACCGCGACATCCGCTGCGCCATCGTCACCGGCAAGGGCGACCGGCATTTCTGCGGCGGCCACAACCTGCAGCCGCGGCCGGACCTGACCGCCGAGGAACGCGAGTATCTGCGCACCCAGCGCATCTACTGGCCGTTGGCGGGGACAGTGCACGGGCAGAAGACCGGGGTCGATGGCCGGATGGGCGATCACTATCCGCGGGTCTGGAAGCCGGTGATTGCGGCGATCAACGGCTGGGCCGCTGGGGCCGGGCTGTACATGCTGCTGACCTCGACCGACATCCGGATTGCGAGTGCGGAGAATGCCCGGTTCAAGTTCTCGCTGCTGACCCAGGGCTGGCTTGGCAACGGGCCGGGCGCCAGCATGCTGATCAAGCAACTTCGTTACATAGACGCCATGAAAATCCTGTTGACGGACGAGCCGTTCGACGCCGCCGAGGCGCTTCGCGTCGGGTTGGTGAATGAGGTCGTCCCGCACGCGGACCTGATGGCGCGGGCGGAGGCGCTGGCTCGGCATATCGTGACTCTGCCGCCGGCGGCGGTGCGGATGATGAAGGAGTTCGTGGTGCGGTTCGGCAACCTGCCGGATGACCAGGCGTGGCACGTGCAGAACCTGATCAACTCGCTGCTGATCCAGACCACGATGGACGGGGAGGAGGGCCGGGCGGCGTTCAACGAGAAACGCCCGCCGCAGTTCACCGGCACTTTGCGCAAGCGCGGCGAGCCTTGGCCGGAACCATCCGAGGAGGATGCGAAACGGTTGGATGACGCGTATCGCAGCGGGGAATTCTGATCAGGCGCCGATCGAGCGGTTTGTCGCGTTCCGCCGGATGGCGGGGACACCTCAGAAGCCGGTCAGCAGTATATCAAGAGCGTAGCCGAATGCGTCCCCATGTTCATGCATCAAGGAGCCGATGCATTCTCCCATTTCGGGGGTCGTCAAAGTGGCCAGCGACTGCGCAACGAACGCGTAGTCGCGCCCGTCGACGCGGACGATCGGATTGAGGTCTTCTATCGACTTTCCCAGTTCGTCGAGCGGTATCAGCGGGACGACGACCCGCGTTCGCACCTTGGTGGAGGCGTGATTGGATTGGACGTCAACGACATAGCCCTGCTCGCCTCGCAGCCTGAACAGATCGAAGCGAGCCATTCAGGTCAAAATTTCCGAAATTTGGCCAGCGGCACGCCGTTCCGTTCCACATAAGCATTCCAGGCCTCGAAGCCAGCACTGTTGTCCGCGTGCCAACGCTCCGCCCGCGCCTGACGAACCGCGGTTTCCAGGCCCGATTCGCAGGCGCGCGAGACATTGATGTTCAATGCCCGAGCCTCCGCCACAAGACGCTCACTGAGCGACACGTTGGTGGCACGCTTCGGCCCATCGTCCTGCCGTCCGATTTGGTTCACCTTGTGCTCCGCGTTTGCACGGCGGCATCATACGCATTCAGGATGCGCATTGAAAGCGCACATTTGGCAAAGCGTTGTTCCGCCGGCCGAGCGGTATTGCCCGGCTGATCCCGGTTCGGCTTTACGATGCGGAAGGGTGTCGCATCTGGTGGGGATTTCGGCCCAGCCCGATCGCTGGCGGTCCTGGTCCCTTGCGGGGATCGAGCTTTGGGCCGCTGGCGCCGCGTCCTGTCTTCGTGGGGGACCGGCGCTCGGGATTATCGTTATACCGTCACGATATCGCCGGTGGCCAGGCACGGCCGCGTTGCTCGTTGCTGCCCTGCGCAAGTGGACCGACGCATGCGTTGACGCGCGGCCGGGCCGCGGAGCGATTTGCGATTACTGTGCCGTCATGCCACCATCGATCACCAGTTCCGAACCGGTGATCCAGGATGATTCGTCGGACGCCAGGAACAGCACACCATTGGCGATGTCCTGGGCGGTACCGAGCCGGCCCATCGGGGTGCGATCCAGCAGAATCTGACGTTCGGCGGGATTGCTGAATCGCTTCTGAGTCAGTGGCGTATCGGCATAGCCGGGGTGTACGGAATTGATGCGGATATTTTCTTTGGCGTATTGGAGCGCCGCCGACTTGGTGAAGATCGCGATGGCGCCCTTGGCGGCCGAATAGGCGGGCGAGGTGGGGCTGCCGACGAGGCCCATCACCGAGGACGTGTTGATGATCGACCCGCCGCCGCCTTTGCGCATGGCCGGGATCGCGGTGCGGGTGCCGAGGAAGACGCCCTTGGCGTGGACGTTGAGTTCCCGGTCCCAGGTTTCGACCGTGATGTTTTCGACGGTGCCGGGGAAGGAGACGCCGGCGTTGTTGAACAGGATGTCCAGGCGGCCGTGGGCGGCCATCACGGCGTCGACGACCTGGGCCCAGTTCTGTTCGGAGGTGACGTCTAGGTGCAGGTAGCGGGCGTCGTGGCCCTCGGCGCGCAGGGCGGCGGCCGAGCGCTCGCCGAGGTCGTCGCGGATGTCGGTGAGGACGACTTTGGCGCCCTCGCGGACGAAGAGGTGGGCGGCGGCGCCGCCGAAGCCCATGAGTTCGCCTTTGATGGCCGATGCTGCGCCGGTGAGCAGGGCTACTTTGTTGTGGAGCCGCATGGTGGAGTTCCCCCGTAGGATTGTTGGTTGGGGGGATGATGCGGCGTTTCGCGTCGTGCCTTCAAGGCTGCTTTGTGGTTTGGGTTGAAGCGACACGTGGGCTCGGGTTACCTCCTCAGGGAGTTGCCCAGAGCTGGAAGCGACGCCGGTGCGTTGTAGCGAGCGTGGCCTCTCAAGCCATTCACGAAGGCAGCAGCGCGTCCACCAAGGCCTCGATCTCATTGGCAATACCGTCTTCGGCGAGGGCAGCGCGGATGGCACGACGCTTGGCGGTGAAGTGCTGGGCATCGGTCAGGGGAACGGTAACTGCCACAGCTTCGGCGCGAGTGCCCGCGGCGGCGAGATCGCGGTGCAGGATGTCGGAGTCGTCGTATTCGGGGATGGGGAGAGTCCAAACGAGATTGTCGAAGTCGCGTTTGTCGCGCTGACCGTGCGACTGCATGTCGGTGATCTTCGCGAGCACGGCGGGGCTGTTGAGCACAGCGATGAGGTAAGCGGCTTCCGCTTCCGAGCGGGCGCTTGCCCAATAGGCCTTGTGTTCAACGATTCCACCGCCCCCAAGTAACCGTGCGGCGCTCAGCAACGTGCCGGACGCGGTGTAGACGACGCGAAGGGTCTCGCCAGCGCCTGCTTGGTCGGATAGGGTCCGCATGTGATCCAAACGCGCTGAGAGCGTCATGCGCGGCTGTCCGTCTGCTTTCTTATTTGCGTGCGCCGCCCATTTTGTCTCCACATCGGCCAGCCATGCGGCTAGATGCCGGTGACCTCCGGCGCGAGCGGCGGCACTGGTGAGCACCGTGCCACCGCTCAGCGGGATCACCGCCGTGACTGTATCGAGCATCCGAAACGGCGCAATGCTCTCACCCAGGACAAGAGGACGCAGGAATTCTGCTTCGACCGGTCCGCGCGGAGGCTCGACAGCGGTCCAAGGATGTTTGTCGAGCCGGCCGGCGCGGCCCTGCATGATGGGGGCGTGGGCCGATCGCCCCAACCGGCTCACAGGGGCAGGGTCAACGATGAAGAAGCGACGCGGGACGATGGTCGCGCCTTGGCGGAAGCGGGGCCGATAAGGCGAAACGCCGATCAGTGTGCGCGGACGCGGCCAGGGGACGCGGCTATGCGTCAGGGCGCGCGTGGCCTCTTCCTCGTGGGCGTCGCGCCTGGTCAGGCGGCCCTCCCAGCGATCGATTTCTTCCGGGTGCGGGCCGGCCATTTCGCGGCGGCCGAACAGCACGCAGGTGCTGGTGGTGCTGCTGCCGGATTGTGCGCCGAAGATGGGCCAGACGCGTTCCAGCGCCCAGGCTCCGGTCAGGCGGACGCGCGCCTCCCCCATGCGACCGGCGCGTAGGCCGGCGAACACCGGGGCATTCAACGCCGCATAGGGCACCACGAAGGCAATCCCGCCGCCGTGCTTCAAATAACGCTCCGCGGCGCGCGCCCAGAACAGCGCCCACATGTCCTGCTGCGTTGCCAGTCCGCCGCCCTCCCAAAGTTCGTAGCTTTGCAAGGCCTCGCGGAGCCGATCCTTCATGCCGGCGCTGAGGTGGCGATAAATGATCCACGGAGGATTGCCGACCAGCACGTCGGCGCGCTGCTCCGGGCGGGAGAGCCAAACGGGGCGTGCGAGGTTGCGGAAAACGAAGGTCCAGATGCCGTTGCGTCCGGCGCGATACAGCGTTTGCATATGGGCAAAGGTCTGCGCCAGCGCGTCAGCGTCCTCGGCACTGGCGCCCTCAATCCGGCGCAGCGCCTGACCGACAGTCTCCGGCGTCGCCTCGTCGGCAAGACCGCGATTCAGTTCGTCAAGCCCGTATTCGAACGCGGCCTGCTGCTCCGCGAAGCCCAGCGGAATGCGCAGTGGCCGAGCCTCGCCGGGAACATCGATGGCCACGTCCGTTCGGTCGACGAAGCGGCGCAGGTTCCATTGCATGGCGTCACCCAGAAAGACCGGGACGGTCAGCCGCGGCGGTCCCGCCCGGAGCAGCGGGCCCATGGCCAACAGCCACGTAACGCGGGCCAGGGTGACCGCAACGGGATGCACGTCCAGACCGCGCACCTGGTTGGCGCAGCACTCGACAATGCGCCGCTCGGTCCAGCCCGCATCGCGTCCAGCACTGATCAGGCGGCGAAGCGCGTGGAACAGAAACGTGCCGGAGCCGCAGGCCGGATCGAGCACGCGTTGGGTCAGCGGCGCGTCCACCGCCTGCGCGACCACGCGCCCGGCGAGCCAGTCCGGCGTGTAGTATTCGCCCAGGTCGTGACGCTCGTCCGGATCGACCAGACTTTCGTACAGCACCTTCAGCACGTCGGTTTCGACGTCCGTCAGGCTGAACCGGGCGGTTTCGGCGGCGACCTGCCGCACCAGATCGGCGCCGGCGGGTCGTTTCAGCGGCCAATCGAAGAAGTCAGCCTCGACCGCGCCAATAATGCCCTCATCAGCAAGCGCCCGGCCCGACAGCAGCCGCTCCGGGTCCGACACCGGAAGATCGAGCACGCGATTGGCGATAGTCTTGACCACGATGGCCAGGTAGGTGTGTTGGAGGAACAGCGAATCCTCGCCGACCTCCTCGCCGTAGGCTTCCCGCAACAGGCCGTCCCACAGGTCGCGCTTGAGGCGGACCTCCGGATCGCCGTTCAGGTCGGCCCAGAGCGCGTCAAGTGTGAGCCGAGCGCGGCTGAAGGTCAGGCTGCCCTTGCCGAATGCCTGGGCAACGGCTCTGGCCTCCGGTGCCAAGCCGACCCGCTCGGACAAAAGCGGCTCCAGCCAGGACATCAGTTCGTTCGGCCGCTCCGGGTCCGTCTCGTAGCGCCTGAGCTCGGTCAGCGTGCCTTCGATCAACTGGTAGCCAATGAATGTGGCGCCATCGGTGGCGATGCCAGTCACTGGGCGTGGGCTGTGGGTGCGGCGGACGGCGTCCGCAAGTTAATCGGGCATGCGGGCCTGCACGTCCGGCAGTTCGCGCCGCAAATCGGATTTCAGCTCAATCACCGTCGCGCCCCACATCGTGTCGATGCGGCCGCGGTTGTCCAGCAAGTATCGCTCGTGGGCGATTTCGTCATACGGCGCGCCGAAACCCTCGCGCAGTAGTTCGGTGACATGGCCGCGGAGGGCTTCATGGCGGGGACGCCCGGACATGGCGCGGACGAGTTCGGGGAGCTTGTCGCGGCGCCAGGTCATAGGCTCTTTACGGTGCGGGGTTGGCTGCACAGGGGTGTGCCGAATCGGGACGGGATGCTAGTCGGAACGGATGAATGCAGCCAGCCAACCCAGCCTGTTCGATGCAGGCGGTTTCGTTGATAACCAGCAAGCCGAGTCCGCTCGGACGCGTATGCGGGCGATGATCGAACGATTGAGGGCCGCATCCGTGCCATACTGGCGGGACGAGGCGGCGGTCATTCTGGACGACGGCGCGTTTCAACGTGCGATGCGGCTTGTCCCCCATGATGAGGCGCAGTCGCTGTGGGTCGAGTTCGACGCGCAAATGGAACGGGTCTACGCAATCTGGGCCGCAACCCGTTCGGCAAGCTCCTAGGGCGCATCGGGAAGGTCGTCGAGGCGCGAACCGCGCCCGCCGGCACGAGCCGCGCCCAACTCGCGGGGGTTGTCGCCCACCGTCGTCAAAGGCGCGCGCCTCAACCCACCGGCACCCCAATAGCCTTCAGCCGAGCCCGCCAAGCCCGCGCCTTCAGTCCATCAAGACAGGTGCTGACGCCGGTGCCGGGCAGGTTCAGCGCCTTGAGCCCAAGCCGCCACTACTCCTCGATCTGCACCTCGGTCTCCGCCGACTACCGGGCAGGTTTCCAGAGCGCGTTGCAGGCCTCCGTGATCCGGCGATACCCAGCGTCACAGTCCGTCAGCTCGGGGATGTCCCGAACATGATCGGGCCACCACTCCTCGGCCCGGTGAATGCCCCAGCGCGGTCTCTGCCCGAACTCCGACCTGCCGTGCGCCAGCCGTGCCGCGGAGCTGCCCTATGCTGTCGGCGTCAATGGCCGTACGGGTGTGCGCGTTCCCCAGATTGCCGCCGCTGGAACAGAGCGGGTGCGGTCCCGCGACCCTTGGTATCGCCCGCGTAGAACGCGAAGGCGAGGCGACGCGCCACGCTGGAACATCGGGCCCGGACGGCCTATTCTCTCCCGCATGGACGACACACCGCACCACAGGGACCCGGCCGACAGGGAACCGCCGATGCCGAGTGAGGCGGAACTGCTCGCCTCCCTCGCCCGGAGCGAAGCCGAACTTGCCGCCGGGCAAATCGTATCCGGGGACGAAGTGTTGCGCGAACTGGACGAGAGCATTGCCCGCATGGAAGCCAAGCGTGAGGGCCGGACGCCTCACAGGACCGCTATCCGTCGTTGATCGCGCTGACGCCCGAGGCCCGACGGCACGTCCGGCCGCCGCAGAAGATGCGCGGACTGTCGGCGATCTTCAAATCAGCCCGATACCGCTCTAACCCCGCCAGCCCGCCTCAGCCCGGCGGACCCACATCGTACATGTCGTCATCGACGCACAGCTTCAGGTCGTTGGCGCTTTTCGCGAACAGATAGGCCTTCGGCAGGTGGGCCGAATGCAGGAAGGTTTCCTTGCAGCGCACGCCGGTGTTGTCGGTGAACACCAGCACCCGGTCGCGGGTGCAGCCCTCGAACCCGTTCACCCGCTTGCCGTCCTCGATATAGGCCTCGATCGTCTTGCCGAACACCAACTGGTAGCCGACCACCTGGCTCAGGTCGCACACCGCCAGCGCCGGACGGCTCGCCAGCACCAGCCCAAGCGCCGCCGCCACCCGCCAGCGCATCAGACCGGCTTCCACGACCGATCGACCTCGACATCGATCAGCGTCGGCCCGTCCGCTGCCAGCGCCTGCTCCAGCAGATCGCCGACATCGGCCAGCGTCGTGGCCTTGTGCGCAGTCAGGCCAAGGCCGCGCGCCACCGCGACGAAATCGACCCGCGGCTTGTCCAGATCCATCGCGACATAGGTGTCGGTCTGCGCCGCCAGGCCCTTCATCGCGTTGGTGCGCTGCTTGAGAATGCGGTACGAGTAGTTGTTGATGATGACGAACACCATCCGCAGGTTCTCGCGCGCCGCGGTCCACAGGCCCTGGATCGTGTACATCGCCGACCCGTCGCCGATCAGTGCCACCACCGGCCGGTCCGGCAGTGCCAGCTTGACACCGATCGCGGCCGGCAGACCCCAGCCGATGCCGCCGCCGCGCAGCCCGAAGAAGCTCTGCGCATCGTCGCTTCTCAGGAAGCGGCGCAAGCCCATGCCGGAGGACACCGTCTCATCGATCACCACCGCATCGTCTGGCAACAGCCGGCCAATCGTCTGCATCAGAGCCAGCGGATGGATCGGATGGCGTTCGGCCAGCGCGTCGGCCATGGTGTGCAGCTTGTGCAGGCTGGCGATGCCCTCGGCCTTGGCATGCGCCAGCCGCTTCACCGTCGCCTCCGCCGCGGCGCCGGTCAACGCCGCCTGCACCGCCGCCGTCAGTTCCGGCAGCGTCGCTTTGGGTTCGCCCAGGATTGACACCTGCTCCGGATAGTTCTTCGCCAGTTCCCACGGATCGGTGTCGAGGTGCACGACCGCGTAGCCGTCCGGGATCGATTCGACCTCACCCGGCAGGGACAAGGTGAACAGGTCGGCGCCGATCGACACCAGCAGGTCGTGCTGCAACAGCATGCCGCTGATCGCTTCCGGCAGCCGCACCAATGCACCGCGGTAGAGCGGATGCGAGGACGGGAACATCGCCCGGCTCGCCATGCCCTCGTCATACACCGGTGCGCCGATCGCCTCGGCCAGCGCCACCAGTTCGGCCAGCGCATCGCCCTGCGGCACCGCATCGCCGGCCACGATCACCGGGCTGCGCGCCTTGGCGATGATCGCCGCCGCCCGCCCGATCGCGCCGGCATCCCCCCTGATCCCGCGCGCCACCCGGCTCGGTGCTCCCAGGTCCAGATCGGCGCTGTCGCTCAGGATATCGCCCGGCAGCGAGAGAAACACCGGCCCCGTCGGGGGCGCCAGCGCCGTCTTCACCGCCCGGTGGATCGCCCTGGGCAGGTCCTGGAGACGCCGCACCTCCTCCGACCATTTGACGAAGGGACGCGCGATGCTGGGCAGGTCGGCCCATAACAGCGGTTCGGTGAAGTTGAAGCGCTGTTCGTGCTGGCCGGCGGTCACCAGGATCGGCGCCCCGGCCTTCTGTGCGTCATACAGCATGCCCAGCGCATTCCCCAGGCCGGGCGCCGCATGCAGGTTGACGACGGCACACTGGCCGGACGCCTGGGCATAGCCGTCGGCCATGCCCATCGCCGGCGCCTCCTGCAACGCCAGGATGTAGCGCAGGTCGCGCTCCGCCGCGAGTGCATCCATCAGCGGCAGTTCCGTCGTGCCAGGGTTGCCGAACATCACGCGCACCCCCTCCTGCTTCAATAATTCCAGCAATGCGGTCTTTCCTGGCATCATTGGCATGGATAGTTTCCTCCACGTGGCGGCAAGCCGGTGCGCACGGCAAACGGAGCCGTTTCGCTACAAGGCACGGCGCCGCGGCGCAAGCCAATGCGCAAACACCACGGGTGGGAGAGCTTCATGTCCAGACTGTCGCGTCGCGTTCTGATCGGTGGCCTTGCGGCCGCACCGCTGGCCCGTCCCGCCCTGATCCGGGCACAGAGTTCGTCCCGGCCGGTGCGGATCGGGCTGCTGTCCGACATGAGCGGGCCGTATCGTGACGTTGGCGGGGTCGGCAACAAGGTCGCCACCGAACTGGCGATCGCCGATTTCGGCGGGTCTGTGCTGGGCCGGCCGATCGAGGTGCTGCAGGCCGACGACCAGGACAAGCCCGACGTTTCCACCTCGATCGCGCGGCAGTGGATCGATGACACCGGGGTCGATGTCCTTGCCGACGGCGCCGCCAGTTCATCGGGGCTGGCGGTGCAGCAGGTGTGCCGCGAGAAGAAGCGGATTTACCTGATAACCGGGCCGGCGACCTCCGACATGACCGGCAAGCAGTGTTCGCCCTATGGGGTGCATTTCTCCTACGACACCTATGCGCTGGCGCACGGCACCGGCAACGCGCTGACCAAGGCGGGCGGCGATTCGTGGTTTTTCATCACCGCCGACTACGCCTTCGGCTATGCGCTGGAACGCGACACGATGGACGCGGTGAAGGCGGCGGGTGGCAAGGTGCTGGGGGCAGTGCGGGCGCCGTTGGCGACGGCGGATTTTTCATCGTACCTGGTGCAGGCCCAGGCGTCCGGCGCCAAGGTGATCGGCTTGGCCAACGCGGGCACAGACACGCAGAACTGCGTCAAGCAGGCGGCGGAGTTCGGGCTGACCAAAAGCGGTATCCGGCTGGCGACGCTGCTGATCCAGATCAGCGACGTCAATGCGCTGGGCCAGAAGGTCTGCGAGGGCCTGACCTTCACCGATTCGTTCTACTGGGACATGACCGACAAGACGCGCGCCTGGTCGAAGCGCTGGAGCGACCAGATGGGTGGCATGGTGCCCGGGCTGCTGCACGCCGGCAGCTACTGCGCCGCCAACCATTGGCTGAAGTCGGTGCAGGCCGCCGGCACCACCGACGCCGATGCAGTTGTCGGCAAGATGAAAGAGTTGCCGGTCAACGATTTCTACAACGACAACGTGAAGATCCGGCAGGACGGGCGGGTCATGCACGTGATGTATCTCTGGCAGGTCAAGCCGGTGGCCGAGGCACGGTCGAAATACGATTTCTGCAATAAGCTGGCGACCATCGATCCGGCCGACGCCTGGCGCCCGATGGCCGATGGCGGCTGCCCGCTGATCAAGGCGTAACGGCTTCGGCGAAAGGGTTTATCGGGCCAGTCGCCTTGATTACCGAGGCTGCGACCGTCACCGATCGCCCTCCGGCCGCCGCACGATCACCGCCACCACGCCGCCGCCGTCCGGACCCTGATGCTCCGCCCCGCCCGAGACGAACAGATCGGTCCGCCCCGTCACGCCCGCCAATACGCCACCGACCAGCGCCCGAGCGTGGCGGGTGGCATTGATGTCGCTGTCGTCGAGCATGATGTGACGGGCGCCGCGGATCCGCCCGTTGCTGGACGGATCGGCCTTGGCCAGCACCGCCAGCAGCCGCTGTCGCCCGGCATCGTCCAGTTGTCCCGCGACCTTCAGTTCGGCCTCGTCCAGCGCAGCCAGCAGCGCCGGCAGATCGATTGCATCCTGCATCACCCGGTGGGCGATCAACGCGTCGCTGGCCCAGCCGGCGCCGTTGCCCAGCACGATGACCTCGTTATGCATCAGCTCGATCCCGGCCGAGGTGCTGGCGCGTCCCGACCACAGATCCAGCCGCCGGCACACCGCGCTGTCGTCCAGCCCGTCGCGCCCGACTTCACCCAAGGCCACGGCGACGCCCAGCGCCGAGGCGCCGCGTGAATACGCCATCGACTTGTAGGTATCGCCGGTCACCACCGAGGCCCCGCGCGCAGCCGCGTCGATCACCCGGTCCCCGGTCAGCAGCGGGCATTTGACCTGCACGTAATGCACATCCTCCGGCCCTCCGATGCCCGCCTGCGCCATGGCCTCCGTCACTGCCGCGGCGGTCGCCTCGATCTGCGCCATGCGGCCTATCTCCTCCGGCCGGAACGCCCGTGTGTATGCGGTGCCGATCGCCAGACTGCGCGTTGCAGTCGCGCCAGCGGCGGCCGGACTGACCGCAAACACCAGCAGATGCGGCGACAAACCACCCTCGGTCCCGCCGGACATGATGATCGCCACGCGTTCGCCGACCTCGCTGACAGCGCAACCAAGCGGTTGTGCCAGCGCCTGCTGCAGCGCGGAGACGGCATAGGCCCGAGTGAAATCGTTGACGCACCCGTTGCCCTCGGTTTTGCCGAAAATCGCGCGAATGTCCTGCGCGCGCACCGCACCCGACGCGATCAGGCGTAGCAAGCCGCTGACATCGGCCGGATGGGCGGTCGGCAGGCGGAACACGTCGCAGCGCCGCAGGGGGTCATCGTTCATGCTGTCTCTCCATCGCGCTGTCCAGGTGATTGCGGGATGTGAGGTTAGGACGCAATCTAAAGGCGCAGCCACAAAGGGACAGACAAGCGGTGCCCACACCCGTCATTCTGGATTGCGACCCCGGCACCGACGACGCCATCGCCATCCTGCTGGCGCTTGCCTCGCCCGAACTATCGGTCCTGGCGATCACCGTCGCCGGCGGCAATGTCGGGCTGGAGCACACCCTGGCCAACGCGCTGGCCCTGACCAAGCTGGCCGGATCGGCCGTCCCGGTCCACGCCGGCGCGCATCGTCCGCTGCTGGGCGCGTTCACCAGCGAGACCCGAATCCATGGCGAGAACGGTCTCGGCGGCGTCATGCTGCCGCCGGGCGGTCCGCCGACACCCGGCCTCGCCGCCGACGTGATTCGCGAGACCCTGCGCACCGCCGCTGAACCGGTCACCCTGATCGGCATCGGTCCCGCGACCAATCTTGCACTCGCCCTCACCACCGAACCGGCGTTGACCGCCCATGTCGAGCAGATCGTGGTGATGAGCGGCGCCTGGGCCGAGGGCAACGTCACGCCGGCCGCCGAATTCAACGCCTGGAGCGACCCCGAGGCATTGGCCATCCTGCTGGCATGCGGACGCCCCGTCATCTTCGCCACCCTCGAACTCACCGCGCAGGCCTTGACCACGCCCGTTCGGGTCGCCGCCTGGCGCGGTCTCGGGACGGGACGCTGCCTGCGCGCCGCGGCTGACATCCAGGCCACCGTGCCGGCGTCAACGCGACTGGGCGGCATCGGCGCGCCGCTGCATGATCCCTGCGCCGTCGCCTGGCTGATCCGCCCCGACCTGTTCACCATTCGCCGATGCTCCGCCCGCATGGACCTGGGGCCGGGGCCATCGCGTGGCCGAACGCTGATCGATCGCTGGAATCGCACCGGCGACGCCCTGAACGCCGCGGTGCTGGAAACGGTCGATGCCGACGCGCTGTTCGAACTGCTGGGCGAACGGATCGCCCGCCTGCCGTGACCGCACCGGCAAGCAGTCGTCATCGCACCGTCCCTGGATATATTTTGCGAATCAGCCCATGACGCGCGATCCTGCACAAACCGCGTTATCGCCCGCCACCTGGTCGCGGCGAAACGTTGCTTCCGAGGCAACCCACCATGGCCGCAGAACTGGAACCCGCGCTCGCCGACATCGAGGTTCGGATCACCGACATCGAACGCCAGGCCAACGCTGTGCTCGCCCGCCTGAAAAAAGCCCGCCGCATGGCCGCGATCGGCGACATCGCGGGGATCGTGACGCAGATTGAACAGACTCCCGATGCCGCCGACCGCCTCGCCACGCTCGCTCGCGGACTCGACGGCGCCTTCACGTACAGCGCCGAGGACGCTTTCGCCGACGGCACTTACCTGAGTGAACTGAAGACCGAGGCCGGCCGTCAGGGCGTCACCCTGGTCGAGCGCGACGGCCGCCTCAGCGCGTTTCCCCTGGTGCTGAAACTCGACGCCAGAACGCCGGGCGTGCGCGTCGGCCGCAAGATGGTGCGCGCGATCCGCCCCTCCGAACTGGTGAAGTCGTTGAAGGCGGCGCAACTTGCCGGCCGCTTCAACGCCGCCGGCGTGCTGGAACAGATCTTCCGGGCCTACCAGCATCTGACCCCGCCGAGCTGGAAACCGCAGGCCAGCACCGACGGCCCGGTCGTCTCCCTGTCGCAGATCCATGCCCTGCTGACGCTGCTGCCCGCCGCCGCCGCCGACTACCCGCGCGAGGCCTTCGCCAGCGACCTGCTGCGCCTCAACCGCGCGCCCGACACGAAAACCCGCACCGGCTGGGGCTTCGCGCTGCCCGCCTCCACCGGCAGCAAGGGCCAGGACCGCCTGACCGTATACGACGAACGCGGCGCCGAACATGTCTTCGTCGGCATCCGCTTCCTCGCTTCGGCCCGAACCTGAGGCAGGCCGCATGGCGATCTCGCTGGAAACCTGGCTGCATGTCATGCACGACGAGTATCTGGCGTCCTTCATCCCCGAGGGCGGCAGCGCCATCCGCTTCGTCGTCGCCGCCACGCCGGACCAGGCCGGCGCCATTTCCGGCCGCCTGCGCGACCTCGGGCGCGACTGTGGCCTGACCGTCATCGCCATCGACACTGCCGACACACGGCTGCACCTGCTGCAGAACCTGTTCTTCGCCATTGCCCGGTCAATCGACTGGGACGCCCTGACCCAGGCGCAGCTCGAGCGCGTTGTGATCGACAACGGCTATCACTGGCCGTATCCCGGCCGCCGCACGACGCTTGCCTTGCTCGCGGAAGCGAACGAGGTCGCGCCCGGACTGCTGCGGACCCAGATCAACCAGGAGATCAGCCGCGTCGTCTGGCAGGACGCCCGCCTCGCCCAGGATTTTCGCAATGCCATGATCGCGCTGATCGACACCAGGCTGGCCGACGACCGGGATGCCCTGCGCGACGCCGTCCGTGACTGGCTGACCGGCGCTCCGGGACGCCTGGGCCTCGCGCGTGAGGCGCAGATCGGCGCCAAGATCGGCCGCCACAACGCCAGAGCGATGCTGCGTTCGTTGTGCCATTGGCTGCGGCTGTGCGGGCAGCCCGGCATCCTGCTGCTGATCGACGCCACCCGCCTGCTGCGCGAACGCCGCGAGGTGATCGACGGTCTGATCTATTCGCCCGCGGCGGTGATGGACTGCTACGAGGTGCTGCGCCAGATGATCGATGACGCCGATCAGATGGAGGGGCTCTTCCTGGGCGTGCTCGCCGACTCTGTGATGCTCGCCGACGATCTCCGGCGTTCGTTGAACCAGTACACCGCGCTGAAGATGCGTGTCTGGGACGATGTCCGCCCGGAACACGGCGACAATCCGCTCGCCCCGCTGGTGCAATTGCGATGATGCCGTCGGACAGAGTCTCGGCCCGCCGCGCGATCGAGGCGTTGCGCGCCGGTGTGCCGAACAGCGACGCCATCCGGCGCCTCGGCTGCCCCGACGAGGGACTGGAAATCCGTTTCGAAGCCGCGCTGGATTCCGTCGCCGACGCCACCACCCCCGGTTTCGCCGTCGCCGGCGGCTTCGGCACCGGCAAATCCCACCTGCTGGGCTACCTGCGCGAAGCCGCGCTGCACCGCGATTGCGTCGTCAGCACCGTCACCGTCAGCAAGGAAACGCCGCTGTCCATTCCGGGCGTGACCTACGCGACGGCGATGCGCAACGCCACGGTGCGCGGCGCCAACGACGATGCGATCACCCTGGCACTGACCCGCATCGAGCGCACCGAAGGCGCGGTGGAAAGCCTGGAACTGTGGGCCAGCACGCCCGAAGCTGGAATCGCGCCGGTGTTCCAGGCTATCCTGTATTTGCTGACGCGCAGCACCGACCCCGAGTTGCGCCACGCCATCGAGGCGTTCCTCGCCGATGCCAAGCCGCCGTTGCCGCCGCTGCGCCGGGCGCTGAAGGAAAAGCGCGTCCGCACGCTGTTCGACCTCGCTCCGGTCGCCGCCGCCGACCTGCTGCGCCAGCGCATGCGCTTCATGCCGCAGCTGTTCTGCGCCGCCGGCTTCGCCGGATGGGTGGTGCTGCTGGACGAGGTCGAACTGATCGGCCGCTACGGACCCTTGCAGCGCGCGCTGGCCTATGCCGAGATCGCCCAGTGGCTGGGCCTGCACGACTCCACCCGCATCCCCTGCCTGTTCGCCGCCTGCGCGGTAACCGACGACTACGCCGACGCGGTGATCGCCGCCAAACAGGACGAGACGAAACTGACCGACCGGCTGCGCCTGCGCGGCACGCCGCAGCTGGCGGACCACGCCCTGTTGGCGATGCGCGCGATCCAGGCCGCGACGCA
>Ga0302320_10004630_pt1 | contig 31187 bp, 21 predicted proteins | sample Bog_T0_3_FD_202130 | JGI IMG/M metagenome (GOLD analysis project Ga0302320, IMG submission 202130) | Peat permafrost microbial communities from Stordalen Mire near Abisko, Sweden - Bog_T0_3 | ecosystem: Environmental > Terrestrial > Soil > Wetlands > Peat | place: Sweden: Abisko, Stordalen Mire... | reverse complement strand
TCCCTTGGCCAAAGATGCCTGAACCGTTTCCGGCACGCAATGCATTGCGGTTGTATGGGTCGGAACTATCGTAGGACCCATCTGTGCCGTTTGCCGAACCCGACTGCACTGCGGAGTTCAGGTTGCCGGTAACTTCGCCATAGTTAGCAAAGTTGAACAGGTTGAAGAACGAAACGGTGGGGTCGAACGAGAACTTCTCACCCAATTTCGCAACCTTCAGTGGCCGCCCAAGCACGAAGTCAAAGGTCTTCAGGCTGCCGTTCCCGGCGTTGTTGGCAACAGGAGCTGCAATCGAGCGGGTTACCGCGCCCAGGGAAACAAGCTGGTTGGCTGTGAACAGGCCGTTGCTTACCAGAGCTTGGCCCGCGGGAGTAAAGCGGCCTGCCGCGGTTGCGTTGTAGTTAGCAATTACAGTTGCGATGTTGCCGGGCGTAACCGTGCGCATGAATGCGCCTGCTCTGACACCGGGCAGTAGGTCCTGCGTTGTGCCGTCACCGGTGATATCGGACTGGAAGATCTCTCCAGTGGTATTGCCGCCGGAGTCCAGGTACAGCGCCGTTGGCAGTGCCGAATAGTAGTGGCCGATCAGGCTGGTGGTAATGCCGCCCGCCCACGTCAGGTTTCCGCCGTAAGAAAGCTGATGCCTGCGGTCCAGGCCTGCGTAGCCCATGTAGCTGAGCGGGTTGTTGTTGTCCCATGAACCGGGGGTGAAGTTCTGGTCGCTTGCTCCTGCCCCGCCAGCGCTGCTGAGGAAGCGAGAGAGTGCATAGGATATTTCAAAGTTGGAGCCCTTCATGCCGCGGACAGGAATCCGTGTGCCCTGGCGCAAGCTGACCTGCAGGCCGTTGTATACTGAGCGGCCCATGGGATAGACGATTTCCATCTGGCCGAATCCCGGATTCATGCCCGCGAAGGCAGCGCCCTGACTCGGCTTGAGACCAAAGGCGCCGGCAGGGTAACTGCTCAAGAGCGCATTTCCGGAGTCCAATCCATTGCCGGCAAAGTCGGCGATCGCTGCTCCGCTGTAAACCAGAGGATTAGTGGGGCTTTGATGGGCGGGATTCTTGCAAGCCTGGATTGCCTGGTCGATCGAGCTGGCCTGGCAGGAAGCAAGTGTGCCCGCGATCGCGTTGTCGGCCGCATCCAAATTCAGGTACCTTGCGTCGCCGACATGATTGGCATCCCGCTGCTGCATGAAGTGCAAGCCCACGTTGCGGATGTAATCCGCGCTGAGGATGCCGCCCTTCCACACTTCGCGCTGAACGCCGATGTTGATCTGGACTGACCGCGCCGTCTTGTAATCCGGAGCGTAGATGAAGTTTCCGGTATTCGTGCTCAGGTTATTGGCGATGTAGCCGCCGTTTGAGGACGCGCCGACAGCCGCGGTGATCTTCTGGTATTGCTGTTGGATCGCAGCAAAGCAGGGCCCTGACACGCTGATTGCGTCTTTCCAGAGGCTGCTTACGCTCTGCGTGGTGCCGTCGGGGCACTTGATGGAGCTGAGGCTTGAGCCGTCCGGCATGGGAACGGCCGTGGTAGAGGGAGTGAGCAACTCATCGCCGAAGAACAGGCCCTTGGGCAACCGGCCGGCGCGATCGAAGAGCACGTTGTTGAACACGCTGTTCTCAAAGTACAGCCCCAGGCCGCCACGAATAACGGTTCTGCCATTGCCTTTCAGGTCGTAGGCGAAACCGGCCTTCGGCCCGAAGTCTGCGTTGGGCTGCTGAGTCCGGGCGCCAAGCCCGGGCACCAGGGCGTCCAGCAGATTGCCGGTGGTGCAAGGCGAGAAGGGCCCAAATGACGCAACGGCGTCGGAGCATGGAGTTGGAGCCAGATCGCCGTCGATACGGCCGGTGTCACGGGAGTAGCGGACGCCGTAGTTTATCGTGAGTCTTGGGAGCACCTTCCAGGTGTCGCCGGCGTAGATGCCCACGCGCCAATCGCCCTGTCCGCCGGCCGGGAAACCAAATCCCGGACGTTCAGTGTCGAAGCCCTCGCCGTTGCCAATATAAACTGCGGAGGCCAAATAGGCGGATGGATCGGTAGCGAGTCCGGAGCCGCCGGTGCCGATTGGGCCTTGGGAGAATGCTCCCGAGCCGGACACTTCAGGACCATAGTTGAAGAATGCTGCCAAACCGCCGCCGAGAATGCGGTTCAGGCTGACGCCAAAGCCGATCACATGGGACCTGACCGTCAGGCCGCCATCGTAACGGAACTGCTTGTCGGATTGAAAGGTTTGCTGCGGGGCGTCCGGACTGGGACCGGTGCGGAAGCCGTGGATGGTGAGGTAGATGCCCTTGACCGGATCGGGAAGGCCAGCCGATTCGTCGACGATCAGGTTATGGAATTTCAGATAGCTGGCGCGCACGCTATGGGTGATCTTGCCCGTGATGAAATCCGCGCCACCTGCCCAGATGGGCGTATTGTCCTTGTTGCCGTAGCGCGCATACCCGAGACCAAAATTGCTGGCGCTCAAGTTGTTTTCATACGCGCCGCGGAAGAAGACATGGATACCCTTGGGCGCGTTGTAGTCCAACCTTCCCACTGAATAGGTGTCGCGGTACGGCGAGCCCCAGCCGCCCGATAGGCCTTGAAACGGGCTCGGCACCTGATACGGAACAAAGGAGTCCTGCTTGACGCGCTCGGAATCGCCGAAGAAGAAGAGCTTGTTCTTGAGGAGAGGTCCGCCGGCACGGATGCCGAACTGTTCGCGCTGGAAGTAGTAGTCTGAGCCGCCAACCTGCAGAGCATCGCCAGCTGCCTGGTCGCGCAAGAGGCCAAATGCTTGCCCGTGAATGCTGTTGGTGCCCGAGCGGGTGCTGACGGTGACGGCGCCCGAACTGGTGAGCTCGTTGGAGATGTCCAGCGAGGAGCGGCTCAGCTGGAACTCTTCGATGGAGCCGGAGCTGACATTCAGGGTCGTGGTGCCGACTGTCTCGTCGGAGATGTCCTGTCCGTCAAGCATGATGCGTGCCGTGCGGCCGTTAACGCCGTTGAAGGAGACTGAGGAATATCCACCCTTTGTGGGGTCGAATCCCTGGCCGTCCTGCAACTGAACGCCCGGCTCAAGCTGGGACAAATCGAGGAAGTTGCGCCCGCTGATGGGCAGATTGTCGATTTGCGTCTCGGTTAGCACGCCATCTACGGTGGATTGAACAGTATTGACTTGGAGGGCTTCGGAGCTGACCACAACTTCTTCCGTGGTCGCGCCCAGCCTCAGGGTCAGATTGCCGTTGCTCGTAACGCCGATCTGAACTGTGAATGTCGTTGTTGTCTTGGCAAAGCCCGGCGCAGCTACTGCCACTTGGTACTGGCCCGGCACAAGGGATGAAACGCTGTAGAAGCCGGCAGAGTCCGAGATCAGGTCCTTCTTGGCGCCTGTCGCAAGGCTCGTGATGCTGATTGTCGCTCCAGGCAGAATGGCGCCCTTCGGGTCAGTGATTGTTCCCTGAATTGCACCGGAAGTGTTCGTGGACTGGGCGTAACCAGTCTGCTGGAGCACTGGGCTGGCAACCATAAGCGCCAGCAGGATGACTCCAAGGATTAACGTTGCACCGTGAAACCGGAAAAATCGCATTGACTTCCTCCAAAGATCCGTGGGAACCACTAGGTGAACTTGACGATTCGCCTATTGTTTTCTGCGACTCGGTGATGTTCATTTCGATTCGCGGTTGGTTGAATGGCAAAAAACTAAGACCTGCAAAATGGAGAATGGTTTCTGCTTCCAGCCTTCTCAATCGGAGGAATCAAACTTCGGCACAGGAACGGTTGAAGGCGTTTTGGGTCCTTTGTTGCATGATGCGTGCCATTCTAGACAGTCCCCGCAAATAATCAGCTTGTAGCTGAAAATAAAATTCTTACGAGCAGAGTTTCCCCAGGCGCGATAACGCGAAATATGGAATTGTGGAGAAGTCTGGCCTCCTATTCCAAAAATGGATTACCGATCCGCTTTCTGGAATCCCCCACGCATCTCCCCGCTTCATCCGGGCAGTTGGAGTATCCTGCTGCCCATGCAGCTTACCTTGGCTCACGTCGGCGCTCGCGGAGGAACCAAACCCGATTCAAAGAACGCTCTCGACGGTCTCACGGCGCTCTATCTTGATCGCTGCTCGGCCTTTTCCCGTTGCAAGGCGGAGGTTTTTCGCACCGAGGTAGCAATGATGGATTGGCTTGCCCGGCAGCAGGCGCGCACGCCGCCCGTGGCCGTCCTGCTTGATAGCCGCGGCAAGCTCATGACCTCAGAGGCTTTTGCCGCTTGGCTCGGGACCCGGCAGGATCAGGGGGCACAGCACATTGTCTTCGCCATTGGGCCGGCGGACGGATGGTCGGACGCGGCGCGCGCGCAGGCTCATCTGTTGCTCTCGCTCGGGCCAATGACCCTGGCCCATGCCCTGGCCCGCCTGGTGATGGCCGAGCAGCTCTACCGGGCATTTACAATTCTCTCTGGCCACCCGTATCACGCAGGACACTGAAAAGCAGTGGTCAGTTGTCAGTGATCAGCTACGGGGTCGCGGTGGACCTAGGTTTGCATATTCTCGCTGCTATTTGACGGCTGGTTCCGGTTGTAACCCGGTCCACAACTGACCACTGACCACTGAGAACTGACCACTGACATGACCGACACGCGCCAAGGACTCATCCTGATCAACACCGGCCCCGGCAAGGGCAAGACCACCGCCGCGATGGGCACCGCCCTGCGCGCCGTGGGCAACGGCATGAAGGTGCTCATGCTCCAGTTCCTCAAAGGTTCCTGGCACTACGGGGAGTTGGATGCCGTGCAGGCCTTCGGATCCAACTTTGTCATGAAGCAGATGGGCCGCGGATTTGTGAAGGTCGGCGGCGCCGAGGTTGACCCGGAAGACCTTCGCCTGGTCCAGGAGGCATGGACCGAGGCCCGGCTGGCGATTAGTTCCGGCGAGTGGGATATGGTGGTGCTGGATGAGATCAACTACGCCATTAGCTACGGCATGTTGGACCCGGCCGAGGTGGCCGAGTGCCTGCGCGCCCGCCCCGAGATGGTCCACGTGATCCTCACCGGACGCAACGCGCACCCCCTCCTGGTGGAAATGGCCGATACCGTGACCGAAATGCGCGAACTGAAACATGCTTACCAGAAGGGCATTCTGGCCCAGCGCGGCATAGAATATTGAACAGGCGCTAAACTTGTCTGGCAGGGCTTCACAGGCGGCGGAAAAACTCAATTGAGAGGTGGCTCGCCGCGGCGAGTAAAAGGGCACGACTTCACAACTTGCGGAGAATACTAATTCAGAGGGGGCTTTGTAACCGGGCACGACTCGGGGTACCCTCTGGGTCGCGTGCCGCAAATGCCGCAATAGCAACGCGGGATTCAGCCCCTGCCAACGCTTCTTCCATCGTTCTGCCTCGATGCAGTACTTTTTCCGCAGCCAGTTGAACCGCCGCTGCGAGCGGCGCCAGCAGCCAGTTGAACCGCCGCTGCGAGCGGCGCCAAGTGTAGGTTCCCCGATTTTCTAGAAAGAGTTTGATGTGTCCTGGTTCAAGCGTGAAGAAGGCGATTACGAGTCCCGTCCCACCGGCTCCGGACCTGAACCGCAGGATGCGGCCGGCAAAACGGTGCGCACCGAAGGCCTGTGGGTCAAGTGCGTGGGCTGCCGCGCGATTATTTTCAAGGCCGATCTGGAAGCCAACCTCAATGTCTGCCCCAAGTGTCAGCACCACTTCAAGATCGGCGCGCGCCAGCGCATCAGCCTCCTGCTTGAGCCGGATTACGAACTGGTGGATGGCGGCCTGCGCTCTACCGATCCCTTGAACTTCACCGATGTGAAGCCCTACAAACAGCGCCTGCGCAAGGCCCAGGAGCAGACCGGCCTCGACGACGCCATCCTCAATGCCGTTGGCCTGCTTGGACCCCACCCGGTCGTCGTCAGCGCCATGGAATATGCCTTCATCGGCGGCTCCATGGGGGCCGTGGTTGGAGAGACCATCGCCCGCGCCGTCGACCGTGCACGGCTGGGCCGCAAGCCGCTGATCGTAGTGGCCGCCTCCGGCGGGGCGCGCATGATGGAGGGCGTGGTCAGCCTCATGCAGATGGCCAAGATCTCCACGGCCTTGGCCCAACTGGCCGAGACCCGGGTGCCGTATATCTGCGTGCTTACCGATCCCACAACGGGCGGCGTCACCGCCAGCTTTGCCATGCTGGGCGACTTGAACATCGCCGAACCCGGCGCGCTCATCGGTTTTGCCGGCCCGCGCGTCATTGAGCAGACCATCCGCCAGAAGCTCCCGGAAGGCTTTCAGCGCTCTGAGTTCCTCTTGGAAAAGGGCTTCCTCGATGCCGTCGTCCAGCGCCGCGATCTCAAAAACTACCTCATCCGCGCTCTGGAGTTTCTGAAAGTGGAATGACGGCTGTGTCTTTGGCCCGCTCGCCCTGGTCGGCTACGCCTTCTATCCGGTTCTTGTTCATCGGACCGCAGGTTCGCTCCACGCTTCATTCGCTGTGACCTGCTTACGGCAGAACTTACACCCGCAAGAGTGCGCCCATGATGGGCGCACCAAGAAGAAACGGCCCGGCAAAAGCGCCGAGCCGCTTATCCTTCCCTGCACAGGCTGCTCAAATCCGCATCGGCATCAGCACGTAGCGGTATTTGTACTCCGCTTCCGGGTCTTCCGGCCGCATCTGCCCGGCAGATTGCGAATCCTTGAACTCCAGCCGCACCTCGCCCTCGTTGCTCAGCGCCTTCAGAAAATCCAGAATGTAGTCGGAGTTGAAGCCAACCATGATCGGATCGCCGGCGTACGGCGTATCGATCGTGTCTTCGCTCTCACCGGACTCCGCCGAGTTCGAGCTGATCTTCAGCTCGTTCCCCTCCAACCGCAGCCGGATCGCCCCCGAGCGCTCGTCGGCAAACTGCGCCACCCGCTGGATCGCCGCGGAGAGTTCGGCCGACCGCACCACGGCAAACTTGGTATTGTCGCGCGGCATCACCGCCTCGAAGTTCGGGAACTGCCCGTTCAGCTTCCGCGTGCTCAGCGTGCGGTGGCCCACGCGGAAGAACAGCGTATGCTCGTCGTCGACAAACTCAACCTTCTCGGCTTCGGTGTTGGCCAGAAGCTGTTGCAGCTCCTGCAACGCCTTGCGCGGAATCAGAACCCGCTTTTCTCCGCTGATCCCTTCCAGCGTCTCATTGGGCTTTTCGACATACGACAGCCGGTGGCCGTCGGTGGCCACCATGGCCAGCGACTCGGCCTTGATCACCAGCAGAGCGCCGTTCAGCGTATACCGCGACTCCTCGTTCGAGATGGCGAAGATTGTACGGGCAATCAGAGTCCTCAGCGCAACCGTGGAGATGCCGGTGACAGGAATCGACGGAAACTCCGGAACCTGAGGATAGTTGGCGCGCGCCATGCCCACCATCTTCGTGTTCGACCGGCCGCTCCGGATCTGCACCCAGTGGTTTTCCAGCAGCTTGATCGAGATGTCGCCCTCGGGCAAGAGCTTGATGTAGTCGTAAAGCTTGCGCGCGGGGATGGTGCACGCCCCCGGCTTTTTCACCTTCGCCGCGGCGCTGGTGCGAATCGCCTGGTCCAGGTCCGTGGCTGTGATGTTTAGCCGGTCCCCCTCCGCTTCAATCAGAAAATTGGAGAGAATCGGAATGGTCGTCTTCCGCTCCACCACGCTTTGCGTCGCGGTCAGCTCTTTCACCAGTTCCTGCCGGCTTACGGTAATTTCCATCGCTGCCCCCTGCGCGGCGGGCTTCTCTATCTCGGTTTCAACGATCGGCATAGGCCCACCTTGGCGTCAGAAACACGCTCCTGCGCTGGCCACACTCTACACCACTTTGCGGTCGCGCTGAAACGGCTGTCTTTGGCTCCTCTCGATTGTAGCCACCTCTCCGTAAAAGCTGACGTGGAAAACAGGGTCGCTTCTGTTGATCGAGCAGTTGTTTCCGTTGCCTCACGGCAGACTTACTTTTCGCGCTCTTCCCGGCTGGCAGTGACGGCAAAAACCGTGCTTCTGAACGCGCGACCGACGGTTATGGAAGTGAGAGAAAAGATTAAGTAAAAAGACAGTAGTACCCGTAGGCAGGCAGGAAAAGTGGAAACCATGTCTATCCTGTTGGTGGTTTGAGGGTTGTGTAGCAGGAAGATTTTCCAAATTGAGACGGTGCAATTCTGGATCGCTGGAAAACCGGATGGCATGAACAGAATGGAGACCCGTCTTTCCCACCACTCCCACAAGAGGGCTGAAATGGCCTGTGCAGAGAAGGAAGCTTATGTGAAAAAAGCGTGGAAGCCCGCCAACAGAAAGGGTATTGAGAGAGCCCGCGATGCACAGGTAAGGCCAGTTGGGCAGCTTCTTCAGTCTTGCGCACCGTCGGTCGCGGTGCCGTCCTGCTTGCTCCAAACCGGGTGCATTTCCCGTTCCGCCAAGGGCATCTTGCCGTGGGCGTTCCCATTCCAGCATGTACACCAAAGACAGTATTTTTTTGCGTTGGTGCCGCGGATGCGGTGCTCCTAAACTTGGCTGTAGGTGAGGAAGTGCGGCTATGACCATTGACATCGGGCGTCTCGAGAGCCAGTTGCTCCAGATGTCTGTCGATGGAGCGCCGGGGCGGGAGTTCTGTGAGGCCATCTCCGAGCTGGCCCGCACCGGTCGCTTTGCCCAGTTGCAGGATATTCTCCCCGCCATTGTCTACGACGAGTTGTGGGCCCGCTACCAGCAGAATTCCACAGCCTTTGTGGCCGGATGGCAGATGCTCGCGCACGAGATGCGGCAGGGATTCATCCAGCACGCCCGCCAACGGCTGACCTCGCTGACCCGCCTGCAACAAGCGGAGACGGCTTCCACGGCTCCCGCCTGGCAGGAGATTCAGCGGGCTCTGGACGGGCAGCAGAACGACCTCCTCCGCGCCGCATTTGCGCTGGAGCTGTTGGAGTTGGTCGAGCCGGCCGTCTTGCGCGCCACCCACCTGCGCGAGTGCGTCGTCGCCGCGCCCAGCTCGGAAGAAGCCGACCGCTACCTCGACGAGGCCACGCGTTGCTATTTCTTCGGCATGTTCACGGCCTGCGCCGTCATGTGCCGCTCCGTGCTCGAGGAGGCCATCAAGCAGAAGTTACCTGCGGGGCTCACCCGGCAGATCCACACTCGCTACCGCAACGCCGCCACTCTGGGCAACCTGCTCCACGAGGTGAATAACAACCTGCTGGCCACCGGCATCGACGCCGAGTTTCCCCGTGTCGCCAACGAGGTCAACGATACCGGAAAAAAAGCCGTGCACCAGGGCCTGCTCTCCGAGGATGAAGCACGCGAGTGCCTCCAGAGCGCCCGCCGGGCTCTGCAATTGTTGTTGGGTTGAGGCCCCCGCCGTGCGCAGCGGGGATGCGCCTTTTATACTGATCTTTCCATGTCCTACCAAGCGGCTATCGAACAACTGAACGCCATGGTCCCGGAGCTGTACACGGGAGCCGGTGAACCGCGCCGCAGATTCTCGCTCGACGAGATTGGTATTCTGCTCTCCGCTCTCGGCCATCCGCAGCGCCGCTTTCCTTCCGTCCTGATTGCGGGCACAAACGGCAAAGGCTCCACCGCCGCGACCCTGGCCTCCATCCTGACCGCCTCCGGTGTGCGCACGGGCCTCTACACCTCGCCCCACCTGGCGCGCGTCAATGAGCGGATTCGCGTGGACGGTGCGGAAATTGCCGATGAGGCCTTCGCGCGCCTCTATTTCAGCGTCCATGACGCCGCCCAGAAGCTCACGCTGGACGGCCGACTGGCGCAGTTGCCCAGCTTCTTCGAAGTTCTCACCGCCCAGGCGCTCAGCTACTTTGCCGAGGCGGGCGTCCAGATCGCCGTGCTCGAGGTCGGCATGGGAGGCCGGCTCGACGCCACCAACATTGTTGACCCATTGTTGTCAGTGATCACCGACATCTCTCTTGAGCACACCGAATGGCTGGGGCCCACCATCACTGCTATCACCCGGGAGAAGGCCGGCATTCTGCGCCGCGGTGGAACCATGATTACGCTGCCCCAGCACCCTGAGGCCAACCAGGTGCTGGCTGAAGTGGCGGCTGACCTTGGCGTGTGCAGGGTGAGCGCTTCGCCTTATATGCCACCGGTGCCTGCGCAGACGATGGGCGCTTACCGGGTCGAGGCATTGGGCGGCGAACTTTGTGTCGACTCGCCCCTCAGCGGCGCGCATCAGCATCGCAATGTGGCCCTGGCCATTGCCGCGGCCGTCGAGCTGGCCGCCACGCACGGCTTTCCCATCACAGCGGAGTCCATTGCGGCAGGCATCCGGCAAACGCGCTGGCCCGCAAGGCTCGAGCGGATGCAGCGCCCCGGTGTCGAGTGGATTCTCGACGTGGCCCACAATCCCGCGGGCGCCTGGGCCCTGCGTGCCGGCCTGCGCGCTCTGTGGGACGAAACTCGCCCCCGCACCCTGGTCTTCAGTTGCCTCCGCGACAAGCCCGTTGAAGAAATGGGCCGCATTCTCTTTCCGCTCTTCGATCAAGTGATTCTTGTCCCCATCCATTCTGCCCGCGCTGCCGCAATGCATGACATGCAGGCTGCGGCCCAAGCCGCCGGGGTTCCGGCCATCGCGGTAGATTCGGTGAGTCAGGCTTTGGAGTTGGCCGGGCAACCCGCGCAGGGTGGCGTGGTGGTGATCTCCGGTTCTGTTTACCTGGTGGGCGAAGCGCGCACCCTGTTGCTTGGCGAAGGGACGGGACAATGACCCGGCCCCCCGCTCCTCTGCCGAGGATTCATCGCTGGCGCACCTGGTTGATCCAGGTGCCGGTGCTGACCGTGGTCACGGTCGTTTGCGCTTCGGTCTCGTTGCTGGTGTCGCTGGTGGACCGGGGCGGCAGTGTACAGCACCGCATTGCGAGGTTTTGGGCGCGCATTCTCGTGCGGGGCACTGGATGCTCCATGACCGTGCGCGGCGCTGAAAACCTGCGCAAATACCCGGTGGCAGTCTTCGCCTCCAACCATACCTCCTACATGGACACGCCGGTGATCTTCGCCTCCCTGCCTCGCCAGTTTCGCATCCTGGCGAAAAAGGAACTGTGGCCGATCGCCTTCATCGGTTGGTACCTGAATCGCTCCGGGCAAATCCCCATCGATACGCGCAATCCGCGCGCCACCCTCTCAAGCCTGGGCGTCGCAGTCAAAGCTCTGCGCTCCGGGATGCCGCTGTTCATCTTCCCTGAAGGCGGCCGCACCCCTGACGGTGCGCTCCAGACTTTCCTCTCCGGCGCGGCCTATCTGGCCATCCGCGCGCAGGTGCCGCTGGTGCCAATTGCGTTGAGCGGCGTCTACGATCTGCTCCCCATGCACACCCATGATCTTTATCCGTGCGCGCTGACGCTGAGCGCTGGCGACCCGATTGACACCACCGGCATGAGCTTGCGCCAGATCGACGAACTGACCGAACAAGTGAAGGAATCGATTGCAGCCATGCTGCAGTGTGGCGTCGAAGCGGTTTCTTCCCCCGCGCCGCTGGTCCCGGAGAGCGCGCCGCTGGAGCCGTCTGAGTGAATATAAACCGTAGATTACAAAGTGGTTAAATGGTAATTTTCCTCCCACGCTTCCCACGCCCCGATTGGCAACGCGCCACCTCACTCTTGTAGCCCCAAAGGCGTCTAATGAAAGTGTGCCGCAGTGCCGTTACTAGAAAAGCATCCCCGAAGCCGATAGCACTTCACCATCGAGCATTCTGTGAGTACACTGGAGTTTCCATGTGCGTCCACATCGCAATTCCCGAACCCACCAGTAACGATTCGGCCTACAACCAGCGTTCGCTTCCCCAATACTTTGCTGCCCTGCAATCCGCCGGCGCAAGACCTATCCTGGTTCCCCTCCATGAGCGCCAGGACCGCGTGGCGCGGCTCCTCGCCGGCGTCCAGGGAATTCTGCTTCCGGGTAGCCGCTACGACGTAGATCCACAAAGATATGGCGAAGATCCAATTCCCGAGTGCAACCAGTCTGACCCCGCCCGCACCGCCGTCGACGAGCTCCTCCTCCAGGATGCCTTCAGCCTCCACAAGCCGATCCTGGCCATTTGCCACGGCGCGCAGACCCTCAACGTCTGGTGCGGAGGCTCGCTCATTCAGGACCTCAAGAGCTCCGTCGATCACCGGCCCGGCCGCGAAGTCGTCGAAGCGCATCCAGTCCGGATTACGCCGGGGTCGCGCCTGGCCGGGATGGTCCCGCGCAGTGAGAAGCCGGAGCCGCGCGTCAACTCCAGCCATCACCAGGCGATCCGTATGCCCGGTGACAATCTGCTGGTGAGCGCTGGTTCTCCCGCGGATGGCGTGATCGAAGGCGTCGAGCTGGATTCAGCCGATCATTTCGTTCTCGCCGTTCAATGGCATCCCGAGCGGACCTATGTCGAGAGCGCCCTCTCCCGCGCCATCTTTGCCGCCTTCGTGCAGGTGGCCGTGGTCTGGCAACCTCGGCGCATTGAGGAATCGGTTACCCCGGTATGAGCCAGCAAGCGCAGGGGACAGCGTCGCGATTGAACGATCTGTTGGCCGCCGTGGGGCTAGCGCCGCTCGACTCAGAAACCGCTGTCCGATTCGCGGAATACTCTTCTCTTCTCCTCCGCTGGAACACCCGTGTCAACCTGACCGCGATTCGCGACGAGGAAGGAATCCTCTCCCGCCACTTTGTCGAGTCCATTGCCTGCGCCCGCGCTCTCCCGAACGGAATTGCCACTCTGCTTGACTTCGGCTCTGGCGCGGGTTTTCCCGGTATTCCCATCGCACTTTGCCGCCCGGAAATCGCGGTGACCCTGGCGGAATCGCAGGGCAAAAAGGCAGCCTTTCTCCAGGAAGCCGTGCGCGTAGTCGGCGTTCCCGCCACCGTGCACAGCGGCCGGGCTCAGACGCTCGGCTCCACCTTCGATTGCGTGACCCTGCGCGCTGTGGACCGAATGGAAGAAGCCGTCCGCGCAGCCGCTCAGTTGGTCTCGCCCACCGGCTGGTTGGCGCTGATGACAACGGACGCAGACCTTGAGAGCCTGAAGGCGGCGGCCGGACCAGGATTTTCTTGGCGCAGCATGATCACGCTGCCGGGAGGCGACCAGCGCCTGCTGGCGCTCGCCCAGCGAACGGTCAATGCCCCAGCTTGATCAGCGCGAGTTTGCGGATCGGCGCCAGGTCTTTGCTTCCCTTCACCATCAGCCGGATGCCCGTTCCCTCGGGATAGCGAGGAGCTTCGTCCAGAGTCTTGAGCAGACTTTTGGAGAGATTGGATTCTCGGGCTGCCCCGACCGCCCGGTCCCCAAGAACCAACGCGACGCGAAAGCACCCATCGCAGGGCCCTAGATAGAGAATGGTCCGCTTCTTGAGTTTCACCCGCAGGGTCCAGCCATATTTGGGCCCGCTCGACTTCCACTCCTGACCGGTAACACCCTGCTCGTTTTCCAGCCAATCCACCAACTGCTTCCACGCTTCAGCCGAAGCTCCCAACGCAGCGGCCACTTCCGCCGCGGAGGGCTGAGTCAGTTTTCCTATGAATGCGTTTGCGGATTCCACGGTCTTCCTTTCTTTCCTGGTTTGTTAGTGGGTTGAACGGCGCCGCGAGATATACGACACGATGGAGAGGCGCCGCGTGCTAAGCCCTCCCATTCCGTGCCCGCCTCCAACATAAATCCGCCGCCCGGTGGGCCGCCGCGCTTGCGTCCAATTGTTGGCCCCAATAATGAGACGACTCTCCCTGGAAGCCCTGGATCGATCATCACGGCTCCTCGCGGGATTGCCTGATCACAGGTGGTCGTCGCAGCCATTATGCTCCTGTCGGCTCGGGGTAACGGCGGAAGAACATGCGAAAAGACCGACGAAGCTCAGAATCTCGATTGCCAGGCGAAATACCGACAGCCACCAGAAAACTTGAGCGCCGCGACGAACAGAATTGTTCCACGTGGAACACCTTTGGGAGCCGGCCCACCAAGGGAATTGTTCCACGTGGAACATCTCTCCACCCAGCCCATTTTGGCCCAAGCCCAGTTCGGAACCCGCCCCCAAAACTCTCCCGCTCCCACCCTAAATCCATAAGAGTTTTCCACCGTATTCTACTTTTTCCCCGCGCCCGTACCCCTCCCAGAATCCCCTACAGAAACCCTTCCCCCTCAGCCGTTTCCCCGCACTCCGCCCCCACCTCCCAAGGCCGCTTTCCACAGCCAGGCTCCGTTCTCCACAGCGCAACCCGCTACCTCGAATCCCCTCTTCCCGTTACTCTGGATTGCCATGGGCAAGATACTCGGTGTCGTCAATCAAAAAGGCGGAGTCGGCAAAACCACCACCGCCATCAACCTCGCCGCATGTCTCGCTCTCGAGCGCCTTAAAGTGCTCCTGGTCGACTGCGATCCCCAAGCCAATGCCTCCTCCGGCATCGGCTTTGGCCGCGATGATAATCGCCATTCCATCTACGATGTCCTCATGGGCGATGCCCTGGCCGAAACTGTCGTCCTGCCCACTGAAATCGAAATGCTCTGGCTCCTCCCCGGCTCCAAAAACCTCACCGGCGCCAACATTGAACTAGCTACCGCCGAGGATCGCGCTGTCCGTCTGCGCAATGCTCTCCAGCCCATTCAGGCCGACTACGACCTCATCATCCTCGACTGCCCCCCCGCCCTCGATCTGCTCACCCTCAACGCCCTCGTAGCTGCCGATACCCTCATCGTTCCCATGCAGGCCGAATACTTCGCCCTCGAGGGCATCTCGGAACTCGTCTCGACCCTCGAACGTGTGCGCGCTGCCTTGAATCCAGCTGTGACCATCGAGGGCGTCCTGCTCACCATGTACGACGACCGCACCAACCTCGCCCAACAGGTCACCGAAACCCTGCGCCAGTATTTCCGCGAACGCCTCTTCACCACCGTCATTCCGCGCAATGTCCGCCTGGCCGAAGCTCCCAGCCATGGCAAGCCCGTGGCTCTCTACGACCCCAAATCGCGTGGTACCGAAGCCTATTTTCAATTGGCCGGCGAGTTCATGGCCCGCAACGGCATCGAGATTCCCGTCGGCCGCGAACCCAGAAAAGCCGGCCAGTCCGGCCCGGAATCTGAGGTCCATTCCCGGCCCTACTCCTGACCAACTTCTGCCCCGGCAGTTGCGCCCAGCCCAACCCCGGCCGATGACCATTTCCAGAACCCCGGCGGCTTTTGCCGGGATTGAGGACTCTGAAGCATGAATACGCCCGCCATTGACACCAAACGACGCGCTCTGGGCAAGGGCCTGGACTCCCTGCTCCCGCCCGTGCCCACTGCAGCCTCGCCCGTCGCCACTGACCGGGAGGGCGGCAAGCCCCTCGAGATCCTCCTCGACCACATCGATCGCAATCCCTTCCAGACGCGCTCCCAGATGAACGAAGCCCAGTTGTCCGAGCTGGCTGCCTCCATCACCGCCAACGGAGTGGTCCAACCCGTCCTCGTGCGCCCCCTCCCCGGCGGGCGCTTCCAGCTCATCGCCGGCGAGCGCCGCTGGCGGGCCTCGCAACTGGCCGGCAAGAACACCATCCCGGCCATCCTCCGCCAGGTCTCCGACGAACAGGCGATGGAGATCACCATCGTCGAAAACCTCCAACGCGCCGACCTGAACCCGATGGAGCAGGCCCGCGCCTTTGAGCGGCTGGCGCGCGAGTTCCATATGACTCAGGAGCAGATGGCCCTCCGTACCGGCAAAGATCGCGCCACCGTAGCCAACTTCCTGCGCCTGCTGCGTTTACCCCCCAGCGTGCAGTCCAGGGTCGAATCCGGCGAACTCACCTTTGGCCACGCCCGCACCCTTCTCGCCTTCGAACACGCCGAGGAAATCGAGAAGGCCGCGCAGCGCATCGTCTCACTTTCGCTGTCTGTTCGCCAGACAGAAAACTATGTTCAAGGCCTCCTCCATCCTGAAAGAGCCAAACACAAGGACCCCAAGCCCGAGCCTCCCATCGACCCCAACGTCAAAGAGGTCCAGGAGCGCCTCCAGCGTGCCCTGGGTCTGAAGGTCCACATTGAAGATCACAACGGCCGCGGCAAGGTCATCATCGAATACGCCAAGCTCGAAGACTTTGACACGCTGCTCGAGCAGTTGGCGGGGGAGTGATCTGGCTGCGCGCGGCAGCGTCAGGCGGTTTGTTTCATGGCGGATCGAATGAAATGCTTCACCATCAAGCACTTGAGCATCATGCCGCTGCTTCTGTGGGCATGCGCCGCGTCGGCGGGTCCACCTCCGCGCGTCCACTTCGCTGTCTCGCCGGCCCAGCCCCTCATGGACGACCGGATTAGCATAATCGTGACCGGGCTCCCACCGAACCAGCTCATCACCTTCAAGGCCCGCTCACAGGCCCAGGACCAACTCTGGTGGCGGAGCGAAGCCGTCTTCAACTCCGGGCCGGCCGGCACAATTGACCTCGCTCACCAGCCCTCCCTCTCCGGCACGTACACAGGTGTCGCCGGCATGGGTCTCTTCTGGTCGATGAAGCCTGACCCCGATGCCAGCACCGGAGATCGTGTCTTCTTCGCAATGAGTGACTGGTTCCAACCCATCGTTACTGAAATTGAAGCCGACAGCGCCGGCCAGCCCCTCGGCTCCGTCGTCATCGAACGCCGCTTTGCCGCGCCCGGAACCCGATGCACCGCAATCGCGGAGGCCGGCATCACGGGCCTCCTCTGCGCTCCCGGAGACAGCCACCCCCATCCGGCAGTCCTCGTCCTCGGCGGCTCCGAAGGCGGCATCGGGATGGAGGACACAGCCCTCCTGCTGGCGTCGCACGGGTTTACCGCTCTGTCACTGGCTTACTTCGGTGTGCCGGGTCTTCCCCCCACGCTGCAAAATGTCCCCATCGATCATTTTGCAAAAGCGCTCCAGTGGCTACGCGCCCGCCCTGAGACCGATCCCGCCTTTGTTGCCGTCTTCGGCGTATCGCGGGGCGCAGAGGCGGCTCTCCAGTTTGCCGCCACCGACCCCGCCGTTGCAGCCGTCGTCGCTCGCTCGCCCAGCTTTGTCCGCTGGGAGGGCGCCACGGCCAACCAGCTTCCCGGCGGACCCGCCTGGACCTGCCGAGGCAAACCGCTCCCCTACGTTCCCTTCCGCATCCCCTTGAGTTTTGCCGCGCAATACCTGTGGGGCATGGTAACGGGCGAGCCCATCCGCCAGACGCCGCTCTTCCTCCACTCTCTTGCAGTCTTCGGCGATACGGCCAGTGCCGAGATCCCTGTCGAAAACATCCACGGCCCGGTCCTGCTCCTGTCCGGCAAGGACGATGGGATCTGGCCGTCGGCCATGATGGCCAACCGCATCCTGGACCGCCTGCGCCGGAACAACCACCCCTACGCGGACCAGCATCTCTCCTACGACGCGGTCGGCCACTGGATTCCCTGCGAGTTTCTGCCCACCGCCGGCGACCGGCAGAAGATGAAACTGGTGCTCGGAGGAACCGCCGAAGGCACCGCCGCCGCGCAGGCCGATAGCTGGCCGAGAATTCTTTGGTTCCTCACCCAGGCTTCCGTGGAGAAGAAAACCCGTCCGTAATCTGCGCCAAAAAGCAGAAGGCCTGATTCATCACCCAATCAGGCCTTCTACACTTCCGGAAGAATTGCCAGGATTCGCTAGCTAGCCGTGCGCCGGGTACCCCATCCCCGCCAGCACCCCGCGCATATAAGCAAAGCTTTCGGTGACCCCCGGCAGCGGGTTGTCGCCGTGAATCTCGTACTCCAGATCGACCCAGCCCTGGTACTTGGTCTTGATCAGCGCCTCAAAGATCGCCCGCACCGGCATGATCCCCTCGCCCACGGCAACCTGGCTCTCCATGGCGTTGAAGTCGGTCAGGTCTTTCATGTGCATGTTGAACAGGCGCGGCCCCACCTTGTGAATCGCCTCCACCACGTCCGTGCCCGCGCGCACACAATGGCCCACATCGATGCAGCAACCCATCCGTGGGTCCATCCCCTTCACGGCCTTCAAAACATCCAGCGGCGACGGCCAGACCTTGTCCTCCGGCCCGTGGTTGTGGATGGCGATGCGGATGTCGTACTCCTTGACAAACTTCTCCAACCGCGGCAGCGTGGCGGGCGTCGGGTCCCCAGCCACAATCACCCCGATCCCCGCCCGCTTGCAGTACTCGAACTTGGCGCGAATATCGTCGTCTTCGTCCTTCGGAAAATAGATCGCTCCGGCCGCGTGCAGCTTGATGCCGGCAGCGGTGTAGTCGGCCACGGCCAGCGCCTCGGCATCGGCAGCCATGGGCAGGTGATCCTTGGTGTCCTTGGTATTCAAGCCCGTCACATTGAGCTGCTTCAGCCAGGGAATCATCTGCGCCCGCGTGAAGTTGCGAAACGTATAGCTGGCGATGCCCAGCCGGATGGGCGACTCTCCGGTAACTGCCTGGGTCAAGCTGGCGAACACAGGCCGTGTGTCCGACAAAAAGCCAGCCGCGGTGAGCAGCGCCCCGGAGCGAACAAAGTTGCGGCGGGAGATTGCGTTCTTCATATCTTCGGTTCCCATCCCTTCTCGTAATCGCGGCCCCAGAGCTTCATGGCCTGCGGATCGTTCTTGATCTTGCCGTCCGCCGGGTCCAGATGCAGCTCCCTGTTCACTTCCCAGGCAATGTTCGATAGTTGCAGCATGGTCACCGCCACGTTGCCCACCGAGACCGGCGCATGCAGCTTCTCGCCCGTCTTGATGCCGGCAATGAAGTTCGCAAAGTGCGCATCGGTCATCGAGTCCGCGCCCACCAGGTCGGCGGTGGTCGTCGCACCCTCGCGCGGAACCCGGTATTCGCTGGTCTTCTTGCCCTTCAGATCGTAAATCTCGTAGCCGTCCCGATCGATCAGCACCGTCCCGTCCGTCCCCTCGATCAGCGTGCCCCGCCCGCGGTTGAAGTACCGCATCCCCTGGCAGCAGGTGTTTTCCCAGGCGATCAGCTTGTCATCGTACTCGTAGTTGGTGATGAGCGTGTCGTAAAACTGCCAATCGTCCTTGAAGGCGTAGCGCCCCCCCGAGGCGGTCACCCGGTTGGGATAATCCACGCCCAGCGCCCAGCGGCACACATCCACCTCATGCGTCCCGTTGTTCAGCGTCTCGCCCGTCCCCCATGTCTTGAACCAGTGCCAGTTGTAGGGCTGCACATTGTCTTTGTAAGCCTGGCGCGGCGCCGGGCCCTGCCACAGATCCCAATCCAGCGTCGCCGGAACCGGAACCTCTTTCCCGATGCCGATCGACTTGCGCGTGTTGTTGTACCAGCACTTGGCAAAGTACGGCCGGCCCACCAGCCCATTGTGAATTTTGTCGATAATCTCGATCGAGAACGGCGAAGACCGCTGCTGCGTCCCCATCTGCACCAGCTTGCCGTACTTCTGCTGCGCCTTCACCAGCATCGCCCCCTCGGCGGGATTATGGCTGCAAGGCTTTTCCACGTACACATGCTTGCCCGCCTCCAACCCCAGAATCGCCATAGGCGCATGCCAGTGATCGGGCGCGGCAATCGTGATCGCATCCACATCTTTCAGCTCAAGCACCTTGCGAAAGTCCTTGGCCGTGGCCGGTGCGTAGCCCAGCTCCTTCTCCGTCGCGGCAGCGTAGCGCGCCAGGATGTTGCTCTCCACATCGCACACATGCGCAATGCGCGCCGTATCCTTGTTCGCCTTGAGGCTCGAAAGGTGGGCATAAGCCCGGCTGTTCAGCCCGATCACCGCAAAGTTGAGCCGTTCGTTGGAGCCCATGATCTGCCCGTAGCTCTTTGCGGTCGAGCCCACTGCCATCCCCGCCGCGCCCACTGCAAGTGTGTCCAGAAACTCCCGTCGCGTAACCATCTCTTCTCCTCGTTGACCCAGAGCCGTCTAGTCTCTTCACCGTGCGAGAGAGCCATATCCGTCAGAATGTACGTTGGAAGCCGAAATTTCCGGCCTTTCTTCCCGGCACAATACTATTCCTTTTGACGCGCCCGTTCGCAGCGATGTTTCCTTCGAAAATGCTCCAAGTCCTTGTTCGAGTGCGTTCGAACTCCGGCGCGAGGCAGGCCTGCGACGGCCCCCGCACACCGGCAAAGTAAAATTCTCCTTCACCGCAAAGGAGCGTCCATGAATCGGCGAAGGTTCTTGCAGGCGGCAACAGTGCTCGGCGTTCAAGGTGTCACAGCCCAGGCCGTGACCGCAACCGCGGAAGCGCCCGCAGCCAAGCCGCCTTCTGAGAGCGCGCGCCGCCTTGCCAAGGCCAAAGCAGCGGCCATGGCCATGGAGCGCCGCGACTGGGAGCAGGGAATTCTCGCCCAGGCGCTGATGGAAACCGGCGACCGCGAAGCGGTCATCCTCCTCACCAAGGCCGCCATCGTGCAGCGCGCGCCCGATGGCCGTCTCGGCGTCGTGATCGCCGGCGGAACAACCGACCCAGCGATGGGTGGCCCCGCCTATGCCAAAGCCGCCGAGTGGACCGGCGACCCGCAAATCAAGCAAGCGGTCGCGGGGCTGTTGGAGTGGATTCGCGTCAAAGCGCCGCGCTCCGCGGATGGCATTCTCTACCACGTCTTCGAGGGGCCGGAGATGTGGTCCGACGGCTTCAACGGCGCGCCCCCGTTCCTGGCCGCGATGGGCTTCTACGACGAGGCGCTCCAGCAGATCGAAGGCTTCCGCAAGCGCCTGTGGAATCCCGAGAAGAAAATGCTCGCGCACATCTGGGATGAGGGCAAGCAGCGGTTCAAAGACGCCAACTGCTGGGGCGGAGGCAACGGCTGGGCCGCGGCCGGCCTCGCGCGGGTAATGCGCAGCCTTCCCGCCACCCGCCGCACCGACCGCGACCGCCTGGCCGGCTATGCACGCGAGATTCTGGACGGATGCCTCGCCCACCAGCGTCCCGACGGCCTTTTTCACGACGTGGTCGATGATCCGAGCACATTTGTCGAAACCGACCTGGCCCAGATGCTCGCCTACGCAACCTATGAAGGCGTTGCCGCGGGATGGCTGCCGCCCAGCTACCGGGCCCACGCCAACCGGCTGCGCGCCGCGGCCCGCGCCAAAATGGATGCCTTCGGCTATGTACAGGGAGCGTGCAGCGCCCCGGAGTTTGACCGCCCCGGAACCTCCACCGAGGCCCAGGCATTCTGCATCTTGATGGAGGCGGCGGGGGTCACGGCCGAGGGGGCCCGACCGGCCTGATCAGACCCCAACCCTTCTGCAAACGCGGGGAACCTTTCCACTAGGGGTTAAGCCAATCTCTATCAGGACGTGTAATTAGACGCGCAGAGAAGTATGCTTGATCCAGATCAAAAATAGTCTTAAGGATGTAGCACTTGTGGGCATCGTTTCGTTCGACCAGAAAGCACGAAACGTCATTCGGGTCGCTTGCTGATATAAACGGCAAGAGCATTTGCATTCGTTGCTCTTCCACATAGTAGACCGGAATGGCTACTTTGTAGTTTCTGGCGATCTTTGGGACGAGATTTTCAATCGAGCCTCGCAGGTAGTTTCTTATGCCTTCGTCGGACGCGTTAGGCAGTCCGGCTCGTTCTCTAGCGCGCTCAAGGAGATGGTCGAAAGCTTCCCTATCCAAAGTGTACGATGTGTCGAAAACGAAATCTCGGCTCTCCTTCGAATACCAAGCGAGCTTAGGTATTTTTGCCCCAAAAAGCTCACGGTATCGCCTATCTGTCGGCGTCCATAGCCCCTTATAGACCCTCCCAGGAAAGCCCTCCGTTGGCCTACCGCCATCCGGTTTTGGCTTAAAGCGCTGGAATACCGCCAGGAGATCAGCCCCGAAAGGATTCTGAAGGCCAGTGTTGAAGCAAATCCAATCGTCGTCAACTGTAACGAGAAAATGGTCCCCCGGTGATTGCAATTCCAGCAGCACAAGCCGCACAAATGTGTAATTGAGGTAGTTCTTCAGCTTTGGTACTTCCGAGGAGGAGTGCTTCCTGCGAAATCGCTCCTGTTGAAACGTCCAAGACTCGAATCCGTCCAGCGTCGCGTTCGCAATGGCTTTGAACGGCGCGTCAAAGTCTGGCGGGGCATCATCGCGTTTTGGAGGGTAGAAATGCGCAAATACTGACGCCGCAGGCTGCTCTTTATACAACCTAAACAAACTGGTGTAATTCTCCAAGCCGATCTCCCATGGCCACAAAAACGAATAGCCCCCAGCTTGGGGGCTATTCGTAGCTATAACCCTGCTTCCAGGGTGAAAGGATCTGTTTCCGAACGGTCGAAGCTTTCCGACCCATCTGTGTGTTTGCCTGAAGATGTGAAAATCTTTGATACAGCCGTTTTTGTTTTCCGAATCTGTGGTTCATGCCCGCAAGGGCGTACCACTCCCCTTCTGGGCTGAACAATACCTTTAATTCTACATATCGGCTCTCGGTTGTCAATTGTTTAATTTCCAGGCTCGTTACCTAATCGACTTGACAATGCCAGACCGTTGAACCTGGAAAGCACGACAATATGCCTGTGCTCCAAAACCACCTAAACTCGCCTGCAGTCATTTTCCAATGCAAAACTTCGAAAATATCAAATGCAAGACGTCGTCCGGAGTGGTCTGTCCGGTTAGCGAGTCCAGAGCCCACAGCGCGCGGTAGAGATCGATGAGGATCATCTCGTGCGGAATTCCGTGCGCGTTGGCCTGAGCAGCATCGGCCAGCGCCGCCAGCGCGGCGGCAATCGCCTGCTTGTGGCGCAGGCTCGTCAACATGCCGGGCTCGGATGCCGCCCCGCCCGTCGCCAGCGTAAGAATCCGTTCCCGCAGCCCCGCAATCCCTTCCCCGGTCAGTGCGGACGTGGCTACTGTGGCCAGGCTGCCGCACTCCGGCCGGGCCTGCCCGGCAGGCGCCAGGTCGCTCTTGTTCAGAACCACCAGCGCAGGACGCCCTTCCAGGGCCGCCAGCAGCCCGCGCTCCTCTTCGTTCAGCGGCTGTGTGCGGTCCAGAACCACCAACACCAGCGCCGCGTCGGCCAGCGCCTCCCGGCTGCGGCGGATGCCCAATTGCTCGGCCTCTTCCAGCGTCTCGCCCAGGCCTCCGCGCAGCCCGGCCGTGTCCACCAGCTCGAGCGGAATCCCATCCAGGGAGATGCGTTCCGAGACGGTGTCGCGCGTGGTGCCGGGAGTCGCGGTCACGATGGCGCGATCCCGCTCGACCAGCAGATTGAAGAGCGAACTTTTGCCCGCGTTCGGCCGGCCCACAATGGCCAGCGTCAGCCCGTCGTGGACGATCCGCCCGCGCGTAAACGATGCTTCCAGCGCCTTGAGCGGCGGCGTCAACTCCTCGATGCGCCGCGCAATCTCGGGCCCTGCCGTCACCTCCACATCGTCCTCCGCAAAGTCGATGCCGGCTTCGAGCTGCGCAATCAGCTCCAGCAGCGACAGTTTCACGGGCTGCACGCGGCCGCTCAACGCCCCGCCCATCTGGCTGGCCGCCTGCCGCGCCTGGGTCAGCGTCTGCGCCTCAATCAGGTCGCGCACCGCCTCCGCCTGGGTCAGGTCGAGCCTTCCACTCAGAAAGGCCCGCTGGGTAAACTCCCCGGGCTCGGCCAGCCGTGCCCCCAGCGCCAGCGCGCGTTTCAACAGCAGCTCCAGAACCACCGGCGATCCGTGCGCCGCAATCTCCACCAGATCTTCGCCGGTGTAAGAGTGCGGTGCGCCAAACAAGGTCACCAGCGCTTCGTCAATGCGGCCGGCGTCCACTCCCCCGGTCTCATCCAGAACATCGGCCAACCGGGCGCGGCCAGCTTCCAGCGCGTGGCGCAGCCGTACCAGTTGAACAGCAATCGAAGCAGCCTGCGGTCCGCTCAGCCGCACAATGCCGATGCCCCCACGGCCGGGCGGCGTGGAGATGGCCCCGATGGTGTCGCCGGTGTCGATGCTCGATTCAGGACTAGCCATAGGCTTGCACCTAGTGTAAGCCGCGACCGATCTTGCGTCCTTGCCGCTCCCGCCCAGAGGCAATCGCATGAATGTTCTTGTTGGCGAAACAGGTTCGTTTTCTCGACTTCATCGGGCTGCACTGCCCCGTCGTCCCGGAGCGACGAGTCGAGAATAGCCCAGGACCGGGGCCCCCAACACGCGGTCTTTGCGTGGTGGGGTGGAAGGACAAGCGAAGCGCAGTCCTGGGAAAGCGAAATAAAGAGATGAAACTGCCCCGTAGGGGCAGTGCGAGGCTGTCGCGCTGTACGATTTTTCATTCATGCAATTGCCCTGCGCTCCTGCCAGGTCGCTGTGAAGACGTTTTCTTCGTGGACTATAATCCAATCGAACGCGGAACCTGCGATGCAGATGCCTCCAGACGCTTCCCGGGCCGCGCATGTCACACATTGAAAGTGGAACTCCTCTTGATCTTCAGGTTCAGAAACAACCGCGCTGCCGGCGGCGTCAGGCCGGGCTCTCTACAAAAAAGATGCGTGAGCCTGTTGCTTCCCGCGCTGGTTCTCTTCGCAGTCCAGGCCCCAGGTCAGCAGGCAGTGCTCACCGTGTGGCAGGGCGTGCTCCGCACCCCCGGTGGCGCGCCCATCGCCGCAGCCAGGATCCGGCTTGCAGGCAAGAGCACATCGGCGCAGGCCGCCACCGGCGCCGATGGCCACTTCCGGCTGGCGGCCTTGCCCGCCGGCTCATACCGGCTCACAGTCGAGGCCAATCGCCGCAAGGTCGAATACGCCCAGCCCATCGACCTCGCGCCCGGCGCGCCTGCGGTGGCCATCACTTTTTCCGGCCGAGGCGAACTCACGGTCGCCGCCCTCGCGGGCCAGACCGGTACCGGTGGCGAACAGCTCTCCAGCCAGGCCGTCAGCGAGCTGCCCCTCAACAAGCGCGATTTCAGCACCCTTCTCTTGCTCGCCGCCGGCACCATGACCGACACCAACGGCGCCACCAACTTTACCGCCCAGTTCGCCATCAACGGCCAGCGCGGCGTTGAGGCCGTCTTTGCCATGGACGGCGCCGACATCAGCGATCCCGAGATGGGCGGCGCAACCTTCTCCAACTTCAACGTCGATGCGGTCGAGGGCATCGATTCCAGTTCCGGTTGGATGCCCGCCGAAATCGGCCGCGGCGCAGCCGGATTCACCAACATCCGCACTCGCTCCGGCGCCAGCGGCTTTCACGGTTCGGCCTTCGAGTTTGTCCGTAACTCCGCCTTCGATGCCCGCAACTACTTTGACCACGCCACCCCGGCCTATCCCGGCAGGATTCCACCCTTCCGCCGCAACGAATTCGGCTTCACCAACGGGGGCCCGGTCTATCTTCCCGGCTTCTATGACGGCCGCAAGCGCACCTACTACTTCACCCAGTACCAGGGCTTTCGCCAGGTGCTGGGCACCACCCAGGTCATGCCCGTCCCCACTGCCGATGAGCGCGCGGGCCTGGATCACGTCACTTACCCCGGCGGCGTCACCGATACGCTCAGGGTTCCCGTCGATGCCGGCGTCGCCGCCGTGCTGGCGCGCTATCCCCTCCCCAATCTGCCCACCGGATCCTACGGCATCCACACCTACGCAACCGCATCCAAGGTCGCCACCGACGCCAATCAGTTTTCCCTGCGCCTCGATCACAAGTTCACCAGCAAAGACCAGTTCTTCGCCCGCTTCGTGATGGACAACCTCACCGGCCCCACCACCAATCCCGATCAGACCGCCATCGATCCCTCCTTCGGCATCCAGTACGTTGACCGCCAGCGCAATGTCGTCGGCACCTATACGCGCGCCGCCTCGCCGCGCCTCACCCTGGAGTCATCCCTCAGCATCGAGCGCTCCACGCCCGGCTTTCCCACCCCCAACCACACCGACCCCGCGGTTAAATTCAACGACGGCCTCTACGAAGGCTTCGATACCGCCGGCGGTTCCGTCATGCAGTCCTATGGCAATCTCTTCCACGGTCGCCAGAACCTGATCTTCACCACCCCCCGCCACGCCTTCAAGGCCGGCGTCGAGGCGCGCCTCAATCGCGATTCCACCTACTGGGGTATGAGCCCCAACGGCGAATATGACTTTGGCGGCGGCGCTGCCTATGCCCGCCAGGCCATTCTCTCGGCCAGCGGCAACCACAACCTCAAACCCGGCGATCCCCTCCCTGACACGCTGTCCAGCTTTCTCTCCGGCAGTCCGTTTGTTTACACGGTCGCCATCGCGCCCAGTTTCATGTCCAGTGGCCAGCACATCGGCCCGGCGGCCATCAGCCGCAACAATATCTCCGCCTTTGTTGAAGATACCTGGAAGCTGACGCCCCGCTTTACCCTCGACTACGGCCTCCGCTGGGAGGTCTACACGCCCATCGTCGAGCGCGCCCGCCGCACCGCGGGATTCTTATACGTCAACGGCAAGCAGGAGTATGTCGTCAACCCCCAGCCCGGCTATCGCACCGATTGGAAAGGTTGGGGGCCGCGCGTCCAGGCCTCCTGGCAAGCCACAAGCAAACTCACCGCCCACGCCGGCGGCGGAATCACCATCGTCCCGCCCAATATCTGGCAGGATAACTTCCTCACCGGCTCCACTCCTTTTGCCATCATGCCGCGCCTGCTCTCGGCCTCCAATGCGCCCATTGCCTATGGATTCCAGATCACTCCGTCGCAGTTGCCCAACGCCTATACGCCGGGCGGCGCCAACATCTTTCCCACCGGCAAGACCAAGGACGTGGCGCCCAACACCGCCATGGACGTGAATCGCTATGAGCAAGACATAGCCGCGCTCACCCCCGGCCATGTCGTCAGCGACCTGAACCTGGCCGGCATCGACCGCTCCTTCACCAACGCCCATCTCTACACGTGGACCGGCGGCCTGGAGCGCAAATTCGGCAATCTCACCGCCGATGCCGCTTATGTGGGCACCGCCGGCGTTCATCTGCCGCGCATGGCCTTTCCCAACGGCTATCCGGGCGCCACGCCGGCCTTTGCGCCGCTCACAACCTTTGACAGCAACGGCAACGTCACCGGCGGCTTTGGCGTGGAAAACCTGATGGTGGCCACCGCCCACTCCAGCTATCATGCCCTGCAATCCTCGCTCTCGGGAACCGTGGGCCATGGCGGCCCGGGCCTCCAGGCAAGTTACACCTGGAGCAAGTCGCTCGACGACACCAGCCAGGTCTTCGGCAACCTGGGTTCCACCGGCGCGGTCTCCCAGGGCGTATCGCAGAACCCGTTTGACAGCCATCCGGAAAAAGGCCCATCCACCTTCGACGTGGGTCACAGCTTCGGTCTCAGCGCCGCCCAGGACCTGCACCTCGAAAGCGTCCGCTTCCTTCGCCCCGCAACCAGAAAACTCACGGAAGGCTGGGAGCTGCTCAGCATCTCCGGCATCAGCTCTGGCTTGCCCTTCACTGTCTTCTCCGGCATTCAGCAAACCGGCGTCGGCTCCATGGGCGTCGACCGCCCTGACCAGATCGCCGTGCCGCATCTGTCCACGGCCCGCCAAAACCGCCAGGACTACTTCGGCGAGGGCGCCGCCAACGCATCGGACTTCTTCTCCGTTCCCATCCACGTCGCCGGCGGCACCGGCCCCAATCTCGGCCGTTTCGGCGCCCTCGGCCGCAACACCTTCCGCGGTCCCGCCTTCTACAACTTCGACTTCGCCCTCATCAAAGACACCCCCTTTGGCCGCCGCCCGAGCGGAGCCGAGCGCGTTGACCTCCAATACCGCGCGGAGTTCTTCAACCTCTTCAACATCGTCACCATGGGCCTGCCGGAAAACATCCTCAACGGCACCGGCTTCGGCCAGATCTCCAAAACCGCCGGAAACTCCCGCCAAATCCAGTTCTCCCTCAAGGCCATCTACTAGCGGGCTGGCGCTCGGTAGCGACCCTCAATTGCCCCGCAGCCGCACGCTTGGTATAAAGGTTGCGGCCACGCGGGGACCGGATCGTCTCCCCGCAGCGAGGAAATCCCATGAGAATTCATTGGCGTAACTCGGCGGCGCTTGCTGCCCTGCTGTTTGCTTCCAGCCTTCATCCGGCGCTCGCGCAGCAAGCTCGCCCTCAACCGCCGGCGCGCCCCGCCCTCACCCTCACGCCCGTCAACCCAGAGTCGGTCGGCTTCTCCACGGAGCGTCTCCAGCGCCTCCACGCCCTGTTGCAAAGCGAGGTCGACAAAAAGCAGATCTCCGGCTTTGTCACCATCCTCGCCCGCCACGGCAAAGTCGTTGAATACCGTACCGCCGGCCAGCGCGACATGGACAGCGCCGCGCCCATGGCCAAAGACGCCATCTTCCGCGACTATTCCATGACCAAGCCGGTCACCGGCGTCGCCATGATGATCCTCTACGAGCAGGGCAAGTGGCTCCCCTCCGACCCCGTCTCCAAATTCATCCCCGAGTTTGCCCACCTCAAGGTCTACAAAGGCCTCGACGCCGACGGCAAAATGATCCTCGCCGATCCTGACCACGCCCCCACCATGCGTGAACTGATGTCGCATAGCGCCGGCTTTACCTACGGCTTCGGCTCCACGCCGGTCGACACCCTCTATCGTGACGCCAAGGTCCTGCAATCGAAGAATCTCCAAGAGATGGTCGAGAAACTGGCCAACATCCCGCTGCTCTACCAGCCCGGAACGCGGTGGGTCTACAGCGTCTCCATGGACATCGAGGGTTACATCGTCGAAAAGCTCTCCGGCCAAACCCTCCCCAGCTTCATGCGCGAAAACATCTTCAACCCCCTCGGCATGAGGGATGCGGGCTTCTATGTCCCCGCAGAGAAGCGCGCCCGCTTCGTCACCAACTATCGCCCCGACGCCCAAGGCAACCTCGCAGTAGATGGCGGCGGCAGCGGCCTGCCCGCTGACTTCTCCGCCGAACCCACCCTGCCCTCCGGCGGCGGCGGCATGGTCTCTACCGCCGAAGACTACTACCGCTTCGCCCAGATGCTTGCCAACGGCGGCCAGCTCAACGGCAAGCGCATCCTCGCGCCGGCCACCGTGCGGCTCATGACCTCAAACCATCTCCCGCCCACCCTCCTCACGGGCGAGTTTGCCGGCGGCATGCACGTCATGCGACCCGGCTTCGGCTACGGCATCAACTGCGCCGTAATCTTCGACCCGCCTGAAGCCAATCTCCCCGACGGCAAAGGTACATTCCTTTGGGATGGCGCCGCCGGTACCTGGTTCTGGGTCGATCCCACCAACGATCTCGTCTTTGTCGGCATGATTCAGCGCATGGGCAGTCCCGACAATCACTATCTTGACTACCTCACCCACGCGCTGGTCTACCAGGCGCTCGTCGATCCGGCGAAATAACCGCGCTGATTCATCCCCTGCTCCAGCCCATCGCACCGTGAAGAGGTTCCTCGCATGAAGCATCTTTCCCTTTGCCGTTCCCTCCGCAGTTCCTGCCGCCCCGCGGCCCTCCTCGCCGCCCAATTCCTCCTAACCGCCGGCTGCCTCGTCTGGGCCGCGCCCCCGGCCCCCTCGTCTCCGCCCATCGTCCTCACCGGTGCTGACCGCCGCCCATCCACATCCCTCAATGGCGACTGGGCCTCCATCGTCGATCCCTACTTCAACGGCCTCTTCAGCTTTCATCATGAGATCAAGGCCAACGGCTTTTTCCTCAACCGCAAGGCCCAGCCTGGCGATACCTTCCCCACCGAGTACGACTTCGGCAAAGCGCCCAAACTCAAGGTGCCCGCCGACTGGAACTCGCAGCGCGAGTCGCTCTTCTACTACGAAGGACCCATCTGGTATCAACGCGACTTCACTTATCAGCCCAAACCGCAAACCCGCATCTTTCTCCATGTCGGCGCGGCCAACTATCGTTCCTGGTTCTGGGTCAACGGTCAAGCGGTCTGCGAACACGAAGGCGGATTTACCAGCTTTAACTGCGATGTCACCGCCGTCCTCCACCCAGGGGCCAACTTTGTCGTGGCCGCCGTCGATAACACCCGCCACGAAGACGGCGTCCCCACCCTTGAAACCGATTGGTGGAACTACGGCGGCCTCACCCGCTCTGTCTCGTTGATCCAGGTGCCCCAAGCCTTCATCGACCAATACGACCTCCACCTCAGCCGCACCGCACCCTCATCCATTGAAGGCTGGGTCCATCTTCAGGGCGCACTGCCCGGAGCAAAGGTCCAGGTCGAGATCCCCGAGTTAGGCGTAAATACATCTGCCACCATTGCCGAGAATGGCCGCGCCATCATTCATTTCCCAGTATCGGGATTGCAGCGCTGGTCCCCGGAAACCCCAAAGCTTTACAAAGTCCAGATCCACGCCGGCCCCGACGCCATCGAAGACGTCATCGGCTTCCGCACCATTGAAACGCGCGGCACCGAAATCCTTCTGAATGGCAAGCCCATCTTTCTGCGCGGCGTCGCCATCCACGCTGAGGCGCCTTACCGTCTCGGCCGCGCCAACACCGACAAGGACGCGGAGACCCTTCTCGGCTGGGCCAAAGAGATGGGTTGCAACTTTGTCCGCCTCGCCCACTATCCCCACGACGAAACCATGTTGCGCGCCGCCGATCGCATGGGCCTCCTCGTCTGGTCCGAGAACCCCGTCTACTGGGCCGTGCAATTCGATAACCCCAAAGTCCTGGCCAAAGCCGCCCAGCAGTTGGACGAGGAGATTGGAACCTCCCGCAATCACGCGTCCATCATCCTCTGGTCCATGGCCAATGAAACTCCAGAGAACGGCGCGCGTACGCAATTCATTGCAACCCTGGCCGCCCGCGTGCGCGAACTGGATCCATCTCGCTTGATTACCGCCGCGTTATTGGTCCGCTCTGAAGGCCACACCAAGATCATCGACGATCCTTTGGGCAAGGCTCTCGACGTCATCGGCTTCAATGAATATATCGGCTGGTATGAGCAGACGCCCCAGGGCGCCGACACCACCAACTGGCGCGTCGATTACCAGAAGCCTCTCATCGTCAGTGAGTTTGGCGGCGGCGCGAAGGCCGGTCTCCACGGCAAACCAACCGACCGATGGACTGAGGAATACCAGGCCGATATCTACCGCCATCAACTCGGAATGCTCAACCGTATCCCCCAACTGAGAGGCATGAGCCCCTGGGTTCTCATGGATTTTCGTTCCCCCAACCGCCCTCTCGTGGGCATTCAGGATGGATTCAATCGCAAAGGACTTATCTCCGATCAGGGCCAGAAGAAACAGGCCTTCTTCCTTCTCCAAAAGGCCTACAACGAAAATGCAGTGGGCAAAGCGGACTAAAAAACTGAACCGCGGTGATGGCAAACTAATACAAAAGATGAATATCAAGCTAGCTCCGGCATGGCGACAAGCTCTTTGTAAGTGATGGTTTGTGTGCAGATGCAAGCGC
>Ga0302320_10004628_pt1 | contig 31193 bp, 29 predicted proteins | sample Bog_T0_3_FD_202130 | JGI IMG/M metagenome (GOLD analysis project Ga0302320, IMG submission 202130) | Peat permafrost microbial communities from Stordalen Mire near Abisko, Sweden - Bog_T0_3 | ecosystem: Environmental > Terrestrial > Soil > Wetlands > Peat | place: Sweden: Abisko, Stordalen Mire... | reverse complement strand
GGAAACGCAGGCGCAGAAAGACTTCTTACGAGATCACATCTGCGATGAGATGCAGGGTTTTTATTTCAGTAAGCCTGTTACGCCTGATCAGTTTGGTGATCTTCTGCGTAATCACGACCCCTCTTCACATAAGTAAATTATTCTATATAAACAAGAAACTGATTAAGCCTTTTTAACCCGAGAGAATAAATCTATATCATTTCGCTTTAAAAGGATAACGAGGCGGCAGTGAAAATCGAATTCCAGTTACGCAATAAACTGCAATTCGTTAATTGAACTGTCCCGCTTCGGTGGTACAAGAAGGAGATGCCGAAAGCGTATGTGCGCCACGCTATAATGGCGTAACTCACCAGAAAGGGAATGATCTGTTTTTATTGTGTCCCCTTGGGGGATACTCCCGGAAGTACATACGCTATTGACGTTTACGAACATGCCGGGCGCACATAAAAAAAGCCCCTCCGGAAGGAGGGGCTTTTAAACTAAAACGGAGACACTTTAAAAATAATAGATTATGTATTAACCTATCACTGAACACGTTTTGGAACACTAGAAACATATCCGGCAGCCGAAAGATTAGAGGTTGAGTGTCCAGAAGCAGCCCATGACCATCCAACAATCGCCTGCCATCCTCGCATAGTTGTAGTTGCCCCAGTCATAACCCGTTTAAGTTCAACAGCTGTTTGTAGTGCTGCTGAACCATCAGCGTTATAAGTGTTAACTGCATAAGCCGGGTATAGATTGTGTACCTCATACATCATCATGAGAGTGTAAAGATCAACGGCAATTTTGTAAACAGTTGTTCCATCTAGAGGACTAATAAGTGTACCTGCAGCAGTTGGAATGTTATTATTCATGCCATAGTTTGGACTCGATGCATTAGTATCTGTTGGACCGAGATAAACATCATATCCACAGCCCGTGCCATTTACATTCCCACCAATTACAACGTAAATGCCGGCAAAATTTATATCATAATCACTGTCAGCAGATGCCCCTGCATGAGGTAAATCCATCCCCAGGCTTAAAGATATACCAACAACAGTGTAAATATCAGCAGCTTTAATGTAAGTGGTGAGAAGTGGATAACCAAGCGCAGTTGTATCTAAAGGATCTGCCCCAAGAGGCAATACATTGTAAAGATCGGCAAATGAGATAGTGCCAGCTTCTGCAGCGATTGCATCACGAATCACTCCACCCGGAACAAAAGCAATCGCAACTCGATTAGCATCACCTGTTGCCGCAGCCATAGTAGCATTCGCAACTGTTCCGCCATAAGCAGCATAAGCAGCTGCCCATATTCCATTGATAGCATTTCTATAGGAATCAGCAGCAAGGTTACCAAGAACCGATTCTCCAACCGGAAATCCTGTTGTGATTGAATCTGTAGTTATTGGAGCATCATTTAGTGCCACAGTATCAAGAATTGAATGCACACCTGTTAATCCCAGCCCAGTAAAAGCAGGAGCAAGGGCGGTGTTAAGAGCGGGGTTAACCACCGTCGATACCACATAGTTCATAGATGGATCACCTGCAATGGTGTCATTGATGGGAATATTTGTGCTTGTATAGCTTGTAACCTTACCAAAATATTTGTCTACTTTAAGATCAAGTCTTGCTATATATTCGCCATACGCCCCTGGTTCAACAAGGATTGTATTATGATTAGCAGACGTTGTTACTGCTGTTTGATTTATATGAAGATGACCGGAAAGAATCACATCAATGCCGGAAACATTATTAGCAATGTCAGCATCATTGCCCTTACCATTGCTTATTGCATAACCTCCAGATACTGTAAAACCTTCGTGAGAGAGAAGAACAATAAGTTGAGCGCCACTGGCTCTTAACGCGTCAACCTGAGCTTGGAGAGCCGAATAATCATGACTAAATTTTAGAGGTGCGGCATTAGGAGAATCGAAATCTGCATTTGGACCCATTTGTCCGAGAATGCCGATTTTGATACCGGCTTTCTCAATAATTTTGGTTTTAACAATTGTACCATTGCCGACAAGCGTACTTATTGCAGGAGAAGCACTTGCATCCATATTGCTGGCAATAATCGGAGTAGTGAAAGGTGCGGATGTATTGGCTTGCGCAGAAGTTATAAACCCGTATAATGCATTCGGGCCTAAATCGGTTTCATGGTTGCCGATTGTAATCGCATCATACTGCATCATAGAAATAAACATGAAAGAAAGTGGAGAAGTCGAAGGAAGTGTCATGGTATAAACTGTACCCATTGTAAAATCGCCACTATCGCAAAGAAGCACATTGTTCGCGCCTTTCTCATTCTTAACACCGGAAATATAAGCAGCAAGACGCGCATAACCGCCAAGCACTGTATCATTACCAGTAACAAGGGGAGAATATGATGCCGCAGAACCATATCCGCCGGCATGGTCATGAATATCGGAAGTCTGAAGTATAGTAAGCGAGACTGTATTATCACCACCACTATTACTATTACCACTACCACCGCAACCCATAAGTGTAAGTGTAAGCATTGCTACAATAGCAAGTAATACTCTGAGTTTTTTCATGAAATATCCTCCTTTTTTCGATAAATATTTCTTTCGATGCGTGGAAGTATAGGGAGACTGTTTTTGCTTGTCAAGATATATTATGCTAGGAATATTTTGCATTGAAAAGCAGGCAGGGGCTGGCAATGCTATGTGGAAAGGGATGTGGAGAGTCGGCCTTTTTGAGAAATCAGCTCGCCTTTTGGTCGAGTCACCCACCACGAAAGCGTTAAACCTAGATGTATTTGTCTCAATGACATTCGCTGAAAATGAGTGAAGCGAAATTTGAAGCGCGAATGGAATGAATGAAACTCAAATATCACAAACGCAGTGCAGTAATATTTGTTAGTTGTAATGAGACTCGTTGAAAACGAGCGAAGCGAAGTTTGAAGTGGTAGTCGAATTATCCCGCAAGCGCAGCTTAGCGGGGCTATCCCGCGAGGTACCGTGCATTCCCCCTCCGGCTGGAGCCGGAGGATTCCAAGTCGCGGGATTGACGGATTTTAAAAAATATGCAAGATTATAATCAATATCAATAATAAGGAGAACACAAAAGATGCCGGACGCAGATGGAATCAAAGATGCCAAAATGTTTTATTGCGATATGCAGCAAAAGACACAGGGGTTTTTCCTCAAAGGTTCGAATTCCCTGGATTGGGGGATGAAAAACAGACTGGCGCGGATATTTAATCCCGTCTCCGGCCGAACGGTTATGCTGGCCATCGATCACGGTTATTTCCAGGGACCAACCACCGGTCTGGAACGAGTCGATATCAATATCCTTCCTTTAGTGCCTTATGCGGACACCCTTATGCTGACCAGAGGAATTCTCCGCAGTGTTATACCACCTTCCACTTCTCAGGCCATTGTGCTGCGGGTTTCCGGAGGCGCCAGCATTCTCAAAGAGCTGTCCAATGAAGATATTGCGGTTGATATAGAAGATTCCATCCGTTTGAATGTCTGCGCCATGGCTGTTCAGGTTTTTATCGGCGGAGAATTTGAAAGGCAGTCGATCATCAACATGACCAAAATGGTTGATATCGGCAACCGTTACGGCATTCCGACTCTCGCGGTGACTGCGGTAGGCAAGGATATGGCACGGGACGCGAAGTACTTCCGGCTGGCTTGCCGGATATGCGCGGAGCTTGGCGCCCACTATATAAAAACTTACTATATAGATGAAGGTTTCGAGACCGTCACCGCATCCTGCCCTGTGCCGATCGTGATGGCCGGCGGCAAGAAGATACCGGAACTTGACGCCCTGACTATGGCCTATAACGCGGTACAGAGGGGCGCCGCCGGTGTCGATATGGGGCGTAATATTTTCCAGTCCGCAGCGCCGATCGCCATGATTCAGGCGGTGCGGGCTGTCGTCCACGACAACGAAACTCCGGCAAAGGCTTTTGATCTTTATAATACATTGAATAATAAATCACGGGTATGAACGCTTTGGAAACAATTTCCGCAGCAAGCTGCGGTGTATTATACCCTCCGCTTCGCGGGATAATTCGACTAAAGCTTCAAACTTCGCTTCGTTCGTTTTCAGCTAGTCTCATTAAATTGGAGTTTCAGCAATGAAAGTTGCATACTGGCACAACAATAAAGATATCCGGATCGAAGAAGTACCAACACCGGTACCCGGCCCAAAGGAGATGCTCGTCAAGGTTATTTCCTGCGGCATCTGCGGCAGCGATATCGTCGAATGGTACCGGCTTCCCAGAGCGCCGCTGGTGCAAGGGCATGAAATAGGCGCGGAGGTTGTCGCGGTCGGCGATTCCGTAAATAAATATGAATTGGGCGACCGTGTATTTATCGCCCCTAAAGTGCCTTGCATGAAATGTTTTTATTGCGAAAACGGGCACTATCCTCAATGCGCGGAGGTTAAGGAACGGCTCCCCGGCGGTCTTGCCGAATACATCCTAGTTCCGGAGATTCTTGTAGAGCGCGGGACTTATCTACTGCCTGAAAATATTACCTACGATCAAAGCACATTCATTGAACCCCTGGCCTGCGTCGTCAGGGCGCAGAGGCTTGCCCGCGTAAAAAAGGGGCAGTCTATGCTGGTCATTGGGTGCGGCATGTCCGGACTGCTTAGCATAAAGCTTGCCTGGACAAAAGGATGCAAAATAATAGCCGCCGATATCAACAAAACGAAACTCGAATTTGCCTTGCGAATGGGAGCCGACGTCATCATCGGCGCGGCGGATGATATTCCAGAGCGATTGGTAGCGGAAAATGGCAAAAAAGCCGACGTTGTATTTTTATGTGCTTCGGCTGATTCAGCGGTGGAGCAGGCATGGAAATGTGTGGATAAGGGCGGTGTGATTGTCCTGTTTGCCGTTCCCGGACCGGACAAAAAAGTTGTCGTTCCCGTCAATGATTTCTGGATGAAGGAAATTACCATCATCACTTCTTATTATTGCGGGCCTCCCGATATTATTGAAGCAATCAAGTTAATAGAATCACGCGATGTCGTGGTGGATGATTTGATAACGCATCGTCTTCCTTTAACCGATATCGTTAAAGGCTTTCAGTTGGTAACAGATGGCCGGGAATCAATCAAGGTAATCATTAGACCGAACGAGCCAAAAGTGGCCAAATAATTTTTTTGGACAATCGGCGGGCGAACGAAAAAATCAGCCGGAGCGTAGTGATCGGCTGGTTTGATTGTTTTATGCTTGGTATTTATTAGACACTGCCCTTCCGACTTTTAGCAACAAATCCCATCAATTTCTGCATTACATAAAAAATTGCCATTAATCCTAAAATGGCATATGTTAGACTTGAATCTTCAAAAAATTGGCTCAGTACTGCTATTGCTAAGATGCCTATTATCGATGTCACTATTATTGCCGGAACATCTTCTTTAGTGATTTTTCTTGAAAATCTCTTATTACTTTCATGAATGTTTTTGAATTGTTTGAATTTGTTAAGCTCCCACACGCGTTTCCATATTTCTTTTGTACGAATCTGATCTTTAAATATTTCAAAAAGGCTTTTCATTGATGATCTCCCGACACCGACATCTAATGGGTTAAGTCTTTAATTCATTTTCGCATAACGAAAAAATCAGCTGGAGCACAACGCGTGGAATTAATCTTACTGAGCGAGAGCTTCTTTAAGTTTTTGCGCTACAGCTTTTTCTGCAAATACTTTTTCAATGGCATCGCCGAGAGCAATACCGGCCTGCTCTCCAAGGCTTTCTTCAGAAAACAAAACATATTCCTTTGAAAAGTTGCTTTCCACCTTGCTTTTGTACAATATTTTCCCTTTGGCCATATCCGCAAAAACAATGGTCAGCTTCATATTGGTCTCACAAGAATTAGTAGGAAACCCCCTCCGGCAGGATATTTCCAGTTCATCTATATTGCCGCCGATAAGAATTTTGAAGTCTTCCTTCGGCATGGTTTCTTCCTTCAAATCCCATTGCCCAATTTTATCGGAAACTTTATAACCGGCCTTTCTTAAATATTCTTTAATGCCCTTGGATATGGCTTTAGTTGCCTTGACATTTTTAGGAAGTACTAAATTTTTCATGCCGTCTCTTTCCACGACATGACCGATAACAAGCCGGTCATCCATGCGGCGCGTATCGGTAAATTCGGCTATGGAAATAATGGCATCAGAGGCTTTATCAGCTTTTAAATATGCGGGGATAGCGGCTTGATCCGCATCATAGTACATATTAACGCTGTAAAGTCTGGTGGGGCCGGCGCAGCCCAAAAAACTGAAAATAGAAATCAGCAATCCCCATTTCCATATATCGCGCAATTTATTTATTTTCATTATCTGCTCCTTTTTTATGCCAGGCACGACTCGGCGAACTGTTTTACATTTTCATCCTCACCCATCGCAATCAACCTGTCGTCTTCGGCAATAATATAATTGGCCATGGGATTGAAAATCATCTTTCCTGAATCCTTTTTGACGGCAACAATGATCAGCCCATAACGTTTGCGTATTCCCGAATCTTCCAGTGACTGAGAAATAAACGGCGAGCCTTTGCAGACAGCGATTTCTTCCATGCGTAACTCCAGGCTTTGTCCGCGGGTGGTAATTTCAATAAAGTCCAGCATGGCCGGGCGCAAAATAGCCATAGCCATTCTGACACCGCCCAGCGTATAGGGAGACATAACCCGATCCGCTCCCGCCCGCAGGAGCCTGTGCTCCGATTCTTCTTCCTCCGAACGGGCCATAATATATATTTGTTGATTGAGATCTTTTGCCGTCAAAATAACATAAAGATTTTCCGCATCCGACGGCAGAACACAAACAACGCCCTTAGCCCGTTTGATCCCCGCTTCAATTAAAACTTTATCCTGCGTTGCGTCTCCCTTGCAGTAAATAAAACCTTCGTCCTGAGCCCTCTGAATAACCTCCGGATTGTTATCGATGATCACACACGGCATTTTCCCCGCCATTAGTTCACGGCAAATCAAGAAACCGATCCGGCCGCCGCCGCAAATAATATAATGATTATTCATTTTTTCGATTATTTTTTCCAATTTACCCCTCCCTAATAAACTGCGCAGACGCGCGTCAATAAAAGTCTCCGCCATAAGAACCAGTGAATAGAACATCATGCCTACGCCAAAAATAATTATAAAAACCGTAAATAATTTGCCTGCCGTTGTTTCCGGCACGAAATCTCCATAGCCCACTGTAGATAAGGTGGTAATGCAAGCGTAAAAGGAGTCCATTAAACTCCATCCTTCGATAACATGAAAACCGACAGTGCCGACTATAAAAATGGTCAACAAAATTATAAGGGTGATTTTCAGTTTGTTGGTGAGTATCAAAAGTTCCTTTTCTCCTTTATGCTTCTTTATACCTCATCTTGGCATTTTAAAACAAATTATAACAGGGATGAAAATTATTTCTTTTTGATTTCCAAATATTATAATATAATAAAATAAATCTGGCAACATTAATCCCATAATACAAGGAGGTCATATGACACCAGCAACCGAACAAGCTTTAAGCGGTCTGAGGGATCTTTCCATGATCAAATGGTATGTGATTCCGCTTTTAGCTATTGTCTGTTACATTTATACTCGGGAAATAAAAGAGGCGCGGCGGAATAGCGACTGGAATGCCGTTCTGGCCGGCCTGACAATTTTCGGCGTCGATTTCTTCAACGAAACTTGGAACGGTTGGGTTATGTATCTGACTCAGCGCTCCGCTTTCTGGACAACCCCGGGCGACACAGCTCTGCGAACACTGGTGGGCTGGAATATTGAAATCATGTTCATGTTTCTTATTATCGGCATTATTTACTACCACACATTGTCCGAGAGTAAAAATGAGAAGATTCTGGGTCTGCCCGAAAAATGGTTCTGGGCGATAGGTTACAGCGTCTTTTGCGTGTTTGTCGAATGCCTGCTCAATATCGGCGGACAGCTTGTATGGGAATATCCGTTCTGGAGTTTATCTTTTAAGGGCGTCTGGCTGATTTTCTTTTTGGGGTACTTCATCTTCTTTATTGCTGCTATTATAGTAATCAGTGTAAAAACTATGAAAGCCAAACTGACAACCGTTGGAATAATATACGCCGTGCCAATTTTGATGAATATTCTTGCATTTGGATTCTGGGGCTGGAGATATTAAAGGCTAAGAGGGAATCGTTGAAAAACCCCATGTTTGGGGGGCTGTTCAAAAATGTTCAGATGCAAGGCGCGCAAAAAGCCGAACCGCGAGGCGTATATTTACATACGTTGAGCGGTGCGGCTTGCAGCGCAACACAGCAGACGTTTCGTGCCCTTCAGGGTATGAGCGTTTTTCAACAGCACTTCAGCCCGGAGTATTCCTCGACGACCTTATTATATTTTTCGTGAATCATTTTGCGATCGAATTCCCAAAATTCGGCCAGCATCTTTTCCTGCTCATCTTTGTTAAAGTATTCCTGGCAGGGATAGAAGAAATGTTTGTCTTCCTTTTCGATGTGCTTAGGGTAAAAATTGCCTAGTTCCCGTGCTAAACTGATTATTTCAGTGAGCTTTCCTTCCTCGCCCTGCAAATATTTAACTTTTGCCGCAACCAGCGATGCCGTTGTCTTTCTGCCCCAAACATGATCGTCAAGCAACTCCTGCATGATTTTCTTTAATTCCGGTGTGAGATTTTTCTTCGCCAAATCCCTAAAGAGAATTTCCTCTTCCTTGCCATGATGGGTGCGGTCGGCGTATGTGCGCACAAAATCAACGGCCATATCAATAATCAGAGGATTAACCTTCTTGCTCTTTTCAACCTGATCAATATGGCGCATCATTGAAGTCAGCATTTTTTCAATCAATCTATGTTCCCACATTAACGGACCGATGGGTTTCATAAATAATCCTCCTTAAGTTCTTATACCATGAATTGAATCCGTCCACATGTTTTTTTCATTCAACTTGATAATTGTTGCAACTCGGTTGCATTTTTGATAAGGGTTAGGCATGGTCACAAATTTAAAACATAAAGATGCCTTGCTTACTCTGCAAAAGGCCGGTATTTCTAAAACATCGCAGCGCCTTGCTGTTTTGAATATATTACTCAAGGCAACAACACCGCTGAGTGTAAACACTATCCGCCAATCACTGGGAACCAAAGCCAATATTGATAAAGTAACCATTTATCGCATCTTATCTCTTTTCAGACAACGCGGGATTATTCGGGAAATCGCGTCAGTCGGCGGCGCTAATTATTTTGAAATGGCTACCTTGGAAAATCCCCTGCATCCTCACTTCAGCTGTCGAAATTGTGGAGCATTTACTTGTCTGGCGCCACTGCCCTTCACCCAGGCGCCGGAGTTAATTTTGTCCAAAAATGATTACAGCATTGATCACATCGAAATTAATATATCCGGTCTTTGCGCCTGCTGCCGTAATTCAACCAAAACACAAAAAACAATGATATAAACAGGAAAAATAATTATGTATTCAAAAAAAATAACTCTGCTCTTTCTCCTTTTGTTATCCTTTCTTCTGTCCTGTCAACCGGCAAAAGAATCAAACAGGGAAGATCAAAAACTACGGGTAATTGCCACAATTTTCCCCATTTACGATTTTGCCCGCAACATAGGCGGCGATAAAATTAACATCACGATGCTCCTGCCGCCGGGAATAGACGCTCATCATTACGAATTGAAGCCCGAAGATATAGTAAAGGTCAGCAAAACGGATATTTTTCTTTTCACCAATTTCGAAATGGAACCATGGGCATATAAAATTATTAATGCCGCCGAAAGAAACACCAATATGCTGGCCATAGAGACTGGATCTGGCGCTGTCTTGCTGCCGCTCAATGAGGAGAAAGAAGAGCAAGACAATCATGTTTCCAGGTTTGATCCGCACATCTGGCTGGATATGGATAACGCCCAAAAGATGGTCGATAATATCGCGGTGGCATTTATTAAAAAGGATTCCCGCAACAGCGATTATTATTTAAGAAACGCCCATAATTATAAGCTTAAATTGATCGCCATGGATCAACGATATCGCACAGAATTAACCAGGTGCAAAACAAAAACATTTCTACATGCCGGTCACTGGGCTTTTGCTTATCTGGCCAAAAGATATAATTTAAACTATATTGCGGCTTATAACGTATCGGCGGACGCGGAACCTTCACCGCAAAAAATGGTTAATCTGATTGAACAAGTAAAAAGAGAAAGCGTTCCCTATATCTATTATGAAAGCATGATTAATCCCCGCCTAGCCGAAATGATTGCCCGGGAAACAGGTGCCGGTTTACTAAAGCTCAATAATGGACATGATGTCAGTAAAGCAGATATTAAAAGCGGTGAATCTTTTATTTCATTAATGGAAAAAAATTTGATTAATTTGAAAAAAGGAATGCGATGTCCATAAACGTCATCAGTGTTGATAATTTAACCTTCTGCTACAACGGCCTGGAAGTCATCAGTAATATTTCCTTTGCCGTAAAAAAAGGCGATTATCTGGGCATTGCCGGACCCAATGGATCCGGCAAAAGCACACTTATTAAAAACATTCTGGGCATTCTGCGACCACAAAAGGGAGCCGTCGATATTTTTGGTCAGCCGCTGACTTCTTTTCATCAGTGGAACAGAATCGGTTATCTGCCCCAGCGAATAAGCGCCTTGAATAATCATTTTCCCAGTACCGTCGAAGAGATCGTTCAATTGGGGATGAAGAAAAGAAATCCGATCGCCTTAAAACGCACTCTGGAGATGATGGGAATCGCGCATCTTGCCGCCCGCCTGATCGGCGAACTCTCTTACGGCGAACAACAGCGAACAATGCTGGCGCGCACTTTAATAAGTCAACCGGACTTGCTCATATTCGATGAACCAACGACGGCTCTTGATCCCGAAACAAGAGATATTTTCTATACGCTTACCGATGAGATGAACCGCACCAGTGGTACAACTATCGTTCTCGTTACTCATGACACTGGCGTTATCGGCAAATACGCTTGCAATCTTCTTTATCTCGACAAGAAAATAATTTTTTCCGGAACGTTTGAAGATTTTTGCGCCTCACCTGATATGACCGGTTTTTTTGGACCGATCAGTCAGCATATGATTTGTCATCAGCACGATAACTCGGGGAGCAGTATTTAATGGGACTTATCGATATACTTAATTATGAATTTGTTCAACGCGCCATTGTAGCGGGCATGCTGATCGCTGCCGTTTCTTCCATACTGGGAGTTTTTCTTGTCTTGCGCCGTTTTTCTCTGATTGGCGACGGGCTTGCTCATATTACCTTCGGCAGTGTTGCCATCGTAATGCTGATCGGCGTCAGCCCTGCATACATTACATTGGCCGCCCTGCCCTTAGTGATGCTTTCATCTCTGGCTATTCTCAAATTGACTCATTCCCAGCGCATCCACGGAGACGCGGCCATCGGCATCGTCTCTTCCATCGGCATCGCCACAGGTATCATTCTGGCAAGTTTATCCGGCGGCTATAATCTTGATTTATTCAGTTATCTTTTCGGCAACATCCTCACCGTGACACAAACTGAGCTCTGGCTCTCTTTTATTGTTTTTTTAACCGTCGTAGCCACGGTAATCATTTTCTATAATGATCTGTTTGCAATTACTTTCGACGAAGAACTGGCGCAGACAATGGGTGTTAAGACAAAACGAATTAATGTGATTCTCTTTCTCCTGACGGCAGTAGCCGCAGTTTTAGCGATGAAAGTTGCAGGCATTATGCTCGTTTCCGCAATGCTGATTTTGCCGCCGCTGACTGCTCTGCAGCTATCCGTCAGTTTTAGAATGACCATCCTTGCTGCCGCATGTTTTTCAACTTTATCAGTCATTTGCGGTATCATTTTGGCTTTTTTGTTAAATTTACCGGCCGGAGGAACTATAGTCATTTTTAATATCGGGTTCCTCTTACTTATTTTCGGAGCTAAAAAAATATTGCCTTTTCAGAGGTAAAATAAAAATGGCTCTTTCCACTTACCTTTTTTCCCGCTCCAACTTGATTTTTCTGCTGGCGTTGATTTGCGGCATAATTTTACCACAAGGATTCCCCATCGGTAATATCCTGATCCTGCCGGCATTGATGGTAATTCTAACCATTACTTTACTGAGATTTCCCCGCGGTTTCCTACTCCGCCCCGGTCCGCTTTTTTCCGCATCAATTCGAAGCAATGTCATGAATTATCTTGTTTTGGGAAATTTCATTATTTTGGCGAGTATTTTTCTGATCCATAAACAAGAGCTTTGGGTCGGTATGGTGTTGATCGCCGCCATGCCGCCGTCAGTAGCCACAATACCTTTAGGCAATTTATTACGCGCCGACAAAACTTCGGTTTTTACCGGTCTGGCGGGAGCTTATTTGGGCGCCTTGTTAATCATACCATTAATAGGTTTAGGTTTTTTTAAATACATCCATCTGAACTACTGGACTATCATTTTACTAATATTAGAATTAATTTTGCTGCCGCTTGCGCTCTCCCGGCTAGCCGTGGACAAAGCATGGGATAAAATTATTGAACCATACGAAGAAACAATCATTGATTATAGTTCCTTTCTTGTATTTTACACCATAATGGCAAGCAGCAGAAATCTTCTTATAAATTGGTCTTCCGATCTTTTTGTTATCGCTTTAATTGCTTTTGTAAGCATTTTTTTCTTCGCCTTCGCGATTGGAAAAATCGGAAATTATTTTCATGATCCCGAAAATAAAAATACCTCTTTTCTTCTTCTGGGCACTATGAAAGACTGTGGACTGGCCGGCTGCATAGCGCTTATCCTCTTTAACCAGGAGACTGCTCTTCCATCGTTGATTTTCGCTATTTTCACTTTCATCTATATGAATTGGCTTAAATATAAAATGAGGCATATCATTAACAAATCAAATAATAAGGAAAAAAACACAATTTAATTTGACAAAATAAAATCGCGACCTATTATAAAGATAGCAAATTGAATTCAGAAAAATACAGAAAGGAGAATAAACATGGCCATATCATTACCGGAACTACCCTACGGGAAAGATGCGTTAGCACCGCACATCAGCGCGAATACTTTAGATTTCCACTACGGTAAACATCACAAAACTTATGTGGATAATTTAAACAAGCTGATTGCCGGCACCGACCTTGCGGAAAAATCATTAGAAGAAATTATTAAAATTACTGCTAAAGATTCTGCCAAGGCCGGCATCTTCAACAATGCCGCCCAAATTTGGAACCATTCCTTTTACTGGCAATGCCTGAAAAAATCAGGAGGAGGTTCGCCCACAGGCGCTATCGCGGCAAAAATAAACGCGGCTTGGGGAAGCTATGACAAGTTTGCCGAAGAATTGAAAAACGCCGGTGTTACTCAGTTTGGCAGTGGCTGGGCCTGGTTGGTCTTGGAGAACGGCCAGTTTAAAATAACAAAAACAGCTAATGCCGATACACCTCTGGCCCATGGTCAAAAGCCGCTTTTAACTATAGATGTCTGGGAACATGCTTATTACCTGGATTATCAAAACAGAAGGCCGGATTATCTCACCGCTGTCATTCAAAATCTAATTAACTGGGATTTTGTTAATGCTAATTTAGGTTAATCTAAATCAGCATTAACATTTAACAAAGAAAAGGAGGCTTGATTAAAGCCTCCTTTTTATATTCTACAGAAACAGGCAACGAATTGTTATTTCTTCTTATCAACTCTGTTCTTCAATTCTTTTCCTACTTTAAAGAATGGTAATTTCTTTGGTTCAACCTTGATTTTAGTGCCGGTTTTAGGATTTCTCCCCGTGTAGGCGCCATATTTCTTTACTACAAAGCTGCCAAAGCCTCTGATTTCAATACGCCCGTTTTTTTTCAACTCATCGGTAAAACCCTTGAAAACAAGATTAACAACGTCAATTGCCTTTTTTTCCGTTAAGTTTAACTTACTGCTTAAAGTTTCAATAAGACCGGATTTATTCATAGACCCTCCTTAATACTAATTGCAACCATAAATCGCTAGATGATAATTTATGTCTGTTTTCTCTACGTTAGAAGTTATTATTTATTTTTTAGCGAATGTCAAGAAAATTTTACCTATTTTCGCCTGCCGCGTTATCAATCAGTTGGCTTATTTCTTTTCTGGTCAAATGCCGCCACATACCTTCCTTCAAATTGCCCAGGTTCAGATCACCGATTGCTTCCCGCACAAGTCCGGCAACTCTATGACCGATAGCTTCAAAACCTCTCCTGATGATTCTATTTTTCCCCTCTTTCAGAGTAAGCTGTAGCCAGCAACTCAGATCATTGATCTTTTCTATTTTCACATTTTCCGGTTTAAAAACACCATCGGGCAATTTAATTCCCTTACCCAACTGTTTTAATTCATCTTTGGACAAACGTCCTTGAATTTTGACTCTGTATATTTTTGGTTTCTGAAAACGGGGATGCTGCACTTTTTGGGCGAAATCGCCATCATTAGTCAAAAGCAAAAGTCCCTTGGAATCATAATCAAGCCTTCCTACCGGATAAACCCTCTCCGGGACATCACGCAGCAAATCCACAACTGTCGGCCTGTTTTGGGGATCATGAAGGGTGGTAACAAATCCGGCTGGTTTATTTAAAGCAATATACTGCTTTGTTTTTTCTACAGAAATAGTTTTGCCGTCAATCCGAATAATATCTTTTTCGGCATCAGCTTTTACTCCCAATTTGGTTACCACAATATTATTAACACTGACGCGCCCGTCGGTTATTAGTTTTTCCGCGTGGCGTCGCGAATCGATACCGGCGGCCGCAATAACTTTTTGCAAACGTTCTTTCATAAATTAGAAATATCTTCTGTAGTTTTTTCTACTATTTCTTGTTCCACGATTTCCTGCTGCTGGTTAAGTTCTTTCAATTCCCGTAAATTAGGCAAATCCAGGAGATCTTTCAAATTAAAAACTTCCAGAAATTTTCTGGTTGTTCCATAAATAATTGGCTTACCGGGCACATCCTTGCGTCCGACAATGCGAATAAGCTTTTTGTCCAAAAGTCCCTTGAGAGGAGCGCCTACATCTACTCCGCGAATGCTCTCAATTTCGGATTTAACAATAGGCTGCTTATAAGCAACAATTGCCAGAGTTTCCATCGCTGCCGGAGATAAAGAATGAGGCTTTGTACTTTTTAGCTTTTTAATCCAGGGGCTAAGCTCAGGTCGGGTGCGGAATTGAAAACCGCCAGCAACTTCCTGCAGGTAAATCCCACTTTGCCGTTCATTATATTCCAATACAATTTTTTCGAGGGCTTCTTTAATTTCCTGTTTTTCAACATCCGAAAGGATAATGCAAATTTTTTCGAGTGACAACGGTGCATCGGAAGCAAAAATCAGAGCTTCAATTACTGCCTTTATGTTTTCCATTTACGACTCCACAGCCGGAAATATCCGGATCACTCCAAAAACTGAAGTTTGATAAGCTTTAATCATCCTGAGTTTAATTAATTCCAGCAAAGCTAAAAAAGTATAGATGATGCGCCGGCGATCTTTTTTTCCCTTGAGCAAATCCTCAAAAGTTAAACTTTTTGTCACGGATAACTGTTCCATAATGTTATTAATTATATCAGTAAGGGATAATTTTTCCAAATCAATTTCCATGAGTACTTTTTTATCGATCTGGGAAACAATACGATGAAAAGCCTCGATAAGCTCAAAAACACTTATTTCCATAAGCTCTTCCTCATCTGTGTTTGTTTTTTCAACTTCTTCCGGCAAAAGCGCTGACCTGGTAAACACGTCTCTCTCCAGAAGCGGCCTCTCCCCCAGATTTGCCGCTGCCTCTTTAAAAGTTTTATGTTCTAGAAGCTGTCTTACCAGTTCGGCCCGGGGATCTTCCTCTTCTTCTTCCGGTTCCTCAGGCACAGGCAAAAGCATCCTGGATTTGATGTGAATAAGGGTTGACGCCATGACCAGATACTCTCCAGCCAAATCAAGATTAAGTGCTTTGATCATTTTGAGGTACTGAAGATACTGCTCGGTAACCAGGGCTATGGGAATGTTATAAATGTCAATTTCGTTTTTCTTTATCAGGTATAGAAGCAGGTCAAGCGGACCTTCAAAAATGTCCAGCTTAATAGCATAATTTATTGTTTGTTCGTTATCCATAATTTATTGTTGAAACTCCAATTACGAAAGCGAATAACCTAAAGGTCACTATAGGCTTTGCGGAATTGGTAAGTTGAACAATCCCGCGCAGCGAAGGGTTTAATACCCGTGATTGAGAGCACATATCAGTTTATAATCGATCAGATTTTAACCGCAGTACGAACTTCATCCATTGTTTGAAGCGCTATCTTTGTTGCTTTTTTGTTACCTTCTTCTATGATCTCGTTAATTTCAGCTATGTGGCTGACATAATAATCAATGCGTTCGTGAACCGGACTCAATTCTTCGGCAACGCGCTCGGCCAGCATTTTTTTGCAATCAGTACACCCGATTCCCGCTTTTCGACAAGCGGCATCTATATCTTTCACTTTCTCCGGCTGAGAATATAAACCATGAAAAGCGAAGACATTGCATATTTCAGGATTTCCAGGATCGCTCTTTCTCATTCTCTGCGGGTCGGTAAACATGGATGAAATCTTCTGCTGTAATATCTTGCCGCGATCACTGATATAAATGGAGTTGTCGTAGGATTTACTCATCTTTCTTCCGTCGATTCCCAGCAACTTGGGCACGCTTGTTAAAAGCGGCTCAGGAACAGGAAATATTTCTTTATAGAGAAAATTAAAACGACGAGCTATTTCGCGGGTTAGTTCAATATGAGGAAGCTGATCAACGCCGACGGGCACGCCATATGCTTTGTACATAATAATGTCGGCGGCCTGCAGCACCGGATACCCTAAAAAACCGAAAGTGGATAAATCTTTAGTGGCCAGTTCGGTTTTCATTTCCTTATAAGTGGGATTGCGCTCCAACCACGCCAGGGGAGTAATCATGGAAAGCAATAAGAATAATTCGGCATGTTCTTTTACCGCTGATTGCACAAAGAGAGTGCTTTTTTGCGGATCCAAGCCGACACTAAGCCAGTCTATCACCATGTTGATGGCGTTATCTTTAATGCCTTCCGTGGAGCTGTATTCGCTGGTAATGGCATGCCAATCGGCTACAAAATAAAAACAATCATATTTGCCGCTTTCCTGCAACTCAACCCAGTTCTTTAGAGCGCCGTGTAAATTGCCCAGGTGCAGTTTCCCCGTTGGTCTCATTCCGCTGAGAATTCTTTTGAGTGCCAAAACAAAAACTCCTTATGATTATTACCCGCCATCACAGGTATTCGATGCCTGCTTTACGGTACTATCCCGCTGAGTTTCGCTAGCGCGATAGTTTCCAACAACCTTTGACTGTGGGATAGTTCGACTAACTCTTCAAACTTCGCTATGCTCGTTTTCAGATAGTCTCACTACGTCTTACAAATTTCAATGCACTTCGTTTTTGAAATTTGAGTCTCATTAATGCACCAAGGCCTCCGGTTATTATGATAAAAATGCGGAGGCCTTAGTTGTATTATAACTGAATAATTTATTTTTTTACTTTATCAGCCAGAGTCTTGCCAGCCTTAAATTTTACTACTTTCTTCGCGGGAATCTTAATGGCTTTGCCAGTTTGAGGATTCCTGCCTTCTCTCGCCTTCCTTTTTACCACTGAGAACGTACCAAATCCAACAAGAACAAGTTTACCAGTCTTCTTGAGTTCTTTGGTAACTGTTTCTTCGTATGCATCTAATGCTTTTGCCGCTTTGTCTTTGGTAATACCTGCTACTTTTGCTATAACCCCGACTAAATCTGCCTTCGTCATCTTCTAAAATCCCCCTTTCATAAAATAAAATTTTTAATTTTATTATCAACCGTTTTTGCGGCCATCATCAAAGTTTCTAATACTCAAACCCGCTTGTTTACTCATTTGGAAAGGTGCCTTTCCTTTTAAATTCACGCTACGACTAGCACAATAAAAATTAACAATCAAGAAAAAAATGATTATTTCCTTAATAATATTTTAATATTTTTATAGAGCAACAGCACCCTTCTTTACAAATAATAGCCTTTGTGTTAGTAAACCACCGCAATGAACTTGGGTAATTTATGCAAAATTCAAATATAGAAAATATAAAGGCATGGGTTGGTCTCTCCCGTCCGCCTTTTCATACCGTTGGCATCCTTCCTTTTATATTAGGAACCATTCTGGCATACAAAATTAATTCTACCTTTGGCCTTGAAATTTTTATTCTTGGCGTCTTAGGGGTTATCCTGATTATGCTTTCCACCTACCATTCCGGCGAATATTTCGATTACCGGGGAGACATGATATCGAATAGACTGCATGATAACCAGTTCGCCGGCGGCACACGCGTACTTCTTGCCGGTAAAATGTCACCGCTAGTGCCTCTTTGGACAAGCATTATTGCTATAATCATTGCCGCTGTTATTGGACTTTTTCTGCAATTCATTTTAAAAACCGGCCCCTACACACTTCTTCTCGGCTTTCTGGGCGCTTTCCCCGGATTCTTTTATTCCACGGAACCGATCAGGCTGATAAAGAGAGGCGTCGGAGAAATATTTATAGGATTTTGCTATGGCTGGTTGCCGGTCGCTTCAGCCTATTATATCCAGACAGGCACAATCCATCCTATAATTCACTGGCTGGCAATACCCATTAGTCTTTCAATTTTTAATGTAATATTTCTCAACGAGTACCCGGATTATGAGGCCGATAAGGCCACTGATAAAAAAAATTTACTTTACCGCATCGGGAAACAAAAAGGATTGGTGCTTTATGTGGCCTTTTCCTTATTGACATCGCTGACCATGTTTATATCCCCATTATGGGGAATTCCTTTCAAGGTCGTTTATTTTTATCTGCCCTTTTTCATTATATCCTTATATATCATTGCCATGATAATGCAGAAAAAGCATGAGGACGGGAAAAAGCTGGAAATCTTATGCGGCCTTAATATTGCCGTCAATCTGGGGACTTCTTTGTCTTACATTCTGGCGTATATTTGATGAACACAAAAAATAAAGTAAAAGCTTTTTATAATCCACCCTCCCTTCTGCTCAAACAATTTGGCAGCTCCCTGCTCATGGGGTATTTAAACCGGTGGCATAATTTCCCCGGATGGATTTTTAAGTACGGTTTTAAATCCATACCAGTTGCCAATGGCGCCTGGGGTATGGGTTGTATCGGTTATCCCGGTCATCCGGTCTGGGAAGTTACCAGCGCCTGTAATTTAAGATGTATACATTGCCACGCAGTAAGCGGCAAAGCTGACCCCGACGAACTAACAACCGATGAAGGCAAAAGACTCATTGACATGATCGCCTCTGTCAGCGAATTCCGCACCCTGATTTATACCGGCGGCGAACCACTGGTGAGACCGGATATTTTCACACTTCTTAAACACTCTCAACAGGCCGGTCTGGCCAATATCATCGCCACCAACGGCACACTGATTAATGAAGAAATGGCCTTTAAACTGAAAGACCACGGCGTTGTCTGCAATGCCATTAGTATTGATGCCGCCAATCCCGATATTCACGATATGGTACGCAACAAACCGGGATCATTTGACCTGGCCATACGAGCAATTGAAGCCACGAAGAAGGCGGGCATTCTTCTGCAAATAAATACTACGGCAATGGAATACAATATGCCGCATTTGCCTGAGCTCATTGATTTTGCGGATGGCTGCGGCGCCGGTATAATGCTCATGTACCAGCTGGTTGCTGTCGGCCGTGGGGAAAAGATTGAGAAAGCCACATTAAAGAAAACTGCCAATAAATACTTAAGTGAACTTATCGCGCTCAAACAAAAGTCCGCCCATACAATGATCGAACCGGTCGCCGGCCCTCAATATTGGCCTTATATGCTGGAGAAAAACGGTATTCATGATGGCCTAATACTAAAACTTGCAGGCAAAGTTTTCCATGGCTGCGCGGCAGGGCGCGGCTTTGTCTACATCAAAGCCAATGGTGACGTCTGGCCATGTCCCTTTGTGGAAATCAGCGCTGGTAATGTCAAAAAAATGGATTTTAATAAGATTTACTATGAATCACCCGTTTTCCGGAATTTACGTAACCGGGAAAAACTTTTAAAAGGTGTTTGCGGCGAATGCAACTATAAAACTGTTTGCGGCGGTTGCCGCGGACGCGCCCTGGCTTATAGCGGAGATTATCTGGCGGAAGATCCCCGCTGCTTTATCAATGAGACCCAAGCTTCAGAAGCGAAGCGCACTGAAACTTGCAGGTCGAATTGATCCCCTGAGCAAAGAGAAAGGGGATTTGAAACTCGCTGACTATAGGAAGCGTTAGTCGAACAATATCGCCAAAGGTGGAGAGTGTAACAGACAACCGTGGTCTATGAAACTCAAATTTCTAAAACGAAATGTATGTATTTAGATATCTTCTAATGCATTGTCTTAATTCGGAGCCATTCGAGATAAAAGCGCCGAAAAGCCACGATTGACCAAATAGCTTCCACCAATCCGAACGGCCAAGCACCCTGAAGGAAACCATAAACTGATCCGAGTATGCAGGCTACTGCGAACCCCAGAACAAACCAATGGCTGCGTGTTTCGAAAGCATAACACACTAGCATGGCGATCACGGCAAATAATCCAAAAAGTGTAAGGCGATCCATATCAAACATCAAACCTGACAAATTTATAGTTCACATAAGGTACGTGATTTTTTTGATAAGCCATTGCTTGTTCATGATTTAGCTATAATAATTTCAGCATTGTATGCCAAGAAAATTTTGGTCACAAAATGTGGGGTGTGACATCAGTGAGCGCGCCGGGGGTATATTGCGAAGTCCACTCTTATGAGAAATCTGCTCACCTGCCCAAAAGGTATCATATTGATTGATCCCATTCTTTAATGGCGGAGTAAACTTGATGCGGGTCATTGGCTAACTCCACGCTTTTTAAAAAATATCTGTTCTGAAATGTGCGGGCGGCAAGCGACAAGAGCTGCAACTGTACTTCCGGCTTTTCCAGAGGGGAAAGACTCAGAAAAATATATTTTATTGGTTTTTCCGTAGCTACATCGCTGATCCCCATTTTCGTCAAGCCGAGCGCAACAAGTGGTTTGTCCAGACCGGCGATTCGCGCATGGGGTAAGGCCACACCTTCGCTGTAGAAAGTGGAACCCTGCTCCTCCCTTTCCCTGACGGAGACTAATCCGGTCGTAAAATCGCAAGCGAGACCATTATTGCAGGCGGATTTGACCAGTTTTTCGAGGACTTCAGCAGTATCGACGGGTTTGTCCCAAATGATAATCTCCGATTCATTGATTAAGGAACTCATGGTATTTTTTTGCGTCTGCGCCGGCGGTATCTGAGAAGGAGTTTTTACCACCTGTTGCGGCTCTTCTTCAATAAAAGACGTCGGTCCGGCGACTACCGCTTCCTGAGGTTTTGTATCCAGCGCGACTATAGTTACCCCTCTGGCTTGTTCCATGAGTAATTCGGGAATGCTCTTCTTGCCCATGATTCTTTTCCAGAAGGAGATGCGCGCGGGGGATCCGGTCACGATGTGGCCGACCTGATATTCCCGGGCAAAGCGCAGAATCGTGCCGGCAATATCCTCGCCTTTGTAGGTAAAGACCATGGCGCCCAGTTCCTTCGCCAGGGTCAGCACTCCCGACAACAGCCGCTGTGTCCGGCTGTCGATTACGACAGCGTCTTCGGAAGGAGTCTGTACGTAAACTGCATACCAGTTCCGGTTGAGCTTTCCGGCCAATCGCGAGGCATACCTAAGCAGCATTTCACTATTCGGACCCTGGGAACTGAGACAGACCATTATCTGATCCGGCACAATGGAACCATCTTCCGGCAGCGTTTCGTGTCTTCTCAGATCTATCTGAGCCGCCATTTCCCTGAGCGTCAGTTCCCGCAAATTTTCCAGATTGGGGGTTTTGAAAAAGTTATCAAAGGCGGTCGATATCCGTTCCGCCGGATAAACCTTGCCCTCCCGCAGGCGTTCTTGCAGGTCCTCGGGCGTGAGGTCTACATTGACGATCTGATCCGCCTCGGCCAGGATACTATCGGGCAGGCGCTCCCGGACCTTTACCCTGACAGTTTTTTCCACCACGTCGTAGAGACTCTCCAGGTGCTGGACATTCATGGTTGTAACAACATGGATACCAGCCGCCAGCAGGTCCTGAACGTCTTCATAACGCTTCGCATTTTTGCTGCCCGGCACATTGGAATGGGCCAGTTCATCGACCATGGCCACCTGCGGCTTACGGCGTAAGATGGCGTTCACGTCCATTTCTTCCACGATGATGCCCCGATGTTGTTGCAGGAATCTGGGAATAACCTCCAGACCTTCAATGAGTTTTGCCGTCTCTGCACGGCCATGGGTTTCCACCAGGCCCACGACCACATCGACACCCTCCTGCTGAAGCCGGTGCGCCTCCTGCAGCATCAGATAAGTCTTGCCGACACCCGCCGCATAGCCCAAGTAAACCTTTAACCGTCCCCGTTGGGAACGGCGGATCATGCGCAGGAAGTCATCCGCTCTTTCAGCAGCCATAACGATTCACCATGCAAAAACCAGATACCATCTCCATTAAATCTTTTAGTAAGTTAGAAATTGTTTATAAGTAAACAATTTCGTTAACGCACTTATCCCACTCAGTGGGACTTATCCCAATTGGCGGGGTTTTGTAAAATGCTCTGCTATTTTTAGTGTAAAGGAAAATGTGGTTCCTTTCCCTTCCTGGCTGACCACATCGATGTTTCCTCCGTGGGCCTCCACGATTTCCTTGGCAATGGCCAGACCCAGCCCTGCGCCTGTTTCCGATTTCTGATTGGGTACTCGAAAAAATTGTTCAAATATCCTTTGCATAAACTGATGGGGAATGCCGCTGCCGGTATCGGTTATGGAAAAACGAACCATTTGTTCCTCCGGTATTGCCGATACGGTGATGCTGCCGCCTGGCGCCGTAAAACGGAGTGCATTGGACAGCAGATTGGAAAAAACATGGCCGATCTGAGTCGAGTCTGCACAGACCATAGGCAGATCATCGGAGAGCTGCATCTTCAATTCGATACCGCCATCCTGGGCGGCCCGCCGGAAAGGCTCCACGGCATCAAGAACCAGAGATTGTGCATAGGTATCCTGACAGGCCATCTGAAGCCGGCCCGATTCAATCCGGCTGATATCCAGCAAGTTTTGAAGAATTTGATGAAGGCGATCGCTGTCTTCCCTGGCTGCTAAAAGGATTTCCGTCTGTTTTTCCGTAAGGACGCCCACTTTTTCTTCCAACAGCAGATGAATGGCCATGCGAACTGATGTCAGGGGAGTTTTCAACTCGTGAGACACCGTGGAAATCAGTCCCCGTTTCATCTCGTCAATGTGTCGCTGTTCCGTTACATCTTTCATAATCAGAATAACACCGGTCAGATGACCATTCCGGTCAGTAATCGCTGTTGCCTCCGGTTGAAAATAACGTTCTTCCATCTTTATGAATTTCTGAAAAATTTTCTTTTTTTTCTCCGCTTCTTTAATAAATCCGTAGCGAACAATGTCTTGGAAGAGTTCATTAAATAGCGAAACAGATAGGGATTGAATTTGAGCGCCTGGATTGAGCCCAAAAAATTCTTGGGCGGAATTTGTCGACATTTCAACCTTGCCGTCCGGATCGACAATTACTACGGCATCTGGTAGATTGTTTAGGGCTTCTTTTGTTGCCTGTTGCGTGCGGAGCAATTTTGCCTGAGCGCTACGACGAAATTTGCGCAGGCCGGCAGTCATGTCGTTGAAGGCCTCCGAGAGCCGGCCAATCTCATCGTCAGAATCGATTTTTACAACAAGATCGAGGTTTCCGTCACGGATTTCTTCCGTGTAGCGAATCAGTCGTTCAATGGGACGAAGTATCCACTTACCAATAAACAACATGAAGGCGACGGCGACGAGAATACCACACAGCAAAAAGAGATACATTCGTTTCTGAGCTGCAGCGGCATCTTTTCTGGCCCGGTCATTGGCCTCATTCATATTCCTTTGGTTCATCTGAAGAATGTCATCCGCCGTGTTCTTCACCTGCTGAAAGAGCGGCAGGATCTGATTTAAATAGACGCGGCGGGTGCTGCCTGATTGGGGCTGCTTCTGCAGATCATGGATTTTAACTTTGTAACTGTTGAAAAGTTCCTGTAATGCTGTGGCTTTTTCCCCTTCACCGGGAACCGTGATGTTATGCAGTTCAATCTGGAGTGCCTTTTCAAAGGCTGCTTCATTCTTTTTAATTTGCTCATTTCCCAGTTGCTGATACCCAAGGGACGTAAATAAGACACCGCTGTCCATGCGCTCCAGGGCTTCCTTCATATCCTGACAGGCAACAACACTGTGGTAATTTTCCTTCAGGATCACATCGATGGATTTACCAAGGTATCTGAATTGGATGATACTCTGCACACCGCCGATCAATATGATCAGCAGCAATCCACCAAATCCCAGTGACAACTTTTGACGAAGGCTAAGCATGCGCTTAAGTTTCTCCTTGAAGGTTTAGCCTGTTTCCTGATCATGCCAGCCGTCGGCTTAGTGAGTTAGAAATTATTTTGTGCTTTTTCCGGCAAAAAATAATTTCGTAAACACACTTATCCCGTTTATCGGGGTTTGGCAACTAAGGCAGTTTAGTAATGTTTGCTGAGACTGTCAATCTTAACTTTTGTTATACATAGGCTCACTGTTTACCATTGGGATCCCTTTTGCACACTGTATGGGCATTGCACCTGAATGATTATGGCGCACCGTACAGTTTGCGCAGTTCGAGGTTAACTTCCACCACATTAACGAACTTCTCGCCGATTAAACCTTCCCAGGGCGCCGCGGCATTTCTCTGCAGTATCTTCCCGATGTCTTTCCTGATTACTGAAGCATCGGTTTTCTTCTTGGCAGCCCAGGCGGAGGACACGCGCTCCAGTTGAAACTCAGCACTCTGAAGCGTAATATGAGGATCGAGACCGGAGGCGGATGTGGTGACCAGATCGCCGGGAACGTCCTGGATATCCGCATCGGGATGCTCCTGCCGCCACATGTCGAAAAAGATCGACTGAATATCCGCTCCGACACCGACCGGTTCAATGGTTGTTTCGGTCTTGCCTCCGGCAACTGCATGGGTCACAGCGGAGGGAAATTTGCCGGGGTTTTCCCCAGAGAAAGTCTCGAAGAACAAAACGGCTAGATCGGCAGCCTTAGGTTGAGGAGTGCCGGGGTTGTCTTTTATCCACTTGGCCACATTGGCGGGATGCTTTTTCGCCCAATCGTCCACATACGCGCCGTTTTTCGGGTCAGCGTTAACCCAGGCCTGAGCAAGGGAGTTGTGCAGATCCGCCCATTGCGCCACAATGTGGGGATTGCCCTGAAACTTGTCTTGCCCAAACCAGCTTTCTACATCCGGCGCCACCAACTGGCCGGCTCTGGCGCCGCTCCGGTATTTCACAATCGGACCCAGCGTGCGGGCGACACGATCGCGCAAGGCATAGTTGGAAGCAGCCAGGGATGATGATGCCGAAGCGGCGGCATTGTAAGACGCCGCAGATGGCCGGGGCTGAAAGTATTCGTCCTTGGTAAAGGGCTGAGCAATGAGACGCGACCCTACCGGTTTGCCGTCGGGACCTGTCAGCAGGCTGCCGTTGGCTTGGAAGGGAAAGGCGGCCTGTCCGATGGACCACAACACCAGCGGATAGAGAACACAGCAGATGACGACCGAGAAAAACAAAAGCCAGAAACTCTTGGCAATATAACGCAACATAATAGACACCTCCTTAGTAAGCTAGAATTTACTTCTCGTTGGGAAGTAAATTCGTTAGCGCACTTATCCCGTTTAGCGGGATTTATTCTTTAAAATATCAACTGACCAGATGCAAGCTCACCATAGTAAGGTCAATGAGTTTGATGCCGATAAAGGGGAGAAGTACTCCTCCCAATCCCCAGATTAGCAGATTTCTGCGTAATAGTGCATCGGCGCCGAGCGGCCGGTACCTGACGCCCTTGAGCGCGACCGGGATAAGCGCCGGTATGATGAGGGCATTGAAGATCACCGCCGATAGAATGGCTGAGGTAGGCGAATGCAACTGCATAACGTCCATCACCTTCAGCCAGGGCAAGGTGCCAGCAAAGAGCGCCGGGATGATGGCAAAATATTTGGCCACGTCATTGGCGATCGAGAAGGTCGTAAGAGATCCCCGTGTCACCAGGAGCTGCTTGCCTATCTCCACGACTTCGATTAGTTTAGTCGGGTCGCTGTCCAGGTCGACCATATTGGCGGCTTCTTTGGCCGCCTGCGTCCCGGCATTCATGGCCACACCCACGTCCGCCTGGGCCAGGGCCGGCGCATCGTTTGTGCCGTCACCCATCATGGCAACCAGTTTTCCCTCCGCCTGTTCCTTTCGGATGTAAGCGAGTTTCGTCTCCGGTGTAGCCTGAGCAAGAAAGTCATCGACCCCCGCCTGCTTGGCGATGGCCGCGGCGGTGAGCGGATTGTCTCCGGTGATCATGACGGTTCGCAATCCCATACTGCGCAAGCGCTCAAAGCGCTCGTTCATGTTGGGTTTTAAAATATCCTCCAGGGAAATTACGCCGACAATCGTGCCGCCGTCCACAACGGCCAGCGGTGTGGCACCCTTGGAAGCGACAGAATCAACCAGGTCGCTGAATCCCTTCGGAACAGTGCCGTGATTGGCCTCAACAAATTTGATGATAGAATCAGGGGCGCCTTTGCGAATGCGTTGTCCGTCGGCAAGATCGACGCCGCTCATGCGCGTTTGGGCGGTGAAATGGACAAACTGCGCTCCTGTCGGCACATCGACCTTATCCTTGTTCTGTTCCTCGTACAACTGCACTATACTTTTCCCCTCCGGGGTTTCATCGGCAGCCGAGGCCAATGCCGCCAATCTTCCCACATCTGTAGCGGAATACGCGCCGATGGGATGGAAGGTCGTCGCCTTCCGGTTGCCTATCGTAATCGTGCCGGTCTTATCCAACATCACGATATCGATGTCGCCGGCCAATTCCACGGCCTTGCCGCTCTTGGCGATAATGTTGGCCTGGAGGGCGCGATCCATACCGGCAATGCCGATAGAGGCGAGCAGGGCGCCAATGGTGGTGGGAATCAAGCAAACCACGAGGGCAATAAGGGTGGGGATGTCGGTGCCCAGGCTTTTCAGGGGGGTGTTCAAGCCGAGGTAGGCCGTCATGTAATGCTCGGCATGCCAGGCCATGGCCCACAAAGGAATTACCACGATCAGAAAAACCAGCGTAAAGCCAGACAGGAACAGGGTAAGGGCGATCTCGTTCGGCGTGCGCTGGCGAATCGCGCCTTCCACCAGGGCAATCATCCGATCTAGGAATGATTCGCCGGGACTGCTGGTGATCTCCACCACGATGCTGTCGGACAAGACGACGGTGCCGCCGGTTACACTGGAGCGGTCGCCGCCTTTTTCCCTGATGACGGGTGCGCTTTCACCGGTTATCGCCGACTCATCGATGGAAGCAACCCCTTCGATAATATCTCCGTCGCCGGGAATCGTTTGTCCTGTCTGGACGACGACCCGGTCGCCAGCCCGCAAAACCGAGGAGGAAATCTCTTCAACGGCGCCTGCCGCATTCAAAAGATAGGCCATCGTGTCATGCCGCGCCCGCCTAAGCGAATCGGCCTGGGCCTTACCGCGTGCTTCGGCGAGAGCGGTGGCGAAATTGGCAAATAATACCGTCAGGAAAAGCCAGACGTCAAGGGCGATAAAATAGGTAATCGGCAGCTGGCTGTCCACTTTTCCCCAAACCGCCTGCACAATAAACAAAAGTGTCAGGATAGCTCCGACCTCGACCACGAACATGACCGGATTATTCCATTGAAGGTCCGGCCGCAGCATGACAAATGCCCGTTTTAACGCTGCCATGGCCGTTTCTTTCTCTAGTATGCGGTGCGCTTTCACACGCCGCACCGGCTGCGCCTGTTCTAAAGGCAAACGGGGCGCTTGCAGGTTTTTTATATTCTTTGGTGCTTTATTCATTTCCTAATTCCTCCTAATCCCGATAAACGGGATAAGTGCATTAACGAAATTGTTTACAAGTAAACAATTTCTAACTTACTAAGGGCTCAAGTGAGTTTCCATAATTAATCATCAATAACCACCCTGTCAGCCGCCGAAAGGGATGGGACCAAGATGCTCAGCCACTGGTCCGAGTGCGGCAACGGGCAGAAAGAGTAATGCGCCAACGATCACAATCGTCCCGAACAGGAGGATGCCAAAAGTGAGACTGTCGTCGCGCAGTGTTCCCAAACCGAAGGGACTTGCCTTCTTAGCTCCCAAATAGGCCGCCATGGCAATCGGCGCGACAATCGGCAGATAGCGGCTAAAGAGCATCACCAGCCCTGTTGCGATATCCCAAGGGATGGCCATAGGCGACGGACTCGTATTGCCGACGAGACCGTAGGACACGCCCAGGCCGTCGAAGGCCGCACCGTTATTGGCGGAGGCTGAGGAGAACTGGAACAGCATCTGGGAGAACCCGTGGGCGCCGGGATTGCTGATTGCCTGGAGTCCCCAAGCCGTGGCCGCAAAAAGCCCTGTAGGAAACAAGATCATAAAGGGATGAACGAGTAGGGCAATAACGGCGAGCTTTACCTCTCGGGCCCCGATCTTCTTTCCCAGATATTCTGGTGTCCGTCCCACCATCTGACCGGCAATGAATATTCCGATGATTACGTACAAGAGCATGTTGATCATACCCACGCCCTTGCCGCCGAAAATGCAGTTCAACCACATCCCCACCATGGGCGCCAGAGCGGCAAGGGGATTAAGGCTGTCCTGTTCGGCATTCACCGCGCCGCAGGTCACGTCCGTCGTTATGGCATCAAATGTGGCGCCAGCCGAGGTGCCGAAGCGCATTTCCTTGCCCTCGAGGTTGCCCAGGTACTGGTCCACAGGCAGGCCTGCCACCGCCTGCAGTGTCACCGGCAGTTGCCCGCCCTTGGCCGCGGCGCTGGGGATCTGGTAGGTGCGGGCCGTGCGATGGGCGGTCAAGCCCGGATTCGGATGTAAAGTATCCCAGTAAACGGACCAGACGATGGTGCAGGCCATTAAGACACTCATGACGGTAAAAATAACAAGGGAATGGCGAAACCGCCCCAGCATCCGGCCATACATCAGCACGAGCGCAAAGGGAAAGATCATCATGGCCAGCGTGATAAAAAAGTTCGTTAAGCCCGTGGGATTCTCAAAAGGATGCGCCGAGTTCATGCCAAAAAAACCGCCACCGTTGGTCCCGAGCATCTTGATGGACTCCAGAGCCGCCACCGGCCCGACCACGATGTTCTGAGGCTTGGCCTCACCCTTGTCCGTGGTCCCCATGGCCGCTGGTTCGAGCGTCGAGACATTATGAGAGCTTTGTAAGGTCATCGGACTGCCCTGCACCAAGAAGATAAAAGCGAAGATCAGGGCAACAGGCAGAAACGCATAAACCAAGACCCTCCACATGTCCACAAAATAGTTGCCGAGTTTGGCTGCGCCGCGAAAAGCCCTGATTATGGCCACGAGCGCGCAGAAGCCGACGGCGGCCGATACGAACATATTCCAGATGCAAAAGAAAATCTGGCTGAAGTTCGACAGATGCTGATCCCCGGAATAGTGCTGCAGATTCGTGTTTGTCATGAAGGAGATCACGCTGTTAAAAATGGCCGTAGGAAACAGCATGCCCTTGCCGTCGGTATTCAGCGGCATCCAGGGCTGAATGGCCAGCACCAGATAGCCGAAGATAAACATCACAATAGCGAAGATCAGCAGGGAGCCGGTATACTGCTTCCAGTCCTGAGGGCCGCTGTCGAGGCGTTTTTCGCACCAGCCCAGTACCGGCAAGGGCCGGTATTTTCCATCCATGATCCAGGCCAGGTACTTGCTTAAAGGGAATGCTATGATCGTTGCTGCTGCCATGAGCGCAACGGGAAGCAACCAAGTTTGTATAATCATTATTCTATCTCCTTTCGATACTTTCCTTCACTGCCTGATCTTCTCAGAACCATTCAGGTCTGACCAAAGCCACGCAGAGATAAACAAACAAAAACACAGCTACAACCACTGTCAAATAAATCATTGTTGCACCTCATCTCTTATATTTTTTCGCACGCTTTCAGGAACAGAAAGCACAGTCCCATGGCAGCCAAACCCAGGACCACTGTCACCGCTACCCATAATCCAACGCTCATTATAATTTTTCCTCCATAACTATAAAGATTTTGTAAAAAATTAACTCTCGTCTAAATTAGCTTTTATGAGAAGGAAAACGCTGTTCCTTTTCCCCCTATCCCCTATTTCTTAGAAAGTGTAACTTAAAGTTACTCCGCCATAAAGGTATGAACTATCTCTATCGGATGGATTCGCTGCACCTTGCTTACCATATGCTCTCATCTCGTATCTGGCATCATCGCAAAGTGGAAAAACATAGGATACCGTCGGCGTAACCGACAATGTCTTATAAACCGCTATGGGCAGAGAGACGGAAGCTGTCCCATCGTGGAAATTATTGTACTTATCCGTCGTGGGTAAAGAGTTACTGTCATATTTTGCATAAGTGGTTTCATCGGTAGATAACAGGTAACTTGCCGAAGCACCCAATTTTAAACTGATGATCTTATTGAATTCGATAGTATGAGAAACACCCAGCAAAAAATACCACTGACGGTAATGATCAATTTCTTTATAGGCAGTCAATGTCGGCTGCAAAATCGTATCTAACCCCAGGGTGAGAAAGAGCTCCTGAGAATCAAGCGGGGCTGTTCCTCCGGCATAAGGCGCACCTAAACCGTAGTAAATATAGCCGGGAGTCACCTGTAAAATTCCAAATTTCTTGGAATAGGAAATAGTGTAGTCAGTTTCCGTGTAGTTAGCAGCATACTTGTTATCAGCGGCGGAATATGGTCTTGTATCCAAGTTCCCCCAGACATTCAGCGAAAATCCTTTATAGCCTACCGTTACTGCCGGTTGCATGACAACGCTATCCCGGCTTTGCTCATACCCGCGCCATATATAGGCGCTAAGTACACTTAAATCTATTTCACCCGTAACCTTGTCTTCCGCTGGCGGTTGTTCGGCGGGCTTCTGTTCCGGAGTTGTCGCCGGGGCTGCTTGATTCATCACAGGCGTTTGCGCCGGCGCGGCTGACTTCTGTTCTTCCGCCCAGATAGTTATCGGCAAAGCGGCAATAATCAGTAAAAGTAA
>Ga0302320_10004625_pt1 | contig 31204 bp, 28 predicted proteins | sample Bog_T0_3_FD_202130 | JGI IMG/M metagenome (GOLD analysis project Ga0302320, IMG submission 202130) | Peat permafrost microbial communities from Stordalen Mire near Abisko, Sweden - Bog_T0_3 | ecosystem: Environmental > Terrestrial > Soil > Wetlands > Peat | place: Sweden: Abisko, Stordalen Mire... | reverse complement strand
GTACACTTCGTTGCGCCGGTAGGTCAGCCCGCCAAAGGCCAGCGCGCAAACGCCCGCGATCGGCAGGGCGTAGCGGCCAAACGCCCGGTAGGCGGCCCCAATCAGCAAAATGACAAACGGGATCAGCTCCAGGTACATGCGGTGCTCGACGATCATTTGAGTCGTGCCGGGCACAATCGAGGTCGGAGCCAAAATCGCGAAGAACCAGATTCCCAGAAAACCGACGGCGGGCCGCCTTATCCAGGCCCAGATTGTGGCGCCGGCCAGCGCCGCCACCACCACGGCTGGAATGGCCACCTGCCCGAAGCCCTTCATCCATTCTGTCCCGTATTCAAAAATCAGAGGATGCGGCAGCACCGACAGCTTGAGGTACGTGAGCACGGCCGGAAACTGGGTCAGCCAATAAGCACCCCACCGCGCATGAAGGCTGAACCCGCCGGTGCCTCCGCCCCGGTTGCCGCCGAGGCTCGCCACCAGGCAAACAAGGGGAATCGCGGTGGCCGCCAGGGCGGTGTAATAATTCCTCCTGCGTTTCCAGCACTCGAGATAACCGCCCGTCACAAAGACCCGGTCGTAAAGGAAAACCATCAGGGGGGCCGAGACCATGACCTCCTTGGTGCCCATGCCCGCAAGACAGGCTGCGAATGAAGCGCCAAGCCAGAGCCGGGGGCGGCGCGAATCCAATCCGCGCTGAAAGAAATAGATCGTAAGGAGGTAGCACAGACCCATCAGGGACTCGGCGCGCTGCACGATATAGGTGACGGCCTGCGTGTTGAGCGGGTGCAGCGCCCACACCGCGGAGCAGGCGAAGGCGGCCCCGTCAGCACCTCCGCCAAAATGCGGAGCGACGGCGGCCAGGCGAAATGTCCGCCTCAGGACTCCGAAAAGCGCAAGGCAGGCCAGGCTGTGGATGACGACGTTGAAGACATGGTAGCCCCACACCTGGGATTGCCCCAGGGCGTAATTCACCCCGAAGGACAAACTCAGGAACGGACGGCCCGCGAGTGAAGACGCCTCGGGCGGCGACAAGACCGTCGCCAGATGACGGAGGGCGGAATTATCGCGGAGGGACGGGATATCGTCGAAAATGAAAGGGCCGGACAGGCTGTTCGAGTAGGCGGCGAATACCGCCAGGACGAGCGCTCCTGCGGCCACCCAAATGTTCCCTCTGGGAAGGTTGGCCGTTGGCGCCGGGACGGGACGTGGTTTCAAACGGGGCATTCGTCGTCGGCCGATGATGTCAATGTGTCCGGATATGAGTCAATGGGATCGGGCCGGCATTGCCGGGTTCGGCAACGCCGGCCTCGCGCAGCCAGACCGCAGGGCTGCAGGGGAGGCCGGCGGCGGGTTAAACCCCATAGCGGGCAAGGGCTTTTGACGGCATCCTGGCGGCGAATGAAACGCCTTGCTGGTTTGTCCATGGATGGCGGGCAACTGACCTGCAGCCAGTTGACGGCGGAGGCGCGGTCGGCGCCTTCGAGGCATTTGAGATCGCAAACATGAAAACCATGAAGACGGTGTGCATTTATTCCTACGGCGGCCCCGAGGTCCTCGTTTATCGGGATGCTCCGCGGCCGCATCCGGGCCCTGGTGAGGTTCTGGTCCGGGTCCATGCCGCCGGTATCAATCCGGTGGACTGGAAGATCCGCGAAGGCCACTTGAAGGAGATGCTCCATCACACGTTTCCGCTTGTGCTCGGGTGGGACTTGTCAGGCGTCGTTGAAGGCCTCGGCCCGGGTCTCGCACGGCTGAAGGCTGGCGATGAGGTGTTCAGCCGTCCGGACATTTCCCGCGATGGAGCCTACGCCGAGTTCATTGTCATCAAGGAAACCGAGGTGGCGCTTAGGCCAAAATCCATCGATCACATCCATGCCGCCGCGCTGCCGCTCGCGGGCCTGACGGCTTGGCAAACCCTCTTCGATGCCGCCGCACTCTCGCCAGGCCAGCGTGTGCTTATCCACGCGGCCGCCGGAGGAGTCGGTCACATCGCCGTCCAACTCGCAAAATGGAAGGGCGCCCACGTCATCGGCACCGCGGCGGCGAGAAATCACGATTTCCTTCGCAAGCTTGGCGTCGATCAGGTGGTCGACTACGACACGGAGCGGTTCGAGGAAGTCGTGCAGCCGGTGGACGTTGTCCTGGACACGATGGGCGGCGAAATCCAGGCGCGGTCGTGGAAGGTGGTGAAGCGCGGCGGGATCCTGGTTTCAATCGCCAGTCCGCCCTCGGCCGAAATCGCGGCGAGGCAGGGGGCGCGGCAGGCTTTCGTGTTTACCCAACCGAACGCTGCGCAGCTGGCGGAAATCGCAAAGCTGGCGGACGGCGACAAGCTCAAGGCGGTCGTGGAAACCATCCTGCCCCTCTCCGATGCGACCCGTGGCCAGGAACTCAGTGAACGCGGCCACCAGCGCGGCAAAATCGTGCTGCGCGTGGTTGAGGCCCTCGATCCCAGCGACGGCATCCTGGATGAAAACCACAACTTATGCTCCATAACCTAAAACAAATTCGCGGCCATAAACTCGCCGCTTCCGACGGCGCAATTGGCCACGTTAAAGATTTCTATTTTGACGACAAGACCTGGGCCATCCGCTACCTTGCGGCAGACACAGGCGCATGGCTGGCCGGGCGCCAGGTCCTGCTCTCTCCCCATGCTTTCGGGCATCTGGACCACGATGGAAAGGTTCTCACCATCAACCTGACGCGCAAGCAGATCGAAAACAGTCCCTCGATCGATTCGCACCGGCCGGTGTCGCGCCAATTCGAGGAGAACTATTACAATTACTATGGCTGGCCCTATTATTGGAATGGTGGCGGCATCTGGGGGCCGCGCGACTTCCCGACTTTCACGCCGGCTTTGCTTCCCTATGATTTCCGTTCCTATGATTATTCCAGATGGGACGACATTCATCTGCGGAGCACCAACGAGGTGATGGGCTATGAGATTCAGGCCTCCGACGGAGCGATTGGCTCGGTGGGCGGGTTCCTGGTGGATCAGAAGAAGTGGGTCATTCGCGAGCTGGCCATCGAGACCGGTCACTGGTACTCGGGCAAGGAAATCCTTATCACTCCCGCCATGATTGAACGGATCAGCTACGAGGATTCGAAGGTGTTCGTAAACCTCACCAAGGCGGACCTCGAACGGACCGAGGAGAAACACCTCGCGACTGCCGGGGCTTGAACGGCGAGCCGGTCAAGATCAGGGGACGGCGCGCATCCGCCCATATTCAATCCTGTCCAAGCCGATTCCGTAGCCAAGGGGCGGGGTCGCCATCACCTTGGGTGGCCGTCCGGAACGGCACCACCCGCCCCGGTGAGTTTTTCCAAGTCCCTGCGGGCATCGTCAAAGTCCGGACTTAACTTCAGTGCCATCTGCAGATGGCGGATGGCCTCGTCCAAGCGGCCCGTTTTGGCGCAGGCCAATGCCAGATTATAGTGCAACCCGGGGTCATCCGGCTTCAGACGCAGGGCTTCCTCGAAGTGCTTGATCGCTTCCTGCATGCGGCCGGGAAGCTGCCCCAGCGCCGCGGCCAGATTGTTGTGCGCCTCGGCGTAATCCGGCTTGAGGCGCAGCGCCTCTTTGTACTGCGCGACCGCCTCCGGCAGGCGGCCGGGCATCTGGGCCAGCGCGATTCCCAGATTGTTGTGCGCCTCGGGGTAGTCCGGCTTGAGGCGCAGCGCCTCTTTGTACTGCGCGACCGCCTCCGGCAGACGGCCCGGGGTCCGCGCCAGCACGATCGCCAGATAATGGTGCGCCTCGGCGAAATCCGGCTTGAGGCGCACCGCTTCCTCGAAGTGCGCGATCGCATCCGGCATGCGGCCGGGGACCTGCGCCAGCGCAATTGCCAGATCGTTGTGCGCCTCGGCGTAGTCCGGCTTGAGGCGCAGCGCCTCTTCGTAATGCGCAATCGCCTCGGGAAGGCGGCCTGGCATCCGAGCCAGCCCCAGGGCCAGATTGTTGTGCGCCTCGGCAAGACTCGGCTTCAGGCGCAGAGCCTCCTTTAGTTGGCCAATCGCGTCATTCAGGCGCTCGGGCATTTCCAACCAGACTTCGCCCAGGTTGTTGTGCACCTCGGCATCATCCGGCCTCAGGCGCAAGGCTTCCTGAAACTGTTCGGTCGCCTTCGCCCAATCCCCGTTGCCTTGGTAGGTGGCTCCCAGATTGGTATGGGCCATCCAGCAATCCGGATTCCGGTCGAGGATCGCCCGATAGAAGGTTTCCATGTCATGATAGGCCCGGCATTGGCGCCACGTCAGAACCCCGAGGATGAAGATGACAGCCACGGCCGCAAACTGCGGAATGCCGCTCAAGGGAGCGCCGAACCCCGGAGACGAACGGGCCCCGCCCTTGTCCGGGATCGCCGTTTTCCGCGCCCACGTTCCCCATCCGGCCGCCACCAGGGCAATGATCCCGAGGCTCGCCAGGTACTGCCAATGGTCCGTCACATACGAGTATAGGAAAGCGTAGACATTGAAGAAACCAAGGGTCGGAAACAGCGAGCCGACAAAAAAAAGAAGCCCCGCCAGCGGCGCGCGAGTCCGCCGCCTTATGAGCCAGAATGCGGCGATCAGCGCAACCGCGCCCAGGGAAAGCAGATCCTGCCACACCTCCGAAGGGTCCACCCGCCAGCGCGGGTAGATGAAAATCAGGTTGGCCGGCCACAGCAGCTTGCCGAGGTAGAACCAGACCGCCCGCCCGGCCACCAGGCAGCGTTGCACCGCATTGAGGGCGAAACCCGCTCCCTTGGCGCCAATGTATGCGCGCTCCACCCAGGCCGAGAAGAGCCCCGCCGTCGCGCCCAGGCCCAGCCAGGGAGCCAGCGGCAGGATATCCCTTTTCCAGGACAAGCGCCCCCGCTTCCACCAGAATGCCACCAAAACCGCCGCCGGCAGCGTCGCCGTCACCGTCTTGCTAAGCAGCGCCAGGACGAAAAGCAGGGTCGCCAGCCACCAGATGCCCCTAGCCGGAACTATGCAGTTCATCGAATCGATCTTGCCCAATCTGCTGGCCGCATCGGGCTTGCGTCGCACACTCGACATACCTTTGGGTATGCCTCGGTGCGCCTCAGCCCGATCCGTCTCAGCATCTTGGGCAATCCCAACTCGCGAACTGCATACTCCCGGCTTAGGCCGGTCCCGGCTTTCGTCGAACCGCAGGTAGGCCAGCGCGGCCAGGAGATAAAACAGCGTCGAAAGCGTATTTTTCTGCTCCGATATCCAGGCCACCGATTCCACGCACACAGGATGCAGAGCGAAAATCAAGGCTCCGAGCCAGGCCCCGGGAATCGCGAGCCGCCGCAATATCATCGCGAACAGCCATGCCGAAGTCGCGTGGAGCAGGATGTTCGTCAGATGATATCCAAACGCAGCGTCCCCCCATAGCCGGTGCTCCAGCCAGAAGGAGCTAAACAGCGCCGGGTAGTACTGCTGGGTCGATCCGAGTTCGAACCAGATCCGCCACAATCCGTGAAGCGACCGCATGGCCGCCTTTGGCACGTGCGCGTCGTCATCCCAGACAAAACCGGCCCCAAGGGCCGGCCCGTAGGCGATCAGCGTCAGCGCGCAGAGTCCGCCCCACCCCCGGAGGCCCCGAATCCATGACCCGGCTGAACCGGATTTCATCGCGTCGGCCATCGCCTGGTTTTCAACTGCGAGGCCGGCATTTCCACGCTCAAAGCCCGACAGCAACCCGAATAACGCGATCCACGATGCCGACATTCATTTTCATGTTCTGTCCTTGGGTTGCGCCCAAAGTTGACGCAGCTGGAGGACGGTGTCTGCCAAAATCTCGTCCGCAATGCCCGGATTCCAATAATCTTGCCGTCCCGCGCCGGGCCGGTCGGCATCACCGTCAGGCCGTGAAGAATCTTCATCATGCATAGGGCTTCCTGCCTTTCGCTTCATCTCGTGCGGTTTGACTCCATTCGGACGGCCGGCGGCGTCGAGACGGGAAATCTGCCGGGCGTGCTCTTCTGCGGCGTGGCGGCCGACACCCAGGCGGCGGGGACCGAGCCTGACTCCCAGCAGGCGTTCGTGTTCGCCGTGCTCGGGTTGCATGCGACGGCCCACTCCGCCCACCGCCTGCTTGAAAACCGCGAGGCCTTTGCGCCCTGGATGAGGGAGGCGCGCGAGGTTTGGGGCGCAATTCTTCAGCCGTATCGCCACAAGGGAGAGGCGAACTACCTGGACCGCGAGCGGCCAGGTCTCCTTTTTTCCAGGGATGCGCTGGCCACTCCGCCTCCGCCCGAGGCGCCCTTTGTCTCAGTCACAACCTCCGGCTGGAACGCGACCCCGGAGCTGGACATGACCCGCGTTCGCGAATTCTACACGGGCCTGCTCGCGATCCGCTCATCCATGACGGCGATGCCCGGGCTCCACTCGCAGCAGTCATTCTTTTTTCCGCGGACCATTGAGTTCGATCCGGTATCGGTCGCGATCTGGCGGGACCTTTCGGCCATGAACGAATTTGCATATGGCCCGGGCGTGCACCGGCTCCAGACGCAGCTTCAACAGGAGCGCCGCATGGCCGACCGCACGTCGTTCACACGCTGCGTGGTTTTTCGCAACGAGGGAACCTGGTATGGCTCGAATCCTCTCGATGGACCGGTCAGCCCCTGAGGCCGCATCTCGGCCGCTGCGCCTGATGGTCTTCGGCGCGGCGGCCTCCGTTTCGACGACTTACATCACCCCGCCGATCCTGAATCTGCTGGCCGGCGCCCTCCATGGGTCAGTCCGTGAGATTCGCACCGTGATGGGCGGCCTTCTGCTGCGGATCCTGCCAAAGCAGAGTCGGCGTCAAAGGCCCCTCTTTGCCGAAGCCGGCCATCTGTTGAAGCCCTACCCGGCCGGCCTGTTCCAATTGCTCGCCGCGCTCCACGCGGGCCATGTTCGCTTTCTGAGCGTCTTCCCCGAGCACGCTCCCCGGTGCGCCGAATTGATCAGGAAATTCGCACCGCATATGAACGAGGGTGACGCGTCCCTCGTCATTCTTTCCGAGCGCTATCCCGCGGCTCCCCTTGTCACCATAGATGCCGGCGACTTCAATCTCTACCGGCGCCGCGACGGCCGGCCGGTCCCAGGCCTGATGCCCGCCGCCAAGCTTTCGGACGGGTGATTCGTCATCGCGGGTGGCGTTCAGGCAGGGTTGCGGAGTTCAATCACGGTTTCCCACCCGGCCTCAGTCCGGGTGTCCCGGAAGCTCCAGCGCCCTGGAAAGCTCTCCTCGAGCCGAGCCTTGACGTAACGGAGACCCGTGCCTCCCGCGATGCGGATGGGGTCTTCGCGCGTTTCGCCGGGCGACACGAAAATGTAGTTGGTCGCTCCGTCGGCCGCGCTCTCGCGGCGCAGGACAAACGCGGCGTCCGTTGCCGCTACGCGCTGATGGGCGAAGCCGTTTTCAATGAGCGTGAGGAACAAGGCCGGCGGGACAAGAGCTGCAGGGTCGATCTTCTCGGCTCTGAGCTGCCAGGATTTCCCCATGCGCAGGCTCATGACGCGCAAGTGAGCCCGACAAAGGTCAAGCTCCTGGCGGAGCGGAATAAGCTTCTCGGCGGACATTCGGGAAAGGGAGCGAAACTCCTCCGCCAGGTCATCGATCAGCTTGACGGCCTCCCGCGGACTCTGTTCGACAACCTCAGTGAGGGCGGTGAGGGTGTTCAGGAGAAAATGGGGCTGGAGGCTTTTCTTGAGCAACTCGATTTCCATTCTCGCTGCCGTCAGCTCAGCGGCACGCGCTGCCCGCCGGGCGGCCTGCACCTTGAGCCCGGTGGACGTGAGCAAGGCCAGAACGAGAAGCGCGAAGGTGCACAGGAAGTACCCGTTGAGAACCTGCTGCATTGGCTCATTTATTCGGACGCTCGCTAGGCCAATCAGCGCCGCGGCAAAGGCCATGCGCGCCCCGGAGCGTCGTCGCCACACCGCCCAACCGGCGGCCACCGCCAAGACGGCCAATGCTGCCCGGCACTGCCACAGGGGATTCCCATAGATACCAGGAAATCCGCCGACATAGCGGCCCCAAGTCGCCCACCAGATTCCCACCAAGAGCGCACCCAACGCAGCCATCCACCCAGTTTTGCGCGGAAGGTTGAACTGCTCGAGGAATATCGAAAGCATCAGGCAAGCGATTATCGCCATCAGGACCTGGATCGCCAGCGCCAGAGGAAAGAGCTGGTCATAGGTCTCCGGTTTTGACAGCAGCCAGCTCAGGGAGCGCCAACTTGCCAGCAAGTAGTAAACCGCCACCGCCAGGCTAAAAAGACCGCACAGCAAAAGCGGCGGCGCCGGTCCACCAGCCAAAAGAGAATTCCGCAGATCACGGCGACAACCAGTGAACTTCCAATCGCGACCAACGGAAAGACCGACTGGAGTTGGTGGAGGGTCTTATCCGTGTCATAATTCACCATCGAGAAATTGAAGAGAAAGGTCTTTCTCCCCGGGAAATTGAAATGGAAACTCGAAATGCGGGCCGCCACTACATGGCCGCCTGGGCCGAGAAGTTCGTTCGGAATAATGGCGACGGCGTCAAGCATGCCTGGCACCTCCGAGTCTCGATCCGAGCCCACCGTGCCGTTGCGCAAGATCAGCCGGCCGTCCCAATAAAGTTCAAATGAGCAAGCCGAGCGCATGACGACGGCATTTATCGGATTCGCGGTATTTTCCCGCCCGGTAAGATGAATTTGGCCGTGGCTGGGAAAGATCATAGTCGCATGGTCCGGCCGTGTGACCCGGAATCGTACCCAGTAAATTCCGGCGCGGCCCGGCAGTTCGTCGGTACTCACTTCGGTCCAGTCGCTGTCATCCCATTCGCGGGCCGCCCATCGAGGATCGTCGCCGCGCATGATGCGCAACGCCGGGCCGGGCTCGGCTTGCGCCGCCGAAAGGGCCGGTCCCACGAGGGCAAGGAAGCAGAACGCCTGGAGTCGCATGACAGCAAGGAGTCTGTGTCCTGCGATCGCCCCCGTCCACGCGTTTCCCGAGTCGTTCATGAGAGCCACGAGCCGTTCATTTCTGATCTGGCGCGCGCATCAGCGCCACGAGCCGTTCAGGCGGCCTCTTTTGCGACTACCCGGGCGGGCCGCCCAACTTCGCCGTCACCCGCCGGCGTTTCCCCGCTCTCTCTCGTCTCGCACGCTTTGGAGACCGCCATGTTCACTCCTAGACGGTAGGCATAAGCCTTTCCGGCATAACGCGATTCTCCCGCATCGAAGCGCTTCGTCGGAATCGACGCGGTGCCGGTGGAGGTCGAGGTCAATGCGAACGAGCGCGGCGAGCCGGCGTTTGCGCAGCTCATTGCCGAGGCCAGGGCCCGGGAGCAAACCGACATAGCGCCGGCGGCCAGGTGATATCACCGCCGTTGAACCCTGCTATCACGGGCAACCATTCCGCCCACACTCACATGTCGCGCCGGTCGACACTCGGGATCTGCGTGTCCGGCAACGGCGTGCAAGCACGAGCCGTGAAGTCCTTGACCTTTTTCAAGACGATGGTCGGAATATCGGCGGCTTTCTGCGCTTTCACATGGAAGAAGTCGACGCTGTTCACGTCGTCGAGGACGAACGCCGGCCGGCGGTCCTCCTGCATGAATCTGGCCTCGACGTTGTTCAGCTCGATCCCCTTCGCGTGGCGGATGAAAAACCCATAGGCCGGCAAAAGGCCGAACATGGAGGGCTCGGGATAATCTTTCTCGTGCTCGGGGGTGTCGAACGGTTCGCGCGGCGGGACGCCTTCGCGCCTGCCGCGGGAGAAAAAGAATGTATTCACCATATCCGCCGGCTGCTTCGCCACCTGATCCAAAGTCAGGCCGCCGCGACAGAAGATGCGGATGTCGCTGAGCTTGATATCCTCCACGTCGTGGCCGGGAATTCCGGTGATGATCGACGGATAACGCGGGTCGGCGTTGTAGACGACAACGTTGCTTATGCTAATGCGGCGCGCCGTGCCTATGGGCGTCCCCTCCGTCGCCCACATCATGCGGCTGCCCAGCCGGATGAAGATCGGGCTGTTCGTGATGTCCCTCATGGTGATGTTGGAAATCGTGATGTCTTCCAATTTCCCCCCGTCCACGCATTCGAGGGCCAGCCCGCGGCAGCAGTCGAACACCACGTTTGAGATCGTGATATTCTTGAAACCGCCTGCGCTTCCCGTGCCCATCTTAATGCGGCCGGTGGCGCCATCGCGATCCGGCGCCAGCTTAAAGGTGCGCTTGTACGTGCCATCGAGCAGCGAACCGACTTCGTAGCCGCTGACCAGGCAATTGGTGATGGTTATATTTTCGCAGGAGTACGCAATTCCTTGGTCGCGGTCGGATTTCAGGCAAATGCCATCGTCGATGGGCGAGTTGACGCTCGTGTTGGAGATTCTGATGTTAGTGCCACCGACATCGATCCCGTCGCGGATGGTGTCCACCTTGACGTTGTCGATCGTCAGGTTGTACATTTCCACAACAGTGATCGCGGAGTGCCCGCCGTTCGCGACGGAAAAGTCGCGCAAGGTCACGTTGCGGCAATGTTTCAGTCCGATCGCCTTGTCGCCATTGAGGGTGCCGGGCCTTTTTTGCCGGGTGAGGACATCCGTGCCGCTGATCAGGCCGCTTCCCACGATAGATACGTTTTCGAGGCCTACGCCCCAGATCAGGGCGCTCATGGCTTGGTCGATGGTGGAGGTATCCTTCGACGCTTTGATGACGCATCCCGGGTCGAACTGCAAAGCGATGTTGCTGCGCAGGCGGATCGAGCCGGTAAGGTAGGTTCCGGCGGGAAAGTACACGGTTCCGCCGCCTGCCGCCGCAGCCGCGTCGATCGCCTTGTTGATTGCGTCCCGATCAGGCGTCGTGCCATCGGCCTTTGCGCCGAACGCCTTGACATCGAAAACTGCGGCGCGCCCTTCGAACGGCGCACCCAGTGAAAGCGCCACAGCGGCGCAGCAAACGAGAAAATCATTCTTCATATCGCCTAATAGAATAAGCGGAACGATACGCACGTGTGCATAACCGCGCAAGAGATTCATAAAGGCGGAAGGCATCAGCCTGCTATTATAGCAAGCCGTGCTGGCCACGCTCACCTCCGTGGCACTTGTTGGGATCGACGCCGTGCCGGTGCAGGTCGAGGTCAATGCGAATGAGCGCGGCGAACCCCGGCTGATCCTGCTCGGCCTGCCCGATGCCGCCGTCAAGGAGTCGGCGAACCGCATCCACTCCGCCCTCGCCCACTGCGGCTTTGCCGCCCTGAGGACGAGGACAACGGTGAATCTCGCTCCGGGCTCCCTTCGCAAAGAAGGAGCATTGTACGATCTGCCGATCGCCCTGGCGCTCCTCGCCACCAGCCGCCAACTGCAGCTCGAGATCGCGGACGATTGCCTGATCGCCGGCGAACTCAGCCTGTCGCACCGCTCCCTCTGGCTGCGTCGCAGCAAAACGCCGGCGATCCTGATTTCTCCGAGATCAAAGGCCAGCGAGCGCTGCGCCGCGCGATCGAGGTGGCCTGCAGCGGCAATCATAATCTGCTCATGTTGTGTCTCTTCCACGCATTTCGGGCATTTCAGCAGACTCCCGGGTCGGCGGCCTGAATCGTTTCCCGGCTGCCAGATTCGACTGGCTCCACGCACCCACGAGTGAGCCCGCGGCTTGGTTGTCGTGACTGCCGCCCGCTTTGCTTGACATTGTCGCTATTGTCAGACGCCTTTATCGCGTGATTACAAACACCCGCAATTTTCTTCGAGACTTCGCCACCATCAAGGCGAAGGCCCGCAAGGGGGACACGGTGCGGGTCCAAGACAAGGAAGGCGAATTTCTATTCATATCCGCGTCTCCACGAAGGTCCCTTCTGGGCGCGGCAAGAGGCAAGATCTTGATCCACGCCGACCTGACGAAATCGACCCTTCAAAATGACGGCTGGAAGCCTTCACTTTAGTGGCACGCATAAAATACCTTCTCGACACACACGCTTTCCTCTGGGCTGCAACGGACGAGGAACGACTGAGCGCGAAGGCGGCGCGCGCCATTTCCACGACCCCTTACGATCAGTTGGCCATCTCCGACGTCACTTTGCAGGAAATCGGCCTGTTGATTCATATCGGGCGCATTTCCTTCAACGGATCCCCTGCAACCGTCCTCGGCCGCTTGCTCGACTACGTGACGGTGCTTCCAATCTCCTTGGACATCGCCATCTGTGCACCCGCACTGCCACTGCCGCAAGGGGACCAATTCGACCGGATTATTACCGCAACGGCAAAGATTCACCGGCTATCTCTCATCACGCGAGATGCCAATATCATAGACTCTTCTGTGATTTCCACAATCTGGTAATTGCAGCGGATATCTTGCTCAGCCACACGCGCCTCTACGAGGCCCTGCGCGACAAGGTGGCCTAGCGCACAACGCACCTCGGCGGCTAGGTCAGCAGCTACGCCACGGACTGGTTGTCCGGTCGCGCGAAGGAAACAATCTGGTTTTCCTCGCGGTGGTTAGACCAAAAATTCTTTCCATCGAAGGTCAGTCCGCGTGCAGGGAAACCGAGCCTGATGAGCACGTCCACCCGCGGGGCAGCCGAGCGCGGGTCCACGCGCGTGAGGAAATAGTCGTTGCTCTCCTCGTCATCGGTGGTCGCAAGGTAGAACAGGCCGTCGACGATCACCTGCCCGACGATTTCATGTGGAATTTGGATCACGCGCTCGACCTGTCCATCGGTCCCGAGAGCGATCAGCTTCTTCGGGTGCCACTGGCTGAGCCAGAGGTTGCGGCCATCCCAGGCGAGGGACTGCGGCTTGGGGGCGGGCGAGGCTAGGCGCTGGATTTCGTGGATGTCTAGCATGCCTACTGGGTAAACCAGCCGGCACAGAAATGAAACCAAAGAAACGGCGGCGAGTCGTGACCCGTTTTCCGCCCGTCTGCCAGCGGAGGCCGCTTTTGAAAACTGTTTTTACCTTTTTCTTCGCGCGCGGGGGACGTTCGATGGCCTGTCTCAGCGCCCCTAGAAGCGGCACCGCAGATGCAGGCAGTTTGACTGTCCTATCGAGGCAGAACGCAGGCGGATGTACGGGTCCACTGATGGAATCGGAAGGCAGACAGGTCCAGCCTGCTATTATAGCAAGCCATGCTGGCCACCCTCACCTCTGCGGCGCTCGTCGGAATCGATGCGGTGCCGGTGCAGGTCGAGGTCAACGCGAATGAGCGGGGTGAGCCCAGGCTGATCCTGCTCGGCCTCCCGGATGCCGCGGTCAAGGAGTCGGCAAACCGCGTCCATTCCGCCCTCGCCCACTGCGGCTTCGCCGCTCTGCGCACAAGGACAACGGTCAACCTCGCCCCGGGCGGGCTCCGAAAGGAGGGTGCGCTTTATGATTTGCCGATCGCCCTGGCGCTCTTGGCCGCCAGCCGCCAACTGCAGCTCGAAATTGCCGACGACTGCCTGATCGCGGGAGAACTCAGCCTCTCGGGGTCGACCCGCCCCATAAGGGGCGCCCTCGCGATCGCTCGCCTGGCCAGAAAAATGGGAAAGCGCCTTTTGCTCTTGCCGGGAATATCCGCCGAGGAGGCCGCCCTCGTGGACGGAATCTCCGTGCAGCGGATCGATGCGCTCGGCGATGCATGTCAGCTACTCTCCGGCGGACCCTCTCCTCCACCTGTCGCTCCACTCACCTTCGCAGCGTCGGCTCACAACGCCGGCGATCCCGATTTTTCCGAGATCAAGGGACAGCGGGCGCTTCGCAGGGCGATCGAGGTGGCCTGCAATGGGAACCACAATCTGCTCATGTTGTGTCTATTCACCCAGTATCCGTCCTTTGTAATGCGCCTGAATCCAAGCAGCGTCGAATCATGTGACCCAAGGCAGGAGGTTCTTGCCATGGATTGGAAGGGAGCAAACGATCGTTGGTAATCGGCAATTCCACGTGAGCCCGACGATCTTCCAATTCCGCAAGTTTCGATTCTTCTTTTTTTCACGTGAAGAATCTCGGATGCATGTCCACATCCACACCCCGGAGGGCGAGGCCAAGTACTGGCTCGAGCCCGATATCGAACTGGCCGTCAATTTTGGGATTTCGCAACGCGATTTGAAAACAATCGAGAAGAAGATTAAGGAGAAGGAAAATGAGCTCAAGCGGGCATGGAAAGAGCATTTCAAGAGCTGAGGTGACGAACGTTTCCCCTCACGGTCTCTGGGTGCTGGTGGAAAGAAGGGAGTATTTCCTCCCTTTTTCCGCCTATCCGTGGTTCTCGGACGCCAAAATCTCTGAGCTCTTGGCTGTGGAACTCATACATGGCCGTCACCTCCGCTGGCCGTCATTAGACGTCGATATCGAGGTGGAGTCACTAGAGTACCCGGACAAGTATCCACTGGTTTATCAACAGGACGGCCGCCAAGCCGTTCTGGTGCACGAAAAGTGATATTGGATTGAGCCGGTTTGCGGGCCCTCTACAGCCGGCCGTGTCGGTCTCGGCTCGCATACTTGTTATTATGGGTGGCCATGCTGGCCACCCTCACCTCCGCGGCGCTCGTCGGGATCGACGCCGTGCCGGTGCAGGTCGAGGTGAATGCCAATGAGCGCGGCGAGCCCCGGCTGATCCTGCTTGGTCTCCCCGATGCCGCCGTCAAGGAGTCGGCAAACCGCGTTCATTCCGCCCTCGCCCACTGCGGCTTCGCCGCCCTGAGGACGAGGACGACGGTCAACCTCGCCCCGGGCGCCCTCCGCAAGGAAGGAGCATTGTACGATCTGCCGATCGCTCTGGCGCTCCTGGCCGCCAGCCGCCAACTGCAGCTCGAAATCGCTGACGATTGCCTGATCGCGGGCGAACTCAGCCTGTCGGGATCGACCCGTCCCATCCGGGGAGCGCTCGCGATCGCGCGCCTGGCCAAAAGAATGGGAAAGCGCCTTCTGCTTCTGCCCGGAATATCCGCCGAGGAGGCCGCGCTCGTGGACGGTATTTCCGTCCAACGCGTCGATGCGTTGGGCGATGCCTGCCAACTCCTCTCAGGCGGACCGGCCCCTCCACCCGTGGCACCGCTCCCCTTGGCAACGTCGGCTCATGACGCCGGCGATTCCGACTTTTCCGAAGTCAAGGGACAGCGGGCCCTGCGCCGCGCGATCGAGGTCGCCTGCAGCGGCGCCCATAATCTGCTCATGTTGTGTCTATTCCACCCATTTCGGGATTCTCGTTTTTAACTGCTGTAGGAGAAAGAGTTGTTAGCAGCTGAGGCGCAGAGCTATTACCGGATAGATCTATCTCTTTGCCGGGCTTCATTGGGCAATAGCGGTGGGAATTCGCCGCGTTCCAGGCGTTCTTGCGCAGCCAAGAGGCGGGACGGAGAATGTTTTAGTGTGATTGCCGAGCGTATTCGTCTTGATAAGGTGGGTTTTGGTCCTGAGAGATCCGCAATCAATCCATGGCACCGCCTGATTCAGAATCCGGACACTGGTTCGCTGAGAACTTGCTGCCGCACGAGCCCATGCTCAGGACCTGGCTGAAGAGTCGCTTTCCGACTGGCGTGGAGCTGGATGACATCCTGCAGGAGGCCTACCTGCGTGTATTAAAGGCACGGGAGCGGGGATCCATGCAGTCGCCCAAGGCCTTCCTGTTTGCGACGGCGCGCAACCTCGCTCTCGACCAGGTTCGGCGCCGGCAGGTTGTGCGCTTTGAGCCTTTAGTGGAAGATGACAGCTGGGCCGTCTTGGATGAGGGCGAGGGCATTCCCGAGATTGTCGCCCGCAACCAGGAACTCGAAATCTTGACCGAAGCCATCCAGTCATTGCCGGATCGCTGCCGCCAGATCTTCACGCTGCGGAAGGTCTACGGCATGGCGCAGCCCGACATCGCGAAGAAGCTGGGTGTTTCCGAACACACGGTCTCGGCCCAGCTTACAATAGGCGTGCATAAATGCACCGATTTCATGCGCCGCCGGCGCACGAGGGATGTTTTATGAGGCCGTTTGGGGATGATTCAGCCGACCAGCCGCGCATCGACCTCCAGGCTGCCGCGTGGGTGATCAAACGCGACCGTGGGCTGACCGCCGCGGAACAGGATAAGTATTTCGAATGGCTCGCCGATGATCCCCGGCACGGAGAGTGGATGGCCCGGCACCAGCAGACGTGGGAGGAAACCAACCTTCTGACCCAATGGAAGCCGGAGCACAGCGCCGAGCCGAATCCCGATTTGCTGGCGCGGAACCGGCGGGATTCAGTCCGTTACGTCTGGTTTGGAGCGCTGGCTGCTGCGGCTTGTCTCGCGCTGACCTTGGCTGCTTGGGCGCCATGGCGGTCCGCCGCCCGGCAACAGCCGGATGCTTCAAATGCCATCATTTCGGCCAACGGCTACGACCGGCAGGTTTTGGAGGACGGCTCTGTCATCGAGCTAAACCGCGGGGCGCAGGTGAAGATTGCCTACACGCCGACAGAGCGACGTGTGCATCTTCTGCAGGGCGAGGCCAGTTTCACCGTGGCAAAGAACAAAGAGCGCCCATTCATCGTCCGCGCGGCTGGGGTTGACGTGCGGGCTGTGGGCACAGCCTTCAATGTCCGGCTGGATGACCGGCACGTCGAGGTGCTCGTGACTGAGGGAAAGGTGCAGGTCAACGACGCGGCGCGGGGGCAATCGCTGCTTATGCCTGCCTCGAACGAGACGATGCCGGTCCTGGAAGCTGGGCAAATGGTGGTGGTGGTGGATCTGCCCGTCAAACCAACGCCCGCCGTGGAGGTGACCCCCGACGATACGGCTCGCCTGCTCGCCTGGCGGCCACAATTGCTCGATTTTAGCTCGGCCCCGTTAGCGGAGGTCGTGACCTCCTTCAATCGGCTCAACACTGTCCAGATAATCATAGGCGATGCCGAACTGCGAGAATTGCCCATTGTTGCCTCATTCCGGTCGGACAATGTCGATGGTTTCGTGCGCCTGCTCGAAGCCACGTCAAGCATCCGCGCCGAGCGCAGCAGCAATACGATCACGTTGTACAGGGCGCGCTGACGCCTGCTGGGTTGGGAGCTGCCAGTTCTGTCGCTTGTGCTGTCTGCGAGGGCGGATCCTCTCTCTCTGCATTGAGTCGCGCTTAACACCAAGTCTTCGACTTTTCTCAAATATCCTTAGCGTGAGTCGGCTGTGAACTCGTCTTGGAGGTTGATCCCGTTACAACCATGTCACACCTGCACACTGTCTACCGCAGACTCTTGGTCTGCTTATTGTGTTTCTCTATGCCGCACCTGCGGGCCGCTGAGGCGACGAAGAGTTTTGACGTCCCCGCCGGCGATGCAATTGCCACGCTCAAGGCCGCCGCGAAGCAGGGCGGAGTGGAGATCATGTTCCCTGCCGACTCCGTGCAGGGGATCAGGACGAATGCCGTAAAAGGGGAGTTTGTTCCGCGCGAAGCGCTCAAGCGGATGGTCGCGAACACCGGCCTCATAGTCGTCCAGGACGAAAAGACAGGCGCTCTGGCGGTGGAACACTTGAATCCACCGGAAAAAAACGTCCAAGGGGCGGCGCCGGAAGCGGCAGCGAGCGTGCGCCCGGCAGATGAGGAAATGAGCCGGCAGGATGAAGGGAAGGTCGTCGAACTCGGCGAATACATTGTCAGAGACACGAAGCCCTTTTTGGGCAGCAACATCGACCTGCCGCGCACTAAGGACGACGTTCAGCCCTATTATTTTTGGGGTTCGACCGAAATTCAGAACAGCGGGGCGACGGACATCCAGGACTTCTTCCAGCGGATGGTCCCGATGGACACCAACCGCGCCTCCTCATCACAGAACTCGACGATTTCTTATTCTCCGAGCAACATCAGTCTGAACGGCCTGAGCGGGAACAGCGGTGTTACTTCGGGCACGCAGAACACGCTGATCCTAGTGAACGGAGTCCCACAGCCGAGCTTCTCGTATATCGGAGCCACCTACCAGACTGACTTGAACGGCATACCGCTCGATGCGATCGACCATATCGAGGTGCTGCCGGCCTCCGCTTCCGCGATTTACGGCGCCTCGGCGGCCGGCGGCGTGGTCAATGTCATTTTGAAGCATGACTACGCCGGGGCGCAATTGAGCGCCACCTACGACAACACGTTTCGGTCCGACGCCCCGACGAGGAAGATCAGTCTGAACATCGGCGAAACCCTGGAAGGGGGGAAGACCCACGTGATGCTGTCCGCGAGCTACCAGTTCGAGAAACCGCTCCTGGTCCAGGACCGGCTCGACATTATCGACCCTTACCGCGCCCTATACTACGGCCTCTACCCGGGAGGCCAGCTGGGCGCCCTTGGCGTTACGACGGGCTCAGCGTTCCTCGCGCAGCCGATGATCAGGAGTGTCAACGGCTCGTCGCTCTTCGCTGGGTCCGCAGCAACCGTGGTCCAGGTTCCCGTGGGTTACCAGGGCGGCCAGGTCAGCGGCCTTGCGCCTCTCCAGGCCAACATTGGCAACTACAATCTGTCCCATCCGAACAACGCATTCCCCTCTGCTGTCGCTGGCCGGCTTGCGCCCCTTTTCCTAGGCCCGACCGAGAAGGGATTCGAGCTGCTCGTGCGGCGCCAGATGACGCCCTGGCTCGAAGCCCATGTGCAGATCGGCAACACGGAGGATCTGCTGAACAGCACATTCTCAAACACCCTTTTTTCCAGTATCAACATTGCCGCAAACGCCCCGGGCAACCCTTTCGGACAGGCCGTGTATGTCAGTGGAATCGAGAATGCACACCTGCCCTGGGGTAGCGATACTATCTCCCGAACGATTTCGGCCGGCGCGAAGATCTCCCTTCCGCATGACTGGATCGCCGACTTCGATTACGCTTGGGGTTCGTCGTCTTTTGAATCTGCCATGGGAAGCGTGGATTCGACCGCCATGCAGGCAGCCGCAAATAACGGAACGCTCAACTTGATCGCCGACCTGAGCCTGTACCCATTCAATGCCACAAATTACTCGTATACGACATCTTATGTCGGCTATGCTTCCACCGATGCCTTGCAGTTGAAGGCGGCCGGTCCGTTGATGGATCTGTGGGCCGGGGCGCCCTCCCTCGCCATCGGCGTGGAGCATCAAACGAGCGGCGCCGGGAACGACTTCGTGTACAACGTTTATCCGGCCAGACTCACGACGCCGGGTGTCGCCGCCACCTCGACGGCCAGTTCGGTATCCTATTATCCGGGAGCGAACACCTCGGACGGTAGCGGTTATGCCGAACTCACGGTACCTTTGGTCCGCGAAAGCAACCGAATCTTCGGGGTGAAGCAGCTCGATTTCAATGCGGCCGGCCGCTTCGACGATATCAAGTCGTTCTTGGTCAGTCCCAATGCCGAAACGATCACCAATCTGGTCAACGGATCGACTTCGAGTCAGACCACCTTTGTCCCGCAGGCCTCGAAATACCAATCGTACAACGGGACATTCGGTCTCAAGTACAAGCCCATGGAGGATATCTTCTTTCGGGCGAGCTACTCCATGGCCTTCGTTCCGCCGACTTACACGGAATTGCGGGGCCCCGTTTCCACATCGACGAACACAAATCCCACTCCCTATCCGGGAGTCCCGACGACCTCGCCTTGGCGCTACGTTTCCATCACGGATCCGCTGCTGAACGCGACGTACTATGCGCCGCAGATGACCGGCGGCAATCCCGGCCTAAATCCCGAAACCTCGCGGGGGGCAGACTGGGGTATTGTCTTCGAGCCCCACTTCATCAAGGGGTTCCGAATCTCGGTCGATTACACAAAGGTCACCAAGTACAACGATATCATAGCGCCACCCGTCCAGACTCTCATCAACCTAGCTTCGCAGTTTCCTGGAAGGGTGGTCCGTGGAACGCCCAACGCGGGCCAGACCGTCGGCCCGATCGTGCTGATCAACGACACTTACCTCAACGCCCCAATTGCGATCACGTCCGCGTACAACGTCGCGGCCGACTATACCTTGCGCACGGCGTCCCTGGGCGAATGGAAGCTTTCCGCCCTCGCGAATTCCTGGCAGCACTACGAGATCCAATCGACGCTACAGGGGGCCTTGGTCGAGCAGCTCGGCAATCCCGACGTGTCGCCCATTTCCGGTGGATTGGGATCGGGATCTGGCCTGGCGAAGTTCAAGGGGAACCTGGGTCTGGATTGGGCCAAGGGGCCATGGTCCGCCGGCTGGCTCGTCCGCTACGTGGGGCCCTACACGGACGGATCCTACTACGGACTGGGCGGAGGGGCCCCGTACTACACGGCCACGGTCAATGGATGGATCTCCGGCCAAGTCTATCACGATGTCTACGCCGGCTACCGCCTGGGCAAGGCAGCGAGAGGCAGTCCGTGGTGGCGGCGCGCGTTCGCCGACACGAGCGTGCACCTCGGGGTGAAGAACATTTTCAGCCATATTCCTCCCTATGACGCGTATACCCTCCCGACTTATGCCAGCCCCTATGGCGACCTGAAGCTGGCGGACTACTATCTCACGGTGAAGAAGTCCTGGTAGGCGTGTTCCAGAATTGTTTTCGAGGCATTTCCGATGAAAAAACTGGTTGCGATTGTTCTTAGCGCGCTCGTGTTTGCGGCGATTCCTGCAGTTGCGGTCCGGGCTGCATCAGCCGCCGATGCTCAGACCGACAAGGACTGGCAGGCTTACGCGAATGTATGGGATGCAATTCGCGCCGGGCCGCCCAAGGGCGCGTCCAATCTGCAGCTCGCTCAGTATTTCGAAACGAAGAATCTCGAGCTTCAGGCCCTCGGTCTGGCCTTCATCGAAATGCATCCGGCCGATCCGCGCCGGTGGACCGTTGTCGACCGCTTCCAGTATATCCGGCCCAGCTTTGTGAGGGACTGGGGCCCCCTCGACGACGACGGGAGGCCAATCCAGCCGGTCATTGACGAGGCAGCCGCGGCCGCTTGGAACGCAAGAGTCGGGGAGTTGAAGATGGCGATGGCCAAGGCCGCCGACGTTCCGGAGCAGTTGAAAAAGGAGTGGGCTGCGCGGGCCGAGGCGATGGAAAAGGTAAAGGCGCAGAGGAAGGCCTTCCCCGCAATGTGGAGCGGGGGGGTGATGGCGCCGGATTTTGCCGAGATCGACCAAGCGGGCCGGGAAGTGAGGCTTTCGGATTTCCGGGGCAAGGTGGTGGTGCTCGACTTCTGGGCGCCCTGGTGCGCCCCGTGCAACGCCGCGATGCCGCATAACGAGGAGGTGGCCGCCCGCTACAAGGATCAAGGCCTCGTGATGCTGTGCGCGTGCACGAGCGACACCCGCGCAAACTTCGAGGCGTGGCTGAGGAAGAACCGGGCTAAGTACCCCGACATTGTATGGACCTTTGATCCGGCTGAAAAGGCCGATGGGCTGGTCTCGAAACGGCTTTACTCGGTCATGGGAATTCCGACCCAATTTGTCATCAGCCCAACAGGCAAGGTCATCGGCGTCGTCGAAGGCTACCTTAAAGATGAGACGATCCTCGAAGCGAAGCTGGCCGAGGCGGGCGTAAAGGTGGATCCCGACCTAGTGGCAAAAGGAATCGAAGACCTGCGCAAGCGCCACGATTGAGAGAGGACAAACCCTCCGTGGGTTCTGGCAATAGTCAGTTACCATGAACGCCACAGCGTACGGCGGGCTTCGAACGGATGATTCCCGAAGCCGCCAAAGTCGATCTCTATGAAATCGAGGGGGAGGCTCGGCTCACATTATGACATTGAACGGGATCGATTCACCGGCCATGGAGGCGGCTGCCGCAGTCGTCAGCGGCTTCCACACCTCGCAGGATTTGATCGGCAATACACCGCTGTTGGCAATCGACCGCCGGTTACGCGGCGCCAGGCGAGCCGGATTTCTATGAAATCCATGCGCGCCATCGCGAAGCAGAAGGCCAAACCCGGTCTTGCACTCACGGAGGCACCCAAGCAGGAGCCGGATCCAAACGATGTCCTCATCAAGATCAAGAAGACCTCGATCTGCGGAACGGACGTGCACATCTACAATTGAGACGCCTGGGCGGCGAGGGCGATTCCGGTTCCCATGATCATCGGTCACGAGTTTGTCGGCGAGATCGTCGAGGTCGGCTCGAACGTCCAGACTTTCAAGCACGGCAAATTGGTCGACGGGGAGGGTCACATCGTTTGCGGAAGCTGCCGCAACTTATCTGGTTCCGGCCCGCGCTTTCAGATTCATCGTCTTCCCCGAAAAGCCAGCCCAATGAAGATTCCCCTCCCGACGCTTTGCGCGGCGCTCCTCTTTTCCGTTCTTCTGGCCCCGGCCCTGCCGGTCGCCCACGGGCAGGTGCAGGCCACGCTGGTCGCAGCCGACACGTCGATCCAGCCGGGTCAGCCGTTCACCGTCGCCCTGCGGCTCGTGCAGGAGCCGCGATGGCACACCTATTGGATCAATCCGGGCACGGGCCTTGCCACATCGCTTGCCTGGGCGCTGCCGGCCGGATGGAAGGCGGGGGACATCCAGTGGCCGTCGCCCAAGACGATCGTCAATGACCAGGGTGTCGTGACCGGCAATGGCTACGAGGGACAGGTTCTGCTCCCGGTAACGATCACGCCTCCACCGGATGCGAAGCCCGGTGCGACGGTCGAGCTGAAGGCCACGGCTGACTGGCTGATGTGCAGGGACGTCTGCATGCCGGGCGAAGCTGCGGTGTCGCTGACGCTGCCCATTGGGGGCGGCCCCCCAGAAAAGGATCCGCAGTGGGGTGGTGCAATCCGCTCGGTCCTTTCAGCCCTTCCCCGCTCAGACCCGGCGTGGACGGTCGCGGCCACGCGCAATGGCAAGTCGGTCACGCTGACCGTCAAGCCTTCCGGCTCCGGCAATCCCAGGCCGCACGCGCTGCATTTCTTTGCCGACGACAATTATGTCGCCTACGAACTGCCGCAGGCGGTCAAAGAGGACGGAAAGGGAGGATTCGTCCTGACTCTGGCAATTTCCCCGGATGGGCCAAAGGATGCGGCCCGGCTGGCCGGCGTCCTCACGGCGGAGAATGGCTGGCTTTCCGATGGCTCCCTTCCGGGACTGCACGTGGATGTCTCATTTGGGTCGGCCGGTTCGGAAGTCGCCGCGGCTCTGGGAGCCGTGCCTCCTCCGGGTGCGTCCGGCGCTCCCGTCAGTGGAGGTCTTGCGGGCACCATCCTTCTCGCCTTCGTCGGAGGACTGATACTGAACCTCATGCCGTGTGTCTTTCCCGTACTTGGGATCAAGATCCTGGGATTTGTGGGTCAATCCGGAACGGATCGGAACAAGGTCGTGGCGCACAGCGTTGCCTTCACGCTGGGAGTGCTGGTCTCATTTTGGGTGCTGGCGGGCCTGCTGATCGCGTTGCGCGCAAGCGGCGACCAGCTCGGCTGGGGGTTCCAGTTGCAGTCGCCGGGATTCATTTTCTGCCTTGCTGCGGGCATGCTTGTATTCGCCCTCAGTCTCAGTGGAGTGTTCGAATTTGGGCTGTCGGCAACGGGAGTCGGCTCGGGCTTGCAGATGAAAACGGGCTTTTCAGGCTCATTCTTCACGGGAGTGCTGGCCACGCTTGTCGCAACGCCCTGCAGCGCGCCCTTTCTCGCCCCGGCCCTTGGGGCGGCACTTGCGCTCTCGGCCGTCCAGTCGCTCGCTGTGTTTACAGCCATCGCGATCGGACTCTCGACGCCGTACCTCTTGCTTTCCGCATTTCCAGGTGCGGTCAAACTGCTGCCGCGGCCGGGCGCTTGGATGGAGAGTTTCAAGCAATTCATGGCATTTCCGCTGTACGCGACCGCCGGCTATCTGCTTTGGGTCCTGGCCGGCCAGGTGGCTGAATCGGGCCAGCTGACCGCAACCTTCGGCCTGGTGCTGATTGCGATGGGCGTCTGGGTTTACGGTCGCTGGCACGGTGCCGGGGCCTCCGCGGGCCGGGCGCGTTTCGGCCTGATCGCCGGTCTCGGTCTTGTTGCGTTCGGAACCTGGACCGGCTGGCCGCAGGCTCCGGCAGCGACCGACGTGGTCTGGGACAAGTGGAGCCCGGAAACGGTTGCTACGTTGCGAGCGGCGGATCGGATCGTTTATGTCGACTTCACGGCGAGGTGGTGCGCCACGTGCCAGGCGAACAAGCGGCTCGTCTTCCACTCGGCGGAAGTTTTGCGCACCTTCCGGGATGAGCATATCGCCACCCTGCGGGCCGATTGGACCAACCGGGATCCCCAGATAACGGCCGAACTCACGAAATACAACCGCAGCGCCGTGCCGTTTGATCTGATCTGGATCCCAGGCAAGACAGACCCGGTGATCCTGCCGGAGTTGCTCACACCGGAGATCGTGCTGGGCGCTCTCCGGGGCAAGGCCGCACAGGTCGGAAAATAGGCTTTCAATGCAGACCACGAGCCTTCCCGTGCAATCGCGACCGGCGTGCCCGCCGGTGCTTTCGGCCATCGGCAACACGCCCCTTTTCCCGCTGTATTTCAAAGACTTGGGTCGCACCATTTACGCCAAGGCCGAATTCCTCAACCCGTCGGGTTCGATCAAGGACCGGCTTGCCCTGTGCATTGTCGAGGACGCGGAGCGGCGGAGCCTGCTCGGACCCGACTCGCTGATTCTCGAATGCACAAGCGGCAACACCGGGATTGCGCTCGCCATGGTCGGGGCCGCCAAGGGTTATCGCGTTAAGATACTCATGAGCGACACCGCCAGCGTCGAACGCCAGTATCTGATTCGGCAGTTCGGCGGCGAGGTGCAGCTATTCAAAGCCGTCAGGGGCTATGCCACCGGGATCGAGATGTCGCTTGCCATGGCCGCCAATGACCCGCGCATCTTCCTGCCCCGCCAATTCGAAAACCCTCTAAATGCCCAGGATCACAGGGAACACACAGGACCGGAAGTTCTTACCCAAATGGGCGGACGGGTGGATGCGTTCGTGGCGGGGTACGGGACCGGCGGAACACTGGTCGGAGTGGCTCGCGCCCTGCGAGCGATCAATTTGCGCGTCCGCATTGTGGCGATGGAACCTGCCGAGGCCGCGATGCTCTCCGGGGAATGCCCCTGCTGCCATCTGATCGAAGGCGTTGCCGGCGGCTATGTTCCGCCTCTCCTTCGCGAGGTGAAACTCGACGGCTTGCTCAAGGTGCGCAGCGCCGATGCGATCGCCATGACCCGCCGGCTGAGCCGCGAGTTCGGACTCCTGGTTGGCACCTCGAGTGGGGCCAATGTCGTGGCCGCACTCGAAGTTGCGGGCGAACTGGGTCCCGAATCCCGGGTCGTCACCGTCCTCTGCGATCGGGCCGAGAGGTATTATTCAACAAAACTTTTCGCGTGAGAATCCACCCCGAAGAACAGTCACTTCTCGCGTGACATTCTAGTCCAGTCAATGGCGATCTTCACATTGCCGTTCCTGCTACTATAGGGGCAATGCTGGCCACCCTCACTTCCGCGGCGCTCGTCGGAATCGACGCCGTGCCGGTGCAGGTTGAGGTCAATGCGAATGAGCGCGGCGAGCCCAGGTTGATAATTATGAAGACAATTATATCTACCGGCAGATTTAGCCTGTTGAATCGCCCCGCAAAACGATGAGGCCGCTTCCGCCTTTGGCGAAAGAAGCCCGGGATGTCGGTGAAGAAATCCGCTTCAAAACACTGGGTGTTCCCCTCCGCCCGCGAATCGATTGTAAGGCAACACGGCGATAACCGAGGATCGTCGAGAAGCAAACTGACAATGGAACCGCCGACAAAAGCATAGGCCATGCCCAATCCGTCGAGCCGATCGGCAACAGCCCGCAACGCTCCGATGTTAGGCAGTGGCATGGGCGTTCAGCCGTTCCCCGATTTCTTTTTCGGCAATCGCGCGTTCACGAGCCCGTCCGAAGCGAATGGCGTCAACCAAGGCGAGAAGGTCGTAGAGTGCCGGGTCGAGGCGAGCGGCACGCGGTACGCTGTTGTACAGAGGTTGGACGGATGCGCCCCGGATACTCCCTTCGGGATCGGGCCAGACGGGAGGGATCTGCTCGGACGAATTGATTTTATCGGCCATCACTGGAGCAGCCCAGGCGGTGGGGATTCCCCGAGTGATTTCTCCGGGATGGGCAGGAAACGCATGAGGCACGCCATGTATGAGAAAATTGTAAAGCGCTTCCCGCCGGACATCCCTGGTTTCGGGAATGACGAGGCGCGCCTCAATGAGCCGTCGGACCGCCGCGTGGACCTCTGACGCACTCATACCCAAAGCTCGGCCTAAGTCCGCATAACTTTGATCGGCTGCATCGAGGCAGAGTTTGAGGGCTACAACAACGTCCTGTGGCTTGGTAACCATTAAAATACGCTATTCGCGAATAACGAATGATCAAGCTTTTTTTCCTGTTACCGCTTACAAAAACCTCTCCTGAGGCATCGAGGCAATCGCGCTGGAGTCCAGCAGGGCGTAGCACCCTCCACACTTTCATTCCTGCTACTATAGCAAGCCATGCTGGCCACTCTCACCTCCGCGGCACTCGTCGGGATCGATGCGGTTCCAGTGCAGGTGGAGGTGAATGCGAATGAGCGCGGCGAGCCCAGGTTGATCCTGCTCGGCCTCCCGGATGCCGCCGTAAAGGAGTCGGCAAACCGCGTCCATTCCGCCCTCGCCCACTGCGGCTTTGCCGCCCTGAGGACCAGGACGACGGTCAATCTCGCCCCCGGCGCCCTTCGCAAGGAAGGCGCATTGTACGACCTGCCGATCGCCCTGGCGCTTTTGGCCGCGAGCCACCAACTGCAGCTCGAAATTGCCGACGACTGCCTGATCGCGGGCGAACTCAGCCTCTCGGGGTCAACCCGCCCGATTCGGGGAGCCCTAGCGATCGCTCGCCTGGCCAAAAGAATGGGAAAGCGCCTTCTGCTTCTGCCCGGAATATCCGCCGAGGAAGCCGCCCTCGTGGATGGAATCTCCGTACAGCGAATCGATGCTCTCGGCGATGCCTGCCAGCTGCTCTCCGGGGGACCAGCCCCTCCAGCAGTCGCTCCGCTCCCCTTAGCCCCTTCGCAGCCAAACGCCGGCGATCCCGACTTTTCAGAGATCAAGGGCCAGCGGGCTCTTCGTCGCGCCATCGAGGTTGCCTGCAGTGGGACTCATAATCTGCTGATGATAGGGCCTCCTGGGTCGGGCAAATCAATGACGGCAAAACGGATTCCGACAATAATGCCGCCGCCCACGCCGGACGAGCGCCTGGCCATACTTGCAATCCACTCGGTTGCAGGCCGTACCATCCGGGGCGCAGCACCTTCGATTGCCACCAGACCCTTTCGCTCTCCCCACCACACCGTCACCGATGCCGCGCTCCTCGGCGGCGGACTGATTCCCGGCCCTGGCGAGATCTCGCTCGCCCACCATGGGGTTCTCTTCCTCGACGAGTTCCCAGAGTTCAAGCGCTCCGCTCTCGAAGTTCTCCGCCAGCCGCTCGAGGACGGCGAAGTCACGATTTCGCGCAGCGCGGGGAAGGTGACCTTCCCCGCGGCATTCATGCTCGTGGCGGCCATGAACCCCTGTCCCTGCGGCCATTTGGGGGACCCGCGGCATCGGTGCAAATGCACGCCCTCGCAGATCGAGCGATATCGGGCGCGGATCAGCGGTCCGCTCTTGGACCGGATCGACATCCACATCGAGGCCCCCGCGGTCACCTTTGCCGAGTTGCGCTCGGCCGAGCCGGGCGAGACCTCCGCTCCGATTCGCGAGCGAGTCATGCGAGCCCGCGAAAGACAGCTCCAACGCTTCAAAGGCAGCGACACCATTGCCAACGCTCGCATGTCCCAATCCCAGCTTCGCCGGCACTGCGCCTTGGAACCCGCGCTCGGCGACCTCCTCCAGCAGGCCATGGAGAAGCTCTCGCTTTCCGCCCGCGCCTACCACCGCATCCTCAAGGTCGCACGGACGATCGCCGACCTCGCGGGCGCCGAGAACATCGAGGCGCCGCATCTCCTTGAAGCGATCCAGTACCGGACCCTCGACAGGGAATCAACCCGATGAATTCACAACCACCCAATCCTCCAGCAATACCCGTCGAGGGCATCCAAGATCACATTCTTGTTATTCGCGGCCACCGCGTTGTACTCGATGCGGATCTTGCGGTATTCTACGGCGTTTCAACATCTCGGCTCAACGAGGCCGTAAAACGCAACGCGGTGCGCTTTCCGTCAGATGATTTTCGCTTTCAACTGACCCGCGAGGAATTCACCGAGCTAGGCAAATTCGTCCGCACGAGGCATACTGAAGTATCTACTTCATCGGTAGATAGCGTGGACTCATCGCAAACTGCGATGAGTTCACGCAAGCACCGCGGTGCCGCGTATCTACCTTGGGCGTTCACGGAACACGGTGTTTTGATGGCAGCCTCTATCCTCAATAGTCCCCGCGCAGTTCAGATGAGCGTGCTGGTGATACGCGCGTTCGTCAGACTGCGCCGGCTGGCTATCAACCACAAGGCGATTGCCACAAAGCTCGCGGAGATCGACGCCTGAATCGGGTCCCATGACGAGCAGATTGCCAGTTTGGTCAAAGCCATCCGTGTGCTCACGACACCTAGCGAGCCCACGCACGAGCGAAAGATTGGTTTCCATCGAGGCAATCGCTGATCCCCATGAAGGTGCCGGACTTCTAGTTGTTAAATCTCAACGACCCGTTTCGTCCCGTCCCATTCCCCATGAGCCGCTTTCCCCGAATCCAATTCCCAGGCGCCATCTATCACGTCTTTAGCCGCGGAAATTATCGCCAGAATCTCTTCCAAGACGAAGGCGCCGCGAGCGCCTTCGAGAAATGCCTTTTCGAAGCCTGCTGCCTGTCCGCATGGCGCCTGCACGCCTTCGTCATAATGCGGAATCATTTTCATTTGGCGCTCGAAACCCCGCGCGGGAACCTCGCCAAAGGAATGCATTGGCTGCAAAGCACCTACTCCAAACGCTTCAACTGTTTCCGCCAGGAAAAAGGTCATCTATTTCAGAGTCGCTACCACGCTCTACTCGTTGAACCCGGTCTCGCGCGTGCGCGCGTGGTTAACTACATCCATTTGAATCCCGTTCGCGCCCATATTCTTCCCGTTGCGCTGCTGTCTCAGTTCCGCTGGAGCAGTTATTCGAAATTCGGCTCTAGTGAATGTCCGCCATTTCTCTCCGCCCGCGAATGGTTAGAAACGTTGGGTTTTGAGGACACTTCAACGGGATGGGCATGCTACCGTGATTACTTGGTCTGGCTCGCCAGCAATGACGCCGAGCAGAAACGCCAGTCATTTGAGACCCTCGCATCGGGCTGGGCAATCGGCAGCAGGTCTTGGCAGGATGAGATTGTCCGTGCCAACCGTGAGCAAGCGCCCGACGAATGCATTGATGATTCGACTGATCCGGAGCTCAAAGAAATCATCTGGTCCCAGGTTCTTGCCGACCTTCTTGCACAAGCAGGGCGCAGCCGAGAGGCTGCCATGGCCGACAAAAAGGGCGCAGAATGGAAGATAAGCCTCGCGCGGGACCTCAGACGCCGGACATCTGCGACAAATGCCTGGATCGCTCGCGAGCTCTGCATGGGCTCACCGCAGTCTCTCAGTGTCTACCTTAGCAAAGCCGGTCGATGATTTAAGAACTAGAGCTCCGGCACCGTCGGCCCCGTCGGCCTTTCTCAACCCAAGCACGCTTCTTCAAGGTCGCACGCACCATCGCGGACTTCGTCGGTGCAGAGGAAAAGCTTGTCAGAAAAGATGCCGTACGAAAAGGTCATCGTCCTCAAACTCTCCTTGGGCCGATGGATATTTATTCCTTGATCGGCTTCGGGCGCCGATCACGGTCATGCCAAGTTGGTCCTTAACTTTCCATTGTTCACGATGAACAACATCTCGCCGATTTTCCTAATTTTGGGTTCGGTTGCCGTCGCGGACTGCGGGCGGGCGCAAATTCTCACCGATCCGCTTTCTGAAACCGCCGTGCCCACGGTCATTGTCAGCACGACGAATGAACCGGTGACGCCGGGAAAATTCCAGCCGACGTGGGACTCGCTGCACCAGTATCAATGCCCGGACTGGTTTCGCAACGCGAAGTTCGGCATCTGGGCCTGCTTCGGACCGCAGAACGTGCCGGAGGACGGCGACTGGTATGCGCGCAACATGTATGTGGAAGGCAGCCGGCAAAATGAATATCACGTCGCCCATTACGGGCCGCCTTCGCAGTTTGGTTTCAAGGATGTCATCCACATTTGGAAGGCTGAGATTTTTGACGCGGGAAAACTCGTCGCGCTCTACAAGAAAGTTGGCGCGCAATATTTTTTCGTCATGGCCAATCACCATGACAACTTTGATATGTATGATTCCAAGTATCAGCCGTGGAACAGCGTGAATGTAGGGCCGCACAAGGACATCGTCGGTGATTTCGCCAAGGCTGCGCATGAACAAGGCTTGCCTCTCGGCCTCAGCGTCCACGCCGCGCACGCATGGAGCTTTTACGAAGTCGCCCAAGGCGCGGACAAGACAGGCCCGCTTGCCGGAGTGCCATACGATGGCAGATTGACGAAGGCCGACGGCAAAGGCAGGTGGTGGGATGGTCTCGATCCGCAGGATCTTTACGCTCAAAATCACACGCCTGGCTTGAACTTCAGCAATGCCAATTCCATTCACGGCCAGTGGAACTGGGGAAACGGCGCGAGCACACCCGACCAGGCTTACTGCGACAAATTTTACAACCGCACGATTGACCTCGTTCACAAATACAAACCGGATTTGATTTACTTCGACGACGACGCGTTGCCCTTGTGGCCGGTCAGCGACGCCGGCTTAAAAATCGCCGCCGACTTTTACAACTTCAACATGCGGCAGCACGACGGCAAGCTGGAAGCCGTTCTGTTCGGCAAGATGCTTTCCGAGGACGAACAGAAATGTCTCGTCCGCGACATCGAGCGCGGCGCGGCCAACGAAATCGAGGCACGACCGTGGGAGACGGACACTTGCATCGGCAACTGGCATTACGACCGCTCGCTTTACGACGAAAATCGTTACAAGACCGCCAAGACAGTCATCCAAATGTTGTGCGATATCGTAAGCAAAAACGGCGATTTGCTGCTCAATATTCCCGTGCGCGGCGATGGCTCGATTGACGACAAGGAACAGGCCGTTCTCGAAGGCATCGGCGCGTGGATGGACGTGAACAAGGAATGTATCTTCGACACGCGCCCGTGGAAAGTTTTCGGCGAAGGCCCGGCCTCGGAAGGCTCGGCGCTTTCCGCGCAAGGGTTCAACGAAGGCAAAGGCAAGCCGTTCACCGCCGACGACGTGCGTTTCACAACCAAGGGCAAAACCCTTTACGCCATCGTGCTTGGAACTCCTCAACATGAT
>Ga0302320_10004624_pt1 | contig 31211 bp, 26 predicted proteins | sample Bog_T0_3_FD_202130 | JGI IMG/M metagenome (GOLD analysis project Ga0302320, IMG submission 202130) | Peat permafrost microbial communities from Stordalen Mire near Abisko, Sweden - Bog_T0_3 | ecosystem: Environmental > Terrestrial > Soil > Wetlands > Peat | place: Sweden: Abisko, Stordalen Mire... | reverse complement strand
ATCTCCCTGAAGGGCCCAGAAAGACCATCTGGTTGATAGGCTGGGTGTGAAAGCGCAGTAATGCGTGAAGCTTACCAGTACTAATCGCCCGTTCGGCTTGTCCATAGAATTAACTCCGCGCAGTTAGGCGGATGCTCTTCTTAGCAAGCCTTGTAACATCCAATCAGTTTCGTTGCAAAAGTTTTGTAAGTCGAAAGCTCTACATGCTTTGAAGTGCAAAGTTTTTGGCGCCAGATTGCAGTCCGCGTTCCTACCAAGTCCGGGAGAAACAATCCGGAACCCAGGTAGACGCCGCGGCAGGCTGCGGGCAACCACCCGCCAAGCGCCTTCAAGTTTGCCGGTGACCATACTGCGAGGGATCACCCGTTCCCATCCCGAACACGGAAGTTAAGCCTCGCTGGGCCGATGGTACTGCACGGGCGACTGTGTGGGAGATTAGGTGATCGCCGGCATTAATATCGAACAGAAAAGCCCTGCTTAAGAAGCAGGGCTTTTCTGCGTTTGGCCTGGAGGTGGGCAGCCGTCTTGCAGCCGAGTAGATTGCTCAGAGCAGCGGGGCCGCCTATTAAACGGTCAAGCTATACATCCTCCGGTTTCAATGCTAGAAAGGGAGACGGCTGGCATTGCCAAGCCCAGGTTGCAGGAGCTCGAACGTGCAGCAAGGCATGGAAAGATTCCGCTTGAGCCGGCGCGCATTTTTGGGTGCCCCGATCGCAGCTGCACTTGCAGGCAGCCTGGAGGCATTGATCCCAGGGTCCGCGGCGGCGTCTGCGGAAGAACCTTCTACTGGGTCAAGCCAACTTTCGACGGAGCGAAGAAAGATTGCAGTCACCTCACTGCGGACCTTTGAGGAGGGCTTTCACAACGGGCCCACCACGCATTTCGATCGTCTCGATCCGGAAGACTTCATGCGCAGGGTTCGCGATTCGCACGCCGAGTGCGTGGTCGTGCAGGCCAAGAGCCTCTGGGGCTATGCCTATTACGATACGAAAGCTGGTGTGCGGCATCCAGGGCTAAGTTACGACCTCGTGGCCCGCATGCTCGATGCCGCCCACAGCAACGGTCTTGCGGCGATCGCCTATTACAGCGGACAGGTCGACGTTCAGTCAGCCTTGAAGCATCCCGAGTGGGTGGGAACCAACGCCGACGGCTCGCCAAGCTGGTATGGAGAGCAGTTTCCCTGGTGCTGCCATCACAGTCCATACGGCGACTACACCAAGAAAATGTATGCGGAGATCTTCAGCAAATTCGATTTCGATGGATTATTCATCGACGGGGCGCCCTGGCCCCGCTGGTTTGGGGATGCGATTTGTTGTTGCCCGTGGTGCGAGGCAAAGTATCTGCAACAGACCTCTGAGTCGCTCCGCCCGGCGACCATGGATCCTCTCGTTTATCGCCGTCGTTCCCAATGGTTTCAAAAGTGCTCAGAGCAATATCTTGATGAAGTGTATGCAATTGTTCGCGCCGGCCGCCCCGGCCTGCCGATCTGGATCAACCAATGCGATCCATTGGATATGTCCGCCGAAGTTCTTCGCAAATCGTCCTGCCTATACCTGGAACCACTCTCCTCGCCTTCCGGGCTCTCGACAAGTTCAATCTTGTTGCGCGGCTGGAAGACGCGTGGTCGGCAAGTGGGCCTGTTCTGGGGCGGTTATACACATGACCCCCTGGATATGGACCTATACCGCACAGCCGGCATCCTGATGCAAGGCGCTCGACCGCGATTTGTAACCGACGAGCAAAATATGCCGGACGGGCGCCAGCGCGAACCGTTCTTTGCGTGGACCAGTCAGTTGATGGGGTTTGTAGAAAAGGTAGAGCCGCTGATCCGCGATCTCGAACCCATCCCATGCTTGGGAATTCTGTTCAGCGAAACCACGCGGGATTATCTGCGCGATGCGCAAAGATTTCGTTCGTCGATGTATGGCGGCGACCTCCTTCCCAGCCTTCTTGCAAGCATGGAGATTCTCACTGGCACGCAATATCCGGTGGAGTTTCTGCACTCAGAAGACTTGCAAGCCGGCACATTATCCAGCTTCGACCTCGTTGTCCTGCCGGAAACTGAGGCGCTTTCAGAAGGAGAGTGCGCGAAGCTCGACCAATACGTTACTGGTGGAGGTACGATCATTGCAACATATAAGCCGGGTTTATTCGACACTAACTGCGCGAGCCGGAAAGATTTTGGATTGGCCGAAGTGTTGGGTGTGCACTACATAGAAGAAGTTACTAAGTTCGCCGGCAAAGACGGTCCAGGAATCTATCTGCAGACGAATGGTCATCGACTTTCTTCTTTCATCGGTCCAGGCGAAGTGGGCATCTTGGGAAAGGCCGTGTTGCCCGTTCCGAGTTTCTGCACGTATATTCGCGTCCAGGGCAAGGCCGAGAGCATTCTTGACTACCGCCCTCCATATCTTGTCCCGGATCTGGCACAACATATCTTTCACAGTTGGACAGTCGCGCCGCCGGGGAATGAGCGCATTCCACAGGCCGCAACGGTCAATCGCCACGGAAAAGGGACGGCGGTCTATTGCGGTGTTCCCTTGTTCCGGCGTTACTCCAGCGACCTCTACTGGATAGCTGACTGGGTGCGCGGGCTCGTCACGCGCCTGGTGCCCAATCCCCCAATCCAGATTGTGGGCCCTCCCGCAATCCACACCACATTCTCGCGGCAAGGCCGCAAGAGACTCATTGTGCAATTGGCAAACAGTCTTGTGTGGCTAGGCAAAGGCCAGTCTTCCCCAATCCGCGACGCGGAGATTATAGGTCGTGCCGATCGCTTTCAGCCTCGGACGGCTGAACTCCTCTGGCCGGAGAAAAGGCCGCTACCCGTGACTCATGGGGATAAGTGGCGCGTCCGCGTGCCGGAAGTCGCACTGTATTCGATCGTGGCCATCGATCTCGATTGATCGCCCAGCGTGCGCCGATTGGCATGCGGACGGATAGCTCCCAAGCTGAATGAGCAAGAAAGTTACTCGCTCTCCTTGACGATCTAGAAGAGTCGTTCGAATTTTCCCTAGAGCGACTAGAGAAGTGTCTGATTCCGGGTTATCATCGGGTGGCGGGGAGATATGGCGACTCTTGAGCGCGACGTTTCCGGCAGCCTGGTCCAAGTGTGGCCGGCTTTGCCCCAGGCCGCCTGGGGTGAGACCTGCGCGACTCTTCAACTCTGGATGCAGATCGTGGGCAAAGTGCGGCTGGCGCTCACGCCCGCGATCAACCACTGCTGGAACGTCACTCTCTACCCGACAGCGCGTGGTGTTACGACGTTGCCGATGTGGCACGGCACGCGGTGCGTCCAGATCGACTTCGATTTTGTGGATCAGGTACTGGCCGTCGAAACCGGTGAAGGCGGCCGCGAGGCGATACCTCTCAGGCCGATGAGCGTCGCAGAGTTCTATCGGCAGCTCATGGCCGCGCTCGACAGCCTCGGCGTACCCGTTCGCATCTGGCCCATGCCGGTTGAAGTCGCAAACCCCATCCGGTTCGATCGGGATCAGATTCACCAGGCCTATGACGCGGAGTTTGCGCAGCGCTTTTGGCGTGTGCTGCTGCAAGCCACTCGAGTCTTCACTGTCTTTCGCGCCCGATTCAGGGGCAAGGTGAGCCCGGTTCATCTCTTCTGGGGAGCGCTCGATCTGGCTTGCACCCGGTTTTCCGGCCGAACCGCGCCAGAACACCCAAGCATGCCCGGACTCGCCGACCGCGTGACGAGGGATGCCTATTCGCACGAAGTAAGCAGTTGCGGGTTTTGGCCCGGCGCGCCCGGCATTGAGCCATTTTTCTACAGCTATGCCTACCCCGAGCCTGCCGGATATTCGAAGTTCCGTGTGGCGCCTGCCCAGGCCTTGTATCACCCGGATTTCGGTGAATTTGTGCTGCCTTATGAAGAGATGCGCCAGTCTGCAAATCCCGATGCGGCCCTGCTTGAGTTTCTGCTGAGCACCTACGACGCGGCTGCAGAGTGTGGCTGGTGGGACCGGCCCGCGCTGGATGTTGGACCGCTGCCGAGCGACAAGCGAACCGAATAGCGCGCTCGATTCCGGGTAATACGGCTGTCAGAGATCACCCCATCCCATCTTGCACGCGGATCTCTCCTTGACAATCTAGGAGAGCGGCGGTATTTTCTTTCCTAGAGCGGCTAGGGGAGAGCCAAGGAGCAAGGAGTAGTGCATAGGGCAGAGGGGTAAGGGACTGGGAACAGGGAGAGTTTGATGGCGCAAGAGAAGCAGATCGATTTGCTGCAGGGGACGCTGGACCTGCTGATTCTGAAGGCGGTTTCGCTGGGACCGTTGCATGGGTATGGGGTGTTGCTGCGGATTCAGCAGATTTCAGGCGAGGAACTGGTGATTCAACAAGGGTCGCTTTATCCGGCGCTCTACAGGCTGGAGCACCAGGGGGCCATCGCCAGCGAGTGGGGCGAGAGCGAGAACAACCGGCGGGCCAAGTACTACAAACTGACGGCCGCGGGGCGGGATCGTCTGGTTGCCGAAACCGGCAAGTGGAACAAGATGGCGGGGATTATCGGGACAATTCTGAAGGCGACGTGAGAAGCAGGGACAAGGAATGGGGACGAGAGGCTGAGGGACTATGAGATTGGGGTCATTTTTGGCTGGTGTTATTGCGCAGGCGCGGTCGTTGCTGCGGGCGGTGGTGCAGCGGGGCCGGCTGGAGGCGGAGATGGAGGCGGAGCTGGCATGCCATCTGGACGCACTGACCGCGGACTTGATTCGCGCGGGCCATGCGCCGGCCGAGGCGGCGCGGCGGGCGCGCATTGCGCTGGGGACCGTCACGGCGCACAAGGAAGGGATGAGGGCATCGCTCGGATTGCGCTGGTGGGGTGAGTTCGGGGCCGACCTGCGCTATGGCTTGCGCATTCTGCGCAAGAGCCCCGGATTTACGATCATCGCGGCGGGGTCGCTGGCGCTGGCGATTGGGGCGAATACGACGATTTTCTCCGTGACCAAGAGTCTGCTTTATGACCGGTTGGGTGTGCCACAGGCGGATCAGCTCCGGCTGGTGAACTGGGCCGGGGATCGGAACTGCGTGGTTCACGGCATGTGGGGCTCATGGGGACCGGCAGCTGACGGCGGAAATCTGGCTTCGATTTTTTCGTACCCGGTTTACCAGCAACTGCGCGACCGCAACGATGTGATGGAGGGGCTGCTCGGATACAACGAGGACAGCATGAACGCGACCATGCGCGGAAATGCGCGGCGCGTGGTGGTGGCGATGGTTTCGGGTAACTACTTCGATGTGCTGGGCACGCGGCCGCAGCTGGGACGAAGCATTTTGCCCGCGGACGACCGGGCGGGCGCGAGCGCGGTCGCGGTCGTCAGCGAGGGCGTGTGGGAACGCGAGTTTGGCCGCTCGCCGGCGGTGCTGGGCCAGACCATCAACGTGAATCAGTCGGTGTTCACGATTGTGGGCGTGAGTCCGCGCGGATTTACCGGGGCAAAGAATGTGCAGTCATCGCCGGATGTGTTTGTGCCGCTGCGCATGCAGCCGCAGATCGATCCCAAGGGTGAGAAGGCTTCGCTGCTGGATGATCCGGATATCTGGTGGGTAGAAGTGGCGGGACGGATGAAGCCGGGAGTGACTGAGACGCGGGCGCAGACGGAGTTGAACGCGCTGCTGGCGCAGGCAATTCACGGGACAATGACGGTGAAGGGGAGCGACACGATTCCGCGGCTGACTCTTGAAGACGGCAGCCGCGGGCTAGGCTTTGCCGCGGCGGAGTTCAAGAAGCCGTTGTACGTGCTGATGGCGCTGACGGGATTTGTACTGCTGTTGGCGTGTGCCAACATTGCCAACCTGCTGCTGGCGCGCGGTGCGCAGAGGCAGCGGGAGATGAGCGTGCGCCTCGCGCTGGGCGCAGGCCGGGGACGCGTGCTGCGGCAACTGCTGACCGAGAGCTTGCTGCTGGCGGGCATTGGCGGCTGCGGCGGGTTGCTGCTCGGCTATCTCGGCCGCAACTTGATTCCAAGATTGATGGCCAATGCATGGGATCAGAGCCAGCTCAATGTCAAAATGGATTGGGGAGTTTTTGCATTTGCCTCCGCGGTCACGCTGCTGACCGGGCTGATTTTTGGCTTGGCTCCCGCATGGCTGGCGGCGCGCAGCGAGGTGAGCAGTAGTCTGAAAGAAAGCGCGCAGACCACAACGCGGCGGCGCAAGGGGCTGGGAAGCAAGGCGATCGTGGCTTTCCAGATTTCGCTCTCGACTCTGCTGGTGGTGGGCGCCGGGCTTTTCCTGCGAACGCTGTTCGCGCTCAACTCGATCGAGGTTGGATTCCGAACCGACCATCTGATCCTGTTCGAGGTGGCTCCGCCGCAGCAGCGCTATGGAGACGGCAAGGATGTGCGGCTGCACCAGCGGCTGGAGCAGGGATTTGCAGCAATGCCAGGCGTGGAAGGCGTGGCGCCGAGCTCGGCAACATACCTGGCCGGCAGCATGTCGAACGACGATTTTATTCCCGAGGGCGCCCCCGACGACGGCCAGCATTCTGGCGCGGAGGACGTAAGCATGGTGGGGAGCACATTCTTTCAGACCATGGGCATTCCGATTGTCGCTGGGCGCAGCTTTGGCGCGCAGGATACGGCGAGCTCGCAGAAAGTGGCCATCATCAACCAGGCCCTGGCGAAGAGCAGATTTCCCAACATGAATCCGGTGGGCAAGCGGTTCCGAGCCTCCGGCCCCGCGGGGGAATGGATACAGATCGCAGGCGTGTGCGCCGACACCCGCTATGCGAATCTGCGGGATCCGGCGCCACCGCAGTTTTTCATGCCGTATGTGCAGCAGGCCGGGGTGGGAGTGCTGACCTACGCGATTCGGACCGAGCTTCCAGCGGGGCAACTTGCGCCTGCGCTGCGCAACGTGGTGCAGCAGGCGGATCGCGACCTGCCCATCATCGACATGCGCACGCAGCGGGAGCAGATCGACGCAAACATGCAGATGGAGCGCACCTTTGCAGCGCTGACAACTGGCTTCGGCGTGCTGGCGCTGGCGCTGGCGTGCGTGGGCATCTACGGAATCATGGCGTACTCGGTGGCGAATCGGCGCAACGAGATCGGAATTCGGCTGGCTCTGGGGGCGCAGCCGGCGCAGGTGCGGGGAATGATCCTGCGCGAGAGCACTTGGCTGGCGGTTGCCGGGATTGTGGCCGGCACCGGAGCGGCGCTGCTGTTGACGAGGCTGGTCAAGTCGATGCTCTACGGAATTCAGCCCTACGATCCCGTTACCATGGCAAGCGGTGTGCTGATTTTGCTTGCCGTGGCGCTGGCGGCCAGCTGGATTCCGGCGGAGCGGGCGGCGGGCGTGCAGCCGATGGATGCGCTGCGGCACGAATGAGGCAGGGACCAGGGGCTAAGAGAACCGGAAATGGGGGAGATATGAGGCTGCGTTCACTCATTGTCCGTATCGTTGCAAAGACAAAATCGTGGTTCCGTGCAGTTGTCCGCCGTGAGCGGCTGGAGACGGAGATGGAGGCGGAGTTGGCTTGGCACCTGGAACAGTTGGCCAGCGATTTGATTCGCGCGGGGCATGCGCCGGAAGAGGCGGCGCGGTTGGCGCGGATTGCGCTGGGAGCGACGCTGGTGCATAAAGAGGGCATGCGGGCTTCGCTGGGGCTGCGGTGGTGGGATGAGCTGACCGCGGATGTGCGCTATGCAATGCGGATGTTGCGCAAGAGCCCAGGTTTTACTTTTGTTGCCGCGCTCTCTCTGTCGTTGGCCATCGGCGCGAACACCACCATCTTTTCCGTGGCCAGGCAGTTGCTCTATGATCGGCTGGCGGTTCCGAACGCGGCAAGTCTGCGTCTGCTTTCGTGGACGGGAACGGAAAAGCACGTTGCAGTGCATTCCATCTGGGGCGATTATGATCCGCTGCCGGGTGGCTTGAGAGCCAGCACGGCGTTCTCGTATCCGGCATACCTGCAACTGCGAACACAGAATCGAGTGCTTGACGATCTGTTTGCATTCAAGGTTACAGGGATGAATGCGACCATTCGGGGCGAAGCGCAGCGAGTTCAAACGGAGATGGTCTCGGGAAATTACTACGCGGTGCTGGACGTGAGACCGCAGTTGGGCCGAGCGATCGTTCCTTCGGACGATCTGGCGCCAGGCCAGAGTCCCGTGGCGCTGATCAGCGATGGGCTCTGGGCGCGCCAGTTCGGCCGGTCGACGGCGGTTCTGGGCCAGATCATCAAGTTGAACGACGCCCCGGTGACAATTGTCGGCGTGAATCCGAAGGGTTTCACTGGCGCGAAGAATGTGCAGCAGTCCCCGGACGTCTTTGTGCCGCTCGCCATGCAGCCGCTGGTTGCTCCTAATGTGAAAAGGGGTTCGCTGCTTGCCGATACGCGCGAGTGGTGGATCAACGTGATGGGCCGTATCAAGCCGGATGTGAGCGATACCGCGGCGCGGGCCGAGCTGGACGGGCAATTGAGTGCAATTGTGCGTGGCACCATGCCGGTAAGGCCCAAAGAGGATCTGCCGCGGATGGTGCTGCGCGACGGCAGCCGCGGCCTGTTCGAGCAGCAACAAATGTTCGCCAAGCCAATGGCAGTGTTGCTGACTCTGGTGGGGTTTGTCCTGCTGCTGGCCTGTGCGAATATCGCCAACCTGATGCTGGCCCGCGGATCGCAGCGGCAGCGGGAGATGAGCGTGAGGCTGGCGCTGGGCGCGGGGCGCGCGCGCGTTCTCCGCCAGATGCTGGTGGAAAGCATGCTCCTGGCTGTGCTGGGCGGCATGGGCGGTCTTCTGTTCGGCTACCTGGGACGCAATGCGATTCCGAGGATGACGGAGAATGCCTGGGAGCGCAACGATTTTCAGATTCACTTCGACTGGCGTGTCTTCGCATTCACTGCGGGCGTCACCATCCTGACTGGTTTGCTCTTCGGAATGGCCCCTGCCCTGGCGGCTTCGCGCGCCGAGGTGACGCATGGCTTGAAGGAGGCCGCGCAGACCACAACCCGGCGGCGCAAGGGCATGGGCGGCAAGGCTCTGGTAGGCTTCCAGATCGCTCTTTCGACGCTGTTGGTCATCGGGGCAGGATTGTTTTTGCGGACCCTCGCTGCTCTCAACCAGGTGAAAGTCGGATTTCGCACGGATCACTTGTTGCTGGCCGAGATAAGCCCGCCGGAGAGGCGGTATCCGCCGGGAAGGGACATCGCGCTGCATCGGCAGCTCGAACAGGCAATTTCGGCGGTGCCTGGGGTGGACTCGGTTGCGCCGGCCCTGGAGGCGTATGTTTCCGACGATACATCGAGGATTAACTTCATACCGGATGGTGAGGGCTACGACCCCGGAAAGGGTCAAGCGGAGTACTACAACGTAGTGGGCAACCGATTTTTCCAGACGCTCGGCATCCCGATCGTTGCCGGGCGCGCCTTCTCCGAACAGGACACGGAGAGTTCGGCCAAGGTGGGCATCATCAACGAGAGTCTGGCGCGGAGCCGGTTTCCGGGCCAGAATCCTATCGGGAAACGATTCGTGACAGATAGACATGATGCGGACGGGCGAGCTGGCACACTGGCGCAGGACGAAATTGAGATCGTCGGGATCTGCGGCGATACTCGGTACGCAACTTTGCGTGGTGATCCACCGCCGCAGTTCCTGGTGCCGTATAGTCAGCAAACCGAAGTGGGCGGAATGACGTATGAGATCCACACTCGGATGAAGCCCGAGGCGATTTTGCCGGCGCTGCGAAAGGTGGTGGAGCATGTGGACCCGGACCTGCCGCTGGTAAACGTGCGCACTCAGCAGCAACAGATTGAAGGCGACCTGCAGCAGGAGCGAATCTTCGTGACGCTCACCTCGGGCTTTGGCCTGCTGGCGCTGGCGCTGGCCTGCGTGGGGATCTACGGAATCATGGCGTATGCGGTGGCCAATCGCAGAAACGAGATTGGGATTCGCATGGCGCTGGGGGCGCAGCCGGGACAGGTGCGAGGGATGATCCTGCGCGAGAGCACGGGTCTGGCGGTGGGGGGAATTGTTGCGGGCGTGGTCGCGGCACTGGCGCTCACGCGGCTGGTGAAGTCGATGCTTTACGGGATTCAGACGTGGGATCCGCCAACGTTGGCGGGCAGTGTCCTGATTCTGTTAGCGGTTGCGCTGGCGGCAAGCTGGATTCCGGCGCAGCGCGCTGCCGGCGTGCAGCCGATGGAGGCACTGCGGCACGAATAAGGCAGAGAATCAGGGGCTACGGACTAAGGGACTAGGGACTGAGGGACGAACCGCTCAGCCGGTCACGGGCAGGGTGGGCATCGCGCCCAACTGCCTGGCTTCGGCGACCACCACGTCAAGATGGTCGAGGACCTCGGTGACGGCCATGGTGTAGATCTCGCGGCGGGAGTCGTAGCCTTCTTCGACCAGCTGCTTGAGGTAGCGGCCGGCGATCTGGATGGCGAGCTGGTCGGTGACCACCTTGCCCGAGCGCTCTTTCTGAGCCTCCCAAGCCAGCAAGGGCAGCGCGATCCACATGGGACGGCCGTTCACATCGAAGCGGACATCGACGGCGTCAGCGTGGCGGGTGGCGATGGCCACCAGGGTGCCCTTCCAGCGGCAGTGCAGGTCTTCGCCGCTCCAGCGGTCGGTAACGTGGAAGTCTTCGTACATGCAACCAGCCTAACGCGATGGGGGCGGAAGGGCAAGCGAGGCCGTCACAGTCGAAAGAAGGCCGCGTTTTTTTGCCGGTTGAGTTACGGATGCGTGGAGATTTCGCACAGGAGGAGCTGTCCCGTTGCGCGCGGACGCCGATGAAGCGAGGAGGGGAATTGCCAGCCATGCTGATTACGCTTACTGTGTCCGATGAAATCGTCCGCGAAGCCGGAGATCGCGGAGTCCCGGTGATCGATTTTGTGGAATCGCTCGTTGACAAAGGGTTCCTTGCCGTGAAAGGGCGGCCGGTACTGTCCAGCGCCATCGAGCGCATCCGCGCCCTGCGGTCGTCGCCGCCGGGGAACAAGGCTTAGGATTTTGAAGGGCCTTCGAGCGCCGGCTCCCAGTCCGCCGGTGGACGCTGCTCTTGGCGCGCTGATAGACTAATAGGGTTGCAGTGGAAGTGCTCTCAACCGTGCAAGCCGGCCTGCAAGTCTAGTGTGCGAAGGACAAGAAAAGCCCCGTGGATACTCAAACCCGTCATGCTCTGAAAAAGGACAAGTTTGCCCAGGCCACCGCCAGCAGCATTAGCTGGGTCGGTGGACACCGTTCCGGCGTTCTGCGCTGGGCAATTGTTGCCGTTGTCGTTCTTGCCGCCATCGCCGGCGGCCTCGTCTTCTGGAACCTGCGCACAACCGCGTCGGAGAACGCGCTGGGCGCGGCGCTGGACACGTACGATGCGGCGCTGGCAACGCCAGGCGCTCCGGCGGAGAACGGCGTCTACAATACCGCGGCCGATCGTTCGCGCGCGTCCAACAAGCAGTTTGCGGCCGTGGCGCAGCAGTACGGCTGGCTGCCCGAGGGCGCCAAGGCGCACTACTTTGCGGGCATCACCTATCAGGACTTGGGCCAGACCGCCCAGGCAGAGACGGAACTGAAGACCGCGGCCGGTGCGTGGGACCACAACCTGGCGAACCTGGCCAAGCTGGCGCTGGTGAACCTCTATCACCAGACGGCCAGGGACCAGCAGGCCATCGGGCTTTGCAATGAGCTGATCGCCAAGCCGTCGGAGACGGTTTCAGCCAACGTGGCAAAACTGGACCTGGCGAACCTGTACGTCGCCACGGGCAAGCAGAAAGAGGCGCGCGATCTTTGGGCCGCGGTGAAGGACGCAGACAAGGATGGGGCCGCCGGGTCGATCGCCGCGGAGAAGCTGGGCGAAAAGAAATAAGAAGGAAATCGTGTGCTTGGAACAGCTCGCGGGGCTTCGGCTTCCGCGAGTTTTATTTTGGGGCTGACAGCGGGCCGGACGCGAGCATTTTTGCGCGCGGCTGCGTCTGGTTGAGTATGAGTGCCAGCCAGGCAGTATTCTCAGGTTGGATGGAGATTCCGGAAAGCGCTGTGCAGGACCGAGCCCGTACTCAAGCGGACGCCACTCAGGCCGACGAGGCGACACTCGCGGCACTGGTCAGTCAGTACGCTGCGACCCTGTACCGCGTGGCGTTCTCTGTGCTGAGAAACGCCTCGGATGCAGAGGACGCTGTGCAGGAGGCGTTTCTGCGCGTGCTGCGGCATCGGGACACGCTGGACGAAGTTCGCGATCAGCGGGTGTGGCTGATCCGCATTGTGTGGAACATTGTGCTCGACCGCAAGCGGCGCGCCAAAACCCGGCCGGAGACCGACGATGTGGCCGAGCTGGCGCGGGTGCTGCCCTGCAAGGGCCTGAGCGCCGAGGAGCGCGCCGCCGCCGCCCAGCACCACGCGCATGTGCTGTCCTGCGTGGAGAAGCTGCCGGCCAAGGAGCGGCAGGTGCTGATGCTTTCGGCCTTCGAGGAGCTGAACAGCGTGGAGATTGCCACGGTGCTGGGGGTTACGGAGTCGAGCGTGCGGTCGCGGCTGTTCAGGGCGCGAAATCTGATGGCGGGGTTGTTGAATCATGCAAGGCAGCGATGAGTGATGAGTAGTCAGTGTGGTGGCAGGAGTTTCTTATGAGTTACCTGGTAGAGAACGAGTTTTCGAACAATTCCCGCGGCGGCGAGGCGGAACAGACGCTTCGCCTGATTGCCCAGCTTCCGGCTCCCGAGGGGCTCGAGGACCGTGTGCAGGCCGGTCTGCGGGCGGCGCCGCGAAGAGCACGCGTGCTGGCATGGCCGGGAGCGTTTTCTCCGGCGGCCGGATGGGTGCGCGCGGCGGCGGCGGCGGCGATTGTGTTTGTGGTGGCCGGGGGTGGTTGGGGAATTTACTCGCGCGTGCAGCCGGGAGTGCCGGTGCATGGGGTTGCCGGGCCGCGTATGGCTGCGCCGGGTTCGTTTGCGGGTGCCGAAGCGGAGCGGCGGCCGAAGACACTGGCCGGGCCGGTGGTGACGCATCCGGTGACGCCTGCGACGATCAAGCTGAAGACTCCCGCGAAGGCCGCTGCGACTGCTGCACTGGGCGCCAAGTCCGCTGCGGTGAAGAAAGCTGTTGCCCCGCCCACCGCGCCAGCGGTGCAGTAGAGTTTCTCGTTTCGCCCGCAGCCGGGGAGGAAGTCTCACGCTCCGGCGCGGAGGCCTGAAGCGGATTCCTAAACCCGCTTCGAGCCTACGTGTACCACGATGCCCACCAGGGCCAGCACTACCGCGCCCCACAATGCTGGAATCCATCCGGTGACGTGGAAACCGGCCACAAGGTGCGACGCCAGCAGAATCATCGCCGCGTTGATAACCAGCAGAAACAGGCCCAGCGTGATGATGGTGATGGGGAAGGTAACGATCTTCAACACCAGTCCCAGGGTCGCGTTCAGCAGGCCGATGACCAGCGCCGCGATCAGCGCAGGCTCCAGGCCTACCACATGGAATCCCGGCAGAAAATGGGAGATCACCAGCAGAGCGGCCGCACTCAGCAGCCAGTGAATCAAGAGCTTGAGCATTCCGTCTTTCTCCTTGGTTGTGCCTGCCGGCCTGATTCCAGGCAGCCGGCTCGAATACCGCCTGGGGATTTGGATGCGCCTTGCAAGCCTCCGGCAGCTCGGCCTCAGACGATACTGTAGGAAGCGGGTTTGTTCAAGCTGGTCAAAAGGGAACAACCTTTCGCGGCCAACCGGGTCCAAATCTCGAGATCCTGCGCTTGATTCCCTGCGCTAGTCGCTGCCCTCCTCAGGATTCTTTCCATGCGCGCAACTCGCATTTTCAGCCTCGCCGCTTTCGCCGTGTCTCTGCTAGGAACGCCGCTGGCGCACGCCCAAGCGGGGTCCAATCCAGCCGGTCCATCGCCCGGTCTGGCGCTGCCGGATGTGCGGCAACTGATGCTTGAGGTGCAGGCGCACCAGAAGCAGCTCGACAAGGTGCGCGAGAACTACACCTACACCAGCCTGCAGTCAACGCAGGACCTGGACTCGAACGGGCAGGTGAAGAAGACCGAGACCACGGAGAATGAGGACTTCTTCGTCAACAGCCACGTCATCGAGCGCACCGTGAAAAAGGACGGCAAGCCTCTGGACGCGCACGACGAGCAGAAGGAGTCCGAGCGGGTGACCAGGATGGTGGAGAAGGCGGAGAAGACGCCACCGGGGCAGCCGCTGGAGGGGCAGTCGATCAGCATCGCCCGGGTGCTGGAGATCATGGATGTGCGCAATCCGCGGCGGGAGAACTTTCGCGGCCGGCCGACCATTGTGTTCGATTTTGTGGGACGCAAGGACGCGAAGACGCATGGGCTGGCCGAGGACGCGTCAAAGAAGCTCGAAGGGACGCTGTGGATCGACGAGGCCGACCGCCAGGTCGCGCACATGGAGGTGCGTTTCGACGACAACTTTCATGTGGCCGGGGGCCTGGTGGCCAATATCCAGAAGGGATCGAACTTTCGCTTCGACCAGGAGCAGGTGAACGGCGAGTTGTGGCTGCCGACGGGCGCGGAGGCCAACGTGCAGGCGCGGCTGATGCTGGTGAAGGGCATGCGCCAGCACTTTACCGAGCGGGACTACGACTTCAAGCGGTTCCATGTGGAGACGCAGCAGGGGAAGGACGCCAAGGCGGTGGTGGAAAAGAAGCCGTAAGGCGGAGGGTGTGCGCCGCAACTCAAAAGGAAACGGGCCGCCTGTGCTGGCAAGCGGCCCGTTCTGCTGAGGGCTCCAGGTGCGAGCGCGGCTGGTTGCTAGTTAGGCGGCTGCGGAGCTGGAGCGGCGTCTCCACCGCGGCCTTGCCGTCGCGCCATTCTCTCATTGCGCTCTTGCTGGTAAGCCGCAAACCTGGTCTTCTGCTCGTCGGTCAGCAGCGCCGAAATCTTCGTGTCCGTATCGTTGCGGATGGCTTCCATCTGCTCCCGGCGGGGCGCCGTGGCCTGGCTCGAAGCGTCCGTCCCCGGAGCAGGGGCGGACCTGCGGATTGCATCCATTTTCTGCATGCGCTCGGTCAGCAGGGTCTTCACTTGCACCTGCTGATCGGCGGTCAGAGACAGTGCGCGGGTCAGGTGGGCAAGCTCCCGCTCAGGGCCGAAGCGGCCAGGTCCCCCCGGCGGTCCGGGCGCATCGTTCTGCGCCAATAACGTTGAGCAAGCCACGAAAAGTACGCTTGCCAGCAGCAGCGCGCGTTTGGCAAGCAATGATCCATTTACCAACTCATTCATCACGGGATACTCCTTTGGAAATGTGAGCGTGCTCTGAGACGCGAGAAGACCCAACCGGGCAAGATGCTTGCGCCCGCATGGGACTTTCTCCCAACCAAACCTGAGTTTTGTCTTCTGAGCAGCATCGCCGGCGAGGATGCTCATCCAGCTAGACGAGTGCTTGGCGGGCCGGGTTGACGAGCAGGCGAGATTTGTTTTTTGATTTGCGCAGTGATGGTGCGGTGAGTGTAGCCCTGGCCGGCTGAACAGGAGGGTTGGCGGGCATCTTGCACGGCGATGCGGATCCTTTAGAGTGGAATCATGTTTGCGCGGCGGATATCGATCATGCGGGTGGAGGTCGAAGGCGCCCGGCACCCGTGCCCGATCCGTCAGATCGACAACTTTGCCATGCGCAACTTTACCAACGATCCTGTCTTCGACGACACGCTGCCGGTCAAGGATGGTTTGCTGGAGGCTGGGCGCCGTGTGCCGCTCGAGCAGTTGCGGACGGCGATGGATGACTGGTTCCGGCGCAAGGGGTACCTCAAGCCCGGGGAGCGGCTCGAGGTTCGGGAGATCGGGCAGTGAAGGTTCGTGGCCCGTCCTTTGCGCTCCTTCTGCTCAAAGGACAGACCCACGCAGATTCTCCCGGCGGAACGAAAGAGCTACTTCAGTCCGATCGTGGCTTTGAGTGGCAACTTATCCGATGAGCCGCCGACCATCAGGGTGTAGTCGCCGGGGACGACGGTCCAGGCGTCTTTGGCTTCGTCGAAGATGGACAGGTACTTGGGGTCGATTTCGACTTCGACAACCTTCTTTTCTCCGGGCTTCAATTCGACCTTGCTCCAGCCGACCAGGCGCTTGGGAGGCTCATCGGCGCTGGCGGGCAGGGAGGCGTAGACCTCGGCGATCTCGGCTCCCGCACGGGCGCCGGCGTTGGTCAGCGTGAAGGTGGCCTTGACCTTGCCGCTGGCTTCATCGCGGGTGACGGTCAGGCCGGAATAGCGCCAGCTGGTGTAGGAGAGCCCAAAACCGAACGGGAATAGGACCGGCTTGTTCTCGGCGTCGTACCACTTGTAGCCAACCTTTACGCCCTCGTCATAGGAGACCGGAAAGGGCGGCAACCCGTTCGCCCAATCCTTGGGCGTGCCGCCGCCGTTGAAGAAATGCGAGGAGGCCGGCGGGGGCTGGGTAACGGTGGGGTGAGGCAGGTCGGCCTCGGACTTGGGAAAAGTGTTGGGCAGCTTCCCGGAGGGGTTGACAGTGCCGAAGAGGACGTTGCCGAGGGCGTTGGCGCCATCGGAGCCGGCGTACCAGGCTTCGAGGATGGCCGCCGGCGCGTCGACCCAGGGCATGGTAATGGGCGAGCCGGACTCGATGACCACGATGGTATGCGGATTGGCGGCGGTGACCGCGGCGATCAGGGCGTCCTGGTTGTGGAGCAGCGAGAGCGAGGGCAGATCCATGCCTTCGCTCTCCCACTGGTACGCAAAGACGATGGCCACATCGGTGGTCTTGGCGAGGGCCGCCGCCGCGGCCGGGTCGTCGCCGGAGTTGTACTTCACGGTCGCGTTGGGCGCGCGGGCCTGGATGGCCTTGAGCGGCGAGGTGGGGAACCAGATCTCCTCCTGCCAGTGGGTTGCGCCCTCGCCGGGCTTGGAGATGGCGTTGCCCCCGGGCGGGTCGACCTGCGCGGAGCCGCCGCCGGAGATCATGCCCACGTCGGAGTGCGCCCCGATGACGGCAATGGTACGGAGACGGGCGGGGACGAGCGGCAGCACTGCGGCTTTGTTCTTGAGCAGCACGATGCCGCCCTCCTCGATCCTGCGCGCCACGTCCAGGCCGACGAAGGGATCGATGACGCCGCGCTGGCGCGGATAGTCGATGATGCCGGCGGCAAACATGGAGCGCAGGATGCGGTGCACATGCTCGTCGAGCTCGGCCTGGGAGATAGCGCCGGCTTCGACGGCGGCCTTGTACTTGGCTTCGTAGAAGAATCGGCCGGGCTCCTCGTTGTCGAGGCCGGCGGCGGAGGCCTTCTCGGTGGAATGGGTTCCTCCCCAGTCGGAGAGAACGAAGCCTGGGAATTGCCAGTCTTTTTTGAGGACGTCGGTGAGGAGGTACTTGTTTTCGCAGGCGAAGTCGCCGAGAACGCGGTTGTAGGAGCACATGACGGCATCGGGATGGCCCTGGGTGACGCCGATCTCGAAGGCCAGCAGATCCGATTCGCGCGCGGCCCGCTTGGAGATGGTGATGTTGACCGAGTTGCGTCCGCTCTCCTGGTCGTTGAAGGCGTAGTGCTTGATGTCGCCGATCACGTGCTCGGATTGGGTGCCCTGAATCAGACGGGCGACCAGCGTTCCGGCCAGGATGGGGTCTTCACCTAAATACTCAAAAGTCCGGCCGTTGCGGGGCTCGCGGGTGATGTCCACGCCTCCACCGAGGGACATGTTGTAGCCCTGCGCGCGCAATTCGCTGCCGATCAGCTTGCCGTATTCGTAGGCCGCGTCCGGGTCCCAGCTGGCGGCGGCGGCCACGTTGGCGGGCAGCGCGGTGGAGTAGCGGCCATTGGCCCCGCTGGAGCGCACGCCATAAGCCGCATCGCTCATGTCGATGCCGGGAATGCCCAGGCGCGGAACACCCACTTCATAGCCCACGCCTCGGTTGGAGGGCATATTCTCCGGGGTGAGCGGGTCCTCGGTGGGCATGCCCACGCCGTGCAGCATGGCGATCTTTTCGTCCAGCGTCATCTCCTTGAGCACCAGGTCGGCACGCTCGTCCGGAGAGAGACTGGTGTTCATAAACGGCCCGGTGGGTTTGGTCGGCGGCTGACGGCGCTGCGAGCAGGATGGCAGAGAGAAAAAGGAGAGAGAAAATAGCACGAATGCCGCAAGCCGGAATCCGCCGCGGAGGGCAAAAGAAATCATAGAATCCTCACTCAAACGTTTGTCTACTGGAGAAATAATCCTATCAGCGAAACCGGAGAGTGGCTAGCATTTCAATTCTTGGGAGGAATTTGGCAGTGAAATTCATCGGCCGCAGGGTCCCAGCCGGCCCGACACACGAAGGGTTGAAGCGGGACATTTGAGGAGCGCGCCGGGGCTTTAGCGGTTGCGGTGGACCGATGCCCGTTCATCGCGGACAGTGTAGCCGGGCGGGATGTCGAACATGTGCGGATCGGGTTCGCCCAGGGCGAGATCGGAGAGCCGGACCACCTGTTTCCCTTCGCGGGGGTCGATGCGCGTCACTAGCATGTTTGTTTCGAGCTCCGGCGAGTACCAGAACTCCCGCGTCGAGACCAGCGGGCGGTCGTTGCCGGCCGTGCCTTCCTTGATGGTTCTGGTCTCGCGCGTGCCGATCACGTTCACCCCTTCCATCACGTCGCCGCCCAGGGTTTTGCGCTCGAGGAAGCGTGTGCCGTTCGCGTAGGTCCCGGCAGGCTGGGCAGTGAAGGTCGTCGTCGGACGGTAGTCGGTGATCACGCACACGAAGGTTCGGGCGGCGCAGAGGGCCTGGGTCCTCGATACCGGGTCGTAGAGATGAACTTCGTTGAGTCGCGGCCGCTCCCCGGAGCCGAGCGGCACAAACGAGCGCCGTTCGCGGTACATGCGTCCCTGGCCGTCGCGCGCCAGCGTGGCCTGCAGCAGCACAACAACGTTGGTTCCGTCCTCGGCCGTTCGCGTCCATTCAATGTTGCTCTTGCCCGAGAACGGCTTGCCGGGGATGGCCAGCAGCTCCACGCCGGAGACATGGAAGGTGGTGCCGCCGTCCGGACCACGCTCGAATTCCTGGGCACGGGCAGCGCCGGCGCACAGCGTCGATGCGAAAAGAAGAAAGAGGAGGCAGCGTCTCATGAAACCTCGCTGGAATGCGACAAGGAAATCGTACCAGCAGGCAGGCCCTGGAACAAGCTTTCCGGTATCGAAGAATCGGCAGGAGCCTGAGCCCGGAATGTTCGCTTGAGGGCGGTTGCCCTGCGATTTCGACCCATAAAGCAAAGGCCGCGCCCTTGTGGGTGCGGCCTTTGTCCTGGTGATTGAATGCCCGTGCTAGAAGGGGTTCAGCTTGGCCAGGCCCTTCTTCTTTTTCTTCTTGCTCGAGGATTCCTCGCCGGAGTCGACCTTGGGCTTCTTCGACTTGTCGTTCAGGGCGGTGGCTGTGGCGCCGGTGGACTTGACCTCGTTGACCGGAACCGGAGCCTCGGCCGGCTTTTCCGCGGCCGGTATGGCGGTATTGGTGGGTCCAACGGGCTGCAGGACGGCATTGGGATCGGCAGCCGGAGTTGCCGGCGCGGAACCATTCGGCGCCGACACGATCTCGGCGCTTACGCCGCTCGATCCCGCGGGCGGGGCCAGCTGCAACGGCGCCGTGGAAGGACGATCGCTGCGGGGCGCTTCATTGGGGCTGGTGGGGGTAACGGCCCCCGCTGCCGCAGGAGGCCGGCCAGCGGTGATCGCCTCGTTGAACATGGCGACATTTTCCTTGGTGATGTCTGGCGCCAGGGTGCGCTTTGGATCCTCAAGCGAGGGCTCACCCACGTGTACCGCTTCAACCACCGTAGGGCCGTGCTTGATGATGCCAAGGGTCTTGTCGGTGAAGTGCAGGGGCAGCCGGCTGCGTTCTTCGGCGTCGTTCTCGGCCACCGCTTCTTGCGTGGGCTCCGGGATGGGGCGGTTCATGGCCACCAGGCGGTCGCGTGCGTCCTCAACGTGGGGCGCCATGGGATAGCGGGTGATGACCCGGGAATAGGCCTGCGCGGCCTTGTCCATGTAGACCGAGCGCAGCCGCTCCTTGATGGCGCCGGGCAGGTTCGGCTGCACCTGGATGCGGTGGGATTCGCCGGCGTAGGCGTCGCCGATGCCCAGCAGCGCCTGGTCGCTCCGGGAGTAAAGCGGATAGGTGTCGACAACCGTCTCGAGGCGGGCGATCGCGGCGGTGAAGTTTTCGCGGCTCTCGTAATAGAGACCGATTTCGCTCTCCCGCTCGGCCATCACTTCCTGCACATCGCGCAGCTTCTGCTTGGCGCGCGGAACCAGCGTGGAATCGGGGAACATGTTGATCATGTTGCGGTATTCAAGTTCGGCGCGGTCGGCGTTCACTGGGTCGCGATCCGGCTTCTCCATCTGCTGGTAATAGATGTCGGCCACCTTCATCTGCGCCTCGGCGGCTTCCGGAGCGTTGGGGAAGAAGGTGATGAAGTCCTTGTACTCGGCCTCGGCCTGCGCCAGTGCCGCGGTGCCGCCTTCCTTGAACCAGCTGTCGCCCACCGCCAGCTTGGCGCGCATCCGGTACTCCGACTCGGGATACGTGTTCAGCATGGTCTGCAGATCCAGGCGGGCCACGTCGAAGCGGCCCTTCTTCATGGCCACCATGGATTTGTCGAAGAGTTCCTTGTCAGGCTGCTTGGAGTTCACGGCGGACAGCGGGTTGGCGCTCAGGTCGGTATTCTTCTTTTTCCTGGGCTTCTTGTCGGCGTGGGCCGCAACCGCGGCCAGGACGAGAAACGCAAGCGCAATCGCGGCAATCTTCCCAGACCTGCTTGAATTGTTGAACAACCGGTTCATAATCCCTCATCGTGGCGCCGGGCGCGCACATGCCCGGCGGCCTTTCCCGAATACTCTAAAATCTCAACCTGTTGCACGCCGGCCGGGTTACTCGCCTGCTGCCTCACGAGCCGCGGCCAGCAGCGCCCGCGCGTCCCGCTCCGGATGGCCCCCGCCGAAGACGGCATTTCCGGCCACCAGCAACTCCGCTCCTGCTTGGACGACCTGGGCCACTGTATCGTGAGCCACACCGCCGTCCACTTCGATTCTAAATGCCAGCCCCAGCTCCTGGCGCAACTGGGCCAGGCGGCCGATCTTTTTCAGGCTGAAAGGGATGAATTCCTGTCCGCCGAAGCCCGGATTCACGCTCATGACGAGCACGTGGTGCACCATGGGCAGAATTTCCATAATCAAGTCGACCCGCGTGGCCGGATTCAGCACCACCCCCGGTTTCATGCCGTGGTGGGCGATCAGTTGCAGCGTGCGGTGCAAGTGGGTGCAGGCCTCGTAGTGGACACTCAACCAGTCGGCCCCGGCGTCGGCAAAGGCGGGAATGAACTCGTTGGGATTCTCGATCATCAGATGGCAGTCGAGCGGCAGGCTGGTGGCCTTGCGCAGGCTCTTCACAACTGGTGGGCCCAGGGTGATGTTGGGCACGAAGTGGCCGTCCATGATGTCCACATGGATCGTCGTTCCGCCGCCGCGCTCGGCCGCGGCCACCTGGTCGGCCAGATGGGCGAAGTCGGCGGAGAGGATGGATGGAAGCAGCTCGACCATGGGTTTCCTGCGGGCTATGCCCCGCTCGGCCAGTGTATCAGCGGGGGTGGATGGTGGCATGAGGATGGGCGGACAGAGCGGCCCAATTGCCGTGCTCAACACGGGGTCCGAGTGTCCGAATTCGGTCACTTCGAAGCGGGATCGAACACCGGAAATTCGACCAGAATAGTCCAAAATGCCCCGTAATTCATTCCCGATGAACGAACTGACAGGATTGCCTGTTTGGTCACGCAGATGCTGTGTATCCGCTGGATAAGTTCCTGAGAAGGGCTTAGTCTGAAAGAGGCACGTGTATGACTGGATTGCTCCGGGATGTACGGTTTGCGTTGCGCCAACTTCTGAAGAGCCCTGGGTTCACGTTGGCAACGGTTGCGATGCTTGCCCTGGGAATCTGCGCCAACGGTACTGTTTTCAGCTGGATCAACTCGACCCTGCTCAATCCTGTGCCCGGAGCTGAGCATACGGGCAATCTGGTCTCGCTCATGCGTGGGGCTCGTATCGATGCGCCATCCCCACCCTTCTCCTATCCCGACTATCGCGACCTGCGGGAAGGGAATCACACCTTCTCGGGAATTCTGGGCTACCACGACGATTGGATGACGCTGACAAGCGGCGAGCGCCCGGAGCGGGTCTACGGTGCGAATGCATCCGCCAACTATTTCGATGTGCTGGGCGTCAAGCCTTTCATGGGCCGGTTCTTTCTGCCCAATGAAGAGTCGCCAGATGGGTCTCCTCCTTTCGTGGTGATCGGCTATGCGCTTTGGCAGACCCATTTTGCCGCCGACCCGGCCATCCTGGGCAAGTCTGTCGAAATCTATCAGCGGCCTTTCACCGTTATTGGCGTTGCACCGCAGGGATTCATCGGCTGCAAAACCGGGGTCCGCACCGACCTTTGGATGCCTCTGTTCCTTTCGGGCGTGCCGGGTGGCAACGGCTGGGCTATGCAGCGCCAGCGCGCCTTCCTCAACGTCACGGGAAGGCTCCGCCCCGGCGTCGATATCGAGCGCGCCACGCAGGATCTCGATCTGGAGATGCGGCAGTTGGTTGCCGCCTTTCCCGATGAGCATCGCGCGGACAACGCCATCTCGCTTTATCCGCTGTGGCGCTCGCCGTTCGGCGCCAATGTGTACCTGGCCTCTTCTTTGCCACCTCTTCTGGCCATTGCCGGAGTGGTGCTGCTGCTGACCTGTGCCAACGTGGCCACGCTGATGCTGGTCCGATTCGTCTCCAGACGGCGCGAGATCGCCATTCGCCAATCTCTCGGCGCCAACCGCGTTCAACTCATGCGGCAGATGATTCTGGAGGGCCTGCTTCTCTCCCTGTGCGCAGGCGCTGTCGCCGCCCTGTTGACGTCCTGGTCGTCCAAGACCATGGCGAATTTCATCCCGCCCAGCAGCAGTCCGATCGTCCTCAACGGTTCTGTGGATGCGCATGTGCTCGTCGCTATCCTCATTCTCGCGGCCCTGTCCAGCGTCCTGTGCGGCGCAATGCCGGCGTGGAGATCGTCCGGGGTTTCTCCTGCCGAGGTGCTCAAGGAGGAGTCAGGCAGCGTATCATCCGGATCGCGCAACCAGTTCCTGCTCAGCGCACTTGTGGTTGCGCAGATCGCCTTGTCCCTAACGCTGCTCATCACCGCCGGCCTGTTCTTTCGGACGCTCAGGAAGACCAGTGAAGCCGATCCGGGCTTTGACCGCAGCCATGTGCTGCTGGCCACAGTCGAGCCGGGAAGCGTGGGCTACTCGCAGGCCGAAACCGAGACATTCCAGCGCAACCTGCTGGCGAAACTGCAGGTCCTGCCCGGGATAACTTCCGCAGCCTTGTCCGACTGGGTGCCGCTCACCTTTACCCGCGGTTCGCTGGATGCCTATCCCGAGGGCTATCAACCCAAACCGCATGAGTCAATGGAAGTGCGGCGCGCATCGGTCAGCGCCGGGTATTTTGAAACCTTGAAGATTCCCCTCGTCGAAGGCAGGGAGTTCACGCTTCAGGATCGCGAAGACGCGCCCTGGGTGGCCATCGTGGATCAAACCATGGCCAACCATTTCTGGCCGGGCCAATTCCCCATCGGCAAGCGGATGCGCATCTACGACAACTGGTACACCGTGGTGGGGGTAGCCAAAAACACCAGCCATCAGCGCATTCACGAAGCTCCGGAGCCGATGGTTTATCTTTCCCTCTTCCAGACCTCCTATCTGGATACAATCATCCAGCTTCGCACCGGGGGAGATGCCGAATCAAGAGCGCCGGAAGTTGAGCAGGCGGTGCACGAAATCAATGCCAAGCTTGCGGTCTTCGACGTACGCACCCTGGAGCAAAGCACGCAGATGGCAAACATGTTTGAAATGATGGAGACCACGTTTGCCGGCGTGTTCGGAATTCTCGCCCTCATCCTCGCGGCATCGGGCATCTACGGCGTGATGGCCTACCGGACGGAGTTGCGGACGCACGAAATCGGTATTCGCGTCGCCCTTGGAGCATCGCGCTCCGATGTGCTGGGCATGGTGCTGAAGCAGGGATTGCGGCTTACAGGTCTGGGGCTGCTACTGGGGCTGGCTCTCTCGCTGCTGCTCACGCGGCTGCTGCGCGGGGTGCTGTTCGGAGTGTCGGTGACGGACCCGCTGACGGTTGTGTCTGTGATCGGTGTGTTGCTGGTGGTGGCAGTCGCCGCCATCTATCTGCCCGCGCACAAGGCCATGCTCACCGATCCCATGATTGCCATTCGGGGGCACTGACGCGGAGTCAAAAAGGCCTACGGCTGGCGATTTGCGCGGAGAATTGAACGCCTATTTTGTGGCAGGGCCGACTTCCTGGAGCGCCGCTCCCAGCACGGTGCCCTGGCCGGATTCCTGGATAAAGACAATCAGCCTGAGGTTCTTCGCATCCAGGCCGGGCCTGAGCTTAGTCTGAAAGTCCTGGCTGAAGGGCTTTCCCTTTTCCAGCTTTCCTACGCGGACCAGATCGACCGCAACGGCTGCGTGCTCCAGGCGCCGGCCGCCGTTTTCCCCGTGCAGCACCTGCGACTCGGCGTGGTTCAGCGCAATCGCCGCGAAGACATCGGCGTTGTGCCGGCTGGCAGTGCCGTCGGCATCGATGTGGGCGTGCAGCACGGCCGGCGAATCGCCTTCAATGCGCAACGCGCCGATGCTCACCGGAAGCTGCGGAGCCTTCGCGGCGTCCAGCAAAATCTGGCTCACCTGCCCGGGTTTGGCCAGGTCCATCTCCGTCTTGCCGTTCACAATAAACTCCGGCGTGTAGGGGGAGTCGCCTCCCAGGGCGCGAACGTAGGCTGCTTGCCGGATGCTGAACGAGCCGGAGGAATAGGGGTCGGTCCAGCCCTCGTAGTTCCAATAGTCCACGTGCTCGCTGAGCACGATCGCCTGCCCGCCGGTGATGGGTTGCAGGACGTCCAGCTTTTTGAGGAAGGCGTCCGCCGGCGGGCAGCTGGAGCAGCCCTCCGAGGTAAAGAGTTCAATGAGGACGGGTGTGCCGGTCTTCGGCGGAACAGCGCCCTGCTCCTGGCCTGCGACTGGTACACAGGGGAGCAGCAAAGGCAGGAGAACCAGGATCGATCTCGCTCGACTCATAATCCATCCCTTTCAACGTCCAGTCAGTATACCGATCGTCCCGCAGCGCTGCTGTTCAGCCAGTGCCGTTGCGCCCGGCCCCGGGAAGCACGACGAAGACTCCGCGCGCGACGGCCCTCGCCTCACAACTTGATTGGAGCGCCGCCTGCCAGATAGGTTACAGCAATTCGTCCTGACGCCCGCGCCGGCCATTGCGGGGCAAGGCTGGCCGTGTGCGTCGAGCCTGCGTGGGGACGAAGAACAGCGAAGAATTCGGAATTTGTCCACCGTTAACGCGCCACAATCGCTCCGTGACCCATCCATTCGCCTTTTTTTTGCGAATGGGTGGGAAGCCACCCGGCTTCGCTACCCCAACCGGCCCTCCTCAAACTCGGTTCCCAATCAAGTTCTAAAGGCACTCCCTTTCGCGGGGTCTTTCCCATTGCTTGAGCAGGATCCGGCTGCGGGCGCGCATGGCAGCGGTGCCGCTGCGGCCCTGGACTCGTAGCAGGTCCAGGACCGCAGGCAGCAGCGAGGGGTCGCGACGGGCTAGATCGGCCAGGCCTTGCAGCGCCGCGGTCTTGACAATGGAGGAGGAGTCGGCCAGCCAGGACTGGAGGGTTGCGGCGGCGCGGCTGGCCTCCGGCACAGTGAGCGGCAGGCGGCCTGCCATCAGCGCCAGGTTCCAGCGAAGCTTTTTCGGCCCTGCCTCGTCCATCAGGCCCAGGAGCGCTTCTTTTGACTCTTCGAGGATGCGTGCGATGGCCGGCGAAGGTTTGTGGGAGACCCGCTCCAGCACGTCGGCCGCGCGCTGCGCCACACCTGCGTCGTCGTCCCACAGGAATTCGATCAGGCGGCTGGCAAGGCGGGGCCGGGCCCCGACCAGCGCAACAAGCTCCGGGACACGGCCCAGCGACAGGCCGTGTTTGCCCTGGGCGAGAAGCGAGCGAAGGTTGGGCGTGCTGTCCATGGATTTCTTTGCGGCGTAATCATCGTAATTCTTTTTGCCCTGATCGCTGCTACGGCTTGAGTGCGGCGGTCAGCATCTTCGCGGCCACCCGCCCCGCGCCGCGCAACATGGCCTTGATGGGCCAGTGGTCTTCGGAGTCGGGGAAGAAGACTTCGCCGATGCGGCGGACTTCCGGCCGGTAGTACCAGCGTTTGAGCAGGGCCAGATGGCCCTGGCGAAGGGTTGCGGATGGACTTGGGCCGGATTCGCCGAGCGCCGCCAGTGCGGCTTCCATGCGGGCTTCCAGCATCCCACGTGGGAGCCTGGCGGGCGCGGCAACGCCCTCCTCTGACGGCGCCTCGGGTGTTCGCTCGGTCTCCGGACCGTCCGTCCTGATCCCTGAACCCTGATCCCTGACCCCTGTTGTTTCCGGGATGGGCTCCATGGCCAGCGGCTGGGCAAACAGCGATGTCGACCCGGACTGCTCGTTTTGGATTCTCATGCCGATCGTGGAGAAGGCTGCCGGGCCGCGCAGCAGGCCTCCATCGTAGAGAAAGACCGCAACCTCGTCGGGCTCGGCGGATGCCTGCAGAATCACAGCGCGCAGCCGGCTCAAGGGGCGCACCAACTCGGGGGCGAGCGCGCGAACGCCTTCAACCCGCTGCACCTGGGCGTGAAGTTGCGCGGCGGATTCGAACTCAAGCTGCGCGGAGGCTTCGTCGCGCTGGGCGCGCAGCGTCACCAGGCGGCTCTCGCCGCGAGTCGAAATGAACTGCTCCACGGCCGTGGCCTCTTCGCCATAGCGCTCGTCCGTGCAGCCTTGGTAGCAGGGGGCGAGGCACATCTTCATCTCCGAGTAGACGCAGCCGGGATGCGCGGGATTGGGGTCCAGGTCGTCCGTGCAGCGGCGCAGCAGAAACAGTTTCAGGGCCTCTTCTGCAAAGCGCTCGGCAGCGGCGCGCGACGGGAACGGCCCGTAGGTCCAGTCGGCTTCGCGCTGGCTGGGCCGGTTGGTCACGGTGATGCGCGGGTATGCGTTCGAGCCGAGGTAGCGAATGAACGCCGGCGCGCCCAGGTGCATCCGGTCCAGCGCCTTCGCTCCGTAGACCTGTTCCAAAAGGGAAAACTGCTTGAGCAGCGATTCGAAATCCGAGCCGGTCAGCCGCCAGGCGATGCGGCGGACGCGGCCGGCCAGTTGCAGGCGGCGGGGATGCTTGGCTGAGGGCAGCAGCAGGCGTTCGAGGCGTGCACGCAGGTTGGGCGTGCGGCCAATGTAAGGCTCGGCGTGAGCCTCAGCCCCGTAGAGCGCAAAGACCGCTGCCGCATTCGGCAGCGCCACGAGCGCGGCCTTGGGGTCAGCGGGGTCGAAGGCCAGCGATTGGGTCAGCGCGTCGCCGGGCACGGTCAGGCTCCGGCGATGGTCATGCCGTCGATGCGCAGGGTGGGCGAGGCCACCGCGCCGCGGAAGACCAGATCGTCGCCGATGGCGGTCACGTTCATCAGCATCTCGGCCAGGTTGCCGGCGATGGTGATCTCTTCCACGGCGTGGGTTAGCTGGCCGTTTTCAATCCACAGGCCGGTGGCGCCGCGCGAGTAGTCGCCGGTGACCATGTTCACGCCCGTGCCCATCAGGCTGGTCACATAGAGCCCAGCCGTAACACCGGCGATGATCTCCTCGGGCGAGAGTGCGCCGGGCTCGAGGTAAAGGTTGCCGCATCCGATGCCGGGCGTGCCCGCGAGGCCCCGCGCAGCGTTGTGGGTGGACTTCATCCCCAGCTTGCGCGCCGAATAGGTGTTGAGCAGGTAAGTCTGCAGCGTGCCATTCTCGACGACAACGGTGCGGCGCGAGGGCAGGCCTTCGCCGTCGAAGGGCGAGCTGCCGAACCCGCCTGCGCCGTCGGGCAGGAGCATGAAATTGTCGTCGACGATGGTCAGCGAAGGCGCGGCAATCTGTGCGCCCAGCTTTCCCGCAAGAAACGACGCATGCCGCCAGATCGAGTCGCCCGAGGCGGCCTCGAAGACCGCTCCGATCAGCGAGCGGGCCACCTCCGGCGCAAAGACGATGGGCACCCGTTGCGTGGGCACTTTGCGCGCGCCCAAGTGGCGCAGGGCGCGGCGCGCTGCTTCCCGCCCCACGGCCTCGGGAGAATCGAGGTGCGCGAAGTGCCGCGCCGCGCTCGACCACCATCCGGCCTGCATCCGGCCGTCGGCGTCCATGGCCAGCGGCGAGACGGAGATGCCCGCGTAGCTGGTCCGGTATCCGCCCACAAAGCCGCGCGAGTTGGCCATCACCTTGCGGCCGGTGGCGGCGTCGAAGCAGCCGCCGTCGGAGTTGGTGATGCGCGGGTCGGCGGCCAGGGCCGCGGCTTCAGCCCGCCGCGCCCACTCGATCCGCTCCGCCCCTTCGAGCGAGTAAACGTCGTCGTAGTAGAGGTGCAGATCGCCGGCGACGGAGCCGAATTCGGCCGTCTCCGGCAAGCCTGTAAAAGGGTCTTCTTCCGTGAACTTTGCCAGGGCCATCGCGCCCTCCACCAGCAGGCGAACGCCGTCGGCAGACAGATCGCTGGTGGACGTGGAAGCGGACCGGGTCCCGAGAAACACGCGAAGGCCCAGCCCACGCGAGCCCGACTCCTTCAGCGTTTCCACCTCGCCCATGCGCACGTTGACGCTGAACTCGTCGCCCTCGCGCACTACCGCTTCCGCGTCGGAAGCGCCGGCTTTCATGGCCAGGGAGACGACGTCGGCGGTGAGGGATTCAAGGTCGAGGGTGGTTTGGTCGGCAGCGGGCGCGGCTAGAGGCATAGGTCAACAGTAACAAAACGGCTCGATAGCAGGACCCGGCTGATGCCATTTGGACGAAAAGGAATTGCAAACTGATGACAATTGCCTGACAACTCCGAGTCGCAACCCGTCCACCATTTCACTTAGCACCTCAGGGAGGGTCCCTTATCCGGCAATTCCCGCGGATGGTTCGGCCCCCGCTGTTCTGACTTCGTTAAGGAGAGATCAAAATGCAGGCTTGCAGGATCGCAGCCGCCGCATGCCTCGGCGTGGCTCTTTTCATGCCTTCGGCCCCGGCCGAAGCACAATATCACCTCAAAAACCTGGTTTCGAATCAAGTCTTCCAAGCTCCGACCATCGATCCACTGCTGGCCAATGCCTGGGGATTAGCACGGAGCGCCGGTTCGCCCTGGTGGATCGCCGATAACGACACCGGCTGGTCGACCCTCTATAATGCGGCCGGAACTGTAGTGCCACTCAGGGTCGTGATTCCCACCGCCGGAAACGGACCGGTCGAGGCGACAGGAACAAACGGCCCTGGCACACCGACGGGAATTGTCTTCAATGGATCGAAGACGGATTTCCAGGTTTCGGGCGCGTCCTCGTCTTTCATCTTTGCCACGCTGGATGGCACCATCAGCGCCTGGCCGGGTCTGAACAAGAACCTGGCGACCCTTGTAGTGGACAACTCAGCCAGCAAGGCGAGTTACACGGGCTTGGCCATCACCAGCAATTCCTCGGGGAACTTCCTTTACGCAGCGGACAACACGAACAATCACATAGATATGTTCGACGGCAACTTCAACCTGTTGGGATCGTTTGGAGATCCGGCGATTCCATCGACCTTCTCAGTCTTCGGCGTTCAGGACATCGATGGCCTGGTTTACGTCACATACGCCGTACCAAACGTCGGCGCCGGTGGCTACGTCGACGTCTTCAAGGAGGACGGCACCTTCGTGAAGACAGTGATTCAAGGACCGAAACTAAACCAGGCTTGGGGCATTGCCGCCGCTCCGTCTAATTTCGGTCCCCTGAGCAATACTCTGCTGATTTCAAACAACTCCGTCCACGGCACCATCAATGCGTTCGATCCTATTGACGGGAAGTTTGTTGGTACGATAAGAGACGAGCACGGGGAACCGATTGTCCTCAATAACCTCTGGGGAATTGCCTTCGGCGGCGGAACCACGAACAATGGAGCAACAAACGAGCTCTTCGTCACCGTGGGTCAGGGGATTGGCACCAGCGAATTGGCCGGCACCTTTGCATCCATCGTCTTCAAGCGGTAGTCGACAGAAAGCTTCAGAGGAAGACCGAACCCGGGCCGCCTGAAACAGGCGGCCCGGGTTCGTTGTTGGACGGCCTGCAAGGCTTGACTGTGCGTTTTTTTCTGCCGGCATCGCGGTGATCCTGTTGGTCGCGCCCGGCGGGTGGGCCGCATAAGACGATTCGGGAAAGGGATTCGCTATTGCACAGGTTATCTTTAATTGATAACCTTATTTTCGATGCAGAAGCACGATCCTGCGCTCGATACGCTGCTTGATCTCGACAACCTGACGCTCGTTGTGGACCCGGAGGGCGGGCACTGGGTTCGGTTTGTAGTTACAAGGGTTCCGGCGACGGCGGAGAAGCCGCACGGCCTCGACTACTCGCTCACGCTGCATGGCCGGGAGGGCGAGCGGCTCGTTGGATTCGACAACGCTCACCCCGTGGGGAAACAGAAGCGCGGCGAACCGCAGGATCATCGTCATCGAATTCGCACGGTGAAGCCATACGAATATCGCGATGCTGCCACGCTGTTGGCAGATTTCTGGACGGAAGTGGATGCGGTTCTGAAGGAGAGAGGAGCAGGCCGATGAGCACTCTGAGAGTCGGAATCGCAACTTACGTCGAGATGAAGGCGATGACCTTGGCTATTGCGCGGGGAAAGAGGAAACTCGGGCCGCAGGAGCCGAGGGTTTGGTTTCCATCCACAGAGTCTTTCGCCAAGGTGCTCTCGGCGGGCAACCGGGATTTGCTTCGTATCATTGCGGAGAAAGCGCCTGGCTCTCTGGAGGAGTTGGCTCAGCTTACGGGCCGGAAGAAATCCAACCTGTCCCGCACGCTCAAGACGATGGCCAATTATGGGCTCGTACGGCTGGAGCGCGGGGCGCGTGGGCGGATTGCGGCGAGGGTTGTGCATGACCGGATTCAGCTGGAGCTACCGCTGAGGCGAGGGAAGTTTGCGGCGTGAGGGACAAAGGGCTGGTGAAGGGGGATTAGGGAGCGCGCGGCATTCACGGCGTCCCTACGGGACGCCCTGGAGTTTCTACATTTTCCAGCGGCTGTTCTGGGATTTGAGGGTTAGTGTTGTCATACTTGAGTCGGTCTGTCTTGTATATAATTGACTGACCGACGTATACGTGTCATTCTCCTCTTGAGTTTC
>Ga0302320_10004623_pt1 | contig 31212 bp, 28 predicted proteins | sample Bog_T0_3_FD_202130 | JGI IMG/M metagenome (GOLD analysis project Ga0302320, IMG submission 202130) | Peat permafrost microbial communities from Stordalen Mire near Abisko, Sweden - Bog_T0_3 | ecosystem: Environmental > Terrestrial > Soil > Wetlands > Peat | place: Sweden: Abisko, Stordalen Mire... | reverse complement strand
TCATGGCGGTCTTTAACTCGTCTAATTGTAAGCTGGGGATCTCCAAATGATAAAGCCTTACAAGGAGCCCCGCCAAAAGAAGACCGCCGACAATCCAAAATTCCTTTGAGATATTTGATTTTAATGAGAACATTTCATCCCTAAGAGAAGACCTCAGCCCCGATTTCGTGGATCCATCTGCGGATCCCTTCTGCTTTGTGCTGTTTCGGCACCTGGTACAGAACAACATTGCCCCTTTCTACCAACGGTACAGAAAACTCATTGTGCTCATCCGGTAATAACTTTGAACCCGATAAACACTTTTTTGTCCGGCAACCATGGATCGTGGGGTAACGTTGCCCTTCTTTCCATAACGGGCATGTCCTGGTAGACGTTAAATAACCTAAGGGCAAATGAGCTCCCACACTTAAATCTTCACAACCTTCCAAATTGATCCCCTGCGGCAAGATATCCACGTCGACTTTACGGATCCCCCATGCGTCCAGGAAGCTGCGATATTCCGAAATACCGAATGATACCTGGCGCATGGCCTTGACTTGGGTCTGCGCTATCGTCGCTCTCACACCTGGGAGAAAATCACCATCCGGATGAATATCCCGATATACATAACGTTTATTCTTAAAAAGCAGCCTTCCCATCACCGGCTCCAGGGAAGGAAAATCCCGCCGAAGAACCTGCAAAATTCCCCAATCATTGAAAACCACACCTACCGCCGTCGGCAAGGCGGCAAAATGTTCTAACAGCTCCCGGTACTTCGCAACCTCCAAGACCGCGACCGTCCCGGTCATTAAGTATATTTTTAAGCCTTGCAGACCCGCCTTATCCGACACCTTTAACAAATCATCGTTAGACGGGAGTAAATGTTCACAGAATTCTTCGCCAAAATAAAGCCCGTCCACTTTCATGGCGCAAAGGGCTCTTTTAAGATCAGCGGCTTGCACTTTTCTCGATGACGGGAGGTATAAATAATTTTCTTGCAAGTTATGCGAACTCATAGGCGCAATACCTCTGCTGACACTGCATGCTTTTCATAAGTTCGGCGCGGGACATTGTTGACAAGTTACCCATTCTTAATATCTGATCAATGACTCTCGGTGATTTAAAAACATCGGACCGCACCGGGATCTTAAAAAGCAAACGGTCATGATAATCGCGCAACATGCCCGCCAGGCAAAGACCGCACCAGGCATAATCGTAAGGCTCATTGAGCATGGGATGATGCGACCCTTTAGCCCCTTGGCATTTCTTTCGGTAACAAAACGCATCCTTCCCATAACCATGGGGAGAAAAACACACTTGATCATTATAAAAACACCACTCTCCCAAAAGAAATATCTCAAATTCCACCTCTTGGGGGGTAGCATTCAATAATGACACAATCTCATCCGGACGCAATTTCCTCGGTAATACAAAACGGTTTATCCCTAAATTACGAAAAAATTCCACCGCCTCCACATTCTGCACACCTAATCCCACACTGGCATGAACGGAAAGACTGACCTTAGAGGCTTTCACCATCATCAAGAGTGCCGGATCCGCAATAAGCAGCGCATCTGCACCTTCTTTCTCCATTATCAGGACCATGTTAACGATCTTTTGGGCCAATGCCAGCGGATAAATGTGTTCATTAATGGCAAATACGGCCCTGGCCTTCGACTGATGGATCCAGCGGATCATTTTTCGCACTTGACTAATTTCGGTAAGATGCGGAAGCTCCGGATACGGTCTGCGATTACTGCAAATTTCCCACCCATAGCTCTTGACCCATGGTTTGGGCATAAACCCAAAATAGAATTCTTCGACCCCCTGAGAGGCCCATAGGGAGATTTCGGCGTGTGTTGTTGAATGGTTGACCGGAACAACATATCGCATCAGGACCTCGACATCATTTCCGTGCATATAAAAAGACGTGTGCTCAAAAATTTATTCTAGTATAATACTATTTCAACCCATGCGCATCTTATTTCATTACACCCATAAACAAACTCTCGGGCATACCACTCGAAGTGTTGCACTGGTAAGCGCACTTTGCCGTCAAAAAGCGAAAGTTCTCCTCCTGCAGGGCGGGGTGCCGCAGCCTTTCGTCCGTTTTCCTAAAAACTGCTTAGTCGAAGACATTCCTCTGCCTTTCGATGACCGTCTCAGTTTTCAATCACACGCTGTTCCGGTATCCGCGGCAAAACGCGCTCAATTCATCCTCGAAAGGGCCGCCGACTTTCAACCGGATGTCTTCGTGACGGAATTCTTCCCGTTCGGAAGGCTGGCTTATATGCCGGAACTCTTGCCTGTTTTGCGTTATCTTCGCAAAAAAGGCACTCGCATCATGGCCAGTATCGGGTATCCTTTACTGATCGACTTAGACCGCCTGAAAGAAAAAAGGTTCGCCGCCCTGCATAAGGCCGTATTGGCTATCTATGATACCTTCCTCATTCATACCCCGCAGGAGATCGAAACATCCTACATCCGGGAATCAATCAAATCTCCGTATCTTTCCCGTTTATATGCCAAAACCATGAACGACTTAAAAAAAAGGACCATCTATACCGGATATGTGTTCCCGGAAAAAATGATCACCGGCGGCACCATATTACCTTTGGATCCAAACAGCGCCAATACCATTGTTATCAGCCGGGGGGGGGGCGCGGTTTATCCAAAACTGATCACTCTGTCCATCCGGGCCCAGCGGCATCTTGACGGGAAATTCCAGACCATCATCGTCTGCGGTCCGGCGACGACCTCAAAAGAAATGCAGCTTTTCCAATCCCACCTGGTTGCCAAGGACAAACCTCACGTTTTTCTGGCAGGCCACCTGGCTAACCTTGATGATTATTTGCGGACTTGCAGGGTCTCAGTAAGCTTATGCGGCTACAACACCTCTGTCCAACTGATGCGCTATCAAACGCCCTCGGTCATCATCCCTTACCAAAACAGTCTTTCCAACACCTCAACGAATGATCAGGTTGCCCGTGCCCTGCTCTTCAAAGAGCGTTTCTCAAGCATCATCCTTGATTACCATGCCATGACCGCGCGGTCCCTCGCCGATGCTATTAATCAACAACTGTCTTGCCCCCGCCCTGCCCCCGCTCCCAAGGATTGGTTTAACGGAGCGGACACTTCCGCAAGCCTCATCCTGCAGCCTGATTCCGCAAACTCGCCTCGAGCGCGAGATACTGCAAATTAAATTTTTTTAAAAATCCATGATAAGCATTACAGCCCGGGCATTGACCTTTCGCGGCTTGGGCCGCATGTAGTTGTCTGACACGATCTAGTTCTTTCGGCAACTCTCCTTTGCTGCCCAACCTGCCCGCCGGTGACATATAAATACAAGGATAGACCCATCGGCGAGAATTAATAAAAAGGGCCCTGGCCGGAGTCTCACAGGCCGCAATACACTTTTCCTTCGCCGATAATAGCACCATCATGCCTTTAACTAATTCTCGGTCAACTCCATGGTATCCGTCGTTTAATATCCGGTCAACCTGGCCGCGAATGCTTTTAATCATCTGGGGCGTCAGTGCCGCCAATGCTATAGTACCGGGCATCCGATGACGATGATAATAATGAGATACGTCAGCCTCCATGGCTTTGGGGGTAAACCGCGCTTTATAATATTTGGCCAACTGATAAACCTTGGCCATCTGGCTAAAATTGACCCGGTTGACAGTAAATTTAAAATCCAAAATAATGTCTTTGCCAAAATTATCGACGATCCATTCAATGGTCTTTAACGTTTTCTTATAGGCCCCATCACCGCGCAGCCGGTCATGCGTCGGGCGATCGCCGTCAATGCTGATGCCCATCTGCATCCCCGGAAGATAGTCGGCATGTATGGTAAAAACACGCTGTATCCCTGCCGTATAAGCCGCATTGCTGTAGATGCCGAATTCCTTGATCTTGCCGCGCGAACGAAAAAGGGACATCGCTTTTATCATCCGGCCGCAATCTGGATTCAAGAACGGCTCCCCGCCGGTAATAGAAACAAAATTAATGCTGTATCTTGCGAGCAATTCCCGCATCATACGGACAACCAACGAAGAGCTCATCTGATGCCGCTCTTTTTCAGCCCATATCCCGCATTGCCGGCAGTGCAGCTGGCAGTGATTGGTTATTTCTATGGTGACTTCATTAAGCAGAGGTTTATTCATATTTTTCTTAAAGGAGCTAAAGCCTTCAGGCGCCGGAGATTATCCTCATAAAAAGGACAAGTTTGGCAGGCCCGGAACATATTTTGGATCTGGCCGTATTTCCCCAAAAGACGCACATTCATCATACGCTTGGACGACCAGATCGACTTGACGGTCATCTTGTCAAATTCACCGACAGGCATCTTGGGGATCCGGCAGCAGGTGCTCACGCTCCCGTCTAACTTGACCGCCATATAAAACCAGCCGTTCAAGCATGCGGGAGGGGTTCTTCTTTTCTCCCCTTGAGCGTCTGACAGGACGCCTGGCGGCAAAGCAACTTCACGATTATAGGCATTCACGTTCATCTTCTTAAAAAAAACCGCCCTGACGCCCAAACGAGAAGCCAGGTCCCGCATTTTTTGCTGTTGACGGACATTAACAGCATTGACAATATGCGTAATTTCTATAAGGAGCTTAGGCTTTCTGGCATCACGTAAAACCACCAGACGTTCAATATTTTTTACCACACGGTTAAAAAGATCTTTTCCTTGTAAATAACGATACTGTTGCCGGTCACCCGCACTGAGATTGATCATCACGTGGTCCGCCTTGATGACGTCCAGACAATAATCAGCAGGGAAGGTCCCATTCGTTAAAAGTTTTACGTATACCGGCAGTGGTTCCAAATGCCGCATCATCTTTCGAAACAAAGGGTGCAGGGTCGGCTCTCCTGAGCCTGACAGAAGAATATTGTCAACTTTCAAATCGACACAATCAGCTACGGCCCTAAGGAATTTTTCCCAAGGGAAAAACCGGGCACGACCCCGATGAAGAGGATTCCCCGGAGCATGGATCCAGCAATACCGGCAGCTAAGATTACAGGCATCCGTAACCTCCAAAGAAAAGACCTCTGGCCCCAGGTAAACTTTTCTGCTCTCTATCCCGGCCAGACGCCGTAAATGGCGACGCTTTAATTGGGCTTCATCAATAATCATCTATGGCTCCGGGCTAAAAGACGCGAACGCTTGATATTATCATCATAAGCAGGACACTTTTGGCAGGCCTTGAAAATTTTTTGGATCTCGCCGTATTTCCCTAAAAGACGCATATTCATCATAGACCCTGACAACCAAAGCTGTTTAAGGGACATCTTGTCATTCCCTAAGCGCATCTGCACCCGGTAACAACTGGATGCGTGCCCATCTAACTTTACCGCCAAAAAAAACCAGCCGTTGAGACACTTTCCAGGCATCCTTTTTTGACCTTCTGCAGGCAAAGCTATCTTTTGGTTGTAGGCATGCACATCCATTGCTGAGAAATAAACCGAATTGACACCAAGCCGGGATGCCAGAGCGCTCATTTTTTGCTTTTGCTGAATATTAAGGGCATTGACGATGTACGCGATCTCTACGATAAATTTCGGCTTACCGGAGTCGCGCAAGGCCACCAAACGCTCAATATTTTTCAATACCCGATCAAAAAGGTCCTGACCCTGCAATTGACGGTACTGTTTACGATTAACCGCGCTGACATTAATGGTCACATGGTCCGCCTTGATCACGTGTGCACAATATTCCAAAGGGAATGTCCCGTTGGAGAAAACTTTGATATATAACGGCTGTTGTTCCAAATGCCCCATCATATCGCCAAACAACGGATGGATCGTGGCCTCGCCCGCGGCCGTTATATGAATCTGGTCAACTTTTAAATCGACACAATCACGGACTATGCCAACAAATCTCTCCCATGACAGAAAACGGGCTTTCTCGGAATGGTGCGGATTGTCGAGCGAATGCCCCCAACAATACTGACAGCTAAGATTGCAGGTATTCGTGCTCTCTAACGTAACGATCTCGGGACCAAGGTAAACCTGTCCTTCCCGGACTCCGTCTAAACGCCGTAAATTGCGCCGTTTTAATTCTGCCGACCCTATGATCATCAAACGCTCCTGTGAGTCAACAATCCCCTCCCTGAATGGCGGGGCTTATAAATTTAGGGATTGATCTTCTTGTTGTCCTGTCTTGCCAAAGCTCGTAAACGCTTCATATTATCCTTATAAAACGGGCAGGGATGACAGCCCTTAAACATCTTTTGGATCTGGCCGTATTTTCCCAAAAGACGCATATTCATCATACGCTTTGACAACCAAACTGCCTTAAGCGACATGGTGCCAAAATCACAAAAGCGCATACGATTGATCTGGCAACAGATGCTGAAATTGCCGTCAAATCTGACTATCATATTAAACCAACCGTTCAAACATGCCGGAGGAGTTTCTTTCCCCGCATCTTGAGGTCCTGACATGATGGTCGCGGGCAAAGCCATTTCCCGGTTATATTCATTCAAGCTAACTCGTGTATAATAAATAGAGTTAACGTCAAGCTTTGAAGCTAAATCCTGCATCAGATCCGCTTCGTTGATATTTAGGGCATTCATAATATAAGCAATCTCGATAATGAAGCTAGGCTTGCCGGCATCGCGCAAAGAAACAAGACGCTTAATGTTATCGATAACACGATCAAAAACATCTTTTCCATGGATAGCGAGATACTGCTGTCTGTTGACAGCGCCAAGATCAACGATAATGTGATCTGCCTTGAGGACATCTTCACAATAATCCAGCGGAAACGTCGCATTCGTGAACACTTTAACCTTTATCGGCTGTTGTTCTAAATGTCGCATCATGTCCCGAAATAACGGGTGCATGGTCGGCTCTCCACCCGTGATCTCGAACTCGTCAACCTTCAATTCCACAGAATCATGCGCCACACTAAGAAACTCTTCCCATGAAACCTGACGGGCTGGCTCCAAATGGGCTGGATTTCCGGGCGAATGGACCCAACAATACCGACACCTTAAGTTGCATGAATTATTAATCTTCAAAACAACGATCTTAGGACCAATGTAAATCTTCTTATCACGGACACCGGCCAAACGTAGCAAGTTGCGCCGTTTCAATTCTGCCGCATTAATAATCATGAACTACCCCTTTGTCATCCCAGGCGTATATTGCCCCATCAGAAACTTTCAGAACCATTTTTAACGGGATATCTTCTTTAAGAGCGTTAAGCTCCTCCAGATCAGGCGTTCCTTCCCAACAATACACAATGAGCCCTTTTCTTTTATGCAGATCCTCCCTGATCTTTTTTACCGCATAATCATAACGGAAACTATGTTCTTGCGTGCGCGAGTCTATTTTTGAAAATAATTCAAACGGCACCCGCTGAGCGAGAAAATAAAGAGCGCCAAATTTATTTGTATAAATTATTGTTTGTGGCGGGATTTTCTTTACTTCCCGTATAATCTCAGATTTCTCCCAGTTTTTGCCGTCATATTGGATCCCATCGCTATATCTTTGAACACCCCATTGCACCGCGCTCTCTAAATTCATGCCGATCAAATAAATGAAGAAAAAACCCGCGAAACAAAATTTTAAACATTCAAAACCCTTTGTCACTAAAAATAATTCGCGCACATAAGAGAGACAAAAAAACAACCCAAAAATTTGGGCAGGAATGGAATACCTGGCCTCTTTTGCATTCGCATCAAAAAAAGCCATTGTAATGATCCAGGACAAAACATAAATAATAATAAAAAGACCCGCTGTATTGCCCAACAACATTCTTTGCGTAGTGATGCTTTTAATTGCCAACGGCTCTCTTCTTCGGTAGATCATCCAACCCAAGTAAATCATAACAGCTATCAGGCTTAAAAGAATCAACCGGTCGTGGGAAGGATTGACAGGCCAGGAACAAATCTGAAGTTTAGCGAGCGCGAATGGGTGAAAAGCAAATTTTCGAAGATAAAAATGACTTGCATGGCAAATCCTCATCATCAACAAAATCAATGGGACCGTGCTGATAGAAAAAAACATCGCTGCTGCGGATGTATTGGCAACGGCTTTCTTTTTGTCAAGGATCAGCATCACAGTCCCTGTTAAGACCAAGGTTATCCCGGCAAATCTCGTAAGACATGCTACTGCCGCCGCTAAAGAACAGGCCCAAAGCGATCGTTTTCTGTGCGTTTCGAAAAAGTCCATCAAGAAGATGCCCCATAAAAGCGCCCAAAATATAAACAAAGGCTCTGACATAGCCATCGAATGGCAATTTAGAACATCGATCTTGACCAGCATCCATAATGATCCCGCCACCATGAGCCAAACAGCTTCAGTGCACCTGTAGATCAATAGCCCCACCATAAAAATATTCATGCCAAAAAGACCGGCATTTAACCAACGGGCTCCAATAACAGGATCGGGTCCCCCAAGCCAATGAATTGCCGCAAGGAATAAAGAAAATACGGGAGGGTCAGTTTGCCAGATATACAAGTCTAAATAATTATTCCCGAATGAACCGGGATTGTTAAAAAACCTGGCCATATAAATATATATAAAAGAACCATGAAAGAGGCCGACGCCTCTTTTGGAGGTCAACATTAACATCACAAAAAATCCTGCCAGGCTTATGATAATAAGCATTGCGGTCACGACAGGTTTCTTAATTAAAGGTCTCATTTTAACATCCCAACACTTATGCGCATTTCATCATGATCTTATGATCAATCCTCTCGATCGCTTCGCACAGGCTGATATAACTTGTAACCGGCTGTTCATAACGCTGCCCGCCCGGCTTCTTGACCGCCTGCAAGGCATTAAAATTACTGATGCTGCGGTAACTGCAGCCGGGATGGCGCAAAACATGTCCTTCTAAATCCTTAAAATACAGCTTTGCTTCGGGAAGGAATTCACCTGAAGAACTTGTGCTCAGATCCATCAAATAAAAATGTTTACGAACTTCCTCGGGAAAAGACAACAACGTCCAATTCGCCAGGACCTTGCCGCTGGGAAGAGTCAGCAGGTCCCATATCCCTCTGGAAGATTCACTGTACCCGCGGCCAATCAAACCCTGCCGCCCTGCCTTTAATTCCCAGACACACGCCTGGCGGTACTGATCCAAAAAAATACTTGAAGACTCCCGATCCCAGGCTTCAAGAAAAGCCGGATGCACTTCAACGGACTTCAAACCCATCCCTGCCAAATATTTTAAATTTTCCAAAAGCTTCATCGCGCCGGAAGGATACACGGTCATGGTGGCCGTATATGCCCCTTTGACTCCCATGGCCAGATTGACTCCGCGGACAAGATCCGTAAACCCACAATGGCTCCCTTGAAGTCTGTTGCTTTGGGTTGTGGCTTGGTCTCCATCAATACCAAACTCAAGGTTAACCTCATTGCGCAGGAAGAACTCCATCAAGGATTCATCCAGCAAGGTGGCATTTGTTTGAACTGAGATATAACGGCTCAGTCCTTCCTGCCTGACGATAGCGATCATCTGTTGAAGTATTTGGGCGTCCATTAATGGCTCTCCGCCCGAAAAAATAAATTCCGCCGGGACTGCCGGACGGATATAGCTCAAAACATTCTCAAATGTCTTTTGAGTCATGACTTGCTGATGAGTCTTGTATTTATAAAAGCAATACCCGCACCCCAAATTACAGCGGTCGGTAAAAAACAGCCAAACATGGTTAATTTTTTTTATCATGTTGTGTATTTTTAATCCTTAATGACCGGTGGATGCGGGCCATAAACCGCAATATCTCATTAAGTTCCGCGGTGTTCATATAATGTTCTTCCATCATGGCATTGACCAAATCAAAACTTTGGGCGACATGTTTCCGATATGATACCAATTCATTTTTCCTGTACATCCGGGCGTAAGCACCCTGATAATAAGACAAGACCTCCGGCTTAAATTCTCCACTGGAATCCTCCCAAAGGCTAAATTCCTTCCGCTTGATTTCCGGCAGACAAAGAAAAGGATCGCCTCCTAAAAGATGCCCCGGTGGATGAAGGCTTAAGTCCATGACGCCGGACTTTATCCATTCCATATCATCACGGACATAAAACAACTCGACAACGGCTTGCCTGGCCAGCGCCAAATAATTCTTTTTAAAAAGCAGGATGTTTTGGGGTGTCCACGGCATAAAGGCCGCGGGAGTCACATCCACGCGGGAAATTCCGAGCGTTTGGATAAACTTTAACCCCTCCGCCATGTGTTGGACCTCATCAGGATGGATCGTCATGGTGCAACCGCATGATATTCCGGCTTTCCGGCAAGCTCTAATAGTATCGGTCAAATGCTTAAATGATCCGGGCTTTAATCCATGCCGGTGTCTTAGCGTTTGCTCGCAGCCGCCATCAATACCGAACTCCAGGCTGACGTTTAACCGGCGTAATTGCTTAATCGAAGCCTCATCGATCAAGGAACCGTTGGTTTGAATATGCAACGCGGTCTTAGGAAACCGTCGGTGAGCTTCATTTAAAATCTTAAAAAGCTTCTCGCGGGCCAGGAACGGCTCCCCTCCGGAGAAAATGAGCGTCACAGGGGCCGTTTGTTGCCGCTCAAACAATAAAAAGAGCTTGCGAACAAACTCTAACGATATGTCCCGCCTCTGCCTGTGCCTAAAAAAACAATATTCACATCGCAAATTGCAACGTTCAGTCACATAAATCCACGCGTAATGGACTTTAAATCTTGGCTTTCCGGCCACGAGCGTCGACAAAATACTTGATCTTTCCATTTAATGTCCTTGGGAGGGGACCTTCATGCGTCCTGACTTCAATACAATAATCTATCCCTAGAGCCTTACTAACCGCTGCAGGTAAATCTTTAAGGCTTTTAACCTTAGGGCCGGATACATTAATAATGAGTTTATCATTATATTGTATACTATCTTTATCGATTAAAAAGAAAAAACTGGGGTAGCCCAACAAGTCATTGACCACTCGGATCAGTTCCTGTTTCAAAACTACTACACCGTTTAGCAACAGGCTATCTTCAGTTCTACCGATGATCTTGATCCATAACGTTTTCGCACGGCGTACCAAATCGACCCGGTCGCCCAATCGATACCGGATAAATGGCATGCAGGTATTATCTAAATCCGTAACAATCAAGTCTCCGACACCTGTTGGCGATACCTGTCCGGAATCTTCCAGCACTTCCAACAGTAATCCATCTGCCACAACCTTCATATACTCGTCGTCAGGCTTAAGGGCCACGCCCAAGCCGGAGATTTCCATGGCCCCATAATGGTCATGGATATGAACGCCCCCCATTGCCTCGATACGTCGGCGGTATGCAGGCCATAACGGCTCACCATTCACCAAACAACAACGAATAGTGTGTTTACGGCCCAATAGAGCAAACAGGTCAAATAACTGGTTGGTGTAGGCATTGATCATCACCGGTTTAAACGCTGAAATAAGACGGGCCGCTTCGCAAACTTTATCCGGAGTGCTGATAGGCCCCAGCGGAATAACCCCGCATCCAGCGGTTTTAAAGGCAGCCTCCATCAGCCGGCCGCCGCTGTTTAACTCATACGAACATAGATTCAGACATAACATCCCCTCTTTGACGCCAATAAAACGGTAAATCTTGACCAATCGACGCAAATGATTTTCATACGCTTGTCGAGAATGCGCAATAAGCAAACGGGATGATGTCGATCCTGAAGTTGCCGTAATATTGAAAGCCTCACCCCACAAACCTGATCTGATAAATGACTTGAGGTCCTCCCTGCCCGATACCGGGATACGCTTATAATCTTCCCAAGAACGCAAGCCTTTCCGATAGCGGGGGGCTCTGCCGGAAAAGCTGCGGATCAAGCACGAAACTTTCTTTAAAGCCCGGTCATTGAACATTGAGAACCTTTCTTTAGGATGCATACGGGTTGAGCTCGCCATTGGAGTAGTCACTGCGCTCAAAAGGCATGTGGTCGGGATGGTGGAACTGGAAACACAGAGCATCCGCAAAATAGTACCCCCGTTGGGTCACATAAAGCTGCTTTTCATCTTCGGTCAATAGGCCGTGTTTTTTTAGTAAGTCAATCTTTCCTGCAAAAACATCATTAATGTTGCTGCCCGTAGATGCGCGATATTCCTCTTTGGAAAGAAGCCGTCGGTTGCGCAGTGTGCCTATGACCATGCGCCGAAGAATGTCGTCTAGGGTTCCAACCTTCCCGCGCACAAAAGGAATGCGACCTGCCGCGACCTCAGAGCAGTAACGGGTTATGCTGGCGTACTCTTTGACCGCGATACTGCCCCCTAGTTTGTTATGTGCCGAGAGGCCGAACCCCAGGGTATCATAGGAACGGGCAAATCTTTTTTCGAAATATTGTGATGCGGTATTGTTTTCTTTTGAGAACAGATAGTTGTGCTGCTCGTCATGGTAGCCGTAATTATTCGCCAAGAAAATAGCCGCCGCCTTCATACGGACTAAGTCATCAATACCGGGAAATTCATCGGGCGAGCGATTATAGCGGACCCAGATAGGCGCGTAATTAAAGCAGTGGGGCCGGATATACAGTTGATAGATCTGGAACGACTCCACATCTAGCTCGATGACGTGTCGGATGGTATCGACCCATCCTTCAAGGGTTTGTCCGGGATAGCCGTATATTAAATCGACACAGATGTCGTTAAATCCATGTTCACGGGCAGACCTGATGGCGCTTCTGGCTTCATCGGCAGTATGGGATCGGTTCATTTTTGTCAACAGCGCATCATCAAAGGTCTGGACGCCGATCGTGATGCGGTTAGCCCCGTATCGTACCAGAGTTTTAATTTTTTCAATGCCCTCAGCGCCTAAAATCGTGGTGGGATCTGTGTCCACGGCAAACTGCTCGCAGGAAGAAAGATCAAGTCTTTTGGTGAAAGCTAGCAGAAAACGCTCCATTTGAGCCGGAGTCATATGGGTGGCTGTTCCTCCGCCAATTAAGACGGCGGCCGTTGGTATCTTAGATAAAGACAGGCGTTTGAGATAAAGATCCATTTCCTGTTCTAAGGCGTTAAGGTAGGCGTCTATTTCAACAAAAGAAGGGGCCGTCTTGGTGACGTAGTGACAATAATTGCAGCGTTTGACACAAAAAGGGATGTGCGCGTAAACAACGAACGATCCGGATCGCTGATAGTTGGTGAAAAAGGCCTCCTCGGTTATCGAGCTATTCTTGATCACAGGAGGATAAAGTATGCTAGGGAAAAAGAGGCCGTTCTTTGGAAGAAAACCAATGCGAATCAGTTCTTCGGCATTAATATCGACGGTCTTTTGCTGTGCATCATAAATGATGTCGTCTATGACCATAATGTTATATATATTACAATAGGTGTTCACCGGGGTAAAGACTTCTTTTCCGGTCTAAAAATGGATATCCGGAAATTCTTAATTTGCTCATTTTAATACTTCAAGTATACTATTTACGACGCTCTAATTACATGTCCGCTCAAATAGTAAAGAACGCCGTACTTGGTGATACGGCAATGCTTTGAAAACAAAGGGGAAGAAGATCATGGACATTAGAAATGAATTGGAAAAATTCTTGCTCACAGAGGTCGTCCCGGACCATGGCGGCGACATAAAATCTTTAAACCCTGATGAAGATCTCCTGGGGCAAGGCATTATTGATTCCATGGGGATCATTAAGGTAATTTCTTTCTTAGAAGAAAGATTCCATATAAAAATTTATGATCAAGACATCAACTTAGAGAATTTTCGTTCCCTTAATTGTATAAAAAGAATGATCGAATCAAAAAAATAAATCTGTTGAAAAGCTTACTCATGACGAATATACCCATTGGACAAAAACGTATTGACTCTTTCTCCCCTATTCGGCTATCAAATATGATCCATGGTATGTTTTATACCCAATTGATCTTTGTTGCCGCTAAACTTAACCTTGCTGATTTATTAAAAGATGGCGGCAAACCTATAAAAGAATTGGCGCTAGCAACAGGTACTCTGGAGCTGCGGTTGTACCGTATGATGCGGGCCTTGGCAAGTGTAGGAATTTTTACCGAATCCAAACCCAAATATTTTGAATTAACACCGTTAGCTGAACTACTGCAAAGCGGTTCTCCCGGCTCTCAAAAAAACCTTGCGATTAAAATGGGAAGTAAGTGGTACCTTCATGCCTGGGCTAATATATTACATAGCGTCCAACAAGAAAAATCCGCTTTTGATGACAACGCTGACCTGTTCGAATACTTGCAGAATCACCCTGCAGATGCTGCTGTTTTTAATCATGCCATGACATTTACTTCTCAAATGCAAGCAGCGGCCATTTGTCACGCGTATGATTTTTCTGGTGTAAAAACGATCGTTGATATTGCCGGCGGGTATGGATTCTTATTATCCGTGATCCTTAAGGCGCATCCTACGCTCAAAGGGATGATCTTTGACAAACCTTACGTTATTAAAACAGTCCGTGCCCGCTTTAAAGCCGATGGGTTAGATCAGCGTTGTCGCATTATTGAAGGTGATTTTTTTGATTCTATCCCTGAAGGCTCAGATGTGTACATCTTGAAGCATGTTATCCATAATTGGGATGATGCCCATGCAGTCACCATCCTGAAGAATTGTCGGAAGGCCATGAAGGCCAATAGCAGAATTCTGGTGATCGATGCTATTATTCCTGTAAAAAATCCATCTTTTAAAGAAATTTGGTCAGACATCGAAATGATGGTCATGCTCTCCAATGGCCGAGAACGGACGAAAAGTGAATTCAAAAACCTGTTTGATCAGGCGGGGTTTAAATTGAATAAAATTATACCGACCAGCTCAGAATTAAGCATTATCGAAGGCATACGGCTTAAATGAAAAAGATGGATGGATCTGCTAAACTTCAGACTAGAGATGAGATCATCCGGGCATTGCTTTGCCGCGGGAGCAGGCAAGAGCTTTTATTTGAGCAGGCGCGATCTACACGAGAGGAAATATTTGGAAATAAGGTCGAAGTGCGCAGTGTCATTGAATATTCAAATATTTGTCGCCAAGCATGTGCATTTTGCGGGATGAACCGCTATTCAAGAATAAAAAGATACCGGATGAGTAGTGATGAAGTATTTAAGCGTGTTGCCCTCCTCTACGCTAAGGGGCGCCGCGTGATCATGTTTCAAACGGGAGAATCTTTGGCTGAGCCTTACCTTAATGAATTGTTCGCCATCCTTAAACAAGTAAAAAGAGAATATCCCTGTCTGTCGATCATTGGCTGTTTTGGGTCCCTTTCGCGCCAAAGGTATCTACTCTTAAAAGAGATCGGCATTGAAAGATATTTAATTAAATTTGAAACATCGGACCAAAAATTATACCCTGCGATCAAACCGGGCGATACGTTGGAAAGCCGCATCGCGCATATTCGCATGCTAAAAGAGATGGGGTTTCTGGTTGGTTCCGGTAACATAACCGGGTTGCCCAAGCAAAGCATCGATAGTCTGGCCGATGATCTTTTGTTATTGAAAAGCTTGGACCTTCCCATGGTAAGCACCAGTGTATTTATTCCAAACGATATGTCGTCATTCGCCCATCAGCCTGCAGGGGATATTCATTTGACCCTGAACTTCATGGCTATCCTCAGAATCATGTGTCCGCAAGCACTTATTCCAACTACCAGTTCCCTGGAAACACTTGTTCAACAAGGCCAATATCTGGGTCTTATGGCGGGCGCCAATACGATCACGATCCATGATGGCACACCGCTAGATGACGAAAATAAGTTTGTGATATAAAAGAACGTAAAAGACCAAAAAGCTCGCTGTTGCTGAACATTGTTCATAGGGCCGGACTGGAACCATCAAGGCCCTCGCTTATCCGTGAAAGATCAGAAGATTCTCTTTTTTATAAGCTCATCAACAAGCATCACGGACATAACAAGGTTGCCGTGCATACAGAAGACCGAGCCTATTCTTACAAGGACCTTGATCATCTGACTTCGAAATTTTGCTACTTTATGAAAGGCAAAAACATCAAAGAAGGTGATGTTGTACTTTTGGCTTTGCCTGATTCGATCGAATTTGTGGTAACATTTCTTGCGTGTATACGTATGGGTGTCGTGGCAGGAATAGTTTCCCCCCATGCCGTTAAGAGTGAGTTGGTAAACATCATTAATTTTGTTTCACCTAAGTGGATCTTTTCCACCGCAACCACATCAAAAACATTGAATCACCACAATATGTTAAAGATAGCCGAGGATCAATCATCGGAATATTTTTTATCGCTGCTCGAAAAACAAAGTGAAAGTAGAACCATAACCGCGCCTGATCAGAATAATCCGGCCATCATTTTGTTCACATCCGGAACGACCAGTACTCCCAAAGGGATTGTGCATGCCTATAAGGACCTTGGGGTGAACGAATTCCCAAGAACTATATTACGCATGTCAGACAATGATATCGTTTTTTCTTATTCGCGGATGTATACAAGCTTTGGTTTGGGGAACAGTCTTTTATTCCCATTCCATTTTGGGGCAAGCAGTATCCTTGTCCGCAATATCCCGAACGCTTTTAGTTTAAAGCAAGTACTCCGGCTAAGGCCGACGTTGTTCTTTGCCGTACCACCCATCTATGATCTTTTACTTGATTACAAGGACTCCTTAGAAACTTTATTTTCAAGCGTGAGACTATTCGTGGCATCCGGCGACAAGCTCTACACCAATACCTTCGAACGATGGGAGGCCATTTACGGGAAACGATTGTTGGATTGTTACGGGACAACTGAGATGGGACATCCTTTTATTTCAAACTATCCTGGTGAAGAAAAAATAAACAGTTCCGGCAGGCTTTTGGATAGATTTGAGTTGCGATTTGACAAAAGTGGCCGCATCTCTTACCGTGGCCCCTCCCTGTTCTGCGAATATTACGGTGACGCAGCAACGACAATCCAAAAGAAGCGTCGAGGATGGCTTAGATCAGATGATAGGGGATATATGGATGAGGAAGGATTCGTTTTTATAACAGGAAGATGTTCCTCGGTCTTTAAGCTGAATGGCCAGTGGGTTTCTTCTTTTGATGTAGAAAATAAGTTAAGAGAATTGTCGTTTATCAAAGAAATTATTTTGGTCAATCATCGGAATTGTCTGAAAGCTTTTATTTCTTTGAACGGATCTTGCGATCGTCAACGTGTGAAAGACAAGATACTCTCCTTCTGTATGGACCATCTTAAGCTCCATGAAATACCCAAAGATATTATTATTTTAGATGAGATGCCTTTAACCAAAAGAGGAAAAATTAACAGAAAATGTCTCGCTGAAATGAAGGCGCCATCAAAGCACCCCCCATCTTTGTTAAAATTAGGGCATTGAACACCTAGAGCCTTTCTGTTTAAGCATTTTTTCTATCGCATCATTCCTGATATGATCCCCATCATAAAAATCATTGCCATCAAGATCACAGGCAGTCGGATCGTAAGAACCCACCACTTTTAAATTCAACCTTTTAGCAAGATCATGGTAATAATATTCAATTCCAACGATGTCTAACGTTCTTTGCTTGTTCTGCGGACCGATAAAATCTTTATACACCTCTGGATGAAAAGGCAGCAGGCACAAAGTAACCTGTACGTGGTGTCCCATTAAATACCGAATAAAACCCTCTAAAATATCCTTTAATTCTTTATCTGGCCTCACTTGCTTTAATAACTTTTCATTGGTTCCATTAAGCAGCTCTCTGAGGATTTGAATTCTGCTCGTTGTTATGTCCCTTGATGGAGTCTTCATATGCCGCAAATACCTGCCATCTTTAAGAAATACTTGCCATTTGCCATCTTGATTGAACCCGTGCACTTTGGCCCTATTCTCACCCATCGGAAGAGGTTTATATTTATTCCAAGAATCCTCTATGGATGTTTGAAAATAACTAAAAGAAAAAATATTAAGCCATGCTTGCGGTATCAAGGGTGGTTGTATCTTTTCCGAACGAATCCTAAGTCGGGCCAACATGTCATAGGTATCTTCTTTGATGGAAAGCCATCTTTCAGAAATAACGGGAAGTCCTATCAACTGAGGATCGAGCAATAAGATCACCCTTTTGGGATATAGATTCTTCTGTGCATACCCCTCAAAAATGCCTAAATAATCCGGCAATACTGCTCTCGTGACTGAATTATTAATAACCTTTTTATTAGGGAATATATTGTTTCCTAACCACATGGAATGACTTGATCCTAAAATAACTATATCCGGAGCAACTGTCATGTTTTCAACAAAATATTTTTGCAATAACCGATCGTCTGCGTCTTCCTTTAAAAGACTTACATCTTTCCCTTCATCTAATGCTTGAGCTATGTGATATTCAAGACTTTCGTGTTTATTAACCGTTTTCCTGTACAAGCCTGCGGGATCAACGTATATATTAACGGCCCCGACCATCAATAATATTGGGACAAATAAAAATATGTTTGCAAAAAGACGCCATGCGTCCTTGATCTCAAAATTGGAAATAAATAAATTGATTTTGCTCATAATTTCCCCAAAAAACCATTGCTAAAATAAGTCCATAATAATATGCCCACCGAACCCAAGCCGAGTCTTTGGCAAACACAAACTTCCCCCCGGCATTTTGTTGTAATAAATCCATTAAAAAAAGAGCTGCTATAAGGTCGACCGAAAGAATCCACCATTTTCTTTCAAACCCTAAAGACATGTAACAATTCTTAAGAAAGCTCCCCCCCCACCCATGCGGCAATTGTACAATTATATACAATGCCTCTTTTAAATTCTTTGCCCTAAAGAAAATTAAAGAAAAACTGAGCAAAGAAAAGGACACGGCTATTTGCCATGATTTAAAAAGAATGTTATTCTTTCTTAATCCCATGATCTTATAAATTCTTTCTCTAAGCCTAAGTGTCCGCATCGCTGAAATGATATACACTCCATTAACCGCTCCACAGAAAACATATGTCCAATCGGCGCCATGCCAAAGGCCCGCGAGCAATAAGGTTAAAAGAATGCTAAGCTGCCATCTCCACATCCCACAGCCCCTGCCAATAAGCGGCAAATATATATAATCCCTGAACCAACTTGAAAGGGAAATATTCCAACGCATCCAGTATTCCGACATAGATCTTGAAAAGAATGGGAAATTAAAATTATTCGTCAATCGAAATCCCATCGCTTTTGCAGATCCAATGGCAATATCCGTATATCCGGAAAAATCACAATATAATTGCAACGCAAAGAAAATGGCTGCCAGGGCAAATTCTGGGCCCCGATAACTGTGGACATCCCCAAAGACCTGATCAACCAAAACAGAAAGACGGTCGGCGATGACCACTTTCTTGAACATCCCCCATGCCATAAGTTTCAAAGCATCGGCTATCCTTTGATATTCAACATCATGTTTTTCGCGCAACTGAGGGAGCAAATTATACGGCCGCTCGATAGGGCCGGCAACAAGTTGAGGATAAAACATGACATAAAGAGCATATATTCCTAAATGATGTTCCGCTTTCTGACGCCCCCTATAAACTTCGATGACATAAGAAAGGCTTTGCAGGGTATGGAAAGAAAGACCGAGCGGTATAATAAGATTTAGGATCTTGGGAGGATAGTGCAAGCTGAAGAATCCGGCCAAAGCACATAAATTCAGGCTGAAGAAATTAAAATACTTGAATACAAACCATACGGCACATGTCGCTGCGATGCTAATGATCAAATATCTTTTAGCGTAAAGGCCTTTTAAGCGCGCATCTTCTATCAAGATCCCCATCCCATAATCGATGATGATCAAAAGAAATAATATGAGAATGTATTGCGGAATAAACCACATATAAAAAACACAACTCGCGAACAGAAGTAAAACCCAACGAAAGGGATGAGGACAAATAAAATAAGAAATGGTGACAATTGGGAAAAAGAATAAAAAAGATAACGAGTTAAAAAGCATTTATACCCCTCTTAGTGTCCGGCCCGCTTCCTTGACATCCTCATGGCTTATGGGAGCCGAACCCGCCTTCCTGCCGCCTTCGTCATAAAATATACTCCCTTCATCCTCAAAATAAGACTGGCGGGTAAACCACCCTTCACGCAATCCCTTATAAAAGAACGGCGTGCCCGGTAATATCACCAGCCGGTTCTCCAGGATTTCCACGTCAGCCCCCAATTCATTCAGGGTGGCTAATGTCAGTTTTCGGTCAAGGTCTGTTTCACCCGGATTGCCGTTGGTAATCATGACGCCGACCCCTAATCCGACCTCTTTGGACCAACGCACGGCATCCAGGATCTCCTTTCGGCCATACGTTTTCCCAATCCGCTTCAAAACGCGCTCTGAAGCCGATTCTATGCCAAAATAAATATTCCGACAGCGGGAGTGTTTCATCAATAAAAGTATTTTTTTATTCACGGAGTCAATGCAGGAACAGGCGTTCCAATAAAATTTCCCGTGGATCTGACGGATCCCTTTGCACAGACTCGCCAGGCGTTGATGGTCAGCCGAGAGATCCTCATCTAAAAACTGAATGTCTGGGGCATGCTGAATTTCGACTAACTCCTTGATCTCTTTGATGACATGATCAATGCTGCGATTTCGTACTCCCCCTCCCCAAAGGACGTTGCGGTCACAAAATATGCAGTGATTCCGGCATCCCCGTGCGGTTATCATTAAAGCGGGACGGTAGCCCTGATCGTAGAGAAAGGGACTGATAAAAGGGACCTGATCTATATCCTGAAAAGAAAATTTCGGTGTATGGACAACTTCCCCTCCACACTTGTAGGACAAATTCGCAATCGTTTCCAGAGAGGGGGCCCTACCGCCATGGTGCAGTATGGCCGGGATCACGAACTCAGGATCATGGGACACGACGATATCCGCTAATCCCTTCACGAGGATTTCTTCAGGGAACGCCGCTGCGAATGGCCCAAATGCAATCATCAGACGAGGAGGTTTTTTTGAACGGCGGGCATCCGCCATACGACGAAAAGCGCTGACCTTATTCCCGAAAAAAACTGAATAACAGCAAACCTCACTTGAATTCTCTCCCAAAGGGGCAGAAGAATCTTTTCTCAAATCCGACATGAAATCAAGACAGCGGACATCCATTCCCTTTTCGGCTATCGCTGATGCAACTGCGCCCATACTGTAAATGTTCAAAAGCTGATCGCCAGCCGCTAACCTGGTATTCTCTGAGATGATCACGTCGATCAAGGGTTCTCCTTATTGGACACACACCATTTTCTTTTCATCATAATAGAAAACACCTTCACTCTCAAAATAAGAATCCCTGGTAAACCATCCTTCACGCAATCCAATATGAAAAAGTGCCGATCCGGGTAATATCGTCAGCCGGGTAATTTTTAGGTCAATTTGAGGCCCCAATTCGTTCAAAAGTGATGATGTCATTTGCTGGTCACTATCGGTTTCACCGCGATTGCCGACAATAATCCCGACCTGGGCCGTCATTCCGGCCTTTTGGGTCCAACGCACGGCATCGACGATCTGGCGGCGGGTATACGTCTTTCCCAGCCGGCGTAAGACCTGGTGCGAAGCTGACTCTACACCAAAAAAAACGTCCGCGCAACGTGCGCTCTTCATCAATATAAGTAATTTTTGATTGACTGAATCAACACAGGCTGAACAATTCCAATGGAATTCCCCCTTAATACGGCGCAGCCCTTCGCATAGTCTTACCAGGCGTTCATGATCAATCACCAGATCGGCATCAAGAAAGTTAATCGCCCCCGCATGGTGCACCTCGACTAGCTCCTTGATCTCACTTAACACATTGGCAACGCTGCGTTTTAAGAACTTTCGTCCCGTGATCACATGACGATCGCAAAATATGCAATGATGCGGACACCCCCGCGAGGTCATGATGAACGCCGGACGATGTCCGCGACTATAGAAGTACGGTCCGATAAAGGGGACCTCATCTAAATTTTGAAAAGAGCGTGCTTCTGTATGAATAATTTTTCCATCATTCTTATAAGACAAATTAGGAATGGCTGATAAGGCCTCCGCCTTGTGGCTATCCCTCAACACCATCGGTAGTACAAACTCCGGATCACTGGTAACCACCATATCCGCTAATCCCCTGGATAAGATCTCTTTTGGGAATACGGAGGCAAACGGCCCAAAAGCAATGATCAAGCGAGGCGCTTTGAAAGCGCGGCGGGCTTCGATCATGTGACGGAAAGCTTCTTTTTTGTTCCCTAAAAAGACTGAATAACAACAGACATCAGCCGGATCATGCTTGGGGTGTATAGATGAATGCCCAGTCCCCGACAACAGATCGACACAGCGGACATCAAATCCCTTTTGGGCAAGCATCAAAAAAACTGCGCCTGCACTTTGACAGATATATTCATTGTTGCCGCACGCCATTAAGGTGCTGTCTGCAAGGATCACATCGATCAAAGTCTCACCCCTGTCTGTTAAAAAATGACTGTGGTTCTCATCTAATTTTGGCGTTCTCAAAAATCAACTTCATTGGCCAGCGATAGATCTATGTTCATCCCAAGCATAAATTGCTCCATCAGAAACTCTCTGAACAACTTTTAAGGGAAATTCTTCCCTTAGCTCATCAATAGACGGAAACCCCTTGCACGATTCGCACAAACGATCACAATAAACTAAAAGCCCATGATAAGTTCTCAGATCATTTCTCATGCTTGTCATAAAAGATGAACGGAGTGAATTCGACATAGGAAACACAATATCGTTCTTTGACACGAACACAATATTTAGGGCCTCTCTTTTTGCGGCGACATAAAGAGCATTTGAATTATTCGTATATAAAACTTTCCCTAAAGGAATTTTCTTTACCTCAGCAATTATTGCTGAATTTTGCCATGCCATCCCATCGTAATCCTCTCCCTTAGCATGTCTTTGCAAGGCCCATTTGATGATGCCCATACCATTAGTCCCGCCAATACAAATAAAAAGCATAATAAAAAGCGCCTTCATCATTTTACTTTTCTTATTGGCCATCAATAATATATGCAAAAGAACGCATGTTAAAAGAATCCAAAAAATATGTAACGGAAAAAGCATTCGATGGTCCGGCTTAGTCGTTGCATCAAAAAATACCATGGTTAACACTAGTCCGACGTAATAAATAAAACAAAAAAGAAATAATACACGAATGAAATTCACTACTGTTGCGGGAATCCTATCGGCTATATCCTTATCACGTTTTTCCCAAATCATCCATCCCAATACCAAGAAAATTGACATCAGAATGACGACATATTTCTTTACAAAAAAAGGCAGATCGCCGATATTAACAAAAAAAAGTTCATCTAGAATGTTGTAGCCGGACAATGCGGGAGGATGGAAAACAAATATTCTGTCGATCGGTATCCCAACAGACAATCTGTTTATTCCACTCCATATGAACATGGGCAATAAACCAATACCGCCCAAGATCGCCATATAAACAAGCCGCGTCTTGATTTCCTCCCTTTTTAACATCAATATCCCGGTAATGCTAGTAATCGTCAGCGTTAGGCCTGCCCATCTGGTAATACATGCGCACATTAACATCACAATACATAAAATAAAAGATGTCCTCTGCTTTGAGTCTTCTAAGAAATCCATAAAAAATATTAACCATAAAAGCGTGAAAAAAATAAATAGGGGCTCTGACAAGGCGCTTGAATAGATCGATAAACTAGTTAATGAAAAACATGCCAACAAAAGACCCGCTATAGCTATAAGAAGTGATCTCGTATACTTCTCAAGCAAGAACCCTATACATAAAACATTGCATGCCATGAATGTGGCATGTAACCACCGGACAGTTTCTGCAGGATCGAGCCCGCTTAATCGACTACAGCATGACAGGAAGAATGGAAAAAATAGAGGGAAACACGTATAAAGTAAATTGTATGGCAAAAAAACATTTTTTGTGGAATCGTTGAGAAAATGCCGAGCTAAGGCGATGTATATAGGACCATCGATGGTCAGCCCTATCCCTCGCTGTGAGGTGAGATAAATGATAACGCAGAAGCCTAATAAAGCCCCTGCGCCTAACGATAAAAATATTAAAATTCTCTTTGCCGACATTGAACTTGAACCAGAAATAAAATATTTATACCCGTCTTTCCAAGCACTGTTGAGGTGAAAAGCCCTCGAGTATAGAACGAGTATAGAACTTTATTCACAAATACGCAATTTTAAATTATACTAACGGCACTTATGATTTTCTCTTTTCTTATCCTGGCGATCGGTGTGTTTACCTCATTTACCGATATAAAAAGTAAAAAAATATATAACCATTACCTGACGATCGGTGCGGTTGGGGGACTGGCTGCAGTCGTTTTTACGGCCGTATGGGCACATGAAAATATTCTTTTTCATTTTATCAACAGCCTGATCGCTTTTTTGGGAGGTGCCTTTTTTTACAGGATCGGCGTTTGGAAGGGAGGCGACGCCAAATTATTCATGCTCTACGCCTTCCTCATGCCCGCATTGCCGCGCGGACTACTCCTCTTTTCCAGCGCAGTCAACTTGTTTGCCTGCTCTTTTATTGTCGCCATGATCATTATGATGCCGATATTGATCAAGGATGTTATTTCAAATCGCAATGTTATTGCAAAAAAATTTTGGGAAAAGCGTACCGCCTGGTTTATGGGCATCCTGATATCAGTCATTTTCTCCTGGATCATGTTCCCTATCTATCACCTCGCAAGATTTACCAGCAATCCTGTTCTCATTCTAACATTTTCCTTTTTTATATTCTTAAAAGGATATAAAGACACCAGAAAAATCGAAGCTGTTGCGATAAAATCAAAATTACTTGCGGTCAGCTCAAACGGAAAAAAGATTTTGGGTGAATTGATCGACCATGACATTTTAGAAGATTTTCCCCCAACAGGCGTGCGCCTATTTCCTAATATGGACACTAAAAAAGAAACGGTACGGGAAATCGCCAAAGATGATTTTGATAAAATCTGGATGATTTTACAAGAAGCCAAGGAAGGCAAAGCCAAAAACCATTTTATAGCCAATTTTATTAAAAACAACTTCATCTTATTATGCGCTGGTATTTTGTTTGGATTCCTGATGCGTCTTCGATTTTTTCCCAATTCTTTGTCCTGGCCGAACCTAACTTTTACCATACTTAATATCGGACTATTTTCTGGCCTGTCTGCCTGTCTTCAAATCACCTTTGATTGTTTGGGAAAATACAAAGACCGTATTCCGTTCGCCCCCTTACTTTTTATAGGCTGGGGGCTTTGTTATACTCCCTTTTTAACATGGTTCATGCAACATTGGTACCGATGAAACGTCCCTCGATCCCTTTAGAAATTATCATCGAAATCACCGGTAAATGCCGACTTTCCTGTCGTTACTGCACCCATCCGAAAACAGCCGATGTACCCTTAAAAGATATCAAAGCCGCCCTTAATGAGGCCGCAAGCATGGGAATTAGGGTCATCCGCTTCACTGGAGGAGAACCCCTTCTGCATCCGGATATCCAAACAATTCTCACCTATGCCAAATCCAAGAAATTTGCGATCATTCTTAATACAGCTGCCCAAAACTTAAACCCCCGCCTCATCAAAACCATTGTGACGAACGTTGACGCCGCCCTCATCTCTTTGCAGGGTCACAACGAAAAGTCCCATTCAGCTTATACCCGTTCACCATTTCCCTTTCTTGATAAAATAAAGAATATCTTTCTCTTAAAAGCCTGTTTACCGACCTTGTGGCTTGCCACTGTCATTACCCCCGCCATGACTCGGTCCTTTACGCAATTTATACCACTCATTCAAAAGATCGATCCCGCCGCCTGGCTTTTGCTGCGGCCCATAGGCGGCTTAAATGAAGACCTGAAAGAAATGGGCATACCATTTTACCGTGCCCTCACACTTCAGATCATGAAGGCGCGACAAAAAAATATTAACGTCTTTATTGCCAACCCGATCCCCATGTGTATTGCCGGGAACCTGCAGGTGGGAGAGAAAGCCTTCTTTGGCGCCAAATTCGACGAAGGGCATTCGCGCATCGTGCGCAGTGCCGAAGGATACTTTAAGCCGGATTATTTTTTGGGAGAAAATTTAGGAAAGACGATCCGAGGCGCCTGGAAGCACCCTTTTTTGTGTGCACTTGAACGCACTGATTATTTGCCTGACTTATGTCAACGCTGCCCTATTCTTGATACCTGCCGGGGCGGATGCCGTTCCATGGCCCTGCGCACTTTTAAAACTGTATTAGCCCCGGACCCCTTATTTGATCCCGCTATTGCCCAAAAAGCCTTATCAAGGCCTTATCTAAAATTTCCCCACCCCTAAACCACTCCTTAGGGGCATGACCACGAACCTCCTTGCAGGCGGCGGCCTTCCTGACCGTTGCGGCCAGGGTGTTAGCAGTCAAATCTTTTATCGATAATATCTTCGCGCCAATCATTTCTTTTAACATGACACCCCGTGCCGGCTGCTCATGAAACTTCATTGTTCCATACCCCTCAAAAGGAATGACTATTGCTTTTTTTTTATATTTAAGCAACATGACAGAAGTATGGTATCCTGCGGTGGCCACGCAAACATCGCTCTCCTTGATCAACCCCTCATAATCACCCACCATCTTTAACAATATCAAATTATTAACGGTTTTCCGGGCAACAAGCGTGTTAAACAGATACCACTCCTGCGGTGTCGTCGACGGTCCCGCAACCACGGTAAAATAGTATTCATTTCCCAGCAGATCGCTGGCACGGATGGCCTGGGCGATGATGTTAGGGTAAACCGCTCCGCCTCCCCTAACGACCGCAACCCGGCAAGCGCCTTGAGGAACAGGTGGTTTAAGAAGCCTTTCATTGACATCTTGCCTGAACACTACGACCTCTTGCCGGGGCAAAAGATACCCCGCGAAGGTGATCTTTGGTGCGTTTCTTTCAAAAAAATCCAAATATCTTTGGCGATCTTGGGGCCGGGGAAATGAATCGGCAATATATCCTTTTTCCTGAGGTGGCGAAAAAATGATGATCTTTTGATATAATTTTAATATTTTCTGGCGCCACTCATTATTTGTTCCTGTTAATAGCGGGTATCCTGCCACCGCCCATAAAGCAGCACCTTGCCGGGAAACCTTCACTAAGGATGGGATCAATTCATGGCGGCATTCCTCGCGGCCAAGAGGGAAAAACTCCGTGATAAAAAGATCCGGCCTTTCACGGATGATAATATCCAAACAGGCTTGACTGCGCTGATCTACATCCTCTTCTGCCACGCCGGTATTTTTTCTAAATTGACGGCGATCCGCCATTTTTCCCGGCAATGCATGCACCCATCCCAGTTGACCGGTCGTGGCCATGGGCTGTTGAATACCGGACTGAATAAAAAAAAGCTCCCCCTGCGGGAAGCTTTTTTTAAAAATCTCACCTACGGCTATTGCACGTGAGGTGTGGCCAAAGCACTCATAATGAGAAAAATAGACCCCTGCTTTGGGCAAGCCGCTATTGACCACTGGGAAATTTTACTCCAGGAGCATTGCATGCTTTTTGCAATTCGTTATCAATGATATCTGAACAACTACCCACCCCTTGACTGACTTTGATCCATGCAAGATAATCCTTTTCTTCCTGCTCGCGGGTAGCTTCATGCGCCAGAATACGACAACCTGATATTGCCGTATACCATGTATCTGTCCATTGAAGGCCGTATCCACCAACTTTTTTCTTGATATAGTTTTCACAGGACACTGCTGATCCCTGTAAAGCATAAAGGTAAGCTTTAAATTTAATCAGACCTTCTCTAGCGCGGGCCTTCTCATTGGCACCCTGATCTTCTGCCGAAAGTTGCTCCGAAAAATTTTGAAATTCATCTGAGGGGCTAGAAGATCTTAAAAAAGGACAAATCAATTCATTAAATTTCTCCTTATTCTGTATGAAATTCGCCTCCTCTTGATCCTTTTGCGGTATTTCAAAACAAGAGGAAGGTTCGTTACTACTATTTGGTTCACAAGCCTTAACGGCACAAAGGAAAGACTTTATTTCCTTTATAAAAGCCAAACATTTCTCATTACCTGCGCACAGTGATTTGTCATCTTTCACTTCTGCATCATACTTAGTAAGATCCATTCGTTTAATGATGTCCTCATTCGAGCCGTTCCCTCCATTAGCGTTCGGCACAGTTGACGGCGTCGCGAGAGTCATGTTCTGCTGACTGTCAACATTCTGCTGGGCCACGGCCATGCTGATCCCGGAAGCAAATAACAAGACAACCAGTCCAATCCGCCACGCACAAGATTGAAAACTCATAATTCCCCTCTTTTCTTGAAAAGTTGGTCATTAAATATGATCATTGATATTTTCGTAACAAGTAAAAACCCTTTTTAATTATATATCTTTCAATATTCTACACAAGAATTTTCTTCAATACGCACCTAGCGGCGATGCACAGGAATCAATTCATAGAGTTTGAATCGGTGGTTAAGCGTCCTGATGATGGCGTTAATTTTTTCAAGAAATCCGTTCGAATAATACTTGGACGTAAAATCATCGATATCATAGCCGTTCATCCACTGCCGATCATCCACCAACCCCATCTTTCTGACTTTATCGTAAATGTCCGAGCCCGGATACATATGGAATATCATCGGATTGCAAAAAACACCTTTTCGCAGCTGACGGATATGGCTCATGGTCTCTTTGAGAGTAGCGTCGGTTTCTCCCGGGAACCCTAAGATGATCTGGCATTTTACTTCGATCCCTATCTCCTGGGCATAATTGGCCATCTTAAGCGCCCGAGCGGCATCATAATTCTTATTCATCAATTTAAGGATCCGATTGGAAAATGATTCGATCCCAAAAACAATGCGGCGACAGCCCGCCTCGCGCATCGCTCTCAAAAGCTCTTGATCCACACGATCTACCCTCGTGTCACAGCACCATTCGATGTTCAAGGCTGCCCGGCTGAACTCTTCGCAAAGAAGCAGCACCCTTCTTCTATCCGCTGAAAAAACAAGCTCGTCGAACGAAAATCTGTTCACCCGATACTCTTTCTGACACCGACCGATATCTTCGATGATCCGCTTTACGCTTTTAACTCTGCCACAACGGTTCCAATAGCGTCCGCTGGAGCAATACCTGCAATTATAGCTACAGCCTCGTCCAGTGTGCAAAGGCCACCACTTGTTGGTAAAGTCAAAATCCCCTGCTATATTTGGGCCTAACAAATGATAGGACAAAGGAGGCAACTGATCACAATCGAGCGCTGACAGGCGATCAGGAGAGCTCGTCACCACGTTGTTTTTCCGGAATGTGACACCTTTGATCCCTATGTTCAGGTCTTGAAGATTTCCCATGACTTCTGCAAGGGTTTCTTCCCCCTCACCCCGCACGATAATATCAATCTGAGGAAATTTCTCCAGAATGTCCCGGTGATAGAGTGTTGCCTGCACGCCGCCTAAAATAACATAGATGTTTTTATGGGTCTTTTTAATCAGATCGGCTATGACCGCGCAACTCTGTAAATTGGTGCAATCGCATGTCATGCCAATAGCAGTGGTTTTATTCCTTTTTATAAGTGCTAATATTTGGGAAACACTATATGAAGATTCCTGATAAATGCCGGCTGCAAAGCCTTTATATTCCAAGAAAGAAGCCAACAACAACTGCGTCATTGGAAAAGGATTGCTTCCCCAGCCCTTTATCAGCGATGTGGGAGGATAGGTTAACAAAATCGAAGGACTGGTTCTTGTTGCACGTCTTTTAAACATAACCTTTCACGCTCCAGCCAATCTGGCCCTTTGCAGAATCGAATCCAACGAAGGTGTTTTCACACCAACCTTGTCGGCTCGATGAACCAGCGCCCCGGTGATAAAATCAAGCTCTGTAGGGCGTCCCGCTGAAATATCCTGAAATATTGACCCCCGATGAGATATTCCCGCCAGATCCCCCTTGCGTACCCGATAGATTAGCTGTGCGGGGTCAAACGCCAGCCTTACGCCTAACGCCCTGGCTACGGCGCGGCCTTCCTCAACCGCCTTCCGCACCAGTTTCCAAACTTCCTGATCCTTCCTTAAAATATCATACCCCTGCCCGGTTATAACCGGCAGAGGGTTCATCACCGCACTAAAAATAAGTTTTGCCCAAACTGGCCCATTAGGATTACGATAGGCTTTGGCCCCAATCCCGCATTTGCGAAAAAGCCCGGCCACCAGCTCTGCCCCGTCACCGCCGGCATAAATATTCCCCCGATACAACAAAGCCACTTGCCCCGGTCCTATTTCTTGACACGCCATGGTGGTTACTCCTCGACAAACTTTTGTATTCTTAAAAAAACTTTTCGTCCAGCCGATATCAAAAATACCATTCTGCGGGAAAAACACCATTTGTGGATCAAGCCCTGCCGTTTCTTCTACGGCCTTGCGCAGACCCATAATCTTGGTAGCAAAAATTAACACATCGATCTTGGCTCCCTGCAGTTGGGCCAGCGATCTGACCTTGCGAACCCTTACCTTTTGCGTGCGTTCCTTTTCTTTAAAAATAAACCATCCCTTCATCAGCGACCGAGAGATCACAGGATTACTATCGTACACGGTGATGGATGCCTGATTGGCCAAAACAGCCGTCAAGCATTTCCCCAACGCCCCTGCACCGATAATGACAATCTTCTGCATCAGTCCTCCAAACTTAACATGAATGTATCAATAAGACGCGCTAAAGCCAAAACAAAAATCAACGATAAACGAAAACGCGGCCATGGAAAGATCGGCGGAAGGTTTCTGAGGAATTAGTCCGGGAACGTATGGATGAGAAAAAACCTAGCCGAGCTATCGAACATCCGGTTCAATTAGCCAACGTCATCCCAAGTTGGCTCGGCCATAGTCTACACCTCTATAAACAGTTAATATGATGAATGCGTTGTTACGTTAGTGTGATTAACACAATTATTACCCAAGGTCGCAACGGAATTAGTATGGGATTGCCCAGACGACATATCTGTCAGAGCCCCTGCTATTCCCAACGCCGCGACAGTTGACAGACCTACCTTTAAAATAGTCTCCTTGCTGACAAAACCATCTTCATCTTTCATTAACTGGCCCAGAGACTTTGATAGTTGAACCGTTTCCTTGATCACTTTATTTTTTATTTTCTTTTTCATCAAAAGCTCCTTCTTGTGTCCAGCGTTGTAAAATCTCCGCGTATTTGTTATCACCCAGTAAATAAGAGAACACTGTTCTGAACTGATGCGTCAAGATCTGTTGTAGACGAGAACTCCCCTTAGGAATAACATTCTTTTCCACCGCATAATTAACTACTGGATCTATGCCTCGCCAGGGACTGTAAACAGAACTATAATTCCACAGATCAGAACA
>Ga0302320_10004622_pt1 | contig 31213 bp, 30 predicted proteins | sample Bog_T0_3_FD_202130 | JGI IMG/M metagenome (GOLD analysis project Ga0302320, IMG submission 202130) | Peat permafrost microbial communities from Stordalen Mire near Abisko, Sweden - Bog_T0_3 | ecosystem: Environmental > Terrestrial > Soil > Wetlands > Peat | place: Sweden: Abisko, Stordalen Mire... | reverse complement strand
CGATCATCGCCAGAGTAAACGCCCCCAGATAATCGTGCGCGCGAGTGCCAAAAAGCCCCGGCCGGGCATCCCATACAAAAAGCACGGCAACCGCAACAAGAGTTACAACACCAAGCAAGGCGGGAATGGCGCGATGAGCCCGATCAAGACGGCTGTACATAACTCATTATTCACCGCCCACTGCAAGGATTCCGTAAGGACAGCACCGTCCTCAATCCGATTCAACTGCTCGGTTTCCCCTCGTCTTCTGAGCTCCTTCCCATTGCTATAGAATTCATAGGGACGTAACACTCGACCGGAAACCATCTTCTAGCAAAACGGACCTCCTGAATCGGAAGCATGAAGCACGGGTGCCCCATCCTAACCACGCCTTTGTTTTTGTGGCTAGGGTGGGCTCGCATGCGGCCGGGCCAAGCTACTCTGGACACTCCTCAACTTCGCTGGTTCGTCCTGCTTTTCTAAGGATGGGAAAGGAAAGACCATGAAGTACGCCGGATTATTTGTCATGCCCGCCGGTTTCTTCCTCGTCATTGCTGCCATTGTGCTCTTCCAAAACCCGGCCCAGCGGGCAGCCTTCGTGCTCTGTGGTCTCGCCGTGGAAGGCCTTGGGTTGGGCGTCGCCGTGCGCGGCCACATTTTGCCTCGCGGAGACAGCCGCCCATGATGCCGACCGTTCCCCCAGTAATCTCTGACTCTCTCTTCGTGCTCACGCTCGTGCTGCTCCTCGTTTCTCCGCTTTCGATTGCCGGCGTCGCCTTGATCAACACAGGTCTCGGACGCTCCCGCTCTGCTGCTCAGGCGCTTCTTGGCAACCTCGCGATCATGGCGGTCGCCTCAATCATTTTCGCTGTCTTCGGCGCGGCGTTGGCAGGATGCCTCTCTGGCAGTTCGAGTCTTGTCTTCCATCTCGCCGGCAAGCCATGGAACGGGCTCGGCCTCGGCCCGCTTTTTCTTCACAACATGTCCGCGGCCAGTATTCAATCGCAGCTTGTACTTGTGTTTGAATTTTTTGCCGTGGCTTTTGCTGCGCTGCTTCCTTGGGGCTCGGGCGCTGATCGCTGGCGGCTGTTTGCCGGCTGCGCGGGCGCTGCCGTTCTGGCCGCCATTGTTTTTCCTCTCGCTGCGCATTGGATCTGGAACGGTGGTTGGCTCTCGCAACTCGGCGTCAACTTCTCGCTGGGTATCGGCTTCCTGGATGTCGGCGGCGCAGGCTGCATTCATGTGCTCGGCGGCATGAGTGCGCTCGTTGTCATTTGGATCACGGGGCCACGTCGCGGAAAATTCCCCAAGGAAGGCTTTTCAACCGCCATGCCGGGCCATAACGCCTCCTACGTCCTCTTCGGTTGTTTTGTAAGTCTCGTCGGATGGATGGCCTGGAACTTGGCCGGCGCAATCCTTTGGCTCAATGCCCCTCTGGCAACATTGCCCCAGTGCGCCATCAATACTCTGCTCTCCGCCTGCACCGCACTGGCAGCCACGTTCACCGTGACCGAGTTTCGATTCGGAAAGCCTGACGCCAGCTTGTGCGCAAATGGCTGGATGGCGGGACTCGTCGCTTCAAGCGCGAGTGCTGCTCTCGTCTCTCCTACCGTCGCACTCTTTATTGGAATCGTTGCCGGCGTGCTCACTCCCCTGCTCGTTGAGGTCCTTGAGCTTGCGCTTTCCATTGATGATCCATCCGGCGCCATCTCCGTCCACGCTGCAGCCGGACTCTGGGGTCTACTGGCCGCCGGCATGTTTGCTCCGCAAACGGGACAGTTCCTCGCCCAGCTCATCGGCATCGCGACGCTTCTCGGCGTTTTCCTGCCATTGATCTATCTACTGTTCTGGATCCTCAACCGCTTTGTCCCATTCCGCGTCGATCCAGATGGTGAGCGCGTTGGCATGGACCTGCACGAACTGGGCGGCGGTGCCTATCCAGAATTCGTAATCCACCGCGACGAATCGTACCGGTAGGTTCCGGAGCGCCGGGCAAGCGGCCTTCAGTATGCGGACGCCCATCCGCCAAACTACCCTCAAGAGGGTCGGGAACGAGATAAGCTGACGATCTAGAGGCGGACCCGCGGGACGCAGGCTCGCTTCTTCCCGCAGATGGCTTTATCCAACCTCAAAGAAGGGCCGGCGCAGATGCAGCATTCATAAGCGAGTTCTCGGCAGAAGCAAGACGGAAACTGCCCGACGTGGTCTCCTCACTTGAGAACATCCGTGGTTATCCAAACGGATTCTGGCCCGATTGCGTCATTGTCAAACGCCTACAGCAACGATATAGAAATGTTAAGGACAAAATACCGCATGCGCCCGACGGGAGACTGCTAACTCAAGTCGATTGAAAAATATACGCGGCACTTGACTCCAGACAGCTACCATTCGGCGACGTGCCTATTCTGTTTGGGCCCCTTCTACGGTCGTTTTCGAAGGAAAAAATGAATGAGCTAGATCCGACCGTTAACCCGGTCGAATTGTCGATCGTTATGCCTTGCCTCAATGAGCGCGAGACTGTCGGCATGTGTGTCCGCAAGGCGATCACGAGTCTTCGCAAAGCTGACATCAACGGTGAGGTAATCGTCAGCGACAACGGATCAACAGACGGATCGGTTGAGATCGCAGAATTGGAAGGCGCGCGTGTAGTGCATGTCGCGGATAAAGGGTACGGCAGCGCCTTGAAAGGCGGTATCCTTGCCGCGAAAGGGAAATACGTACTCATGGCCGACTCCGATGACAGTCATGACCTGGAGCACCTCAATCCATTCCTCGATAAATTACGCGAAGGTTACGACCTCGTAATGGGAAACAGGTTCAAAGGCGGCATCGAGCCAGGTGCGATGTCTTGGAAGAACCGTTATATCGGAAATCCCATCCTTTCCTTCATCGGTAGGCTTTTCTTTCGAGCAAATGTTGGAGATTTTCACTGCGGTCTCCGTGGCTTCACACAGAGTGCCTTTCGAAAGATGGACTTGAGGACCACGGGTATGGAATTCGCCTCTGAGATTGTGATCAAAGCCAAGCTCATGGGGCTGAAGATGACTGAGGTGCCTACATTCATGAGCCAGGATGGGCGTTCTCGCGCACCGCACCTTCGGCCGTACCGCGACGGTTGGAGGCATCTCCGCTTCATGCTCATGTACAGTCCGCGCTGGCTTTTCTTATATCCTGGCGCCCTTCTTATCGTGCTGGGACTGCTGGGATGCGCGTGGCTTTTACCCGGCCCTCAGTTCGTACGTGGAATCGAATTTGACGTGCATACTCTGCTTTACGCTTTCGTTTTCATCCTTCTTGGTTTTCAGTTAGTGGCATTCGCCATCTTCACCAAAATATTCGCCATCGCGGAGGGCCTGCTGCCGGAAGATCCGCGCCTCAATCGCGCTTTTCGCTATATCACTCTGGAAACCGGACTGGCTGCCGGCTTCGTGCTCACAGCCTTGGGAATCGGCGGCTCGATTTATGCAGTCTCCGGCTGCTTCAGGGGAAGCTGCGGCGTCCAGGAGAGCGCACATCTGCTGCGCCTCGTCATGCCGTCTGTCTTTTCGCTAACCTTGGGTGTGCAGATTGTCTGCGGAAGCTTTTTCCTTAGTATTCTTGGGTTGCGGCGCCAGTGAACTTCAGCGCGAGGCAGACGTTGCAAATCTACATCCGAACAAGTGGTCCAAGGGACGGCCGGCAGGAGACTCTTCATGGAAGCTGTTAGTCCTTTGAAAGAAGATCGACAGGAAAGACCCCAGGATGAGGGCGGAGATCGCACATCGCGAATTCCCCTGCTCTCCAGAGACTCCACGGTCTATACGATTTACGCTCTGGCCATTGCCGCATCGGTTTCTCTTTGGTTGCTCCCAATCCAATCCCCTCTGAGGCTGGATGAGTTAGGCACTTACTGGCAGATCATGGCTGGCGTATCGCAGATATGGGCGCGCCACTTCGTGACTCTGTCGTCTCCCGAGCATGCATTCATCTTATGGTTATCAACCAAGACATTTGGCACCAGCGAGATTGCTCTTCGAATTCCTTCGATCCTTGCCATGCTCGGAGCGGTCTATGTGCTGTACCTCGCTGCTCGCGAACTTTTTGAGCGCGATGTCGCCATTGTCGCGGCCATAGTTTTCGCCCTCCATCCGATCGTCATATTCGAGTCCATTGATGCACGGCCGTACGCATTTGCGGCGCTGGCAACATCCACAGCCATCCTTGTCCTGCTTCGCCTTCGCCGCAGCAACTCAGGTTGGTTAGCGGCGCTGTTCGGTTTGTCCGCAGCGAGCATCGTCTGGTTCCAGTTCCTGTTCGTCGATATTCTGCCGGCTTTGGTCCTTTGTTTTTTTGTCATCAAGGCACGCGACCCAAAGACCCTGTGGCGACAATTTGCCATTGCCTTCGCCACGTTCACTTTTGCGTGTTTGCCGGTAATTCCAATCATGCTTTATCTGTTCCGCACCAGTAAGACACACGTTTACGAAACCGCCCCGAATCTGTCAGACCTGGCCTTGACGCTGGCGCCAGGCTGGCACTTGATCGCTCTATGCATCACCTGCTTTGTCGCCCTTCTCGTATCCGCCCTCTCCCGACGACCTAGTTTTCTCGGGCCTTTTCACGGATGGCAACTCATCGTCTGTGCGTCCCTGGCCTTCATCCCAATATCAATCCTCTTCGGCGTGAGCGTGGGAACTTCTCTCCACATTTTCACGACATGTCACCGGATGGACGCTATTCCCGGTATCGCACTTTGCTGGGCTCTGCTGTTAAGTCGCCTCCGCAATCGCAATTTACGCCTGCTATTTTCGATTGCGCTGGTAGCGGTAACCTCTGTGACTCTCCTGGAAGCAAGGCGCCCCAATACCAGTGTGCATGGATACGCTTGGAAATACGCTCTCGAATATGTTCAAAGAAACGCCAGTGCCGACAACGCCCCAGTGGTGATCTGCAGCGATTTCCCCGAGGCTGATTACGTTACTATGCCGCTTGACTCGGCAAAAGAAAGCAAACTGTTTGCACAGCTCTCTTACTACAAGCTCAGCGTGCCCGTCGTTCCCTTACCTCGGGCGCTCAATGACGAAGCAGTGCGGGTCGGCTCGTCGTTCTTGCATGAGGCAGCGCAGAAGCACGAACGCTTCCTCGCTCTCGCAAACGAACCGTCGTACAAAACTCTTGATTGGCTCGCGCAGAACTCCGCTGCAACGTACTCCGTCCGCAAGCTCGGCGTCTTCGATGGAGTTGAAGTGTTGGAGTTCGTGCCGCGCTCAACTACGAAAGATTGAACCAGCGGTCACTTGCCAACTGCAGCTGTTTGCAGACTAGACGATTGAATCGCCGAAATCTCTGCGTAACCAGTCTGAGCTGCATTCGGCTCAACGTCTTGGCCGGCTGCGAGTGTCTTCCGCACGTACACCCACAAATAGAAAATGCTCATCGCCAACAGAACTTCCTGGCTGGGCCGCGTCAGCACAATCGTCAGCATCTGCCCGGAAAGCGTAGCGGTCGATAGATGCAGGTTCTGCGTAAGGATGCCTAGAATGGCCAAGGGCACATCGGCATTCAGAAGAACGGCTAACCCGTTCAATGCAGCCGCAAACCAACCGACAGCTCCGCCCTCCGCCCACAACAATGCGCACGCGGGAACAGAAAGCAGCAGCAATTTGGTGTCGTACACGCGATGATAAGTAACCAGCACGGTAAGCGGCACCACGACGGCCAGAGCCAGCCATGCTTGCTGATCGGAGGTGCGTGATCGAAGCGTTATATATGCCCAGACAATCAGGAACAGTCCGCACACCAGGTAGCTGGCCAGGTTGTAGAAACGCGGATCTCCGCTGAACACACTGAACACAGCCTGCAGGCTGATCACGTTCCCGGCAGAGATCTTGTTCGTCACGGTCGCCGGCCGCGGATCGTTGAGTGCGCCCGGCGCCGATATCGTGGCCATATTGGTTTGCCAATCGTGCATCCAGCTTGGCGCAACATGGTTGATCCAGAGAATGGCGGGCACAATCAGCACGGCTGTCAGGATTGCCGTTTGCACAGCGCGCTTGCGGTAGACGGTTCCGGCAAGCAGAAAGAACAGCCACACAAACCCTGCATCATGCGGTTTGATCGCAAGTCCAACCGCCATGCAAACAATACCGGCCGGCACATACCGGTTCTTCAGGAAGCACCAGACAGCAACAATGGTTAAACCCACGACGATTGCCGCTGTATTACCAGCCCCAAAGACCACCTGGCAATTCAAAAGCACGAAACCTATCAAGCAGGCGGACAAAATCGGCGCGCGATCTGCACTCAAGTTCCACATCAGGTAAGCGGCAAGAATCAAGCTTCCGGCCGTACACAGCATCCACAGTACTTGTCCCGCAGGCAGCGGAAGCACGGCGAAGGGCGAAACCAGCAGCAAGGTAGCGGGCGTGTTGACGAACAACGTAATCAGGTGATGCTGCTTCGGGGTAAGTTTTGAATGATCGCGGCCATCCGACTGAAACACATGCTCGACGTCGCTTTCAATGTAAGGATTCTGATGAGCGATCAAAGTGCGTGCGCCGTAATAGACCGCTTGAAAATCCATGGGGCCGCCCTGGATGGACCAGCCGAGCGAGCATCCCCAAAGCACAGAGATCCCGCCGCTGAGCAAAACCAAAATGAGACCTATCCGGCGCTTGAGAGTCATGCGTAGTCCTGATACTGCGGGCAGAGATCTCCCTACCATTTCAGATTATCGGCTTCGCCGGTTTGCAGTGCCCATACGACTTTTGGGGATTGGCGCATCTGTATCTGAATTCGCTGTTAATCAACTGGGTTCCACAGCGGCCAGCAGGAAGACGCAGACGCTCGCACGCGTCTTGGACTCATCTCGAGTCCTTCGAGAAGAACGATATAATTTGGCGAACTCACATTCAGCGCTCTAACTTTCTGCGCCGGAACAGATCGGAAAACCCGCGATGACAAGCGATTTCATACGCAGCTACCTCAGTCTCGCGGACGGCATGTCGCGCAAGCGGATTCGCGGCCACGCTGTGTTGCTCGGGCTCGTCCTCTGGGGCTTCTACGCAGTCACCATCGCGACGCCCGGCTTGCGCGATCGCTACGGCGAGATGAAGGGCGCGGATTTCCTTCACTTCTATCTTCTCGGCAATATCGCGCGGAATCATCTGGGAGACATCCTTTACAACTTCCCAAAACAGGTTGAGCTTTCGGCAAAACTCGTTCCCGAGTCTTCCGGAGAAATCTACCTGCCTGTCTACGGCCCGCAGTTCTCGCTTCTCTTTCTCCCTTTCGCGGCTCTTCCTTATGGCTGGGCTGCCGCACTGTGGATGCTGACGAGCGCGGCCATTTATTTGATCTGCTGCTTTGCCTTGATGGACGCGTGTCCGCACTTGCGCGAGGATCGCGTCACCATCCTGATTCTGGCCCTGGCCTATCCGGGCTTCTTCAGCCTCATCGCCGGCGGGCAAAATGCGGCCCTGGCATTAGCCGCCTTTACACTCGCGTTCTTTTGCTTTCGCGCAAATCGTCCGATGCTCGCAGGCGTAGCTCTTGGACTACTGGCCTACAAACCGCAGTTTGGGCTCATGGCAGCGCTCGTCTTTCTTCTTACCTTCGAATGGAAAGTGATCATCGGTGCCCTTGTCACTATCGTCGGCCAGCTCGGTCTCGGCGCCTGGTACTACGGGCCATCCATTTTGAACGACTACGCTCACAGCATCTTCGGGATCGGCCGCAAAGCAGGCTTCTTGGAACCAAACGTTTATAAGATGCACAGCCTGCGGGCGTTCTGGCAACTGTTACTGCCATGGCCTTCAATCGCCTTGGCGGCCTACGCAGTCTGCGCGCTTGCGATTGTGTTCCTGACCGTCCGCTGCTGGCGATCGAAAGCTCCGCTCCCCTTGCGCTACGCAGTTTTCATGCTGGGCGCCGTGCTTGTGGACCCGCACTTGACCGACTACGATCTCGTGGTGCTCGCGCCCGCGTTTCTTTTCATCGGTGAGTGGATCCTCAGTTCCCGTCCCAGCGAAAACGGCAGCGCCATAAAGTTGCTTGTCTATGTCGCGTATGCCTTGCCGCTCTTCGCCCCGCTATTCCAATTCACGCACGTGCAGTTCTCGGTCATCGCATTCACGGGCTTGTTCCTGTTGTTCACTGCTTATGCAACGAAGGACATGCTGGCGTGGGGCCCGCAACAACTTCCGATCCCAGACACGACAATCCCCTCGTAGGAAAATGAGCGCGTGAGGTTTCACGATGCGCATCTTCCCGCGAGGGGAGCGTGGAATTCTTGAATGAAAGTCTGCCGGTACGTCGCGTGCGATTACGCGAGTGCCGAGACCAACTGCGAGCTCACATTGCTGAATGCACCATTGATGCCCGTGGCCAATGCACCCATGCCCGTGGTGGCGCCGAAAGCGATCAGTGCGACGACCAGCGCGTACTCAACCAGATCCTGGCCTTCTTCGCGGTCCTTAAGCTCCTGGAACTTCACATACAGCTTGAGCAAAAGATTGTTCATTTCAGTGTTCTCCTTGAGATTTGGTTCTCCAGGCCTCAGCCTGTGAGACGCGAAAATTGTCTGTCTTTGCTTCGATGTTTGGACAATCCAATCTGGGAGAACGTTCCAATCAAAAGGGCAGAAACCTGCGCCTCAAATACGTGTTTCAACTGCATGATGGAAGGGAGGGTGCGCACAGGCCGAATAGCTCTACGTTCGCGCCCCTCTCAGCCAGAGAAAGTTACCTGCTCTGTCGAGCCGGGTCCAGCAAGCTTACTGCCGGAACTTAAGCGAGCGCCGAGGTGAGCTGCGAGCTGACGTTGCTGAATGCACCGTTGATGCCGGTAGCCAATGCACCCATGCCCGTGGTGGCGCCAAACGCAATCAGGGCCACAACCAGCGCGTACTCCACCAGATCCTGACCTTCCTCGCGGTCCTTCAGTTCCTGGAATTTCACGTAAAGCTTCAGAAGCATATCGTTCATTTGGATTCTCCTTGTTGCTCGACTCAGCTTGAGCTGATCTATCGGCAGATTTTAGGATTCTTCCAGTAGCCTATGATCTCGCTTGCATTCAATATGCCAAAAACTGCTTTTGGAATCCCAGGCTGTGCATCCAAAACCAGGCTGAAGTACTGCCGGTTGGAATACCGGTCTTTGTCAAACCTGCCGGGAGGGTTCGTGGGGCTCTCAGCCTTATCCACTGAACACTCCCATCCAGGCACGTCCATTCAATTTCAACCGCTCTCTCAGTACTCTGCCAGGTTAGGAGAGTGAGGAAGCGAGCTGCGAGCTCACGCTGCTGAATGCCGAATTGATTCCGGAAGCCAGGGTCTTCATGCCAGCGGTTGCACCGAAGGCGATAAGAGCGACGACCAGCGCATACTCGACCAAATCCTGACCTTCCTCGCGGCTTGCAAGGTCCTGAAACTTGATGTACATCTTCAAAAGAAGGTTATTCATGTCGGATCCTCCAGTCCTGGAATGCTTCGGTCTCAGAAGAATCGGCGCATTTCCTCGTTCGCTTGCCGCCGTTACATCCTGATACCGCAATGGAGAAATTCCAGAACGATGCGGGTAGTAGCCGCCCGGGTGGGGAAGCTGGTTGTTGGTTTACCTTCGCGGATACGGTCCGGTCTTCACCCAGGTGAACGTATTCCCCGAAAAGGTGCTGAATGGGCAATTAATCCTGACGGTGCTTGTCTGGACTAACTTATCGAAGATCCTAGCTGCGAACTAATGTTGCTGAATGCAGACTTGATTCCGGAAGCGACATTCTTCATACCGGCGGTCGCCCCGAATGCGATGAGCGCGACAACCAATGCGTACTCCACCATGTCCTGACCTTCTTCACTGTCCGCTAAATTCTGGAACTCTACGTAAAGCTTCAGTAGAAGGTTGTTCAATTGGAACCTCCCAGCCCTGAAACTCCTCAGCTCCCGATTTGGGAAGGTGGACATGTCTTGCTGCTGGCCACTTCAGCCGAACGTGCTGTGAGTCATTTCGAGAGCGATGCCGGAAGTGTTGGCCCCTGCGGAGAGGCGGGTTCTTTGTTTTACCTTTGCGGGAGACGAGGCCCGGAAGATGCTGTGCTGAATGTCTCCCGCAAAGATGATGAGTGCTGAGCGAAATATCGGACGGTTCTCTGTCCGAACTACGACAGCGACGATGCGAGCTGCGAGCTCACGTTGCTGAACGCTGAGTTGATGCCGGAAGCCAGGGTCTTCATGCCGGCGGTTGCACCAAAGGCGATCAAAGCGACGACCAAGGCGTATTCGACGAGATCCTGACCTTCTTCGCGGCTGGCCAGATCCTGGAACTTCACATAAAGCTTGATAAGCAGGTTGTTCATTGTCTTTCTCTCTCCGTTATTCGATTTGCCCAGCCTCAACCGGGATGCCATCCTTACTGCAAATTGCATGCCATTCTCTCTAAGAAAATCTCTCCTTATTAATCAACAACTTGAAAAAATGGCCCATGTAACAACTGCCTGCCCCTGTAAACACTCGTTTACAGTCGATCCTCAAACAGAGCGGTCCCGTATACATTACCCTTGGTTTTCGCGTCTTTTTATTGCCGATTTCTGCTGCAGCAGTTCCAAGGCAGGTTCCATCCACCCACCCCACTGCTCGAACCCAATCCAGCCGAACGTAAAATAGCCATCATGGCCAGCAACACCACCGTGCGCACCGGCAAACGTCAAACGGACTTCACGGATCTTTCGCTTGTCGTCGTTACCGGTCTGGCGTTTTCGCTCACGTGCATGTTTCTCGGCGTTGCTCTGCTGGGCCACCTCGATAGCTCTCGAGATTACGTCGTCTTCTGGGCCACTGGTCAGCAAATGGCCCACCACGCCAACCCATACGACACTGCGAACCTCAAGCAAATCGAACACGCTGTCGGCCTCAATCCGGGTTACAGCGTCATGTACATGCGAAATCTTCCCTTCGCGCTTCCTCTCGTGCTGCCTCTGGGGTATGTCAGCGTGCGCGTCGGGGCACTTCTGTGGACGCTTCTCCTCGTCTCGTGCCTCGCAGGGTCTGTCTGGATTCTTCGGCGCATGTACGGCAGCCCGCCCAATTACTTCCACTGGCTCGGCTTGTCGTTTGCCCCGGCCATGATTTGCATCTTCACAGGGCAAACTTCCATCTTTTCGCTGCTCGGTCTCGTGCTCTTTTTGCGCTTTCACCTAACACGCCCATTCGCAGCCGGCATGGCGCTCTGGCTATGCATCCTCAAGCCACACCTCTTTCTGCCGTTCGGACTGGTGCTCCTGGTCTGGATCGTCCTCAACAATGCTTACAAGATCATCCTTGGCGCAGTCTTTGCTGTCGCTGTAAGCTGCGGCCTTACCTGGCTCATCAATCCGGTTGCATGGAAGCAGTACTCCGTCATGATGCGCGCCGGCGGCGTCGCAACCGACTACATTCCCTGCTTCAGCGTCTTCCTCCGTCTCAAACTCAGCCCCAACACGCTCTGGCTTCCCTACGTGCCCTCCGTGATTGCCTGCATCTGGGCGCTCGCCTATTTCTGGCCTCGCCGCAACTCCTGGGACTGGACGAGAAACGGCAACCTGCTCGTGCTTGTCTCCATGCTGTCTGCGCCCTATATATGGATCTACGATCAGTGCCTGGCAATTCCAGCTCTGCTTGACGGTGCCTACCGCGCACGTTCTCGCCATCTCATCACCGTCATTTCCCTTCTCAGCCTGCCCATCGTCATCGGGTTGATGTGCAAAATCCGCATAACGTCGCCGCTTTATCTATGGACGATTCCTGCATGGCTCATCTGGTACCTTTTCGCCTGTCGTTCAGCGAATCAGCCGCCCGCCGTCGAGCCAGGAATCGACCACGTGATGCCGTTGGAGTCCGCTCCTGCCGGCGATGCAGGCGCACTCGGCGTCGAGCCACTTTAGTTGTAGTAACTGGCTCGAAAGTCGCGTCAATTGGGGCCTGAAGGCCTCATGCTCTGCGATATCCTTACACTTCCGATAGCTTGGGATCGCTGTGTTTCTGCCGATGAACGTGAACAGTAGCGCCGAACGCTGCGGACTTAGGATCAAATTCAAATGGCTCTGCGCGTCCTCTCATTCTTGCTCGAACCCGCCATCTTTGGTGTGCTGGCGCTGTTCCTGTCCTTGATCTGGATGCTCCTCGACCAGAAAGACAGGACGCGACCGCTCCTGGTCTTTGCCCTGGTGCTGAATCTCTTCTTCGGCTCTCTGCTCAATGTATTTATGGGAAAAGAGGGCAGCCTTCTCCCATGGAAATTCGATCACGTTCTCTTTGCGGTCGATCGCGCGCTTGGTTTTTCGGCCGCGGCAATCGCCATCCCCTTGCAAGGTTTGGGGCATATTCCGCTCACCGTCGCTTATCAAATGATGGTTCCGATGATGATCTGCTGGTTCCTCGTCACTCGCTACCAGAAAGCGCGAGGTTCGGTGGTCATGGCCTATGTCGGCGAGCTCGTTGCCGGTCCTCTTCTATACGCCATTTTCCCAGCATGTGGACCAGCGTATGCGTTCGGCGCTCAGTGGCTCCATCCGCCAGTGGTGCAGGCGGGCATCGTACGCCTCGCCTCAATGCCCAATGCCTTCCCTTCCCTCCACATCGGAACAGCATTCATCTTTGTGCTCTTCGCTCCCAACAAATGGTGGCGCGCTGCCGCCTTGGCATTCCTGGCAATTACGGCCATGGCTACGCTCGCCACAGGCGAACATTATGTAATTGATCTTGTCGCCGGGCTCATCTTCGGAAGCTTTGCCGCAAACGTCGGCTTCAACAACTTCCGCAAGGCGTTCGTCTATCTCGGAATCGTTTTCGGCTGGTCGGTCTCTCTTCGCTTTGGCTACGGATTCCTGATCGCGAACCCGTTCCTGCTACGTTCACTCGTCGTGCTCACGATAGGAGTCGCTGTGAACGCCCTCGTAGAGGCATGGCGGATTCCCGCTCCGGTCGTCATCGAGAATGCGGTCCCGGTCCATGCCTGAAGCACGTTCCATCGCTTGATCTGTTCAGGGAATCAACGATCAGCCCAGGTCAGCGACTTCGACTGGCGCAGCAGCCGGCGCGAATTCCAAAACATCTCCAACCTTCGTTTGAGTGTCTTGAATTGTGCCCGCCGGAAGCTCAAGGATGGAGTGAGCCGATAGACACGCCGACAAACGCCATGCGCCTACAGCGCTTCGCACCTTCTTGACTGTGTTCTTGCGGTCCAAGTACACCAGGTCGATGGGGAAACGCATGAAGAACGTGTGTACCGACTCACACGGAACAATCCACAAACCCCCACCCGGAGCAAGGCCGTCCCGCCCCAGCAACCCTTTATTCCGCTTGGGGCCCGTGTTGGCAACCTCAAGGCAGGTCGCCAATGTGGTAGAACGCGACGGATTCGTCACGACGAGCCGCTGCTCGGGCTCAGGGGCTGTACGGGGCGCGGAGTTACGCTTCCCTTCTCCGTTGCTCCCGATCGAGGGGCTCATGCAGTCTTCTCAGGCTCTACCCGTTCCAACATCGGCTTCAGCACCCCGCTTACGGACCGTTGCCCGACGAAGAGGCGGCCGGCATGCCTGTTCCACTACCTGGTTGTGTTGTCGAAGCGCCGCCAAACTGGCCGGATGCGCCTTCCACCACCAATGGCCTTTCCGGCTTCATGCTCTCAATCAACTTCTCCACCGGAATGGTTGCCGGCGCAGGCGCTTGCGTGTTCGCGGCCGTCTTCGCATCAGGCGTATTCATCGGAATATTCGAGTTCGGTGGCAGGAACTTTGCCGGGTACTTCAGCTCCGGTTTCACTGCGTCGGCGGCCAACGGCGAAACCAGTTCTGGCGTCACCAGCACAATCAACTCGGTGTTCGTACGGTTTGTCGCCTTCGACTGGAAAAACTTGCCCAGGATCGGAATGTCCCCAAGAAAAGGAATCTTCTCGAAGGTCTCCGTTTCGCGGTTGTCGAGCAGGCCGCCGATAAGAAATGTTTGGCCGTCGCCCAGTTCCACTTCGGTATTCACTTTGCGGGTAGTGATTGCCGGCACCTGGAATCCCGAAAGCTCCACGGCATCGCCGAAGTCCAGCGAACTCACCTCGGGCGCCACCTGCAACCGGATGTTTCCGTTCGGCATGATAGTCGGTATGAAATTCAACCGGATGCCGTATTCCTTGAACATGATCGTCACGGCGCCCGAACCAGTCGACGTACCCTGAACCACCGGATACGGATATTCGCCGCCCGCAAGAAAGCTCGCCTCTTTCCCGTCCATTGCCACAATGTTCGGTTCCGCCAGTACCTCTGAGACACCTTGAGTCTGAAGCGCCGCAATCGTTACGCCTGCGTTTAGCCCCGGGAAGAATACTGAAAAGTTCTCCTGATTCGTAATCGTAACGCCATTCCCGTTGCCCGAGAACGTGCCGGCGCCGCCCGCAACCGACGGCGGAGAAAACTGCCCCGTGGAAATCCCGCCCACCACGTTTCCAAGGCCGAGATTGTACAGGTTGATCCCCAGGTTCTTTGCTTTGTTACGGTCAATGCTTGCGAACTTCACCTTCAGAAGAATCTCCGGCTTGGCAGGCGGCGTGTCCACATTCAATAGGTTCACGACCTTGCCCGCTGTCGACGCAATCTGCACAGCGCGCGTAGAACTAATGATGTCCTTCACCCTACCGCGAAGGTAAACCACTCCATTTTCCGTGGAGACTTTCAGCGGTTGCCCGGGAAGTTCCGTGCTCAGTTCGCGGCGTACCGCCTCCATGCTGCTATCGAGAGCGGCCGCACTTGCACGAACGGTCACATTGAAAAACTGCCGGCCCCCGCGGTCGTCCCAGATGATCAGGCTCGTCTCACCCGCGGCCTTGCCGTTCACCATGATCTCTGTCGGGCTGATCGCCGTTGCCTCGGCTACTCCCCCCAGCCCTATCGCAACCCGTGTTGTCGGCCGTATGCAATCCACCAGAACCGTCTTGCCGACTGCAACGGATAATTCATTGGATGAATCCTGAAAAGACGCCCCGCCTGCCTGCGCGCCTTGCGCACGCATGTCCTGCCCCGCGCAAATCAATAGGCACAAAGCGCTGAAAAATGCGATGGAAAAACCGGCCTTCGCTCTCACTGCTTTGCCTCGGGAGATTTGAATTTTTCTTCGCTCGTTGTCGACCCGTTGATCACCTGGATCGTGAAGACTTTGGGCGCGGCCTTCGGTGCTCTTCTCACACCTGTTTTCGGAGGTCCACCGCCCGGCTGGCCAAACATCTGTCCCATTGCTGTGCCTTGCACTACGGATACTTTCGTGTCCAGCGGATTGCGAAGTACCAGCTGGATCCGCAGTTCCGTGCTCGCCAGGCTCAGAATCTGCGCCTGGTCCGGAGTTACCAGCAGATTCACCACTTGTACCTGCTGCGGTTTGCCTTCAGCATCTTTCTGAATATCGGTACCGGCTGACAGCACCTGGATGTTCTGCAGAATCGTCTTGGTCTCTGTCCCTTGTGAGTTTCCTTCAGCACCCGGAGGAACACCCGAGGCGAGGATATCCACGCGCATGCCCGGAGTCACAAATCCGGCCACTCCCACCACCTGGTCAACCTTCACTGCCAGGGCCCTCATGCCATTCGGAATCGTCGAGGCAAGTCCGCCGCCGGAACCCGCCGGAGCAAGACGGCTCTCCAGTATCGGCTCACCCTGATAGATGTCGGCGATTACTCCGCGCCCAATCACATTCTTTGGATCGAGAATTGCGCCTTTGGGTACCGTCCCCTGAAGCTCCGCGGTCGTCAGGTCTGTAGCGCTCAATACCGTTCCCAACTTGATGTCCGATGCGGCCGCAACCACCTTCGTGGTGAGAACCGGCTTCGAGGAAGCAACCCGCGCACCCACGATCCGATAAACCAGAAACGCGCATCCGCCGGCAATCACGAATGAAATAAGCAGAATTGTCAGCAGCTTTCGATTCATAAGTAGCCTTGAATTAACCCGTACCCGCCAGCCCCGCTCTTTTGCCGGGCACTGCTTTCTGCGCTCGGGTAGACAAATGCCCAGCACGAGCGGAGCCCGCCTGGGTGTTTGCAAACACGAGATTTCCTTCTATTGCGGTCTCAGTGTAGTCCTTCCAACCATCATGTTTTCGCACCAAAGTACTGTCCAATCCAAATAGGGAATCAAGTGTGCTATCAGGTACATCGGTTCCTGCTCCGATTCCCAATACGGATACAATGGAGTCAAGCAAGAGGCGCCACGGGAGGGAGTTCATCTGTTCATGGAGTCTTCCCGCACGATTACGCTCTTTACGCAGAGTGGCGATCTCAGTCAGGGACCAACCTCTTTCGCGGCTTCGTTCCTTTTTCATTGCCTCGCGATAAGTCTGTTGTCGTTCGGCGTCATCTATACGCCCCATCTCGACACCAGGGCCGCGGCGGAAAAATTCAATGTTCGCCGGCTCGATCTTCAAACCCCCGAAGATCGAATGCGGCGTTCAAAGCTCAACAACGCAAAGTATCCCGGTCCGAGGCCAAAGCTTCAGCCAGTCAAGGCTGGTGGCAAGCCAATTCCGCAGACGCCTGTCATGCGCCAGGTTGCTAGAGCCCAAAAGGGACCGCAGACGCTCGTCCAGCCCGATCTCACTTCGCAGCTCACGCTGAAATTGGAAGTGCCCGTCCCCTCGCTCGTTATCTGGTCTCCGCAGAACGCGCCCGCCAAGACGCTGGTTGCGCCCTTGCCGGAAAAAGCCACGGCTGCAGACGTCAAGCCATCGCCCGATCCTCCTAACGAGCAGCTTGATCTCGCCAACATCAGCATCGCAACGCATCCCGTAGAGAAGCCGAAGCTCGTCATGCCAGCGAGCACAACGTCCCCAATTGCCGTGCAGGCCCCTGACAAGGTCCAGCTCGCGCCCACCACTGTGTCTCAACCCACCAGGCAGCCAACCCCCGTCGCGGTCATGTCGCTCTCCGATCTGCGCATGGCCGAAGGCACTGTTGTGTTGCCGCCAGTGAACGAGAGTGCAGATACCAAAACACAGGGAGCGCTTGCGCAGGGCTCGGCGAAGGATCCATCAGCCCAGGGCTCTGGCAAGCAGCCGGGCAGCGGTGGCGCAGGGCAGGGCTCGGCAGGTGCAGCGAGTGCGGCTGGGCAATCTGTTGCCACGGCGAAGCCAGGCGACCCCGATGCCTCTGCGCAGGGATCAGAAACTAGCGACGGCCAGAATGATCGGCCCAGCGCAACGCATATCACCATGCCGAAGGACGGACAGTTTGGAGCGATCGTCGTGGGAGACTCGCTCCGGGATGAATTCCCCGAGTTGGCCGAGGTATGGAATGGACGCCTGGCATACACCGTCTATCTACACGTCGGCCTGGCCAGAAGTTGGATTCTGCAATACTCGCTTCCGCGCACAGACGATATCGAAATGACCGGCAGCGTTGCCCATCTTGAAGCGCCCTGGCCTTACAACATCGTGCGCCCCAACCTTTCGTCGGCTTCCATGGACGTCAACACCATCATGGTCCACGGTTTCGTCAATCAGTCCGGCCGCTTCGAAACACTCAACATCGTGTTCCCGCCCCAGTTTCCGCAGTCCCAGTTCGTCATCGCCTCACTTCAGCAGTGGCAGTTCCGGCCCGCAATGCAAAACGGTCAGATCGCTCGCGTTGAAGTGCTCCTGATTATTCCTCAGCAAATGGAATAAGCCCCGCACACCGGCAGATTCAACTTCAGAATCTGCCGGCATGCGGGGCCTGTCTTCCGCCACTTTTTAGGTAGCGTTGGCCGGTAGCAATCTGGGCTTCGTAAAGCTCGATGCAATCGACAGGAAGATGTCTGACAGGCTCGTCACCGTGTGTGAACTGTCCTGGCAGGTGCTTCCCGATCCGCTCTGGTTGTAGTCGGAATAGAAATTACCCTCCGAAGAAGCAATATTCTCCATCGTGACGCAGGGCGTAAGCTGCGAGATCGAGAACGTCTGGTTCAGCGTCCTGGGAAAGGGTGAAAACAGTGAGGTATCGGTATTGCCAGTTGCCGCGTTCGTCGAGTAGCAACCCGTCTGCTCCGATCCATAGGCTACTGCGTACACATTGGTGCCCGCCGTCGCAGCCTTTTGCGCAGCAACAATCGCCTGCTGGCACTCGTCGGTCGTATCCGGGTAGCTCCCGTTGCCCGTCAGCGAGGTAAGCGCGCCCGTTGTGACCGCGGTCCAGGTACTGGATGGAACTGGAAAATCGTTCGTGGCGGCAACCAGGTTCGCCTGGCCGTCACTCAGGAAGATAAGCGCGTTGTTGGTCCCGGTATTCAGCGTCTGTTCTGCCTTCAGCGCCGCCTGCGCTGCATAAATTACGCTGGCATAGTAGGTGATGCCGCCGTTTGACGCGCCGTTCAGGCCGCCCGTTCCGCTGCCCGCCGCCGCAATCGGCTTCATACACGTGGTGATGGCCTTCACAATCGACGAACTGGTACTAAGGTTGTTTGTCTTTGTCGTGTCGTAATAGTCACTCACGAAGCCGTTGGCGTCTGCATCGCTCGCTCCATAGGTAACTTCATAGGTCGAGGTAAACGTGTTGGCGTGATTACTCGTCTGTTCGTACTCGATCGGCGCATACGAGGTCAAGGTCGTTGGCGGCAGAGCGTAGATCTGAAATGCTGGCGTGCTGTAGCTGCTGCATGCATTCTCTTTCGTGACTGTGGCCGTGGACACCTCTGGAAATGAGAACAAGGCCACGTGGAAATTTGCGTTGGAAGTTGCGCAGGTCGTATAGCCCGTCTTGCATGGATTCGTCGACCCCAGCATCGCCTTTACGCCGTTCATCGCGCATTGGAATTCCGTCACGCTTCCACAATTGCTATCCGTCGTACTCATCGAACCCGTGGCGTCAATGACAATCGCCACATTCCACGGCTGTGCCTGCCCCTGCATCGACGCCGTTGCCTGCGCCGCAACTGTCAGCGACGGTTTGCCCATTGTGCCGAAGGTTACAAGCTTCATGAACATCGTCGGCACCGTGGCCGACTCTACTACCTTCACGGCATTTGCCTGGCCACTGGTCCCGCAGGTGCTACCCGAAGGTTCCAACATGTTCAAGCAAACTGTGTTCACAGACTTGGTTACCGTACCCAGTGCCGAGTTGTAATTCTGATCTCCGCTGGCGGCTCCGCTGTACAAAGTCGCTTCCGTCGTCGCGTTGTTCGTCGAGGACGTGTTGTAAACCAACCCTGCGGCCGCCAGCGCTGCGGCATTTGCGTCGTTCTGAAGCTGCGTTTGAACAACGTAGGCACGGCCCACGTCGATCCCCAGCCCGCCTATTCCCATCATTCCAACAAATACAACTGCCACCCAGGGCAGGATCTGCCCACGCTCTTCAAGAAACGCTCTCCGGGCGAGAGACTTGAGAGATGTTTTCATCGAAGTTTCCTCTTTCCTTTTGTCGCTAGTACTCATACTCGGTTACCTTGGCTTGCAAACTGCAAGCATTCGCCGCCCCCAGGAACTTCTGGCTGTACATCTGAAGCGACGGAAGCGTGCACGGATAGGTCGCGTACACCGTGACTGACTGGCCCTGCACGAGGTCTGTCTGTGCGCCCGAGCAGGAATTTCCGGTCTGCGTTGGCGTCGTGCCATTCATCGTCACGGACAGCGTAATGTTTGCCGGGGTCAGCCCCGGCGCTGCATTCTTCAGCGCCGTAAATACATCGGAGCACGGGTCCGAAGTTGATGTTCGTATCTGCGCCAGGTACTGTGCCGCAATACCGGTGGCCTGCGTCAGCACGATCTGGTTCTTGTACGCGATTCCAAAGGACGACATCCCCACCAGAAGCGCAAGCATCAGCGGCACCGTCAGCGCCATTTCAACCAGCGCGCCTCCATCTTCCTTCTCTGCGAACGACGCAAAAACACCAGGCTTACCCTCGCGGTGGGAACACGCACTCCTGATCGGCATCGTGTTCAACAGGCTTGTCTCTGATACTCCCGCCTGCCTTCGCCAATTCCTTATCGTCTTCATCGTTTCTCTCTTTCAGTTCTTTGGCCCGTTCGTCGGGCTCCCTTCTTCCGTATGCCTCTGAACTCCGTCGCAGTGACGTTCCCTACTCTTTTGCCTTCAAAAGGTCTTTCAGAAAACGCGCCAGTTCCTTTCGGCCTGCTCCATCAATATGAGGTCCCTGGGGAGTTCTCCCCTTGCGTGCTTCTTGTTGATCCGGCAAAACAAATTGAAGCCCAACCCCGTCGTTTCCCCACCGCACGGCGCGCGACATTACCTGGATGGACCGCTCCGCAATCCGCTCGCTCTCGCCCGCCTTCTGCAGCGTCATCAGTACCAATGTTCCCGGATACCAGCGCTCTTCCGTCACAACGTACAATCCCGTGCTGCTCACATCCTTCACGGCATGCGCCTTGGGCGCGGCGCCGTTCCAGTAGTAAGCTGCCAGGCCTGCTGACAACTCCCGCGGAGCTTTCCGTGGATCAGGCGACCACCAGCGCTCCAGCCAGTTTCTCGGCGGCCGTACCGCCTTGACTCCAGGCTCGATCAAGCTCATCTCATGCGTCGGCGCGGTGTTGATCCGCTCTTCTTCCGTGCGGGCCTCGAGTTCCAAAAGCCCTGGACCTCCGCTCCACAGCGGCTGCTCGCGCAACAGAACAGCTCCCTGCACCATGCTTACCTCTTCGCGAACCGAGGTAAGTTGCTCCAGCCGGCCAGCCATCTCTTCGGCAACGCACAATACCAACTGGTCGCCCATTTGGGTTTGTGACGAGTAAATCGAATGTGCCGGCAAGATCAGCAAGCTCGGCGCCGAAGGACTCGTTGTCGCCGTCAGAAACGTTGGATACGACTCCACCGTCTCAAGCACCCGGCAGTCTTCATCCAGGTAAATCAGATCCAGCGGAGCATACGGATCGGTCGTTGGAAACCCCTTGAACGGAATCACCCACAACCCCTCACCCGACTTCAAACCGCGCTCCGTCAGTCTCCGGTCCAGTTCCTCTGGCGAAAACTCCGTCGCATCCACCTCGAGCCCGAGAAAACATTCCCGAGTCTGGTTATATGCGCAGTGGGCCCGTGCTTCCATCAAGACTCCTGTCGCTTGTAAGCGATCCTCAGCCGCGTCTTCGTTCGTGTGCCGCGCCGGCCAGTCAACCTTGTTCGTCATCTGCTGCATTACGTTCTCCATTCCACTACTGCTGCCTGGGCACGTGAAGGCACACTCCCCAAGTCTCCCCACCCGACCAAACAGCTCAACGTCCGGCTTGCCGGCAACGCGTTCGACCTTCGGAAGACTCGATTGTTCGGCCACGCGCGGCAATCCCTTGCGCAGCCTCGATTGCAAACATCTGGCTTACTGCACGTTGGTGCGGCGGCGCTGAACCAAAACCACCAGTACGATCACAAACAAAACACCAGAAACGATTCGAACGATCATTGTTGAATCCATGGATTGTTCCCTTCCTTTCTGAAATTCCAACGGCCGCTTCCACGCATGCTTTCGCGGAAATCGACAGCCGGTTCTTCATCGGCTAAAACTTCATCCCCCCACATTCGGGGTCTCCCGGCGACACTCGCTCTTACCGCGCAGTGCCGCCGGATTCAATTCGCAACCCAAGTTAGTTCACCCGTGTACGGCGGCGCTGAACAAGGACTACCAGAACGATGGCGAAAAGCACGCCGGATACGATCCGGACGATGATTGTGCTATCCATGTTGACTCCTCCTTCCTTCGTCAGTGAGACAAATATTCTTGAAACTGCTCCATCATCGTGATTACCGCGGGACCCAGAACCACAAGGAACAACGCGGGAAAGATGAAGAATACGAGCGGGAAAACCAACTTCACTGAGGTTTTTGCTGCCATCTCTTCCACCTGCTGTATGCGCTGCTGCCGCAGGCTGTCGGCATGTTGCCTCAATGTCTTTGCCACGCTGGTTCCAAACTGTTCTGACTGCACCAGTACGGAAACCAGGTTGCGCAAACTCTCTACTCCGGTGCGTTCGCCCATATGCTTCCAGGCATCGGCGCGTGCGCGCCCTGCGCGCTGCTCCAGCACCAGCACTCCAAACTCATCGCACAATTCCGGCTGCGCGCCCTTCAACTCATCTGAAGTCCGAGCCGTCGCCTGGTCCAGGCTCAATCCCGCCTCAATGCAGATCACTAGCAGATCGAGCACGTCCGGCAGTCCCTTCTGCATCTTCTTCTGGCGGGTCTTGATCATCCTGCCCAGGTAGAAATCAGGCGCCAGAAATCCCAATCCAAGAGCGGAAGCATAAACAAAGAACGCGCCCAGGCTCGCCAGGTTCGTTACAAAACAAATCACGCAAAGCACCAGCGGCGTAAGCACCTTGCAGCCATAGAAAATCTTGATCGCTGATTCGCCCCGGCAGCCTGCCCGCGTCAACCGCTGCAAAGCGATCGATACTTCCGCCTGACTCTTCGGCAGAACGCTTTCCAGGTGTTCCACCACGCCGCCGATCGAAAAACCCGTCTCCTTGATCGTGGTCAGCAGCGTTCTCTGCTTCGGCTTCGGATTGATGGCTTCCGCGATCCGCTGCGGCAGAGCGTCGCGATAGAACAGCAACAGTCCACCACTGGCTATCAGCAAAAAGATCACGAAAAATGCAACGAGTCCCAGTCCCATTACGTCCCCTTCAAACTTCCATGTTCACGATCTGCCGGATAATCAATCCGCCCACGCATGTCATGCCGGCGGACGCCCAAAGCAGCTTGATGCCGATCGCTCTCGTCCACAGAAGGCTCATCATCTCCGGAGCGACAAAAAAGAGCGCTACTCCCAGCACCACTGGCAACAGGCTCAGAATCAGCCCTGTCAGCCGTCCCTGCGCCGTATGCGTCTGGATCTGCCTCTTCAACCGGAAGCGCTCGCGGATCACGTACGACGTCTTGTCCAGCACCTCGGCTAGATTGCCGCCGCTTTCCTTCTGAATCATGATGGCCGTGGCCACGATGCGCAGATCCTGTAAAGGAACGCGCGCAACCAGGTTCTCTACCGCCGACTTCAGTTCCAGTCCGTAATTCTGTTCTTCAAAACACATCCTGAATTCGCCGCCCACCGGATCGGGCTGTTCACGGCCCACCAGGCCCATCGCGGCATTCAAGCTATGTCCGGCCCTCAATCCGCTCACCATCAGGTCAAGCGCATCTGGCAATCCCTCTTCAAACTTGCTGAAGCGCCTGCCGCGCTTGAACATCACTACGCCGAAGGGAATCATTGCTCCACCGAGTCCCGCGCCCAATGCCGGCAGGATCATGCCGAAGTAGGCGTAAGCCACATAGGAAGGCACCGCAAAACCACCAACACTCATCGCAAGCAGTCGACCTGGGCTCCAGGTCAGATTTGCCTGGTCCAGAATCTTGCGCAGGTAAGGGGTCACTTCAAATTGCAGCAGCTTCTGGTTCAGCCAGGGAATACTGCTGATCTGTTCGTGCTTGCGGAGGTTAACGACGATGTCAACCGTTTCGTGCGTTTCAGTTGCAATCGCGGAGGCAAGCCTTGACTGCACGCTCTTCGCCTGCTTGGACGGCCCGTTGTTCAGGGCAATCAGCGGCATCGCAATCGCAGCAAACACTCCGATAAAAATCAGTCCAATGACTATACCCATCGTCGTTTCCTCCTTCCCTCTTAGTTGACTTGCGTTTCCCGCTCGAACAAGCTTGGCGGCAGAATGATGCCCGCGACACGTAACTTTTCCAGAAACTTTGGACGAATCCGCGACGGCACAAACGCGCCAATCACTTTGCCATCCGGCCCAATTCCCTTCTTCACGAACGAGAAAATCTCCTGCATGCTGATCACGTTCTCTTCCATGCCCGTGATCTCTGCAACGCTTGTCACTTTGCGAGTGCCGTCGCTCATGCGCGTCGCCTGCACAACAATCGTCAGCGCCGATGCAATCTGTTGCCGAACCGATTTCTCCGGAAGGTTCATGTTGCCCATGGCTACCAGCGACTCAAGACGGGAGACCGCATCGCGGGGCGTGTTGGCGTGAACGGTCGTCATCGATCCTTCGTGACCGGTGTTCATCGCCTGCAACATATCGAACGCTTCTTCGCCTCGAATTTCGCCCATGATGATCCGGTCGGGACGCATACGCAAACAGTTGATCAGCAGTTGCCGCTGCTTGATTGCTCCCAGGCCTTCAATGTTCGGAGGCCGCGTTTCAAGCCGAACAATGTTTTCCTGTGCCAACCGCAATTCGGCCGCGTCCTCAATCGTCACGAGCCGCTCGCCGTTGGGAATGTACTGCGACAGAATGTTGAGAAATGTCGTTTTGCCAGCGCCCGTGCCGCCCGCGATAAGGATGCTGATGCGCGCTTTCACTGCCGCTGCCAGCAGTTCCATCATCTCTGCGGAAATGCTGTTCAACTTCACCAACTGATTCGCAGCCAGCGGGCCCGTACCGAAACGGCGAATCGAGAGAGAGGGTCCATCGAGTGCCAGCGGAGGAATGATGGCATTCACACGCGAGCCGTCGGGCAAGCGCGCATCCACCATCGGCGACGATTCGTCCACGCGCCGTCCCACCCTCGAAACAATGCGGTCGATAATCTGAAGCAGGTGGCGATCGTCGCGGAAAGACGTGCTCACTCTCTGCAACAGGCCGCCCTTTTCAATAAAGACGTGGTCCTTGTCGTTCACCATGATGTCGGAGATTTTTGGATCGCGCAAAAGCGGCTCCAAAGGACCGAGACCGAACACTTCGTCGAGCAGGTCACCCTGGATCTTCTCCTGCTCATCAAAGCTCAGCGGTACCCTCTGGTCCGCCATGATCTCTTTCACGATGCCCAGAACCGCCTGGCGCGCCTGGTTGGAATTCACGCGCGACAGCTTTTCCAGATCGAGCTTCGAGATCAGGGTCCGATGTATCTCCGCTTTGTAACTTTCCAGATTTAGTAATTCCACGTCATCTCATCCATTTCTCGATCGCTGTCGAACCTCAATGCAGCTTTCCAACCTAGAAACCGTCAACCGAACAGGTTGAAGCCTTTCTTCTTGGGCTTCACCGGGGCCTCTCCCGTCACCGCATAAGCCATCTGATTGATCTCCCGGGAAATCGCGGAGTCCGTCAGTACAAGTGGTGTCGCATTCACCTGCATGCGCTGCACCGATGCAAAATCGTTCGGAACCTTCCAGTCCGCTGGCCTCGTAAGGGCCTTCGTGATGTGTTCCTCTGCCACACCCAATGTCCGGTTCTCATATCGGTTGATCACAACTTCCAGCTTTGGACCACCTGAGTTGAATACCTGCGAGATCAGCCGATTCGAATTGCGCAGTTCGGGAACTCCCGACTGCGTCACCAGGTAAATCGAGGTCGCCTCTTTGAAAAGCATCGTCCCCGTCAAATCCACCTTCGAACCGAGATCGATGACCACGTTGTCGAATTCCTGCCTCGCAACATTCAATAGCTTGTCGATGGCCTCATCCGTCGCCTCGTACTGGAAGTACCGCCCTGGAGCCGCCAGGACCTTCAGTCCGGAACTGTGCTCCATCAGCAAGCCTGAGAGAAAAGTTCCATCCAACCTGTCGAGCGCCTGCAGTGCGCTGATCGTCGAGTATTCCGAGATGATGCCGAGATTCAGCGCGGCATCTCCCAGCGGAAGATCCAGATCGATCAGCAGTGTTTTCTGCGTGGGGTGCTTGGCGAGCGCAACCGCGAAATTGGTTGCAATCGTCGTCACGCCTGCGCCGCCCTTCGAGCCCATGAATGCCAGCAGCTTGCCGTTCACCTTTTTCTGACGAACCGTGGTCACGCGAACCACCGGCTTGCGCGCCGAAGCTCTTACCAAGGACTCGGCAACCAATCCCATTTCCAGTGGAAGCGTCAGAAACTCGCGAGCACCGGCACGCATGCAGCGAACCAGCAGATCGGGATCCGGCTTTGCCGAATACACCATCACAGTCGCGTTACCAGTGACTCCAACCGTTTCAACCAGCTCCAACGCATATTCGGGATCGCTGTCGAGATCGATCACGATCACATCGTCGTTCTGTTCAAGCAGTGCCGCCATGCTGTCCAGGTTGGGAGGATAGGACCCGAACGCGCGAATTCCGTTAATGCTGCAACGGGTCAAGGCATGCACAACCGCCTCGCGCCGACGCTCGTCCGGTCCAATCAGTGCAACGGTCAGTGGCTCCGTGCTCAGCGATTCCGTCGACTCAGAAGCAGGTAATGGGGAGGTATGCGTACTCATCGAATCTGCACTTTCTTGTTCGCGCAGCTCTTGCTGCGTGTTGGTCATCGATTGATAGGTCGTCCGCAATGTCGCCATAACCCCTGCTTGCTGCTTAGTGCGCAAAAAACGAAATCAATGTCCCAATCGCGATGGCTGGCGCGTAAGGCATCTTGCGCCGCTTCGGATTGCCGATCGTCATCTCCGGATCGAGGGCCCCGCCCTTGCTCTTCCCGCCGAATGTCAAATTGCCGGCACTCGTGAAAAGCTCTTTCAGAAATCCGCCAAACGCCGCCCAGATCACAACCATCACACCGCCGGCCATCGCTGTAATCACCAGTGCCAGCATCAACTGGCTCGGGCCGATCCAGGCCCCGATGGCTGCCGCGAGTTTCACGTCGCCCGCACCCATGCCGCCCATCATGAAGAAAACTCCGAACAGCAACAGACCCAGCCCAGCGCCGGATAAGCTTTGTAAAAGCCCGTGCCATCCGTACAGCCAACCCGAAACCGAAAACCCTATGGCCAGAAACGGCAAAACCAGCCAGTTGGGTATGCGATGGCTACGCAGGTCCGTAATGGTTGCCATCAACACAACCGCGACCGTCGGCCACCAAGCCATTGAATGCATTTTTATGTACCCCAAGTCCCTCGGGATCGGGGGACACACTCGTCAAAGCAATTGGTCAACCAAAGATCCTTGCGATATATAGTCAATGAAATCAATAATTTAAATAGGTAATGGTACCTTGGTGTACACAACTGTTTACGCATTTCCTGAGCGGGGTGAAGCGGCCTGTATACACTTCGCGCTCGAAATCGCCTGAAGGCCTAGATCGGGTCAGAATTTAAGGCACTTCCGCGCCAAAGTATTCCGGGGCGACGACGCCTTCTCCGTTTCTGGACTGGATTCAGTTAGCACAAAAGTTGTAGAAGAGCCGATTCCAACCACTCCGATTTGGCCCTTCGGAAGCTCATGAATTTCTAATTGGTCGCGTATTGGGCCGCGGTGTTCTAAAAGGCATCATCTATATCAAATGAAAGCACTTAGCTACCGAACTCTTGTCCTCGATTGCCGGACCTGGGGTCTGTGCCACGCACGGGATATTGACCGCAAGCTATTTATTTTCTATGGAATAAGTTCGTTCCTTAGCTGTACCTTAACTATCCCGAAACCGTCTCCCAAAACCGTCGCTCGTTGTTACTTAGGTCGAAATGTCCTAGCACAAAACAGCCATTGGAATCTTGGGTCACTTTGCCGATGATGTGTTCATCACACCGCTAATCAGCCGGGATCTCTACCGGAAAACGGCGTAGCTGAATAGAGCGAAGGATAGTTCGCCCACTCATGATCAGAATCGGTTTGTATTCTGAAGACCGCGCATTGCGTCCTCTTCTTTCATCTGCCCTTGGTAAGGAGTTTCTCGTACTCCAGGGATCGGACGCTGAAGAGGTGAGTCATCTCGTTTCCGAACGGGAATGTGACGTTATCATCCTCGATCTGAATTCAAATCGTGACTCGCTCCAGGAACGCATCGAATTCTCCCGCGAATTAATCGCTTCTAACGTTCCATCGGTCGTCATGGCCGACGATGGCCTTCGTTCGACGGCCTTTGAGCTGGTAAGGAATGGCGCTTTCGGATACTGTCGCCGCCCGCCCTCTATCCGCGATCTCAAAACCATGCTCAGCCGCGCCTGTGAGAATTCCGCGCTGAAAGAGCAGCTCAAGACTGTACAGCAAAAGCTGGAAGAACCCGCCAGTTGCGATCGCCTCATTGGCGCTAGCCCGCAAATGAAGCGCGTGTATCAGCTCGTGCGCAGCGTAACTGATCTCAACGCCGCAGTCCTCGTTACCGGCCAAAGCGGCACCGGTAAGGAACTGATCGCCCGCGCTATCCATAACCTGGGTTCCCGCTCCAGCCGGCCATTTGTGGCTGTCTCCTGTGGAGCCATACCGGAAACCCTGATCGAAGCCGAACTCTTCGGCCATGAAAAGGGCGCATTCACCGGTACTGTCGGCGCCCGCGAAGGCTATTTCGAGCAGGCCGGCGACGGCACGCTCTTCCTCGACGAAATCGGCGACCTCAGCCTCTTTACCCAGGTCAAACTTCTCCGCGTGCTGCAGCAGATGGAGTTCAATCGCCTCGGCAGCAACCGCCTCATCCCCCTGCGCGCCCGGCTAATCTTCGCAACGCACCGCGATCTCGCGCACCTTGTGGCCGAAGGCAAATTCCGCCAGGATCTTTACTACCGCATCAATGTCATGCGGATTGAATCACCGCGGCTTCAGGAACATCCTGAGGACATTCCCCTCATCGCAAAGCACTTCCTTCAGAAGTACTCTCTCAGCTTCCAGAAGCCGATGGACGGCTTCGATCCTGAAGCCATGGAAATGCTGCAGGGCTATTCCTGGCCAGGCAATGTGCGCGAGTTGGAAAACGTCATGCAGCGCGCCATCATCCTTTCTCCTGGCCGCACCGTGCGCGCTGCCGATCTCGCATTGAATCTGCAGGAGGACGAGGCTGCGGGGTTTGAAGATGTCGTCGACATCGGCGATTACCAGCCTGCCGGCTCCTTTGAACGCCAAATCCACGAATACAAGGTCAAGCTTGCCATCTCCGCGGTCCGCGAAAACAACGGCAACAAGACCCTCGCGGCTCGCCGGCTTTGCATCTCGCGCGCCTACCTTCATCGCCTCATCAGGCTCGCCGGTCCAGATCAGATACCGGAGCAAAACATCCGCGAGTCCGTCACTGCCTGACGTTCCTGCTTCGAAAACAAAAAAGCGCGCCGCCAAGACTTCTGGCCGCGCGCTTTTTCTTGCTCCAGCTTTCTTTGGCTAAGTGTGCTGGTTGTACTCCTGCGTCCCAGCCATCACCAGTCCGCTCTTCTGGCGTCCGTGAATGTACCGGCAGCACCAGGACGTTTCATGTGGGGCATCTTCAGGCGGCGCCATCAGGTCTTTGTACATCACCTTCCCATACAAAAAGATCCGCTCTTCCCAGTTCTCGATCCGCCTTAACCCGTCTTCCGTCCTGCTCACGGTCTTTACATCGTCGCGGCAAAAGGCCTTGATCGGCGCGAATTCGCCCGGAAGCAGAATCATCGATACCGGCGGAACCTCTGGATCCACCGGCCCAAACTCGGGTATCCCCGGCAATTGCGTTTCATCCCGCGCAATCCTTAGTTCGTCCGCCGTCGATAGAACCCTCGCCGGGCCGCGTCCGCGATTCGTCGCAATCACTGTGAACCCATTTTCAACAGTCGGCGAGGGAGCCACGTGGATAAGAATCCACGGCCGCTCCGCATGCACAATCGCTTTCGCCTGGATCAACGCCGCCTCTGCGGCTTCCTGCGCGGCCAGTGCGGCCGTCTCGCCGTACTTCGTCTGGCGCTCGATCTTCTTCAGCGTTGACACCGCCAGCACGATGCCCGCGTAGCCCAGCAGCGCCAGCAGAACATTGGCCCCCCACAGAATCCGATCCTGCAACGGCCAGGGCGCGGGCGCCGGTGCAGGCGTCGCCACGGTAATATGCGGCATTTGATAGTCGCACGGACCTTGCTGGCAATCAGGCTTAACTGCGGCACTGCCCGGCGTTTGCGCTGGCTGCGTGGTAGCGGCCGCCGGTGAGTTCGCCGCGGGAGAAGTTTGTGCAATCACAATGTTCTGGCTCGCAGACTGTCCGCTGGGCGCCGTCTGTGCCTGCGCGGTTCCCTGCGAAGTCGCCAAAAGACAGGCAACGAATAGCAAATGTTTCAGGAGCATGGCGCAAATGTACCATAGCTTTGAATGCGTGTGTGCGGTGCGCACCATAGTTGAAATCTGCGGTAACCAAACCACTCCTTTTCATGGTTACAATCGGTACCTACTCCAATTCCAACCCCCGCCACAATGCAATCGCTCCTTGAAACTGGTCTTGGAAACTCAGACCATGCAATCAAACGGTTTCGGCGGATACTTGAACCGCCAGCTTTCCAAAGTTCTTCCCCTGCAGCAGTCCCATAAACGCCTCAGGCGCGTTCTCCAATCCCTGCACAATATCTTCGCGATATTTGATCTTCCCCCCTTCGAACCATTCCGTCATTTGCTTCCGGAACTCGCCAAAGTGTGATCCGTAATCCTCAAAGATGATGAATCCCTGCAAACGAATCCGCCTCTTCAGCAGGACCGACATCACCTGCGAAGTACGGTACTTTCCTTCGGCAGTCGGGTCGCCGTTATAGTTCGCGATTAACCCGCACAGCGGAATCCGCGCACGCGCATTCAATAGCGGCAGCACCGCATCAAGCACCAACCCGCCGACATTCTCGTAGTAAACATCGATTCCCTTCGGGCACGTAGCCGCCAATTCCTCTCGCAGGTTTGGTCCGCGATGATCCAGGCAGGCATCGAATCCCAGCTCTTCCAGCGCGTAGCGGCACTTCTCCGCTCCACCCGCAATGCCAATTACGCGGCATTCCTTCAGCTTCGCGATCTGCCCAACAACAGAGCCCACAGCACCAGTTGCCGCACCCACCACCACCGTCTCGCCCGGCTTCGGCTGTCCAATGTCCAGCAGTCCCATGTAAGCCGTGAATCCCGGCATTCCCAGCACCCCGAGTGAGTACGAAGGCTTGGCCGGGTTTGCTCCCAGATTCAATATCCCTCTGCCTTCTGAAATCGCGAACTCCTGCCAGCCATTCTGACTAAGAACCCAGTCACCGACCGCGAACCCCGGCAAGTTGGAAATCTCCACCCGGCTCACGGTCGCCCCTACCATCAATTTGCCAATTCCCACGGGCGGCGCGTACGAAGGCGCATCGCTCATGCGCCCTCGCATATACGGATCGAGAGAAAGGAACACCGTTCGAAGAAGCATTTGCCCTTCTCCCGGTGATGGGAGTTCTTCAGTCTCCATGCGAAAGTCAGAAGCGGTTGGAGCTCCCACAGGCCGCGAAGCCAGGACGATTCTTCGATTTGTTCTCTTGCTCATAAGGAATGTCTTTCCGCGCTCAACCTCAGACGCCCGCTATCTCAGGCGCCACAGGGCCGCAATGGGCGTGCCACCCAATGGCAGGAATACCCCAAAGAGGTCTGGATACTCAGCTATGCAATTTTAAAGGGGATA